>Ga0224510_10002611_pt1 | contig 10677 bp, 9 predicted proteins | sample SF_May12_sed_USG_FD_170161 | JGI IMG/M metagenome (GOLD analysis project Ga0224510, IMG submission 170161) | Sediment microbial communities from San Francisco Bay, California, United States - SF_May12_sed_USGS_4_1 | ecosystem: Environmental > Aquatic > Marine > Sediment | place: USA: California... | reverse complement strand
TGTATTGCTGGGCCTGTTTTTTGTCACCATTGGCATGCTGCTCGACCCCGCAGTGATCATTGCGGGGTTTCGCTGGGTTGTGCTGACCCTGCTGGTACTGCTCCTGTTCAAGGCGCTGGTGGTCGCTTTGCTGGCGCGCTGGTTTGCCGGTGACTGGGGAGTGGCGATCCGCAGTGGTCTCGGGCTGGCGCAGGCGGGTGAGTTCGGCTTCGTGCTCTTGACGCTTGCCGGGGATGTGAGCCTGTTGCCGCAGGATGTGATGCAGAACGTGCTGGCGGCGATGCTGATTTCCATGCTGGCTGCACCATTCATGATTCAGCATGCTGAGGCTATCGTGCGCCGGATTTCTCCTGCCGAATGGATGAATCGAGCTATGCAAATCCACCAGATTGCAGTGAAAAGCATGAGTACCGGCGGACATATCATCATCTGCGGATACGGGCGTAGCGGCCAGGCTCTGGCGCGTTTTCTAGAGGAAGAGGGCATCCAGTTCATTGCGCTGGATCTCGATTCGCGCCGGGTACGCGAGGCGGCGGCAGGGGGCGAAGGCGTAGTGTATGGTGATGCCGGCAAACGGGAAGTATTGCTGGCAGCCGGATTGATGCGCGCCAAGACGGTAGCCATTACTTATAATGACAAGCATTCGGCGCTCAAAATACTGCGCCATGTGAATGAATTGCGCCCCGGCCTGTCCGTCGTGGCGCGCACGACAGATGAAACTCACATCGAGGCGCTCAAGCAGGCCGGGGCAGCCGAGGTGGTGGCTGAGGTGACGGAAGGCAGCGTCATGCTGGCTTCGCAGGCGTTGTTGATGGCTGGTGTGCCGCTTAATCGCGTTATTCGCCTCATTCAGGAGAACCGTGCGCGGCGCTACCGTGTATTCAGCGGTTTTTTCAGCATCCCTGCTGAAACAGTGGTCGAGGTCACGGAAAGCTTGCAGCCGCGCTTTTTCAGTGTGCTGCTGGGTGAAAACGACTATGCCGTAGGCAAAACCCTGGATGAAATCAACCTCGCAGAACTGGAAGTGGAAGTGAATTCGGTGCGTCGCCACAATGTTCGCGGCACCCAGCCGATGGGTGACATGGTGCTGCGGGCGGGGGACGTGCTGGTGCTGCTCGGTCAGCAGCTGCCGTTGCTGGCAGCCGAAAAGCGGTTGAGAGAGGGGTAGGGCGGCTACCAGTAGACTTTTCTCGATAATTTCAAGCAAGCCAGGGCTGTTTTAGCGGGGAGTATTCCGGAACCTCTGATTAACAAATACAATATTATTGTCAATTTACGGTAAACCGGTCGGGAGGTGAGGGTGAAAAGTCAGAGTGAAAAAATAGTGAAGAAAAGAAAAAATGAGCCGCCTTCCCTGGATGATGGCGATTATATGGATATCGTGATGATCAATGCGATATTGGCTTCCCTGTTCACGATTTTCTCAACGATGGTCCGGTTGAAAATACAGCCTGGCGATCCATTGCTAAAGCAGCATAGTATTGCAAAAGGAGAGGTTTCGGCGTTGATAAGTATGAAAGCCGACGGCGTTCATGGAAGTGTTGCCTTATCGCTTTCCTTGCCTGCAATTCGCCTCATTTCCAAGAATATGATGGATTATGAAATTTCCAGTATTGACAATGAAGCCTCCGACCTTGCTGGGGAGCTTGTCAATATGCTGGTTGGAGGCGCAAAGCGTATTCTTTCCGAAAAAGGGTATGATTTTGATATGCACACCCCGCAAATGCTAATGGGTGATGGGCACGAAATCATTCACCATCATCCTGAGCGGACTGTTTTGTTGCCTGTTAAAACAGGAGAGGAAGAGTTTTATATCGAATTGAGCTTTGCCTGAGTTGCTGGACGCAAGATAGTGAACCAGGTTCCATTCAAGCAATAATTTCAGGCAAATCCGAGCTGTTGTGGTGCAAGGCTGCTTTTGGTAGAATCGCGCCCTCAATTTTTTTGTAAAAGGTAGTTTTTTCATGACAACAGTACGAGTTAAGGAAAACGAGCCGTTCGAAGTGGCAATGCGCCGCTTCAAGCGCTCGGTGGAAAAAACCGGTCTGCTGACCGAGTTGCGCGCGCGCGAGTTCTACGAAAAGCCCACCGCAGAGCGCAAGCGCAAGCTGGCTGCAGCTGTGAAGCGCCATTACAAGCGCCTGCGCAGCCAGGTTCTGCCTCCCAAGCTGTATTGATCTTGGCCACCCCGCACGAATTTTTAGATGCGGGTTTACCATGAGCCTGAAGCAGCAAATCAATGAAGACATGAAGACGGCCATGCGCGCCAAGGATGCGGCGCGCCTCGGTGCCATCAGGCTTTTGCTTGCCGCCATGAAGCAGCGCGAGGTGGATGAGCGCATTGAGCTTGCCGATGCCGACGTGATTGCGATTATTGAGAAGATGATCAAGCAGCGGCGCGATTCCATCAGTCAGTTCGAGGCTGCGGGCAGGCAGGAGCTGGCCGATGCCGAGAAATTTGAAATATCCGTGCTGCAATCCTATATGCCGCAGCAAATGAGCGAGGCCGAGATAGCCGCCGCCGTGGCTGAGGCTGTTGCCAGCAGCGGCGCCAAGTCACCCCAGGAAATGGGCAAGGTGATTGCGCTGCTTAAACCAAAACTGGCTGGCCGTGCCGACATGGGCAAGGTTTCGGCGCTGGTCAAGGCAAACTTATCCAACTAGTCTGATCTGCAGGTTGATGGGGCAGTAGGCCCCGGCCTGCATGCGGGGGCAAAGCTGGAGTGATTCCAAAAAACTTCATTCAGGATTTGCTTAACCGCCTTGATATTGTTGATGTGGTCGAGCGCTACGTGCCGCTGAAAAAAGCAGGTGCAAATTTTGTCGCCTGCTGTCCGTTCCACAACGAAAAATCCCCTTCTTTCACAGTTAGCCAGAGCAAGCAGTTTTACCACTGCTTCGGTTGCGGGGCGCACGGCACGGCCATCGGCTTTGTCATGGAGCACGGCGGAATGGGTTTCGTGGAGGCAGTGGAGGAGCTGGCGCGCAACGCCGGGATGAGTGTGCCGCGCGAAGCGTCGTCGCAATCGCAAATACAGGTCAAGGTCGCACCCGATCTTTATGAAGTGATGCAGACGGCCATGCGCTATTACCGCGAGCAGCTCAAGCAATCTCCGCGCGCCATTGAATACCTCAAGCGACGCGGCCTGTCGGGCGAGATTGCGGCACGCTTTGGCATCGGCTATGCGCCAGAAGGATGGCAGAGCCTCGAGGCCGTATTTCCCGACTACCGTAGCGCCAGCCTACTGGAAACCGGCCTGGTCATCGAGAGCGATGAGCAGAAACGCTATGACCGCTTCCGCGACCGTATCATGTTTCCCATTGCGAATGCGCGCGGTCAGGTGGTGGGCTTTGGCGGCAGGGTGCTGGACAAAGGGGAGCCTAAGTATCTTAATTCACCCGAAACACCGTTGTTCGAGAAGGGCCGTGAGCTGTACGGCCTCTTTCAGGCGCAAAAGGCGATCCGCGCCAGTCAGACAGTTCTGGTGGTGGAAGGCTACATGGATGTGGTGGCGCTGGCGCAGCATGGCGTCGAGTATGCCGTTGCCACGCTGGGAACGGCGACTACTCCCTATCATGTTCAAAAATTGCTGCGTTTGAGTGACCGGGTGGTATTCTGTTTTGATGGCGATGCGGCGGGTCGGAAAGCTGCATGGCGCGCGCTGGAGAATGCCCTGCCGCAACTGGTGGACGGCAAGAGCATCAATTTCCTCTTTCTTCCGCCGGAGCACGACCCGGACAGCTTCATACGCGAGCATGGCAAGGAAGCCTTTGAGCGGCTGTTGCGCGAATCGCTGCCGCTGTCCGGCTATTTGTTGCGTGAACTGTCATCACAGGTTGACCTGCGTACTCAGGAAGGCCGCAGTGCTTTGCTGCAGCGCGCCAAGCCGCTGCTGACGGCGATCGTCGCGCCTGCATCCGGGCTGTTGCTGCGCAAGGAATTGGCAGCCTTGGCGGGTATTACTCAGGCCGAGCTGGAAGCATTATACGGGGTCGAGCCAACCGGCGCGCCTCCTCAGAGGGCGCTGCAAAAAGCGGCGCGTCCGGCAGCATCCAGCCTGCGCGTGCTGCTGCGCTGTCTCCTGTGCCAGCCTGGCCTTATACAACTGCTGCCGCCTGATTTTACAGCGGAGGGCGCTGATGCAGATTTGGCTCTGGCGCTGGCCAAGTGGCTGCGCGCCCAGTCCGGTGAAGTGTCAACGGCTGCCGTAATCCAGGGTTTCCAGGGAACGGCGCTTGAGGCGCTACTGGCAGCGGAACAGGCCGAGATCATGCAATGGGGCGGCGATTTTGATGTGGAGGCGGAATTCCGGGATGTATTGGCCAAGCTGCAGGATGTGGCGCGCAAGAAGCAATTGCAGGCGCTGGGGGCAAGACCAGGAGGGCTCCAGGCGCTGGATGAGCAGGAAAGGGAGCGTTATCGGCAGCTATTACAGCGCGACCAAGGGGCAGGAAAATTTTGAAAAATAGGGTATAATCCGCCGTTTTTCGCAGCAGTAGCGCAATCCCGGTAAACTTTTAGGCAATTGGATCGTCTTAGGGCATTTTACGAGCGGCAATTTTACGGGACTGGAATCTCTAAATATGGCAACCAAGCAGGATAACAAACAAGACAAGAAAAAGGCTGTCAGCGCCAAGCAGGCGGCAGCAAAGGCCGCCAGGCAGGCTGTGGCGCCGGAAGAACAGCAGCCACAGGACATTGAAGCGAGGCGCACGCGCCTGAAAAGCCTGATTGTCCTCGGCAAGGAACGTGGCTATCTGACTTTCGGCGAGATTAACGACCACCTGCCGGAAATGCTGGAGGTCGAGCAGATCGAAGGCATCGTCAGCATGATCAACGACATGGGCATCACGGTGTGCGACGAAGCACCCGATGCTGAAAACATGATCATGTCTGAAACCCCCCCTGTAGTGGCGGATGAAGATGCGGCAGAAGCTGCCGAGGCAGCCATCTCCACGGTGGATTCCGAGTTTGGCCGCACCACCGACCCGGTGCGCATGTACATGCGTGAGATGGGCACGGTTGGCTTGCTGACGCGCGAAGACGAAATTGTCATCGCCAAGCGCATCGAAGAAGGCCTCAAGCACATGATCCAGGCGATTTCTGCCTGCCCAGCTACTATTTCCGAAATTCTGATGCTCGCAGGAAAGATTGCGCGCGATGAACTGCGCGTGGATGAAGTGATTGACGGCTTCATTGACGTTGAGAGCGATGAAATGGCAGAGGCGGCAGAAATGTCCGAAGAGCTGGAGGGCGATGAGGAGGAGGAGGGAGAGGATGGCGATGCCATTGCTGCTGCCAACCTGGCCCAGCTCAAGGAAGATGCGCTCATGCGTTTTTCCGTCATTGCCGACCTGTTCAGCAAGATTGGCAAGGCCTACGAGAAGCATGGCTACCGCAGCAAACAATACAACAAGCTGCAGGATCAGATTACAAACGAGCTGATGCAGTTCCGCTTTTCCGCCAAGCAGGTGGATGCCCTGTGCGACACCATGCGCAACCTGGTGGAAGAGGTGCGCAGCTATGAACGCAACATCCAGGAGCTGTGCGTCATCAAGGCACGCATGCCGCGTGCTCATTTCATCAAGACCTTTCCTGGCAACGAGGAAAGCCTGGATTGGGTGGCGCGCGAAGTGGCAGCCAAAAAACCTTACAGCGATGCGCTGTCGCGCTACCAGGCGGCAGTCGTCGAGCAGCAGCAGAAACTGCTTGGATTACAGCAGCGCGTGGGCATGCCCATCAAGGACCTGAAGGAAATCAACAAGCAGATGACCAACGGCGAGGCCAAGGCCCGCCGCGCCAAGCGTGACATGATCGAGGCCAACCTGCGCTTGGTGATTTCCATCGCCAAGAAATACACCAATCGCGGCCTGCAATTCCTGGACCTTATCCAGGAAGGTAACATCGGTCTGATGAAAGCGGTCGACAAATTCGAATATCGCCGTGGCTATAAATTCTCGACCTATGCCACTTGGTGGATACGCCAGGCGATCACGCGCTCTATTGCAGACCAGGCGCGCACCATCCGCATCCCGGTGCACATGATCGAGACCATCAACAAGATGAACCGCATCTCCCGCCAGATACTGCAGGAGACCGGGATAGAAGCCGACGCGGCCACGCTGGCGATCAAGATGGAAATGCCTGAAGACAAGATCCGCAAGATCCTCAAGATTGCGAAGGAGCCGATTTCGATGGAAACCCCGGTGGGCGATGACGACGACTCGCATCTGGGTGATTTCATCGAGGACTCGAATACCCTGGCGCCGATTGAGGCCGCGCTGTATGACAGCCTGCGCGATGTGACCAAGGATGTTCTCGACAGCCTGACACCGCGTGAGGCCAAGGTGCTGCGCATGCGTTTCGGCATCGAAATGAACACCGACCACACACTGGAAGAAGTCGGCAAGCAGTTCGATGTCACGCGTGAGCGCATCCGGCAGATCGAGGCCAAGGCGCTACGCAAACTGCGGCACCCGTCGCGCTCGGAAAAACTGAAAAGCTTTCTCGACAACGAAAGCTGAAGTAACTCTGTTTCCGGGCCCTTAGCTCAGTCGGTTAGAGCAGAGGACTCATAATCCTTTGGTCCGCGGTTCGAGTCCGCGAGGGCCCACCAAATGATAAGGCCTGCAGGGATGCAGGCCTTTTGTTTTTTCTACAATTCTGTTCTCCTTTGTTGCTGGATTTCGAGTTGGGTGGTTACACTGGCGCCTTATTTCAAGATTGCAGCAAGGGTTTTTGCGGGTGCGAGAAATTTATAGGCGAGCTTCAAAACAGCCTGGCCTGGCGTTATGCCTGAAAGGCCAAAAGACGTGAGCCAGGCAACCAAGCAGCGTATCGAGGATGCGCCTGCTTTCATATTGCACAGTTACCCTTACCGGGAAACCAGTCTGATTCTGGAGGTGTTCAGTCGTGAGCATGGCCGCGTGGCAATGATTGCGCGCGGTGCTCGGCGGTCAAAGTCGGCGTTGCGCGGCTTGCTGATGGGTTTCCAGCCGCTGCTGCTGAGCTGGTTTGGTAAGCACGAACTGCGTACCCTGCATCGCGCCGAATGGCAGGGCGGGCAGCCGCAGCTCGGCGGCACGGCATTGTTGTGCGGGTTTTATCTGAACGAGCTGCTGCTCAACCTGATGGTGCGCGATGACCCGCACGAGCGGCTGTTTGATTATTACCAGCTTACCTTACAGCGCCTGGCGCATGAGCAGGATCATGCCGCCACCCTGCGCTGCTTCGAGAAACACATGCTACAGGAACTGGGCTATGCGCTGCTGTTGGAGCATGAGGCGGGCAGTGATAAGCCGATTAACCCGGGTGCGCAGTACCGCTATGTGATCGAGCATGGCGCCATTCCTGCTGTGCAGGCGAACATGGAGGGCCTGGCGGTACGGGGTAAAACATTGCTGGACATGGCCGCTGACGATTATCGCGATCCCTCAAGCGCGCAGCAAAGCAAGCAAATGATACGCGTGCTGCTCAATCATTATCTTGATGGCAAACTGCTGCGCACTCGTGAGCTGATTAAAGACCTGCAAAAAACTTAAAGGGTGCTTTTACTTCTCTGTGCTTGCGGCCTTTAAAAATCCGCATCAATTACTGTCATTGAATATTCAGAGATTTCATTCAGCTCTTCTTCCTTGAGGCCAAGTACATTCAGGCAGGCGGAGCCCAGTTTGTTCCATTCCCTGGTGTTGCAGAGAGTTGTCTGTCTTTGCAGCAGGTGTTCGGCCAGCTGTGCTATTGCAATGCGGTAACGGTTGCCGATGGAAAGTGGGGAGGTGGCGGGGTCAAGCACTCCAAGGTTATGATGGTGCAGGATGGAAAGGGTGGTTTCATCGTTTAGCCACCAGCTTCGGGCCATCATGCTGCCTACAACGGCATGGTTGGTTGGCAAAAACATTTCTTCAACCGAAGTGAAGCTGGCGTCAGGCTCTTTATTGGCTCTCTCGAGAACATCCTGGTACTGGGGTTGTCTGACCAGCATCAAGGGAATACCGCAATCCCGGAACAGCCCGAATGTATAGGCCTCATCTGTCTCAAGCACATTGCTGGCAAAGCTTTGTGCCAGCCAGCCGGATAGACGGGCAATTTTCGCGGATGAATCCCAGAAGCGTTCCATGACCGGGGTTTCCGGGAAGGCGTGACGAAAGGAAATGCAGGCCACTGCCCGGCTGGCTGTCAGCAAACCCAGCACCATCAATGCTTCCTTGATGGTTTGCACGCGGCGCTGTGTGCTGAAGAACGGCGAGTTTGATATTTTGATCAGCCCGGCAGACACTGCCATGTCGGAAGAAATGAGGCGGGTTAGGAAATTCAGGTCCGGATCGCTTTTCCGGGTTTCGGCGATGATGTGCTCGAGGATGGCGGGCCGCGGAGGGATATTGATATCCTGAAGTGCGGCTTCCAGATTTATGTCAATCAGCGGCTGGACTATGTCCTTTGGGTAAGCCATTGCAGCAGTCCCTCTTCTGGAATGGGAGGGGCAACATAGTACCCCTGAAAGGCATGAATGCCAGTATAGCGCAAAGCAGAGTATTGTTTGCGCGATTCTATGCCTTCTGCAACGACGGTCATTCCAAGCTCGGAGCCAAGCTGCGCAAGAGCCTTGATTACGGCAAGCGACCGGTGGTCGTCCGGAAGCGCGGAAACAAAGCTTTTGTCGAGTTTTATTTTTGTCGCCCTGATGTCCTTCAGGTTCGCAAGGCAGGAGTAGCCGGTGCCAAAATCGTCTATGGCAAGGGAGATGCCGGTTTTGCGCAGGGCGAGCAGGTTATCCTGCACGATTTTCGAACTATCGAGAAACAGGGATTCGGTCAGCTCAAGCTCAACCTGGTCAATCATGGCGCCGGAGATCAGGAGTGCTGCATGCAGCGAACTTGAAAAATGCGGCAGGGATAATTGGGAGCGGGATACATTGATCGCCACTTTGATACTGCTGCCGGCTGCTGACAGGCGCTGGGCGAGCTTGGCGCCACTGGTCAGGCACCAGTCGCCAAGGCGGTAGATCAAGCCGGTTTTTTCTGCCACCGGGATAAGTTCGCCAGGGGAAATATTTTCCCCGTTCACCATGCAGCGCATCAGTGCTTCGACGGCGATGATTTTGCCATCCTGGTCAACAATGGGCTGGTAGTGGAGATTCAGTCCGCCATATTCCAGGGCAGAGTGCAGCTTGCTCTCTATTTCCAGTTCCCTGCGGCCCAAGTGGATTTTCGGTGCGGGCTCTTCACCGGCGACAACTATCTGGCCGCTTCCGGTGCGCTTGGCGGAATTGAATGCGCTATCGGCACGGGCAAGCAGTGAATAGGGACCTTCACCCGCTTCCTTGGAGGCGATGCCAATGCTGGCTGAGGGGTGAAGAAGCAAGTCGCCATAGGGAATGGGAAGCTGTACCTCGCGAAGAAAGGCGGCGGCAAGCTGGCGGATGGAATTCGCATCCTTGCCAGGGATGATGCAGACAAACTCATCCCCTCCGATCCGGCACCATTTTGCCTGGCCGGATTTTGTGCGCAAACGCAAGGTAATATGGGCAATGACCGTATCACCAGCATTGTGCCCCAAGGATTCATTGATGTGCTTGAGCCGATTCAAACCAATCCATATGAGGGAGAGCGTTGGATCTTCCTTGCTGGATGAAAGCTGCTCAATCAGTTCGACACCGCCGGTGCGATTGAGGAAACCAGTGGTCTGGTCTATTGTTGTAAGCGTTGTTGTAGGTGCATGTATCCCCATTTGTTAACTTTGACAAAATATTACCGGCAAGTCAACAAATAAATGTAAAAAATATTAGTTATTGTCAGTATGTTGTGCGACAAAGTTAATATCAAGGATTAAAAAGTATTTTCACCCCATCAATACCACCGAAAAAAATAGCTAACTATATTCATGTGGATAGGCGTGCTTTGTGTTACTGGCATCATGTTACGTGCATATCAAATTGATGTTAAATAATAATTGTTGCTTTACCAAGTGGGGGCATATTGCTGAGGCGGGAGAAAATGACTCATCTTTTGTTGGGGTTTAAGTAGATGGAAATTGCAGATTGACATAACACGATACTTGTGATATTTAGAAACTGCAGTATAAGAGATGGCTAATAAATCATTGCTAAATCATAACAACATAGATAAAGGAGGAAAAAATGAGCACATTCTTAATGTCTATGGCACCTGGTGTAGTGGCTGCTGCAGTTATAGCTGTGATAATGGTTGCGTTTGTGGTTTATGAAATCAAGAAAGAAGAAGACCCCAAAGATGGCATTCTGCATTAAGTAGCTAATAGGTTTTTGCATCATTAGGTACTTGTGGAAGATAAGAAGCACGGATGGCGAAACCATCGCCATCCGAGGTTTTCAGTTGTGCCAACAATCTTTGACAGAGCGTTGGGTTTCTTCCGTTCTGTGAGTGGTTGCTACTAGCAAGGCAGGTGTTTCTTGTGGCTAGAGAGCTAGCGGTGGTGTGTTTGTGCCGTTTTGCAGATAATTAACTGGCCGACCTAACCTGCTTGATAGCGCCAAACCCTATCTGCCAAATTCACTGGTGGGCGGTACTGGGATCGAACCAGTGGCCCCTGCCGTGTGAAGGCAGTGCTCTACCGCTGAGCTAACCGCCCAATTGAGGGCGCGAATTGAATCATATTCTTTGCTCTCCGGTCAATTGTTTGTTCATCCTAAATCCTGTGGC
>Ga0224510_10002609_pt1 | contig 10679 bp, 12 predicted proteins | sample SF_May12_sed_USG_FD_170161 | JGI IMG/M metagenome (GOLD analysis project Ga0224510, IMG submission 170161) | Sediment microbial communities from San Francisco Bay, California, United States - SF_May12_sed_USGS_4_1 | ecosystem: Environmental > Aquatic > Marine > Sediment | place: USA: California... | reverse complement strand
GTCACTTGCGGCGGTCCCACCACCAGAGCAGCAACGCTACGACCCCTGCCGTCGATGCTGCGGCGAGCGGCGCGACCCACGCCTCGCACGGCACGTGGTACCAGAACATCCCGTAGCAAGTCGGTGGGTCGGTCGTGACTACGCCGCCCCACTCAAAGAGGGCCGCGAATACGACCAGCCCTGCGCCGACCGCAAGAGCGACCTTTGTACGGGTGCTCATGCCCTGCCGCCTAGCCGTCTGCTCCATCGGTGTCACTCGGGTGGCATGCCTAGCCGCGAAGCAAGGCCGCCGCACTCGCAGCCGCAGCGCCCCCCACGATGGCCAGCATCCGCCATGCCGTCACCGCAACGCCGAGGTACTCGGTTTCGGCCATCGGCTCAGGGCGAGTGCAGCCGCACAGGGCTTCTGCCCACGCCAGAAGGACGAGCGCCGCCACGGCAATGCCAACCCATCCCACCGCCACTCCGACCGCGACGATGCCCAGCCTGCCGGACCCTGACCAGCGATCAGCCCAGGCAGCCACCAGGCCTGCGGCACCGAGAATCAGGAAGATCGGCACAAAGCCGTCGTCGCCATGGGCAGCCGACACCGCAGCGGCAGCAAGCGCCGCCCCAGCCGCTGCGAGCCATAACGATGTTCGGATCAACGCCCTGCTCATGCGCTCGGTCCTCTTTGCTCTCAGTGCATTGTCAGGCCGTGCGGGCAATTTCGCGAATGACGTTCGGCACTTGACCTGGATGGCGACCGGTCAACCTCCTTACCCATTGCGGTTGGGGAACCGACTTCGCCATTTTCGGCTGCTACAAGCCGAAAGGGCACACCGACCCTCACACTTCGGCTGCAGGCTTTCCGCCGGGACTCACTCACTCAGAGCAGGAGGACTAAAAGGCGCGCATGAAAGGGCGGATCATCGGTCTTCTCGCCGGACTCGTTGTGCTTGTGCTTCTGTTTCCCGGGAGCGGAAACAGCGCGCAGCCCCCGACCTGCTACTCGATGTTTGGCTACGTCGTGCCGTGCGACGCATGGGTCTCGTGGGCCGCCGCAGCAGCGACTGCTGGGCTCGTCAGCTTGGGCCTTTGGATGAATGTCCGCCGCCGACAGTGAATCGGGGGGGGGCTCAAGGGACCGGAAAGCGCGCCAAGACCAGAGGCAGTGGCACTCGGCGTGCGGTCAATGCAGATGGTGCCCCCAACCGGATTCGAACCGGTGATCTCCACCTTGAAAGGGTGGCGTCCTAGGCCTCTAGACGATGGGGGCGCGCAACACGATCGCTGACCGGCGCATCGTAACAAGGTGCCGCCGCCGCGACCGTCGCCGCCGCGACCGCGACGCAGGGGCTACAGGTAGAAGAGGATGATCAGGACCGCCGCCCCGGCCAATGCCACCGCGGCGAGCAGGATCATCACGCCGCCGCCCACCGCGATCGCAAGCGCGAGGCCGGGGCCCCGGCTGCGATAGGCCCGCTGCGACCAGATCCACCCCTGCGCGAAGAGGAAGACGCCGACCCCGACGGCGATCAGCGAGCTTCCCAGCATCGCCAACACCGACAGCCCCGAGTCGTCGCCCGCGAATGCCAGCGCCGACAGGGCAGCTGCGATCAGCAGCGCGACCAGCCCGATCACGACGTTGCGCGCGAACGGATGCATCAGAAGTCCGAGTAGCGCTCTTCGCGCCACGGGTCGGCCGAGTTGGAGTAGCCGTTGCGCTCCCAGAAGCCGGGCCGATCCTCGGCGCTGAACTCGACGCCGCGCAGCCACTTGGCGCTCTTCCAGAAGTATCGGCCGGGGACGATCGCCCGCAGCGGATAGCCGTGCTCCGCCTCGAGCGGCTTCCCATCGAAGTCCCAGGCGAGCAGGGCGCCCGGATCAAGCGCGATCTCGAGAGGCACATTGCTGGTGTAGCCGTACTCGGCGTGGAAGATGACGAAGCGCACGCCGGGACGCGGCTGCGCCACCTCGGCGATGTGTGTCATCGACACGCCCTTCCAGGTGGTGCCGAGCTTCGACCAGCGGGTGACGCAGTGGATGTCGAGCGTCATCTCGCTGACCGGCAGCGCCCGGAACTCGGTCCAGTTCAGGGTGAACGGTGTCTCCACGTCGCCGAAGACCCGGAAGTCCCAGCGCGAGAGGTCCGGGTATTCGGGGACGCGCCCGAAATGCAGGACCGGGAACTTCTCGGTGAGCACCTGGCCCGGCGGAATGCGCTTGGCGACCTCCGGATCGGTCACCGGCTTCTGCCACTTGAACATGTGCGAAGCGTGCATGGACCGATGAGGCCCGTCAAGGAGTGGGTCATCCTCCGGCCGCCGCAAGAACCTGGTCGAGGGTCTCGACGATCAGGTCGGCCTCTTCGTGCGTCGCACACAGCGGCGGACGGATCTTCAGCACGTTGCCCTGGCGGCCCGTGGTGCCGATCAGGACGCCGCGCTCGCGCATCTCGTCGCGCACACGTGTCGCAAGGTCGCCGGCCGGCTCGCGCGTTGCGCGGTCGACCGTGAGTTCGACGCCGGTCATCAGGCCGCGACCCCTGATGTCCCCGATGGCTCGATGGCGCGCGGCAAGTTCGGCAAGCGAAGCCCGCAGCCGCTCTCCGACCTCCTGTGAGTTCTCGAGAAGGCGCTCCTCCTCCAGCACGTCCAGCACGGCGAGACCCGCCGCGCAGGCCACCGGGTTGCCGCCGAACGTGCTGAAGAACTCGGTTTCGGCCGCGAATCGGTCGACGATGTCGGCGCGGGTGATGACCGCGGCGATCGGATGACCGTTGCCCATCGGCTTACCCAGCGTGACGATGTCGGGGGTGACGCCCCAGGCCGAGAAGCTCCACAGCCCATCGCCTCCTCGCCCGTGACCGGCCTGCACCTCGTCGGCCACCAGCAGCGCCCCGGCGGCGCGGGCACGGGCCAGCATCGGCGCCAGGTGCAAGGGACCCGGGGCGAAGATCCCGTCCGAGGTGAAGAGCGTGTCGAGGTAGAGCGCCGCCGGCCGATGGCCTCGCTCCGCCAGGCGCGCGACGGCTCCGTCGAGCTCGGCAGCGGCTCGTGCCCCGGGGTCCGGGAGGTCGCGGTAGATGCCCCTGTAGGCGTCCGGTGGCGGGAAAGTCTCCACGTGCGCCGGCTGCTCGCCGCGCGGCCACTCCGACGGGGAGAGATCGGCGATGGCGGCGCTGACGCCGTGGTAGGCCCAGTCGCTGACGATGCCGCCTGTCGCGCCGCTCACGATCGTCGCGAGCCGCCAGGCGAGGTCGGTCGCCTCGCTGCCCGAGTTGACGAACATGACCGTGTCGAGCCCCTCGGGCATGGTCGCAACCAGCCGCTCGGCCAGCTCGATCGCCGCCTCGTGCAGGTACCGGGTGTTCGTGTTCAGCGTGGCCGCCTGGCGAGCGATCGCCTCGACGACCCGAGGGTGCGAGTGGCCCACCACGGGCACGTTGTTGTACGCATCGAGGTAGCCCCGGCCATCGGTGTCGAACAGCCAGCTTCGCTCGCCGCGGACCAGGTGCAGCGGCCGTCGGTAGGTGAGCGGTGAGAGGGCGCTGCCCAGGACGCGGCTCCGGCGCTCGATCAGCTCCGCGGTGCCGGCGGCTGACCATCCCGGAACGAACGGTCCGCCCGGACGCGCCGCTGTCGCGAGCCGCCGCCCTGCCTCGTCAACGCCAACCGCCTCCAGTTGTTCGAGCAGCCGCCAGGCCGGATCGGTCCAGCCGGTGATGTAGGCGTTGTCGGGGTACTGCCGCGTCCGCCAGACCGAGATGAGAATCGTCTGGACCATGCGCGCGGAGAGCAGGTCGCCCAGGAGGTCCGCCTCGATCTGCTCGAGCGGCGTCACGGAGGTGTATCCGCGCAGGAAGGCCTCCGCGACCTCGAAGATATCCTCGCGGCCGCGCAGCAGTGACTGGAGCGTGGCGGAGATGTCCGCGACCAGAGCGGTGTGCGCCATGTCGCCGAAGTCGATGATGCCGGTCACGCGGCCGGATTGGTCGAGGAGCAGGTTGTCGAGCGTGGCGTCGTCGTGGATGACCTGTGCCCGCAGTGTCGCGTAGACCGGCTGGAGCCGCTCGTCGTAACGGTGCAGGGCCCGCCCCAGGAGTGCGCGGCGTTCCGGCTCATCGACCAGCGCGTGATGCTCCCGCATGGCGGGGATGTGTTTGAGATCCCACCAGATGGTGCGACCGGCGGCGGGATGGAAGAAGCCGCGCAGCGCCCGACCCAGCCGCGCCACCGTGACGCCGATCCCCTCGATCGACCGTTCATCGAGCTCGGTCGCATCAGCATTGCGCCCCCGCAGAGCCGGCAGCAGGCGAACCCGGTGCGCGACGCCGTTGGCCCCACTGATCAGGCCGATCGGCCCGCCAGCGAGTGTTGGGCGCGCAACCGGGACAGGGAGCGACGGGTCTATGCGCGCCACGTGCTCTACCGCCGCCACTTCCATCTCGATCACTTCCGGCTCCTCGCCGGCGTTGGAAACCTTCAGCACCCAGCCCGGCGCGGCCGGATCGGCGGGATCGGTGATGCGGAAGTTCTGGTCGCGCTCGCTGACCAGCGGACTGGCGCCGCCTCTGATGCCGAACGTGGTCCGAACGATCTCCTCTGCCTCTGCGGAGGTGAGGCTCGGCGGGTCGATACCCAGGACGCCGGCGGTCTGCATGAGGCCGATGCTACACGCCGGTAGACTCCGGGGACGATGGTCCGCTCCGAACCCTTTGCCGAGTTCGCGCGCGTCGCCGATGAGGTTGCATCGACGAGTTCCAAGCTGGCCAAACGCGACGCGCTTGCGGGCTACCTGCGCTCACTGCGACCGGATGACCTGCAGGCGGCGGTGACCTTCTTCGCCGGACGCCCGCTGCCCGGCGCAGCCGATCGCCTCGGTCTGGGCTGGGTCCAGCAGTCGCAGTCACTGGGTGCCGCCGCACGGGCCGAGCCCGAGGCGCTGCGCGCCGCCTACCTGCGCCACTCCGATTTCGGCGACGCGGCCGCCGAACTGTTGGCCGCCGCCACTCCGGGGGAACCGCGCCTGACGCTTGCCGCGGTCCGCGATGCGTTCCGGGCCATGAGCGAGACCTCCTCCACCGAGGCCCGCGTGGCAGAGATGACGCGGCTTCTCGAACGCGCGTCGGCCGAGGAGGCGCGGCACGTCGCACGCATCGCGGCGCGCGAGCTGCGCATCGGCCTTCGGGAGGGCCTGCTGGAGGAGGCGATCGCCGCTGCCTTTGAGCGTCCGCTCGATGCCGTGCGCCGTGCGCACATGCTGCTCGGCGAGCCCGGAGAGGCGGCCGCGCTGGCCAGGGACGACCGGCTCGCCGATGCCGCCCTGCACCTCGGCCGGCCGATCCGCTTCATGCTCGCCACGCCGGTGGCCGACGCCGATGAGGTGATGCGCCGGGTGGGCGACGAGGCGTGGATCGAGGACAAGTACGACGGGATCCGCGCCCAGCTGCACCTTGTCGCGGGTGAGAAGCCGCGCCTCTTCTCGCGCGACCTCAACGAGATCACCGCCTCGTTCCCGGAGGTCGCACAGGTGGCCGCAGGTCTGGCGCATAGCGCTGTCATTGACGGGGAGCTGGTCCCGTATCGGTCCGGATCGGTGCTCGATTTCGCGAGCCTGCAGACCCGCCTTGGCCGGGTGGCGCCGAGCCCCGAGCTGATCGCGGAGGTTCCGGTCGTGCTGGTCGCGTTCGACCTCCTCCATCTCGACGGTCGCGACCTCCTCGAGGTGCCGCTTCGCGAGCGTCGCGCGGCGCTCGAGGCGCTCGGTCTGCCCCTGCTGACCGAAGGCCGGTTCCTCCTCTCGCATCTCGCAGCGGCCCGGTCAGCCGAGGAGGTGGAGCGCCACTTCGACGATGCCCGTGAGCGCCGCAATGAGGGGCTCATGGTCAAGGACCCCGATTCGGTCTACCAGCCGGGGCGCCGGGGACTCGGCTGGCTGAAGATGAAGAAGGCACTGGCCACGCTCGACTGCGTGGTGGTGGGGGTCGAGTGGGGCCACGGCAAGCGGCGCGGCGTCCTCTCCGACTACACCTTCGCGGTCCGCTCGCCCGACGACGAGTCACTGCGCACCATCGGCAAGGCGTACACCGGGCTGACCGATGCCGAGATCGCGACCATGACGGAGCGCTTCAAGGCCACGACGCTGCGCGATTACGGACGCTACCGGACCGTCGTCCCCGAGGTCGTGGTGGAGATCGCCTTCGACCGGATCATGCGTTCGGGGCGGCACGACTCCGGGTTCGCCATGCGCTTCCCCCGCATCGTGCGGATCCGCGACGACAAGACGCCGGCCGATATCGACGACCTGGCCACCGTCGAGAACCTCTTCGCCGCGCAGGCGAGCGGTCGCATCCTCCTGGCCCGTGGGCCGGGCGGCGACATGGAGCGCATCACCGCCACCGGTGCGACGGATGCGGAGTAGAAACCGACCGCGCTATTACCCATGGTGCTGTGCCCGTGCGATTTCGGTCATTCGAGCCTGAAACCGCGTCGATCCAGCACCCATGGGGCCAATCCGGATCCGAAACCGGTGCGCACGGGGTGAATCGGCTCGGAAATAGCACCATGCGTGGTATCCGGCAGGTCACCGGGCGGGACGCCGCTGGTAGCATCGGTCCATGAATGCGTTTGCCACCGATCCGTTCACCGTCTCGGCTACCCACTCGGTTGCGGTCGACATCTACACCTCCGCCTACCGGATCTCGGGCAAGACGGTGACCCGCTTCGCGCGTGTCGCTGACATCGTCAACCAGATCGCCTCGACGCACCTGGTGATCGACGAAGCCACGGTGAGCGAGTACGCCGACGCCAGCGCCACCCTCGGAGCGCAACAGGTGCTGGTGACCGTGGACGAGATCCTCTTCCTCATGGCCGCCGATACCGAAAGCGCCGCTCGGCCGGAGATGCGCATCCAGAAGCGCGCGGTTCGGGCGCAGCTCGGGTTGCCGCCATTTCGCCTGACCGGATCGGTGCACGTGCCGCAGGGGAGCCGTCCGGCCGATGGGCTGCTCAACGTTGTCGAACGCTTCATGCCGATGACCGAGGTGACGATCAGCTCCAGCGTCTACCCCGAGCTGGGGCGGACCACGGCGGCCGTCGCGCTTCAGCGGCAGCTGGCGCACGTGCTGTTGGTGACCGACGACGAGCGGCCCGACCAGCTGCTGGCCGATGTGCTCGATGCCGCGACGGCTGAGCGCTGGCTGAAGCCGCGGGAGAGCGACGAAGCGGGCTGACCCGCTACGCGTTCTGGGTCGTGGGCGCCGGTGACGGGCTTCGCGACTCGGCTTCGCCCGCCTCGAGGACCGCTTCGACGAAGCGTCCGATGCGCTGCGGATCCATCCGCTGCACGCGCCCGATCAGCTGGGCAAACCATGGGGCGTTGTCGGTGGTGACGACTTCCAGGTCGGGCTCCTCGAGGGCGACCCGGGAGTGCGGCCTCGGGAAGGCGATCGCGCCGGCCACGGGCAGTGGCGCCTCCGGGAGCGCCGTACCTGCCCAGCGGGTCACCGCCTGCACCACGGTCCGGGCGTCGAACGACGGGTTGGTGATACATGGCACCCATCCGGCGCGGGTCCGCGTGTCGTATTCCCATCCGCGGCCTCGCACCCGGTACCTGCCGTGCCACCGGCGCGCGATCACGGCGCGCACACCCGGCGGACCCACCAGCAGGGCGGCCAGATCATCGGGAACTCCGGGCAGCCGCGGGGACACGATCAGGACGTAGCTGTCGTCAAACGCTGGAGCCAGCAGACGTACCAGGTCATCGCCGCGCTCCTCGGTTCTCCGTCTGCCCGCCGAGAATGCGCGCAGCGCGATGGCGCAGCCGACGCCCAGACCGAGTGCAGACGACAGCGCGAGCAGCGCGATCGGGGCCGAGCGCGACGTCGGGATGACGGACATGAGCGCGAGGGCGGCGCAGCCGACGATGAGCATCAAGAGCGCCAGGGTCACCGTGCTCCGGGCGGCGCCCCGCCGGTCCATGGGCCGAATCAGACGCATCGTGCTCCTCCTGCTACATTCGTCGCATGCCAGAAACCACTTCCGTTCTCGCGACCTTTGGTGATCCGGTCGAGGGGACGCGCGTCGACGCCGCCACCGCGTCGGGTTTCACGATCACGCTCGACTCTGCCGCCGCCGGCACGTCGCGGGGCGGGCCGAGCCCCACCGAGTCGGTCCTCGCGGCGCTCGCCGGCTGCACGTCGATGGACGTGGCCAGCATCCTGCGCAAGAAGCGGCAGCGTGCGACGAGCTACCAGATCGCCGTCTCCGGCGAACGGTCCGACGAGCATCCCCGGGTCTACACCCGGATCGTGGTCGAGCATCGCGTGGCGGGCGACGTTGAGCCAGAGGCGCTGCGCCGATCGATCGAGCTGTCGGCGACCAGCTACTGCCCGGTCAGCGCCATGCTGTCGCGGGGCATGACGGTCGAACATCGGTATCGGCTGCTGCGTGAAGGGCGCGACGATGTCACGGCCCTGGTGGTCACCACCGGCCCACAGGGTTCGCAGCTCCCCTGACGCCATCACCCGGCGAGTGTCGCCGCGGCGGGGTTACGGCAGCAATGGCGGGATGGTCCTGCGGGCCCGGCGTCCTTTCGCCGAAATCGGGTCGCTTGCACGCTCGGTGTACCCTTCCCGGCCATGGCACGCTCAATGTGGCGCGGGGCGATCCAGTTCGGGCTGGTCACGATCCCGGTCAAGCTCTACCTCGCGACCGAGAGCACCTCGATCGGTTTCAACATGCTGCATGCCGACTGCCTGAATCGGATCCAGATGAAGATCTACTGCCCGCACCACGACGCGGTGGTACCCCGCTCCGACACCGTCCGCGGGTACGAATGGAGCAAGGGCCGCTACGTGGTGATGACCGATGCGGAGATGGACGCCGTCCCGCTCAAGACGGTGCGCGCCATCGAGATCGAGATGTTCGTTGATGCGAAGCGCGAGGCCCACGAGGCACAGTTCGTCAAGCAGGCCTACTACCTGGAGCCCGATCCGATGGGTGCCAAGGCCTTCGAACTGCTCCGCCAGGTCCTCGCCGATCAGGGCAAGACGGCCATCTGCAAGATCGTGCTGAAGGATCGTGAGCAGCTCGCCGCCCTGAACCCGTTCGACACCACGATGCTGCTGACCACCCTCCACTGGCCGGACGAGGTCCGCTCGCACACCGAGCTGAACCTTCCAACTGCCGGGATCACGGTGAAGCCCGCCGAGCGAGCCATGGCCGAGCAGTTGATCGCGTCGATGACCGGCGAATTCTCACCGGCCGACTACCGTGACGACTATCGGGCCGCACTGATGTCGGTGATCGAAGCCAAGGTGGGCGGCGAGGAGCCGGTGCCCGCCCAGCGTGTCGAGCCGACCAAGATCGGCGACCTGATGGCCGCCCTGGAGGCCAGCGTGGCAGCCGCCCGCGAGGCGCGACGAAGTGCGGCTGCCGAGTCGGCCGGCGACGCAGCGGTGACGCCGTCCTCCGACACCGCCGACGCCGACCAGCGGCCGGCGCGCCGCCGCCGGTCCGCCTAGCACCGCGCTGTGCCTGCCGAGCAGCTGCCGCTGCCGGTTGCGCCTCGTGCGCCGACCCGAGACACCCCCGCGCGCCGTCTTCCGACCCGCCTCTCGCCGATGCAGCCGACCGAGGTGGCCGGACCGTTCGACGACCAGGACTACCTCTTCGAGGCGTGGTGGCCCGGCACCCGGGCGATCGCTTCGTGCGAGCGCGGCGTTCTGCGGCTGCAGGTTGCCGGCCTGGCCGATGCCGAGGCGGCGTTCCCCGAGCTCGCCACCCTCCCCTCGCAGCTGGCCGAGGACGCCACGATGCTCGACGGGACGCTCCTGATCCTCGACGCCGACGGCCGCCCCGACGCCGATCTGCTGCGACAGCGGCTGGCCGGCCTCGGTCGACCCGGCCGCCCCGCGTATGTCGCGAGCGACCTGCTGTGGGCCGGCGGGCAGTCGGTGCGACTCAACGCCTTCCACGTGCGCCGGGCATGGCTCGAAACGATCCTGGAGCCCGGCGATCGCGCAACCGTTGGGCGCGGCTACCGCGGCGACGGCACGCTGCTGGCCGAGGCGCTCGCCTCGCTGGGGGTTGACGGCCTCTCCGCGCGGCAGCTTGGCGCCCGGTACCGATCCGGGCCTGCCGGCGACGCCTGGCTGCGCGCCCCGATCACCCCCGCCGAGCCGCGTTCGCGTCCCACGCTGGCGCTCATCCTGCGGCTGCCGCTCGGCGACTAGCGTCCGGGTAAGTCAGGAGCTGGCGTCGCGCTCCCCAAGCATCGTGAGGGCATGCTCGAGCTTGGTGTGCGGGTCGGGCCAGAGCCCGACTACGGCGGCAAGCGCCGCGTCAAGCTCCGCAACCAGGCGAGGGTCGGGCATCTCGTCCGCGCGGAGCTCCAGTTCCACCATGAGCAGCGCTCCGCGGGCGGCGCCGTCGTGGAGCACCGTGACCTCGTCGAGCGACATCAGTCCAATCCGTTTGCCGGCCGCCACAACGTCCCGCTCGGTCCGGCGCTGTACCAGGCTGAATCGCTCGACCAGGCCCAACTGCGAAGCCGACGGCCCGCCGCCCAGGACCAGGAGCAGATCGCGCGCGGGCGACGGAGGCCACGTGCCGGCGTCCGTCCCGGGGCCCGCGGGCCCCTCGACCTCGGGTCGGCGGTGGAGCGCATCGCCCGGGTCGTGGCGCGGGTCCCTT
>Ga0224510_10002608_pt1 | contig 10682 bp, 10 predicted proteins | sample SF_May12_sed_USG_FD_170161 | JGI IMG/M metagenome (GOLD analysis project Ga0224510, IMG submission 170161) | Sediment microbial communities from San Francisco Bay, California, United States - SF_May12_sed_USGS_4_1 | ecosystem: Environmental > Aquatic > Marine > Sediment | place: USA: California... | reverse complement strand
ATGTAAAATCCAAGGATGACAAATATCGTGTCAAAGTAAGTGCAAAAATTGATGACAGTGGATGGTTCAAAAGTTTCTATGCAAGAACTGACACTTCAAAAGTATTGAAAATCAAAGATGTTTTACCAGGAAAATATAAGTTCAAATACAAATCAAAAGATGCTACTCCTGCTGAAGCTTTCACACTAAAAATGCAATTGAGAGATGATGAAGCTGAAGCAATCGACGAAGAAACAACTGTTGAAATATACGCATTCGTCGGAAAAATGAAAGTTCCTGTGGGAACAGTGAAAACTGACGATGAAGGATGGGTCACACTTCCAGGAGTAATGACCGAAATGAAATATGAAGTTAAAGTAAAATAATTTCTCCCATTTCAAAAAAGACAGGCTTTCAAAAGAGAGTCTGTTTTTTTATTCTGCGATTTATCACCTCCTCCCCTTCTATTTCAAGGGGAGGACCAAGGAGGGGTTTCTTAATTCGCACATTTGTATATTCGTAATAATTTGTAATTTGTTATACAAAAAAACAGGGTCAAGACTTATAGAAGCCTCTTCCCTGTTCTGATCCGCCCTCCTTGGCAGATCTTAAAATTCAACTGAAAATCTCAGTGTAACGGTATTAAGGTGGGAATATTGCTCCCACACACCGTCATCTCCCTCAAAATGATCATAGCCCAGATCGATTTGACATTGATCAAATAAATATGTCAATTGAGGAGAAATATAGTACCCATTCGGATTTGACGCTCCGGTGAGTTTCAACACCCAATTTTCACTGGGCGAATACTCAATCCGAAGCATTGCTGTTCCGCCAGCATACACAGCCCGACGAAAATCCAAATTGACGTCCCCGCTTCCCTCTTGGTCCAAAACATCGAAATGTCCGATTGCCAAGAAGAAATTATCGCCGTTCCAGATAAGATTCTCCCAAAATCTTTCCGCTTCTCCGCCTATAACAATGAAACCAGCGTAATTTTCGGGCCAAATCTGGACTCCGCCAATGCGATACGTCCAACCAAGCCAATCCATCTCGAAAGACAGACTGGCAGCTGTTTGTTTCACAATAAGCGGATGAATTGTCATTGAAGACAATTTAACGTCCGCATCAATAGGCGAATTTCCAGCTCCGTGCTGGATGGCGTATTTCACCAAAACGTCCGAGAAATTATTCACTCCCTGAGCTCCCAATGACCAGCCCACATTACTTTCCACATCTCCGAATTCAAATCCGGAAGGAGTAGTAAATGAATATGGATTATTCTGATCTAAAGGAAGAATTGATGGTTCCGCCTGAAAGGCAACCAATTGGAGCCCCTTAGCGACTTGCACCGTTACACCCCAATTGCCCAATAATGTCTCGTCGCTATCCAACACATGAAACACTGATCCAGAAACATTTCGGTACCCAAACGGGCTCAGATCCGCAAAGTTCCAATCTGCTCCATCAAGAACAAACGTTTGTTTTCCTATCGTCACCCTCTCTCCCGCGAAATGGAATTCACGAAGAGAATAGGCAACTTCCTTTCCACTTCTCTGAAACACATCGCCGTCACCGGCAATCTGTTCAGAAAAAGCCTGGAAAAATCCAGATGCTGTCAGCTCTCCCAAAGAAGTGTTGAAGCATCCATCACCGGAGATTTTCACTCCACCGACCTCATTCATGAAGCCGGTTTCTATTTTACTTTCAACTTCAGCAGAAACTACCGAAGCAACTCCTACAACCATAAGCATCAGAAAAAATAATATCGTGCTTTTCATTGTTATTCTCCTATGGACGCCCTTTTTCGAGGGCTTTCTTTTTGATGTCAAAAGGCTTTTCAAAAAACAGTCTTTTGCTTACTTCAATTTCAGTAAAACTATCATTACCGGACTCGATTCGAACTCGACCTGGTCGCCAAACTTTTTGACCATTTGGCAATCCAAACCACTGGACCAAATAATGATATTGGGTTTTTATTATTTTTCCTCCGGAGTAGTACTCGATCTTATCGATCGCATTAGCATATTCCGAAGAAACTTGAAACACAATATAATCATAATCACCGCGCACGCCCTCTTGAGGTGTGCCTTTGATATGACTCTGATCTTCGAGAAATTCATACTTCATGTCCCCCACTCGAATCAATCGGGCAAGGTCGATGTATGAAATTTCTGTGCCACTTATCTTCTCTTCAAATCCACCGGGCTTTGATTTCACTCGGCGACCATTAGGATTGACGTACACGTCAAACCCCATAAGATCGTTTCCAGGAACATACAGCGTTCCGGAAAATCGGCGATCTGATCCAAGAGCAAAGAGTGCCTCCCCAGGATCATAATTGATCCAGGCAACAAACTCTTTTTCTTCCCAATCCACCGTTCGAGTCTTTGCGACCACGAACTCAGAGCAATTCTGATTGTGACCGAAATATCCGGCCCATACCTGCACCATTACGGAATTAGCACTTCGCTGTTCTTCTTGTTGCGCTTTCACACCATTAACAGCAAACAGGCTGATCAATATTGTAAGTACCAAATTCATTATATTCATATTCCTCTCCCGAAATTATTTCAAGCGCCCCGAGACAAATCTCAAGGCGCCTTTTGTTGTTATCGATGAATCCAACGCAGAAACGGAAAAACCAAAAACATGGTTCCCGTGACACACGAAAGGATCACAACTTCTTCCAGCACACCAAGTCTTACGACCGGCGTGATTTTCACGGCCAGCAAAGCTGACAACAAAAATGCATTGGCAATGGAATCAAAAGCGACGCTAACGCCAACTTCGTTCATCTCTTCGCTCATGATGACTTTCTCAAAGCTCCCCTCTTGTTTCAAGGATCTGAATCGATCAATGATCATGAGAGGAAAATCAACGGCAATGGAAACGGCCATACTACTGATTGCAGATGACGCAATGTCCAAAGGAATCCGAAAGATCATCATCACGAGATACATCACAGCCAACGCCCAAAAAAATGGAACACTGACCAGCAAGCCGCATTTCAATGCAAGAATAATACCAGCAAAGCATGCGACTTTTGTGAGAGATTTCACCCCTCCTGCCCAATCCTTTCCGAGGAAATAAATCAGACAGAAAATAACAACAACGACTTGAGACAAGAAATTATATTTCAAATTTCCATCAGTCACATATTCGTCATTATCCGGCCATTGCGAGAGTTTGCTTGCAGGATGAATTTTGATTAGATCAAAACCTTCCCCTGCCTCAACAAACCGATCCCGAAAAGCACGTATTTCTGGGGTAGATTCTCCAGCGTCCGTGAGCATTACAACAATATTGTTGAATTTATCACCATAGGGACTCGACACAAAAAACTTCAGGAGATTACCATCATTATCCCACATCATTTTCCAGATGTCGGAAATAATGAGTTGCATCTCTTTGTCAATGTTTTCTGAAGAAAGTTCGCTGGCAGCGTCTTTGAGAGACAGCTTAGCTTCATTTCGAATCACTTCCTCAATTGAATCCCCCGTCTTGTATCCATAGTCTCCAAGTACGACCATAAAGTCGTAAAAAGGAGAGTAAGTGGTTCGAGAAAAACCTGACACGGTGCCAAGATATTCCCGTAACTGATCCAATGACTTTGCGTCCGATAAATCCACCTGAACAACAGGGGAATACAACGACGCCCCTGGTCTTCCGAGGAGGTTGAGTTTTTTGGTTATTGCTTCTGCCATGGTATTTTTTTCGAATTCTGTTGGATTATTATTCGTATTAATATAATACTGATACAATCCAACTGCTGCGAGAACTACCACCAACAAAGCTCCGAGACTCACTTTCCAGCTGTGCCTCCAGGCCGCCCACCTTTGAGCAACCCGAACGACATATGCTGTTTTCTGATTGACCCAAAGCGACAACGCACTTTGGTTTTCCTTAACACTTTCCGTTTTTCCACCCAAAAATCCAAGAAGGACCGGGAGAAAAAAACGTGCTAACAACCAAGAAACCGTGATTCCAAACGCTGCCACAATTCCCATATCCATGACAGAACGTGAGCCGTGCAAGTTTTTGAAGGTCATGGTCCACAAAAAATCAATTGCGGACACAAACACGATGAGTTTAATCACTGAAATTGACTTTATTGCCTCATCCCACCGACGCCAATATGACGCCTCTGTGTCAAAACCTTCCTTACGCGTAGCGTTAAAAGTTTTGAGGTGGTGGAAATTGATAGAGGTTGATGGAATAATAATTGCGAAAAACGCAATTATCGTGAATGTGTCTGACGACATCTCAAAAAGAAACGTATCACACACTCCAATAAATCCCCTTCCAAATCCAAAACTCAAACTGATCACACTCACCGCTGCAACTGCTTGCCTCCAAGATCCCAAAAGAATCCAAAAAAGAAACAAGCAGCCCATCAACATTCCCGCAATGGGAGCAATTGAGTAGGCTCTCGACGTAATGTCGATAATCGGCCGATTGAATGACCACCCAGTGGGATCAACGGTAATTTCTGAATGACATCAAATCCGTCAATCTCAAAATTGTTAAACGATGAATGCAAATTAATTTCCGGATCACTGTTAAGGCTAACCCAGATTATTGCATCCTCTCTCCATTTTCCGAAATCCTCCGGAATTCGAAGCGGTGATTCATAATCCCACCAACCATTGGCGAAAATGAGAAAGTTTTTGGCCAACTCAATTTCGCTAGTTCCAATAGACGGGAAAACAATAACGATTGTATAATCACCGTCGTCATGTCTTCCGATCATGGAACCCCTGATAGAGATATTTTGAATCGCTTGCTGTATCCATCTCTCAGAATCAAAATCAGAATTCAAAACAGAATCAAGGGAAACAAATTTCCCCACACTGTCAGGACCATAATTTGTCCGAGTGGACAGGCTAACTACCTTCGCTTCAATTTCTCTTTCATTCAAAAAGCTTTGAAGCTTTTCAGTGAAGTTAACCACCGCCAACAGATTATCTCTGTTCGCCCTCGGCATCTCAACATACGCAATCAACGGATTGGTGTATTCAATGCCGGATTCCAGAGCATACTGCTCTGCTTGAACCCGCAGGTTGTTTTCATCCCGAATCGGATCATCCATCACGGACTGAACCCGATACCAGTTAACATTCCCATACCAACAAGGCACGAGCAATGCTGCCATAAAACACAGAATAAACCATTGTTTGAATTTCGACATAACTAAGCCCTCCTTGTGGCTATATTTTTCAAGATTTTCAATCTTATTTACGTATTCATTTGTCAAACAACTTGACTGTTGAATATAGCATAAAATTGGCTTAAAGTCAATGGCATATGAAAAGATTAAAAAAGCTGAAAAATTGATAAATGAAAGACCAAGAAAAAGACTAGGTTATTTAACACCAAAAGAGGTATTTTTTGAAAAAAGATTTTTAAATAGTTGAATTAAGATTTGGAATAGAATTTTATTATCCCCAAAAAATGTTTGCTAAATTTTGTCAAAAAATGTATATTTAAATATAGATTTACTGTAATTCATTAACAAATTTAAATCATGAAAAAAGAAAAGGTGTGTGTTGTTGGACTTGGATATGTTGGCCTTCCGCTAGCTGTTCAAGCAGCTCTCAGAGGATATGAAGTATATGGACTTGATAGAGATGAATCAAAAATAAAGAAAATAAATTCAGGAAAAAGTCCTATTAAAGAAGAGTTTTTGCATGACAACCTTTCTAAAGTAGACATCCATGCAACCACAGATGAAAGCATAATCAAAAAATGCGATATTGTTTTGGTTTGTGTGCCCACTCCGATTGATGAAAAGTTTTTCCCTGATTTGGGACCTGTCAAAGGTGCTGTTGAAATGATCATCAAAAATTTCAAAAAAGGTCAATTGATTGTCATTGAGTCAACAATCAATCCTGGGGTTTGCGAAGAAATCATTGAGCCAATTTTTGCCCAGTCTGGTCTCAAAGTTGGACGTGACTATGAAATGGCACATTGTCCAGAAAGAATTGATCCGGGAAATAAAAAATGGAACGTCACTAACCTTCCAAGAGTTGTTGGGTCTTTCACAAAAAAAGGACTCAATCAAGCCAAGAAGTTTTATGAGAGTATCATTGATGGAGAAATTTGTGCAATGAACTCAATTCGAGAAGCTGAAGCCACAAAGATTATTGAAAATTCATTCAGAGACGTCAACATTGCATTTGTCAATGAACTTGCAAAATCTTTTGACAAAATGGGGATTGATTTGGTGAGCGTCATCAAAGGAGCTTCTTCAAAATTCTCTTTCATGCCTCACTGGCCAAGCTGTGGAGTTGGAGGACACTGCATTCCAGTTGACCCATATTACCTGATTGAAAGAGCAAAGCTTTCAGGATTTGATCATGAATTTTTGAAAATTGCTCGAAAAATTAACAACTCAATGCCAGAATACACCGTTGAACTTTTGCAAGACGCACTCAACAAAGTTAAACTTCCTCTCAACGGAACAACCATTGGAGTTTTGGGGCTTTCATATAAAGCCAATGTGGATGACCTTAGAGAAACTCCTGCACTCAAAATCATTGATAAAATTGAGGAACACGGAGGAAAGGTTCTCAAATTTGACCCCTATTTTCCAGAAATGAGTGATGCAAAAACAATTGAAACAATACTCAAAAAATCAGATGCTATTGTTGTTGTCACAAATCACAAAGAATTCGTGGAAATCAAGCCTGAAATATTCAAAAAAGCTCGAATTCAAGTCATTGTTGATGGAAAAAATTGTCTCGACAAAGAAGCTATTGAAAAATTGAAAATTGTATATAAAGGAATCGGAAGATAGAATTCTCTGTTCCGATCTCAAAAACCTCGAGAAGTTAAACTTCTCGAGGTTTTTTGTTTTGCACTCACAATTGTTATGATATAATAATGACATGAAAAAATCTTTTTCAAAGTTGAACTTAAAAACATTACTTGCAATTTTTGCATCAACCATTTCCATTATTACTACTTCGATACTTGCAGGAGCTTTTTTTGATGCTTCCGAAAATCAATCATTCACTAAAACGCTTTCACAGCAGGAAACACCCGACACCGTACCTCAAAAACCGAAGTTATTCTCTTTTGTGGCCATTGGAGACAGCGAAAAATACAAAGGTCCCGATGGATATGACACTGATGTTCTCTCAGTTTTTGCTAAAGCACGCGAGTTGCATCCCGATTTGATTTTTCTAACAGGAGACATCATCACCGCAAGCACAGAAAGCCTGCAAGAAAACTTCAGAAGAATTCGAAACATCAAGAACGTTTTGAACTCATATTTCCTCCCTATTCCCTATTACATCACATTTGGATATCATGACCTTGAATGCGGTCTTTCCTGTGCCAACCAATGGAGCCAGTCTTTTTTTGGAAAACCACTTTCAGAAACAAAGTTGTATCACTCATTTGATTATGAAAACACGCATTTTGTCATTCTTTCAAATGATTACCCTCTCCGAAAAAACATTGAAAAAGAACAACTTAATTGGCTTGAAAAAGATTTATCGGAAAATACAAAACAAAATACCATTATTTTCATGCATGTTCCTCCAGTAACTTTTTTCAAAGCATCCGCAAATGATTGTCATGACATGAGTTGCAGCGAACCCACCAGAACTCAACTTGTTTCCATTCTTGAAAAACATTCTGTTGACCTTGTCATTTCTGGACACGAACATCTTTTTGACCACAAAATTGTTAATGGAATCAATTATGTCCTAAGTGGCAATGCAACAGGAAGTAAACCTCGCTACAAAAACACACTTTCAGGAGAAAACTTCATTCAAATCATTGTCTCAGGTCAAAGCATCACACTGCGAGCATTGAAAAACAACGGGGACTTAATTCGCTCTATTAAAATAAAATAATACCATTTTAACTAACCCTTGAATGCGTTTCATCTCGAGCGAATAATCGAGTCGAGAGATCTCATCCTGACAACTACCTGTGGCAATATCTAGGTTAAGATTTCTCTACTCCCACGATAAATCGGGGTTGGTCAAAATGACATATTTATTGTTTACTCGCGCATACTTTTTTGTTTGTGGTTTTTTCTGAAATCTAATATCAGCACTTGTCTAAACAGAGATATTCTTTTCCCTCTTTCCGAAAATAATCCCCAAACTCACCACAAAAAATATCCCAGCAGTCAACATTGCCATAAACTTTTTATCTATTGGAAGCAATCCAGTATTATTTGAAGTATTCGCCACTAAAACAATAGAAGCAATAAGATATATAATTGAAAACTTTTTCCATATATGGAATGCCACTTCTGAAGAAAAAAACAACAAAATACTTATAGGTATCATAGACACTGAAAATGCTAGTAAAAAAGAAAACGTTCCATAATAACCACTAATGCGACATAAGTACTCTAAGTCAGATATGCATGTACTCATCACCGAAATAAAAATCACAGCCGATAAAATTAAAAATGCTTGTGCTTTTTTTTTATTTTTCATATATTTTTAAATATTTAAGTTAACTTTGTTAATAATTTTCATTAGATTCTCAATTTTTTCTTTTGAAATTCTTAGTTTTTCAGTATTCTCTCTGTTTCTCACAGCTTCCAAATGATTGACCATGCTTTCCAGGATGTTTTTTGCAGGCTGTGTTTTCTCATCCTCAAATAACCTTTTCACCTGAATCATTCTTTGAACAAGTCCAATTCTATACACATCCTTTCAAATAGGACACGAGCCGACGGCCGTCATCTGGTGTCATGTTTTTTCTTTTTTTTAAATTGCTGTTTCATGATCTCAATCTGGTTTCTCTATCTCAAATCTCTCCGTCAACTGACGGACTCAAATCTCGCTCTAGCGTTCATCTAAATCAAGCGGACTGTGATGATCTCTTTTTCCGAAAATAATCCCCAAACTCACCACAAAAAATATTCCAGCAAGCCACATTGTGGTTAGTTCTTTGTCAAAACCAACAAGGCTAGTATTTATTGTTGGCGAAATCCAAATCAGGACGACTGTAATCAAAAAATAAATACTCGCAAATTTCTTCCAAGCATTGAAAGATTTTTCTCCTGTGAAATACAGACCAACCAAAACCCCAATAAATGCCAGCGAGAAAGAAAATAAAAATGTACCCAAAGTATTAAAATATCTATTAATTTGAGTCCATACAACTACTCCCACTAAAACAAGAATTAATCCTAATATTACTTTTCTTTTATTCTTCATACTTTTTATTTTTAATTATTTATTTTTGAAATTATATTAACCAAAACATCAATCTCTTCTTCAGAAATCCCCAAATTCTCGATGTCCTTTCTTTTCTTCACGGCTTCCAAATGATTGACCATGCTTTCCAGGATGTTTTTTGCAGGCTGTGTTTTTTCATCTTCAAGCAACCTTTTCACCTGAATCATTCTTTGAACAAGTGGTTGTTTCACACTTTTGTGGCAAATGAGATCATTCAAAATCTTTTCCAAAATGAGAAGTGAAGCTTGCGTCTCCATTGTATCATCTCCTGGAATGATTGAAAAATCAACAATTCCATCTCCTTCCAAATCAATTTCCATTGCACTCACTTCCCCTTCATTGATTTCAATCTCCGCTTCCAAACCTTCAAACACAGGAATGTCAGAAAAAACTGTTGAATTTTCAGTTTCTTCTCCCAGAACCTCATCGATTTCAAATGTGAATGTTCCCATGCCTGTTCCAATCAAATCAACATTGGTCACACCATCACCATCAGACCCCAGATATTTTGTTTCTCCGAATTCCCAATAGTACGAATTTGGAATTTCCTCTTCAAACATCCTCAAATCTGAATCAGGATTTGGATTTTGAGTGACTCCTGTGTGATTCCCTTCTTCGTCAAAAAGATGAACGTCCACTGGCGAATGCATTTTGAGCCGCATTCTTTTGTCATCTGGATCTGGCTTTGGTTTTTCTTCTGAAATATACTCTATCAGATCGTCTTTTCCTTGAATAAGATTTCCAATAAATTCTTGGAGTAAATCAACTTCTAGTATATTTGCATGATCACGCCTCGATTTTAAAACATTATTATATTCATCGACATTAAAATAGTATTTATTTGCATCATTCATCATGAGAGCACTTGGATACACCACTGTCCCATCACCGTCCATTGTGATTGTCAAATCTCGATCAAGATCCTCCAAATCATCGCACAAAAAGCTTGAGTTACATCCAGCGTATTTGATTCCGGCAATTGTGTCCAAACCCCATCCAGCAATTTGAATCACTTTCGTGTTTTCAGGTGGGCTCCAATTGTCAATTTCATTGTGAATGTCTTCTGTGTCCAACAGAAAGCTTTTTGAAAGCACATTGGGCGAATCTGTGTCATCAAAATCAGGATCTTTTCTTTTTCCATCATCTCCCAAAAGAAAACTTTTCATCTTGGAAAATTCATCAATTTTTTCTCCATACAATTTTCGAAAATCATAAATGTCATCCACTTCATAAGAAAACTCAATCACTGGGGTGGCAATCATGTCAAAATATTTTTTCGAAGGGAGAAGATTGTAGGCGCTTTTCATATTTTCGGCAAATCCTCGAGCCACATCTTTTTCAAAAAATATACCACTCGCAAGTTGAAGCTTGTCTCCATGCAAAAGTCCTGCCAAGGCCTTTGGGGTTCCTGCTTGTGGGGTGGCGACGAAAATGATTCTTTCCACCAAGTCCTCTCTTCCTCTTTCTTCAAGCTCACTCACCAAAAGTTTT
>Ga0224510_10002607_pt1 | contig 10685 bp, 6 predicted proteins | sample SF_May12_sed_USG_FD_170161 | JGI IMG/M metagenome (GOLD analysis project Ga0224510, IMG submission 170161) | Sediment microbial communities from San Francisco Bay, California, United States - SF_May12_sed_USGS_4_1 | ecosystem: Environmental > Aquatic > Marine > Sediment | place: USA: California... | reverse complement strand
GCAGGGTGGAGATCCTGGGTCCCGCTGCGCTGAACGCCCGCGTGGCGAGATCCGAGCCGGGAGGGTCGGAAAGGGGAGGCGTGGCCACCGCAGAACCCTAGCGTGTGCTCGACCGCACAACGACCGGCATCGGCCGTCGAGGCCCGCCGACATGGGCCGTCCGGTGGGTTGACCCGGTCGACGCCACGGCGTACCCTTCCCGCGTCCTGTCAGGGATGCAGGTCGCCGAGACGACCGATGTGACGGGCACCGTTGACGGTGCCCACATCTGTGCGTACACTACCCGATTGCCGTGCCGTCCACGTGCTCTGCTGTGCGCCGTTCTAATCTCCCTGGGAGGGGTGTCTCTTGCCTGACCAGCTCGTCCCTGTTCGAGACCGTGTCAGTTTCGCCAAGCTCGACGAGGTTCTGCCGCTTCCCGACCTCGTGGGCATCCAGCGGGAAAGCTTCGATTCACTGCTGAACGAGGGCCTCAAGGAGGTCCTCGAGGAAGTCTCCCCGATCGAGGACTTCACCGAGCAATTCCAGTTGTACTTCGGAAAGCATCAGTTCAGAGAGGTCAAGGCGACCGAAGAGGAATGCCGTGACCGCGACATCACCTTCAGCCAGCCGCTGTTCGTCGAGGCAACCTTCGTCAACAAGGTGACCGGCGAGATCAAGGAACAGGAAGTCTTCATGGGGGACTTCCCGATCATGACCGAGCGCGGGACCTTCATCATCAACGGCACCGAGCGCGTGGTCGTCTCCCAGTTGGTGCGCTCCCCGGGCGTCTACTTCAGCCGCGAGATGGACAAGACCACCGACAAGGAGATCTTCATCGCGAAGATCATCCCGAGTCGGGGGGCCTGGCTCGAGTTCGACGTCGACAAGAAGGACACGGTCGGCGTGCGCATCGACCGCAAGCGGCGCCAGCTCGTCACGGTGCTGCTGAAGGCGCTCGGCTGGTCGACCGACGAGATCCTCACCCTGTTCGACAACTCCCAGTCGATCCAGAACACCCTCGAGAAGGACCACGTCGAGACCCAAGAAGAGGCGCTGGAGGACATCTACCGCAAGCTCCGGCCGGGCGAGCCGCCCACCGCCGAGAGCGCCAAGACCCTGCTCGAGAACCTGTTCTTCAACCCCAAGCGCTACGACGTGGCCAAGGTCGGCCGGCACAAGGTCGACAAGAAGCTCGGCAAGGCCGAAGGCGTGCTGCTCAAGCAGTTGCGCGCACATCACAAGGCGCTGGGCGAGCTCGACAACCCCGACAAGAAGGCCTGGGAGCAGTTCCGGTACCGCGTGTTCGCCGACCAGCTCAAGGCCGAGCAGGGTGCGGGGGCGCCCAAGTACAAGGCCGTGCTCACCTACGACGACATGCTCAAGACCGTCGGCTACCTCGTGAAGCTGCACGCCGGCGAAGAGGGCTACGACCCCGACGACATCGACCACTTCGGTAACCGCCGCCTGCGGTCGGTCGGAGAGCTGATCCAGAATCAGATCCGCATCGGGCTGAGCCGCATGGAGCGGGTGGTCAAGGAGCGCATGACCACCCAGGACGTCGAGGCGATCACGCCGCAGACGCTGATCAACATCCGCCCGGTGGTGGCCTCGATCAAGGAGTTCTTCGGCACCTCACAGCTCTCGCAGTTCATGGACCAGACGAACACGCTGGCGGGGTTGACCCACAAGCGTCGTCTGAGCGCCCTCGGCCCCGGCGGCCTCTCCCGCGAGCGCGCCGGGTTCGAGGTGCGCGACGTGCATCCGTCGCACTACGGGCGCATGTGCCCGATCGAGACGCCTGAAGGCCCGAACATCGGCCTGATCGGGTCGTTGTCGAGCTACGGGCGCATCAACGAGTTCGGGTTCATCGAGACCCCGTACCGGCGCGTCGAAGCAGGCAAGATCACTTCGAAGATCGACTACCTGTCGGCCGACGAGGAAGACCGCCACGTCATCGCGCAGGCCAACACGGTCTACGATCTGAAGACGGGCAAGATCACCGGCGACTCGGTGCTGGTGCGGCGCAAGGGCGGCGAGGTCGACTCCGTGCCCGCCGCCGAGGTCGACTACATGGACGTATCGCCGAAGCAGCTCGTGTCGGTGGCCGCCGCGCTGATCCCGTTCCTCGAGCACGACGACGCGAATCGAGCGCTCATGGGCGCCAACATGCAGCGTCAGGCCGTGCCCCTGCTGCGTTCGGAGGCCCCACTCGTGGGCACCGGCGCGGAGTTCAGGGCCGCGGTCGATGCCGGCGACGTGGTCATCACGGAGGAAGGCGGCGTGGTCGACGACGTCTCCGCCGACGAGATCGTGGTCAAGGAGCGGTCCGGCTCGCTGCGCACCTACAAGCTGCAGAAGTTCCAGCGTTCGAACCAGGGCACGAACATCAACCAGAAGCCGCTCGTCGCCGCCGGCGACAAGGTCGTCAAGGGCCAGGTCATCTCCGACGGACCGTCCACCGAGGCCGGCGAGATCGCGCTGGGCAAGAACCTCGTGGTCGCCTACATGCCGTGGGAGGGTCACAACTACGAGGACGCGATCATCCTGAGCGAGCGCCTCGTCAAGGAAGACGTGCTCACCTCGATCCACATCGAGGAGCACGAGGTCGACGCCCGCGACACGAAGCTCGGCGCCGAGGAGATCACGCGCGACATCCCCAACGTCAGCGAGGAGATCCTCAAGGACCTCGACGAGCGAGGCATCGTGCGCATCGGCGCCGAGGTCGCGCCCGGCGACTACCTGGTCGGCAAGGTCACGCCCAAGGGCGAGACCGAGCTCACCCCCGAGGAGCGCCTGCTCCGGGCGATCTTCGGCGAGAAGGCGCGCGAGGTGCGCGACACCTCGCTCAAGGTGCCTCACGGCGAGCAGGGCAAGGTCATCGGTGTGCGCGTGTTCAACCGCGACGACGGCGACGAGTTGCCCCCCGGCGTGAACCAGCTGGTCCGGGTCTACGTGGCCCAGAAGCGCAAGATCTCCGACGGCGACAAGCTGGCCGGCCGTCACGGCAACAAGGGCGTCATCTCGACGATCCTGCCCGAGGAAGACATGCCGTTCCTGCCCGACGGCACGCCGGTCGACATCATCCTCAACCCGCTCGGCGTGCCGAGCCGCATGAACCTGGGCCAGGTGCTCGAGGCCCACCTCGGGCTGGCCGCACTCTGGGGCTTCAAGAAGGACGGCAGCGACCACGAGGGGCCGGTGCACGTGGCGACCCCAGTGTTCGACGGAGCGCGAGAGGGCGAGATCCTCGAGGCGATCCGCTCGGTACACCCCAACCGCGACGGCCTGAACATGGTCGACGAGGTCGGCAAGGCCCAGCTGTTCGACGGCCGCAACGGTCAGCCGTACGAAGAGCCGGTCACCGTGGGCGTGGCCTACATCCTGAAGCTGCTCCACCTGGTCGACGACAAGATCCACGCGCGGTCGACCGGCCCCTACTCGATGATCACGCAGCAGCCCCTGGGCGGGAAGGCCCAGTTCGGCGGACAGCGGTTCGGCGAGATGGAGGTGTGGGCGCTCGAAGCCTATGGCGCGGCCTACGCGCTGCAGGAACTGCTCACGATCAAGTCCGACGACGTGCTCGGCCGCGTGAAGGTCTACGAGGCCATCGTGAAGGGCGAGAACATCCCCGAGCCGGGCATCCCCGAGTCCTTCAAAGTGCTCATCAAGGAGATGCAGTCGCTCTGCCTCAACGTCGAGGTGCGGTCCTCGACCGGCGAGCAGATCGAGCTGCGCGAGACCGACGAGGACGTGTTCCGGGCCGCGGAGGAGCTGGGCATCGATCTCAGCCGACGCGAGCCGGCCGGGGCGGACTTCGATTGAACGCCAGGCGGTCGGCGAGCGGGAACACGGGAGCGTTGCACAGAGTGAAGAGCGAGCCACGCCCACAGCCACACGAGGAGGCGAGCGCGTAAGTGCTGGACGTCAATTACTTCGATGAGCTTCGCATCGGCCTGGCCACGCCGGATCAGATCCGTGCGTGGTCCAACGGTGAGGTCAAGAAGCCGGAGACCATCAACTACCGCACCCTGAAGCCCGAGAAGGACGGCCTGTTCTGCGAGCGCATCTTCGGGCCGACCCGCGACTGGGAGTGCCACTGCGGCAAGTACAAGCGTGTGCGCTTCAAGGGCATCATCTGCGAGCGCTGCGGCGTGGAGATCACCCGCAGCAAGGTGCGACGCGACCGCATGGGCCACATCGAGCTCGCGGCTCCCGTGACCCACATCTGGTACTTCAAGGGTGTTCCGAGCCGCCTGGGCTACCTGCTCGACCTCGCCCCGAAGGACCTCGAGCGCATCATCTACTTCGCCGCCTACGTGATCACCCACGTCGACGAGGAGCGTCGCCATGATGCCCTTCCCGACGTCGAGGCCGAACTCGAGACCGAGAAGCGTCAACTCGAGGCTGAGCGCGACGACGACATCAAGAAGCGCCTGTCCGAGCTCGAGGATCGTCTGAAGGAGCTCGAGGCCGAAGGCGCCAAGGGCGCACAACTGTCGGCGGCCAAGCGTGAGGCGCAGCGCGACGTCGAGCGCATCACCGAGGCCTCCGGCCGCGAGACCCAGCACCTCGACGACGTGCTGTCGGCGTTCAAGGGTTTGTCGGTGAAGCAGCTCGTGGCCGACGACAACGTCTATCGCAGCCTGCGAGAGCGCTTCGGCGACTACTTCGAGGGTGGCATGGGCGCCGAGGCGATCAAGCGCCTGCTGCAGGACTACGACGTCGAGGCCGAGTCCGCGTTCCTGCGCGACATCATCGACAACGGCAAGGGCACGAAGCGCCTCAAGGCGATCAAACGCCTGAAGGTGGTGTCGAACTTCATCGACGGCAAGAGCACGCCCGCGGGCATGGTGCTCGATGCGGTGCCGGTGATCCCGCCCGACCTGCGCCCGATGGTGCAGCTCGACGGCGGACGGTTCGCCACGAGCGACCTCAACGATCTGTATCGACGCGTGATCAACCGGAACAACCGGCTGAAGCGGCTGCTCGATCTGCAGGCGCCCGAGATCATCGTCAACAACGAGAAGCGCATGCTGCAGGAGGCGGTCGACGCCCTGTTCGACAACGGACGCCGCGGGCGCCCGGTCACCGGGCCCGGTAACAGGCCGCTGAAGTCGCTGTCGGACATGCTCAAGGGCAAGCAGGGGCGCTTCCGCCAGAATCTGCTCGGCAAGCGGGTCGACTACTCGGGGCGTTCGGTCATCGTGGTCGGGCCGGAGTTGCGCCTGCACCAGTGCGGGCTGCCCAAGCAGATGGCGCTCGAGCTGTTCAAGCCCTTCGTGATGAAGCGGCTCGTCGACCAGAACCTCGCGCAGAACATCAAGAGCGCCAAGCGCATGGTCGAGCGCGCGCGTCCGCAGGTCTGGGACGTGCTCGAGGAAGTCATCCGGGAGCATCCGGTGCTGCTCAACCGCGCGCCGACCCTTCACCGGCTGGGCATCCAGGCCTTCGAGCCCGTGCTCGTCGAGGGCAAGGCCATCAAGATCCACCCGCTCGTGTGCGCGGCGTTCAACGCCGACTTCGACGGCGACCAGATGGCCGTGCACGTGCCGTTGAGCGCCGAGGCGCAGGCCGAGGCCCGCATCCTGATGCTCTCGGCGAACAACATCCTGTCGCCGGCGCACGGGCGTCCGATCGCGACCCCGTCCCAAGACATGGTGCTCGGTCTGTACTGGCTCTCGCTGGCCGTCGACGAGAAGAAGAAGGATGAGTCGCTGCCCACGTTCGGGTCGGCAGCCGAGGCGTTGCTGGCGCTCGACCGAGGGCTGGGATTGCAGGTTCCGATCCGCATCCGGCTCGAAGGCAAGTCGTTACCCGACGACATGCTGCCCGAGGGTTGGGCCGACTCCGACGCGGGCAAGGCGGGCCTCGTGCCCGTCGTGCGCACCACGATCGGCCGGGTGATCCTCAACGGTGCGTTCCCCGATGACTTCGAGTTCCGCAACCACGCGATGCTGAAGTCCGACATCGCGCGGCTGGTCGACGAGACCGTGCATCAGTACGACCGCGCGACGGTCGAGGAGACGCTCGACAACCTCAAGAAGCTGGGGTTCCACTATGCGACCCGCGCCGGCGTCACGATCGGCGTCGAGGACGTCACGGTGCCGGAGAGCAAGCAGAGCATCCTCGACGATCACGAGAAGCGGGCCCAGAAGGTCGAAGGCCAGTACCGCAAGGGCATCATCACCGACGACGAGCGACGCCAGGAACTGATCGAGATCTGGACCCAGGCGACCGACGAGGTCAAGAACGCCATGGAGGAGGGGTTCACCCCCACCAACCCGATCTACATGATGGCGAACTCCGGCGCCCGAGGGAACACGATGCAGATCCGCCAGCTGGCGGGCATGCGCGGCCTCGTGGCGAACCCGAAGGGCGAGATCATCCCTCGGCCGATCAAGTCGAACTTCCGCGAAGGGCTGTCGGTGCTGGAATACTTCATCTCCACCCACGGCGCCCGCAAGGGCCTGGCCGACACCGCCCTGCGGACGGCCGACTCCGGGTACCTCACCCGGCGCCTGGTCGACGTCGCGCAGGAGCTGATCGTGCGCGAGGAGGACTGCCGCACCGACCGTTCGATCCCGATCGCGGTGAACGTCGCCCGGCCTGACGGCTCGGTCGTTCCTGCGGCGCACGTCGACACGTCGCTGTTCGGCCGGGTCTTGGCCGAAGACATCAAGGTCGGCGGCAAGAAGGTCGCGGCTGCCGGCGTCGAGCTGAGCGACGATGTCGCCGCGGCGGTCGTCGAATCGGGCGTCGAAGTGGCGCACGTGCGCTCGGTTACGACGTGTGAGGCCGAGATCGGCGTGTGCTCCGCGTGCTACGGCCGCTCGCTCGCGAGCGGGCGCATGGTCGACATCGGTGAGGCCGTCGGCATCATCGCGGCCCAGTCGATCGGCGAGCCCGGCACCCAGCTCACGATGCGCACGTTCCACACCGGTGGCGTCGCGGGCCAGGACATCACGCACGGCCTGCCGCGCGTGGTCGAGCTCTTCGAGGCTCGCAAGCCCAAGGGCGAGGCGCAGATCACCGAGATCAGCGGCACGGTCTCGATCGAGGACGACGAGGAGAAGCACCAGCGGAACATCCTGGTGACCGACGATTCCGGCGACCAGGTCGAGTACCCGGTGTCGTACCGAGCTCGCCTCACGGTGAACGCCGGCGACGAGGTGGTCGTCGGACAGCAGCTCACCGAGGGGTCGGTCAACCCGCACGAGAAGCTGCGGGTCGAGGGCGTGCTCGCGCTGCAGCAGCACCTGGTCGACGAGGTCCAGCAGGTGTACCGCTCGCAGGGCGTCACGATCCACGACAAGCACATCGAGCTGATCGCTCGCCAGATGCTGCGCAAGGTGCACATCATCGATCCGGGAGACACCACGTTCCTGCCCGGCGACATGATCGCCCGGCGTGCGTTCGAGGAGACGAACGCCGAGGTCGTCGAGTCCGGCGGGGTGCCTGCGAGCGCTCGCCCGGTGTTGCTCGGCATCACGAAGGCGTCGCTCGCGACCGACTCGTGGCTGTCCGCGGCGTCGTTCCAGGAGACGACGCGGGTGCTCACCGACGCGGCCATCTCGGCCAAGTCCGACCCGCTGCTCGGGCTCAAGGAGAACGTCATCATCGGCAAGCTCATCCCCGCCGGTTCGGGCCTGGCCCGCTACCGCAACGTGGCGGTCAACATCAAGCCCGAGGCGATCCCCGAGTACTGGCTCGCGCGTCAGCGTGAGATCGCCGAGGCCGTGGCTGCCGAGTCCGGGGAGCCGTCGCTCGTGGGGCTCACTCGCGAGCAGGCCGAGCAGATGCTCGGCGGCGGGCTGTCGGCGGTCTCGAAGGACGACGAGTAGGGGTCACTCCAGCCACCACATCGGTCTCCGTGGAGGTTCGAGCGCCCGGTCGGCGGCGAGCATGAGCTCGACCAACGACCGGCGCTCGTGGGCCTCGAGCCGGTCGTGGATGGGGCCGAAGCGCGTTCTGGCGAGATCGTGCATGCGCAAGAGCCGATGCCGGCCCAGGTCGGTGACCCTGTACGGCTTCGCCTGCTCCTGCTCGTAGCCTTCGACGCGTTCGACGAGGCCGGCCCAGTCGAGGCGGTCGAGCACGCCTTTGCTGGCCTGCCTGGAAACCCGCAGCGATCGGGCCATCTCGTTGAGGAACATGTTCGGGGTGTGATCGAGCAGCGCGAGCATGCGGTACTGGGCGTAGGAAACGAAGTTGCCTTCGAGGGCCTGGTCCATCGTGACGCGGATGCGTTGGTGCAACTTGTGGTGGGTGTGGACGATGTCGAGGGCGTCAGGGTCGGGCTCTCGCCACTCGTGGTTGAAGGTGCACGGCATGGTCGCGTGGTTGTACCCGCTGGGGCCGACATCCGGATGCCGCCGCCGCTGGCGCGACTGGGGCCTCGGTTCGCACGCGACTCGGCAAGGACCTCCGTAGTGGGACCTGCGACGGAACACGGAGGTCCATGACAAGCGCTGCGAGTTCTACCGCCTGCGGAACGCGGCAACCGGGCCCGCGACCCCTACGCCCCGGCGAGCCTGAGGAGCTCTGCATGCACCGCCTGGCCCCCGGCCAGGATGTCGCCCCCCAGCCACCCGTCACCGCCCTCCCAGTCGGTGACGACCCCGCCGGCTTCCTCGATCAACAGCCCGCCGGCGGCGACGTCCCAGGGCGAGAGCCCCAGCTCGAAGAACCCGTCGAACGCACCCGCTGCGACCCACGCGAGGTCGAGTGCAGCGGCGCCGGGCCGCCGTAGGTCCTCGAATCGCGACAACGCCCCATCGAACGTTCGCAGGTAACGGGCAAGCAACTCTTTGCGCCGGAACGGGAACCCGGTCCCCACCACGGCTCGCTCAGGCTCGCGGGTGGACACCGACACGCGCACGGGGTCGTCCTCGGCACGGCGGTGCCAGGCGCCCTCACCGCTGCCCGCGAACCAGGTCTCACGAAGGAAGGGAGCGCAGATCGCTCCCGAAACTGGGGCCCCATCTCGAACCAGGGCGACCGAAACCCCCACCAACGGGAACCCGTGCGCGAAGTTGGTCGTGCCGTCGAGCGGGTCGACGACCCAGGCGTCGTGCACTCCGTCGCCCCCCGATTCCTCGCCGTGCACAGGCACGCCTCCACCCTCGGCGCTCAACAGCTTCGCGATCGCCTCCTCCGACGCCAGGTCGACCTCGGTGACGTAGTCGCCCGGGAGCTCCTTGCGGTGCGCTACGGTGCCGGTTCCCAGGCCCGCAGCGCGTACGACCTCGGCCCCGCGTTCAGCCGCGCGCATCGCCACCTCGACCTCGCGGGACATCGACCCCATCGGGCGGGTACGCTAACAAAGCACGTCGATCCGCTGCGTGGGTGATGGGCTACCTCAAGGGCCCGTCGAGGCACCCTGCGTTCGTTGACGCTCGTGCGTGTGACCTGTAGCTTTGTTCTTCGCGCCCCGGCTCGGCGGGCCACCGGCGCGTTCGACTCCTTGGGAGTGGGATCCGGCGGGTAGAACGGCGTTCGCGCCGCGCCCCGGAACGATCCCGAACGGCCCGCGGGTTCGGCTCACGCCGCGCTCCGGTGTTTGACAACGACAGAGTGCAGACGAGAGATCTATGCCCACGATCGAGCAACTGGTACGCAAGGGGCGCAAGTCCCCCAAAGCGAAGACGAAGGCTCCGGCATTGAAGGAGTCTCCGCAGCGGCGTGGTGTCTGCACTCGCGTCATGACCTACACCCCGAGGAAGCCGAACTCGGCGCTGCGCAAGGTCGCACGCGTGCGGCTCACCAGCGGATACGAGGTCACCGCCTATATCCCCGGTGAGGGCCACAACCTGCAGGAGCACTCGATCGTGCTCGTGCGCGGTGGCAAGGTGAAAGATCTCGCGGGCGTGCGCTACACGATCGTGCGCGGAACCCTCGACACCGCCGGCGTCAGGGGACGCAGACAGGCCCGGTCGCGCTACGGCGCGAAGAAGGGCGGTGAGTAGGCATGCCTCGCAAGGGTCCGGCCGTTCGGCGCGAGATCGCGCCCGACCCCGTGTACCAGAACCCGCTCGTCACGCAGCTCATCAACAAGGTGTTGCTCGACGGCAAGAAGACCGTGGCTGAGCGAGCCGTCTACGAGGCGCTCGAGCAGATCAGCCAGCAGACCGCCAACGACCCCGTGATCACCCTGAAGCGAGCCGTCGAGAACGTTCGGCCGATGCTCGAGGTCAAGTCCCGCAGGGTCGGTGGCGCTTCCTATCAGGTACCCGTCGAGGTCAAGCCGCAACGCGGCACGACCCTCGCGCTGCGCTGGCTCGTGAACTACAGCCGCGCACGCCGCGAGAACTCGATGGCCGAGCGGCTCACCGCCGAGATCATGGACGCCGCCAACGGCGCGGGCACCTCGGTGAAGCGTCGCGAAGACATGCACAAGATGGCCGAGGCCAACAAGGCCTTCGCCCATTACCGCTGGTGATCGACGAGCACGCACGGAACCGGCCCCTCGGGGCCGGTTCTCGACTGAAGGGGGACCGCTGATGGCCGTCCCCGCGGAGACGATGCAGGTGGCCACGACCGAACAAGACGTCAAGCCGAAGGGGGCGAAGGGGTTGGACATCCGTGAGTACCCCCTGGCTCGCACGCGCAACATCGGCATCATGGCGCACATCGACGCGGGCAAGACCACCACGACCGAGCGCATCCTGTACTACACCGGCAAGGCGTACAAGATCGGTGAGGTC
>Ga0224510_10002604_pt1 | contig 10694 bp, 11 predicted proteins | sample SF_May12_sed_USG_FD_170161 | JGI IMG/M metagenome (GOLD analysis project Ga0224510, IMG submission 170161) | Sediment microbial communities from San Francisco Bay, California, United States - SF_May12_sed_USGS_4_1 | ecosystem: Environmental > Aquatic > Marine > Sediment | place: USA: California... | reverse complement strand
GCAAATGAGCGTCATCGCATTCCACGAGACACCGCTGAAAATGGTCACGTTCTGCCTGGCAATGTCATCCGCCGACGCGAACACGGTCGCGTAATCCAGCGAGTCGGTGAACATGACCACGCCTGCAATGCCGAGGATGAAACCGAAGTCGCCTACCCTGTTAACCAGGAATGCTTTGAGGTTTGCAAAAATCGCAGTCTCGCGCTTGAACCAGAACCCGATAAGGAGATACGACACCAGGCCAACCGCCTCCCAGCCGAAAAACAGCTGCAGGAAGTTGTTTGCCATGACCAGCATCAGCATCGAAAACGTGAACAGCGATATGTAACTGAAAAACCGCTGATAACCCGGATCATCGTGCATGTAGCCGATCGTATAGATATGCACCATCAGCGAAACGAACGTGACCACCACCATCATAAGTGCGGTCAGCCGGTCGATAAGAAAGCCGACCTCCATTCGCAGACCGTCGCTGACAGCCCACGTGTACACACTGTAGTTTTCCGCCTGACCGCCGTCGAAATAGAGGTGTTTGAGAACCAGCACGGACAACGCGCACGACAGGCCGACCGCGATGATGGTAATCCAGTGTGCACCTGCCCGGCCGATCTGTCGGCCGAACAGGCCTGCAATGATCGCGGCGATCAGAGGTGCAACAACGATGGTGAGGTGGTAACCGTGCACGGGATCAGCCTTTCATCGAGTCCAGCTCCTGGACATTGATGGAGCGGCGGTTGCGGAACAGAACAACAAGAATCGCGAGTCCGATGGCAGCCTCGGCAGCGGCAACGGTCAGGATGAAAAACACGAACACCTGGCCGGTTTCGTCGCCAAGGTATCTCGAAAATGCGATGAAATTGAAATTGACGGCGAGCAACATGAGCTCGATGCACATCAGCAGCAGGATAAGGTTCCGCCGGTTGATAAAAATACCGGCAACACTCAGCGTGAAAAGAATCGCCGACATCGTAAGGTAGTGCTGCAGGCCAATCATTCCGGCTTCTCCGACGCCATTTTCACGATGCGCACGCGGTCCTGTGCCCTGACGGCGACCTGGCTGGCAATATCTTGCTGCTTGAGGCCGGGGCGCCGACGCATCGTCAGGCTGATTGCCGCAACAATGGCAAGCAGCAGAATGACCGCGGCAATCTCGAATGCATAAACGTGCTCGGTGTAGAGCACAGACCCGAGCGCTTCCGTATTGCTGTAACCCTCTGGCGTCGGCCGAAATCCGTCGACTGCAAAGCCCTCCTTACCCCGAAGCCAGATGACCTGCGCCAGCTCGACCACCATCAGTCCGGCAATGACGATGCCGAGCGGCGCATAACGCGTGTATCCGCCGCGAATTTCCTCGACCTCTACATCGAGCATCATTACGACGAACAGGAACAACACCATGACCGCGCCCACGTAGACCAGCACGAGGACTATCGCGAGAAATTCCGCTTCGGCCAGCAGCCAGAGGACGGCGCTTTGAAAGAACGCCAACACCAGGAACATCACGGCGTGCACCGGGTTCCGCGCGAATATGACACCCAGCGCAGCGACCACGAGAATCGCGGCAAAGCTGTAAAAGAGTATGGCGTGAAACAAGATAGTCTGCCTTTACCGGTACTTCGCGTCCGCCGCTTTATCGGCAGCTATCATCGCGTCGAATTTGTCGCCTATCGCCAGCAACTTGTCTTTGGTCATGATGTTCTCACCTGGTTTTTCCATGTGGTATTCATGGATGCGTGTCTCGACGATGGCGTCGACCGGGCATGCCTCCTCGCAGAAGCCGCAGTAGATGCACTTGAACAGATCGATATCGTAACGCGTCGTTCGCCGGGTACCGTCGTCCCCGACGTCCGATTCAATGGTGATCGCGAGCGCCGGGCAAACGGCCTCGCAGAGTTTGCAGGCGATACACCGCTCTTCCCCATTCGGATAACGACGCAAGGCATGCAATCCGCGGAAGCGCGGCGACTGTGGTGTTTTTTCTTCCGGGTACTGAATGGTAACGCTCGGTCTGAAGAAATTCCGCAGCGTGACGGACAGGCCCTGCCACAACTCCCACAGCGAAAACGTCTTCAAAAGACTGCGTATTTTGCTCATCGATTTATCCAGCCATCCCAGACCATGGGCCAATACGCAACCACGCCATTACTCCTTCTACTGCAATCCAGACAATCGTGATCGGTATGAACACTTTCCACCCGAGACGCATGATCTGATCGTAGCGATAGCGCGGAAAGGTAGCGCGCAACCAGAAGAATACAAATATAAAGAACGCGATCTTGACAGCCAGCCAGAAAAAGCTCGGCTCGCGCAGCAGGCTCTCGGCACCGAGGAAAGTCCAGCCTTCGAATGGTGAAGCCCATCCACCGAGGAAAAAGATCGACGTCAACGCGGATATCAGCACCATGTTGGCGTATTCAGCGAGGAAGAATACGGCGAACGCGACGCCCGAATATTCGACATGGAATCCCGCGACGATTTCCGATTCGCCTTCGGCCACATCGAACGGCGCGCGGTTGGTTTCGGCGACACCGGAAATAAAATAGACCAGGAAAAGCGGCAGTAGCGGAAGGATGAACCAGTGGCTCACGCCACCGGCCTGCGCCCGGGTAATGTCGCCGAGGTTCAGGCTGCCGCCGGCCATCAGGACGCCGACCAGTGCGAAGCCCATTGCAATTTCGTAGGCGACAATCTGCGCCGCAGATCGCATGGCGCCAAGAAACGCGTACTTCGAGTTGGTAGCCCAGCCTGCGAGGATAACGCCGTAAACGCCAACAGATGTCAGCGCGAGAACGTACAGCAGTCCCGCATTGATATCCGCGATAACCGTCGTAGGGTTCAGCGGAATCACAGCCCAGGTAGCCAATGCGGGAACGATCGACAGCAACGGTGCAATGATGAACAGGAACCGGTTCGATTTCTGCGGTACGACGATTTCCTTGATCAGCAGTTTGATTACATCGGCAAAGGGCTGGCCAAGGCCCAGCGGTCCGACCCGGTTCGGCCCTATGCGGCCCTGCATGTACCCGATGACCTTGCGCTCGAAATAGGTCGTGAATGCAACGGTCAGGATGATGCAGACCGTGACGAAAACTATCAGTGTCGTCTTGCTGAACAACAACTGCATCAACGGCGGAAGCCCTTCCCAGAAGGCCATCCAGGGCAACATCACAAAATCGGGAATCAGTGCCGTCACCGCCGCTGCCCTATTCGAGCTGACCGCCGAGCCTCGGGTGTCAGTTGCAAAGCCGTTGCACGGCGAACGACCGGATCGACCGCATACATCGGAACGTCTGCCGCACCGTTGCTCTTGGCCGGAGCCGGCAGCTCCCTCGTATTACCGTAGCGATTGTCCGGCTTGTAGCTGCCCAGAGCCGCCAACAGTTCGTCCCGCACGTCTTCGCTCGACAGATATTCGAACCCGTCAATATCCAGCAGGTTGCCGAGGACACGCAGCACTTTCCAGCCGGGCCGTGACTCGCCCACCGGATTCGCGATACCGGAAAAACTCTGCCAGCGGCCCTCGCAATTGACAAACGTCCCCGACGTTTCGGCAAAGGTGCCGATCGGCAGCAACAGATCGGCTGCCTGTCGAAACGTTTCGGAGTCGTACGCAGTAAGCGCCGCCACGAAACCGGTCGACGACAATCGGGACACGGCATCCGGTACGCCAAGATCTAAGTCTGGTTCGATGCCGAACAGCAACAGTGCGTCCAGCGACGCTTCGATCATCTCCGCAGCGTTTTTCCCGGCCGTGGTTCGCGGTGTGCCACCCATCGAACGGTGCGGCAACAAGCCGGCGAGGTGTGCGCCAGCGGCATTCGGTCCCTCGGACACGATGCCGAATCGGCAACCTGTCAGCTCGGCAATGGCCGCTGCCAAAGCGCGAACTGCGGAGAATGCTTCGTCGTGTATAGCCAGATTGCCGATCAGTACGAGGCCGTTGTTCGAGTCCCGAAGCATCGACGCGACAGATGCCTGCTCCCCGGACGCGCTAACGCCTTTGCAAATCCGGCTCACGGCCTTTGGCAGTGACTTGCCTGACGAAGCGGCGACCGCAACGCCGGCCAGCAACTCAACGAGGCGCGCACCGTTCAAATCGACGGCTACATCGAAGAAATACCTGTCGTTCTCAGGATTTGCAAAGGCGATGCGTGCACCCGCCAGCGCAGCCTTTCGCACGCGGTGGGCAAGAATCGGCGCTTCTTTACGCAAGCTTGAACCTGCGACGAAAATTGCGTCGCACCGCTCGATATCGGCAATCTCACAACCCAGCCATGGAAACAAAGCATCCGCGTCCTGATCCGAAAAGTCCTGTTGCCGCAAGCGGTGGTCAACGTTCGCGGTTCCGACATGCTCCGCAATCTGCGCCAGCAAGCGAGATTCTTCGACCGTGGCGCCGGCTGATGCCAGAATGCCGAACCTGTCGGCCCGCACCGACTGAATCTTTTCTGCCAGTTCCTGCAATGCATCTTCCCAGCTGATGTCCTGCCATTTGCCGGCGCGGCGAACTCGCGGCGTCAGCAAACGGTCACTGCTGTATACGCCTTCGTAGCTGTAGCGGTCCCGGTCACTGATCCAGGTCTCGTTAATCGCTTCATTGGGCCGCGGCACTATTCGCTTGACAGTGCCACGCAATACGTGTGCATAAAGGTTGGAACCCACGCAGTCGTGCGCAGAGACGGACTCGCGCTGCACCATCTCCCAGGCGCGAGCACTGTAACGATACGGTTTGTTGTTAAGCGCGCCGACAGGACACAAGTCGATGATATTGGCTGACAATTCATGATCGATACTTTTTTCTATATAAGTACCGATCTTCATGTTCTCGCCGCGCTCGGTCGTGCCCAGCTCAGGATGGCCGGTAATTTCCTCGCCAAAACGCACACAACGAGTGCAATGAATGCAACGCGTCATGTCGGTGGAAACAAGCGGGCCGATATCCTTGTCTTTGACTACCCGTTTTCGTTCCTGGTATCGCGACACGTCGCGCCCGAATCCCATGGCAAGGTCCTGCAATTCGCACTCGCCGCCCTGATCGCAGATCGGGCAATCCAGCGGGTGATTTATCAGCAGAAACTCCATGGTCGCTTTCTGCGCGGAGATAGCCTTCGCTGACTTCGTGAAGACTTTCATTCCATCGGTTACCGGCGTTGCGCAGGCTGGCAATGGCTTGCTGACCTTTTCGACTTCAACCAGGCACATCCGGCAATTGGCCGCAACACTCAGTTTGTCGTGATAGCAGAATCGCGGCACGTAGGCGCCGATCGCATCAGTTGCTTCGATGAGCATCTGGCCCTTTCGCGCCTGGATGGTCTTACCGTCGACCTCAATCGTGACTTTGTCGTCGCTCACGCCGCTCTCTCCGCCGGATCGTCGACAATACTTCGGCCGCGATATCGCACCATGTACTCGAACTCATGGCGGAAATGCTTTATGAAACTCTGTACCGGCCAGGCAGCGGCATCGCCCAGCGCGCAGATCGTGTGACCTTCGATCTTGTTGGCAACATCGACAAGTTTGCCAATGTCCTCTTCGCTGCCTTTGCCCTCGATGATGCGTGACAGCATGCGATACAGCCAGCCGGTCCCCTCGCGGCACGGCGTGCACTGCCCGCAGGATTCGGCCATATAGAAACGGGAAATACGCCTCAAGACCCGCACCATGCAAGTCGTTTCATCCATGACCATGACCGCGCCGGTACCAAACGACGAACCGGCCTTTTGCAGCGACACGTAGTCCATGGTGCAATTCATGATGACGTCAGCTTTCATAACCGGCACCGAAGATCCGCCGGGAATCACCGCCTTGAGTTTCCGGCCGCCCAGAACACCGCCGCAAAGTTCCAGCAAATCCTTGAAAGGGATGCCCATGGGCAATTCGTAGTTGCCCGGTCTCTCGACATGCCCGGAAACCGAAAACTGGGCGGTGCCACCGGAGTTTTCCGGGCCGAGCGCCGCAAACCACGCCGCACCGTTTCGCAGGATCGCCGGCACACTTGCCAGACTCTGCGTGTTATTGATCGTTGTCGGCTTGCCGTACAGGCCGAAATTGGCCGGGAACGGCGGCTTGAACCGCGGCTTGCCCTGCTTGCCTTCCAGGGATTCGAGCAAGGCAGTTTCCTCGCCGCAGATATACGCGCCTGCACCGACAAACGTGTGCAAATCAAAATCGATCCCGGAGCCCTGAATATTCTTACCGAGGAGCCCGGCGTCATAGGCCTCTTTCAGTGCTGCTTCGAATCGCGGCACCGGCTCGTCGATAAACTCGCCACGAATGTAATTGTAGGCAACGGTTGCTCCCATCGCATAGGCGGCAATTGCCATGCCTTCGATGAGGCAATGCGGGTTGTATCGCAAGACCTCGCGATCGTGGCAGGTGCCCGGCTCGCTTTCGTCCGAATTGCAGACCAGGTACTTCTGCACCGGCGCGCTGCGCGGCATGAAGCTCCATTTGAGGCCGGTCGGGAAACCGGCACCGCCGCGGCCCCGAAGACCGGACGCTTTGACTTCGTCGATGATCTGCTCCGGAGTCAGTTCGCCCGCAAGTACACGGCGCCACACTTTGTAGCCATCGTGCTTTTCGTACGTCTCCAGCGTCCAGGATCTTTCGGAATCGAAGGTATTGAAACAAACAAGGTTCTGTTGGTACTTGCTCATTCGAGGCCATCCAGAATTTTGTCGACTTCTGCGACGGTCAGGTTCTCGTAATACCTGTGGTCGACCATCATCATCGGTGCGCCGCAACAGGCAGCCAGGCACTCCTCCTCTTGTTTGAGAAAGATGCGCCCGTCCTTGGTGCTCTCGCCGAGTTTTATACCGAGTTTATTCTCGACGTGAGCGATGATGTCATCGGCGCCTCTCAGCATGCACGACACATTGTTGCAGATCGCGACGTTGTGACGACCGACCGGCCGTGTCTGGAACATCGAGTAGAAAGTCGCCACTTCGTACACCTGAATCGTCGGCAGATCCAGATATTCCGCAACACCGTTCATCAATTCCGCAGTGAGGAATCCGTTGTTCTCGTGCTGTGCGGCGTGCAATGCACCGATCACGGCAGAACGCTTGCGATCGTCCGGGAACTTCGCGACCCAGCGATCGATTTCCTCGCGAACATGTTCCGACAGCGCCTGCGTCCCGCTCATCGGTCGACCTCGCCGAATACGATGTCCTGGGTGCCGATGACGGCCACCACGTCCGCCAGCATATGTCCCTCGACCATTTCCGACATTGCCGAAAGGTGGGCGAAGCCAGGGGCCCGGATTTTCACTCTGTACGGTTTGTTCGCACCGTCCGAAATAAGGTAAATGCCGAACTCGCCTTTCGGATGCTCAACCGCCGCATACGCCTCACCGGCCGGCACGCAATACCCTTCCGTAAACAACTTGAAGTGGTGAATGAGCGATTCCATGTCATCCTTCATTTCAACACGCGACGGCGCAACCACTTTGTGATCATCCACGATGACCGGGCCGGAGTTCTCCCGGAGCCAGTCGACGCATTGCTTGATAATCCGGTTTGATTGCCGCATCTCCTCGACACGGACGAGGTAGCGGTCATAACAATCGCCGTTAACACCAACAGGAATATCGAAATCGAGCCGGTCGTATACTTCGTACGGTTGCTTCTTGCGCAAATCCCATTCCACGCCCGAGCCACGCAACATCGGGCCGGTAAAACCGAGTTGCAGCGCACGTTCCGGTGAGACAACAGCGATATTGACCGTACGTTGTTTCCAGATCCTATTGTCGGTCAACAAGGTTTCGTATTGATCGACGCAGGCCGGAAACTTGGCAGTGAATGCGTCGATGAAATCCAGCAAAGAGCCTTGCCGAATCTCGTTCAGCTTGTCCACCTTCTTCTGCGAACGCCATTTGGACGGCTGGTACTTCGGCATCGAATCCGGCAGATCGCGGAACACACCGCCAGGCCGGTAGTAGGTTGCATGCATGCGCGTACCTGAAACCGCTTCATAACAGTCCATCAGGTCTTCACGCTCACGAAAGCAATACAGGAACATCGTCATTGCGCCGATATCCAGACCGTGTGCGCCCAGCCACATCAGGTGATTCAAAACCCGGGTAATCTCATCAAACATGACGCGAATGTACTGGGCGCGAACTGGCGGCACGATACCCAGCAGCTTCTCGATCGCCAGAACGTAACTATGCTCGTTGCACATCATCGAGACGTAATCGAGCCGATCCATATAGCCGATGCTTTGGCTATAGGGTTTCGACTCCGCGAGCTTCTCCGTCGCCCTGTGCAGCAGACCGACATGCGGATCCGCGCGCTGGATGACTTCGCCGTCCATCTCCAGTACCAGTCGCAGTACTCCGTGAGCAGCCGGATGCTGCGGTCCGAAATTCATAGTGTAGTTTTGAATCTCAGCCATCTTTGCGCGCGTCCTTCAGGTCGGCCGAGTACCGGTTGTCGTCACGAATGACCTTTGGCACCAATGTGCGAGGTTCGATACTGACCGGCTGATAGGCGACACGACCTTTCTTCTCGTCGTAACGAACTTCGACGTTGCCGCTCAAGGGAAAGTCCTTTCGAAACGGGTGCCCGATAAAACCGTAGTCGGTAAGAATTCGTCGCAGGTCCGGATGCCCTTCGAACAGGATGCCATACAGGTCAAACGCCTCACGCTCGAACCAGTTGGCGGAATTCCAGATATCCACGACGCTCTTGACGATCGGCGGATTCTCCGTACCCGTGTAAACACGAAGGCGAATCCGGTAGTTTTTTCGAACGGAAAGAAGGTGGTAAACAACGGCAAATCGCTCACTGTCGAACGTATCCGACTCGTCAAGAATGACTGGCTTGCGTTCGACACCGCGACTGTATCCGGTTCCCGTTGCGCTTAACGTCGTCCACTCGTCGGTTCCGTAGGATAAATAGTCAACTCCACAGACATCCATGAGCTGGTCGAACGCGAACTGCTCGTCATCGCGCAGGGTAGTGGCGACTGACAGGAGCTCATCCCTTGCAACGACGTAGCCCAGCTCGCCACAGCCAGAGGGCAAACGCCGCATACGCTCACCAAAGTGTGCGTCAATACGAGCAGCCAGTGTCTCGAGGGAATTACTCATGGAAATATGTTTTTTATTGCCTGGCGATCGTGCTGGTACGCCAGATCTTCTTCTGCAATTGTATGAGCCCGTACAACAATGCTTCGGCGGTTGGCGGACAGCCAGGTACGTAGACGTCCACGGGAACTATTCGGTCACAACCGCGTACAACGGCATACGAGTAGTGATAATAGCCACCACCGTTCGCGCATGAGCCCATGGATACCATCCATCTCGGTTCGGGCATCTGGTCGTAAACCTTGCGCAATGCCGGGGCCATTTTGTTGACCAGCGTACCGGCAACAATCATGACATCCGACTGACGCGGGCTCGGACGAAAAATAATGCCGAAACGATCCAGGTCATATCTGGCGGCTCCCGCGTGCATCATCTCGACCGCACAACAGGCAAGCCCGAAGGTCATTGGCCACATCGAGCCGGTTCGTGCCCAGTTGACGACGTTGTCGACGCTCGTGACGACGAATCCCTTCTTCTGCAGGCTGACGGCGGGTGCGGCTGACTGCGGTGGGTCTGTCGCTTCGCCCGGCGCCAATTTGGCGTTTGTCAATCCCACTCCAACGCTCCCTTTTTCCATTCGTAAATGAATCCGACGACCAGCACGGCCAGGAATATGCCCATCGCGGCAAGTCCGAATCCGCCGATGACGTCCAGCGATACAGCCCACGGAAAAAGGAACGCAATTTCCAGATCGAAAATAATAAACAGGATGGCAACGAGATAGTAGCGAACGTCGAACTTCATTCGCGAATCCTCGAATGGCTCAAAGCCACACTCGTATGGCGACAGTTTCTCAGAATCTTTTTGTCCACGGCCGAACAAAAATCCGAGCCCCATCAGCAACAGGCCGATCGCGGTCGCAATGCCGAGAAAAATCAGTACAGGGATGTAATTTTGCAGCATGTCGGAATATCGTGAGGTGATTTCGAGCAAACGCCAGTTGCATTAGCGCGCCATTGTATCAGCCCGCCCTGCTCTCACAACACCCCTGAACGTGTTGCCCTGGATCGATGTCCGCTGCGGAACGAGCCGCTTGACGCATTCAGAATGCCGGTAAGGGCTAAGAAGCTGCCGGTATGCAAACAAAGAAAATTAAATGGTGCTCTGGGCGAGACTCGAACTCGCACGGCTTTCGCCACTGCCCCCTCAAGACAGCGTGTCTACCAATTCCACCACCAGAGCGATGTCGGACATGAATTACTGCTGTGGAATACCTTCCGATTCGGTGCCCGCTTCGTCGTCAAGAGCCGGTAGCTCATCGCCGAGCTCGGCGCCGCCAGTGTTATCCGGCGACTCGAGATCCGGCAGTTCCGGCAATGCGTCTGCAGCTTCGCTGCCGGCCGGCGCACTGTCTTCGACCGGGGCTGCCGTTTCAATAAGGCTGCGCGGGCCCGCTTCCGGTTCCAGGCTGGCCATGTAGGCTAGCGCCAGACTGCTGGCAAAAAACAAGGTTGCCAGAATGGCCGTGGTACGCGAGAAAAAGTTGGTTGAACCGCGCGCACCAAAAACCGTTCCTGATGCACCGGCACCGAAAGCCGCGCCTGCTTCCGCACCTTTTCCTCGTTGCAGCAGCACCAGCGCGATTATCACCAACGCAATCAAGGTA
>Ga0224510_10002603_pt1 | contig 10696 bp, 12 predicted proteins | sample SF_May12_sed_USG_FD_170161 | JGI IMG/M metagenome (GOLD analysis project Ga0224510, IMG submission 170161) | Sediment microbial communities from San Francisco Bay, California, United States - SF_May12_sed_USGS_4_1 | ecosystem: Environmental > Aquatic > Marine > Sediment | place: USA: California... | reverse complement strand
GCTACCGCGCGGGCAGCTTGGGCGAAACATCGGCAATACTGATCCTGCTTGGCGGTCTGTTCCTGCTATTCAAGCGCATCATCTCCTGGCATATCCCGGCGACGATGATAGGTTCGCTGTTCCTGATTGCGGCACTGTTTCATGCGATCAACCCCGAGCGCTTTGCATCCGGCACATTCCATCTGGTGTCCGGCGCCACTTTCCTGGGCGCATTCTTCATTGCCACCGACTATGTGACCTCACCCGTATCCAAGACCGGTCAGCTCATTTTTGGCGTTGGCGTTGGTTTACTTACCTGGTGCATCCGTAATTTTGCCGGTTACCCGGAAGGCGTGGCTTTTGCCGTGTTGCTGATGAATTCGCTGACCCCCATCATTGATCAATACCCCCGCCCGCGCGCTTTCGGCCGCACCCGCAAGGGCGAGCCGCTGCCAGTGGAGAAACAGTCATGAGCTCGCAGCGCACACTGATACATGGGTTGATTCTGGCGGCTTTCTGCTTGGGCTTTGGCATGCTGCTTGTCACGACCAACAGCCTCACCAAGGATGATATTGCGCAGCGCGCCATTGAAGACCGGCAAAATTCACTCAAGCAGGTCATCCCGGACAGCATCCATGACAACAACCTGGCGGCTGACACCCTGACCCTGAAAAACGAGCAGGGCAAGGATGTCGTGATCTATGTCGCCACCAAGGAAGGCAAGGTCGGCGGCGTGGCTTTTGAAACTTCCGGCATAGGCTACTCCGGCGAGATCAAGGTCATGTTGGGCGTGGATCCTGAAGGCAAAGTGCTTGGCGCACGCGTTTTGATGCACAAGGAAACACCGGGTCTGGGCGACAAGATCGAAGTGAAAAAAGGCGACTGGATATTGCGCTTCACAGGCCTGAGCATAGGCAACCCGCCGCTGGAAAAATGGAAGGTGAAAAAGGATGGGGGTCAGTTTGATCAGTTTGCTGGTGCGACTATCACGCCGCGCGCCGTGGTTCGCGCCATCCGCGAAGGGCTTCAGTTTTTCGATGCCAACAAGGCAAAAATGATGGAATTCAAGAGCAGCAATACGGCGGCAGATGGCGCTGGAAAGGCTGCGGCTACGGGAGAAACAAAATGACGACCGATTACCGCACAATAGCCCGCGAGGGATTGTGGTCGAACAATGGCGTGCTCAGCATGATGCTGGGCCTGTGCCCGGCCATGGCCATGACCAACAGCGCCACCAACGGTTTAGGCATGGGGCTGGCGACAGCATTCGTGATGACCAGTTCTTCGGTGATAGCTTCCCTGTTCCGTAACAGCTTCTCCCAGGAAGTGCGCATCCCGGTTTTTGTGCTGATCATGGGAACCATGGTGACGGTGGTGGATATGTGCATGAATGCTTGGCTGCATGAACTCTATAAAGTGCTGGGCTTGTTTATTCCGCTGATCGTGGTCAACTGCCTTCCGTTCGCGCGCATTGAAATGGTTGCCTCAAAAAATCCGATGCTGCCCTCAATGGCGGATGGTTTCTTCATGGGTATTGGCTTTACCCTTGCGCTAACTGCCATAGGAGCAGTGCGAGAAATCAGCGGTTCCGGTACCCTGTTTGCCGATGCTTCACTGTTGCTTGGTTCTACTTTCAAGTTTATGGAAATGCGCATACTGCCAGAAGAAACGGGTATCCTGATGATGATCCTGCCGCCTGGCGCGTTCCTGGTTACCGGCCTGCTACTGGTGGCCAAGCGCATGATTGACGAGCGCTCGGTCAGGAAAGACACCCAAGCTGCTCCTGCCACCAGCGCTGCGTGAGGTCATGATGAAAATCGGAATCGCCTATGCCTTGCCAAAACGCCAAGTCTGGTTTGATATCGAAATTCCGGAAGGATCCACTGTTCAGGATGCCATCAATCGCTCTGGCATCCTGAAACAATTTCCGGAGATAGACCTGGAAAAACAGAAGGTCGGAATATTCAGCAAGCTGACCAAGCTGGATGCCATACTTAACGACGGTGACCGTGTCGAAATCTACCGCCCCATCATTTGCGACCCCAAGACTGTGCCCCGCAAGAGTAAGGGCGAGGGTGCATCCGAGGCAGATGCAGGCTAGTGTTAAAAGCTAGCTTGTGTTTGCTGCAGTGCCTTGTTGAATTTCGATTACCCATTTCCATCTGGCTGCTTGTCCCACCCGCCCCATAGGGTTTCTGAGGGCGATCGTTCCAGCCATGCAACCGGGTAATGAACAAGCCCGGGATACAGCCTGCTCCAGGCGGCAGCGATTGCTGCAAGGGAAAGTACTCCGAGTAAAACCGGCTGCCAGAGTGCTGACCAGCCGGCGTGTACATAGATCATCAGAATAGGATTTGCGCCAGCCGGAGGGTGAACAGTCTTGGTTATAAGCATGAAGGATAGCGCCAGGACTTCTGCCAGCGCATATACCCATAGCGCATCGCCCATAGCATGATAGCAGGCGATACCTATAAAGGCTCCGCCAAGGTGTCCCCCGAAGAGTGCGCGGGGCTGTGCAGCCGCAGCGCGTGTCAGACCGAAAAGGAAAACAGCTGAGCCGCCTAGGGATACCAGAAGGAAAGGAATTACCGGTGGCCCAGTCAGGGTCAAGGCGGCAATAATACCGGTGGCTACGCCAATCGTGCACCAGAGCAAACGGATAGCTGGATGGCGATGCATTTTTGTGGCTTGGTATGTTGTCAATAAGTTGTTACATTAAGCAGCGCTTAGGGTATATGCCCTATGGATACTGACCCTGAGGTAGTGACGTCCTGTTAATACAACACACTGTACCTAAAATGTATCGAAGTTATGGCATCGCCCGCCACAACCGCCACCGCTTCCGCGAAAATCACCCTTGGCTGCATTTTTATGGCAGGCAATACAATTAGCCGATGTTTTTACTAGCGGGTCATCCCAGGCATTTTCATGCTGGTCATGCCTTTTTTTGAACCACTTGGCTTCCCTGATGCGGGTGGGGACGGGTGAATAATTCCAGCGTGTAGAGGCATTTTCCACCAGAAATGCAGTTATTTCCTTGGCATCTTCTTCATCCAGAGAGGCATCTCGACCGAAATGCTTTTCCAGGCCGCTCATGATGTATTCCCAGAATTCGGCTTGCATTAACCCAGGCTGGAAAGCCATGTGGCATGGAGAGCACTCTTCTTCCCATTTGGCATTAGCAGTTGCAGGGGCAAATGTAGATGGAAAAGGCACAGGTGGCCGGATGCGTTTCCTGGCAGCATATGTTTCAGTGGATAAAAGCATTACAGCCAGCAACGCAGTAGCAAGCACTAGTACGAATCTTGGAAGTCGCAAATACAAGATGGTTTATCAAGAAGCTCATGTGAGGGCAGGGTTATTTACGCACATTTTGTGCTGGAGGCTTGTGGAGCACGGGCATGGTAATTGCCGCTTGTGAAGCAACTGGCCTTGGTTGAGTCAACAGCCATTCGAGATAAATTGCAAACCCGATATCGAGAATGGCTGCTGACCCAAGGAGCATGAATGCCTCCTTAAGCCTCATGCTAGTTCAGTTTGTGGGAAAAATCACATCTGCGGTTTTCCTGCCAGCACTTTTCTTCATGGCACGTGAGGCGGGGCTTTTCCTCGCCATAGCTTACTACCTTGATTTGTGAGGATGGTATACCCAGTAATTCCAGGTTTTTGCGGGTTGCACTGGCGCGCCGGTTCCCCAAAGCAAGGTTGTATTCGTTACTGCCGCGCTCATCGGCATTACCTTCAACTGTTATAGTGTCGCTTCCATGAGTTTTGAGAAATGCTGCCTGCTGTTCGACAACACTCCGGAATTCTGGTTTGATGGTTGAGTTGTCGAAATCAAAGTAGATGCTTTGAGAATGCAACTTTTGCATTTCTGCCGTAAGATTCTCAGTTTTAATATCTGCTGTTGTATTGGTTTTATCTGAATTCTGGTTTGTAGCTTGGGCTGGAGTTTTGTCGCTATTGGCTACCGCTGCTGGCTCTGTTTTTGCCTTGTCGGCTACCGGCGGCTCCTTCAATGGTGGTGTTGAGCAGGCTGCAAGTATAAAAGGGATAAGGAATGTAACGATTTTTTTCATGGGCTCTCTCTAAAATGAAAATATATAAATTTGGTGCAAACAGCATGACCATTAACCTGTTTTCTCCAGGGTAATGCATTGGCATAAATATAATTGAAGTAAATATAACTGTCAATAATAAAGTAATATGTAATTTTAGGTACATGCGAGGAATACAAATGAGCAAGCGCACAAAAAATCAGCTTTCAATCCAGGTTCTGAAAAAATTTCGGATTATCTATGGATCCGTGCGGCAGCATTTTCGCGAGGTTGAGCAAACCTGTGGTGTAACAGGGTCACAATTATGGATACTGCAAGAAGTGTCTAAAAAACCTGGCATTGGTGTTTCAGAACTGGCAGATCGGTTGTCTATTCATCAGTCAACAGGCAGTCAGCTTGTGGAAAAATTGGTGGTTCGAGGGATGATAAGCAAGGAGCGCAGCAGTGAAGATCAGAGGCGGGTTGGCTTGCATGTAACTGAGGAAGCTTCGAAAGTGCTGAAAAATATGCCTGGTCCTGCAGAAGGGGTATTGCCAGAGGCCTTGCAAGCAATGCCAGAACAGGCATTGGAGTCCCTGGATGCTTCTCTAAGAGAGGTTATAGGTCAATTACGTATTCGCGATGACAGGCTGGCCGAGCGGCCTTTGGCTGACTTGTAATGCAGCACAGCCTCATAGCTCATCCCGCTAGATTGTCAGGAGAAAATCACTAGATGTCCACAACAGTCTTAATAATAGGCTTGATGGTGTTCTTTTCTCACTTCCTGTCTTTACAATTTCGCAGAACCAACATACCTGATGTTCTCGTATTGATGCTGATCGGTATTCTGTTCGGCCCTGTGTTTGGAATCGTAACCCCCCAGGACTTTGGCAAGGCTGGTTCATTGATCGCTACCATTGCCCTTGTGGTGATTCTGTTTGAAGGCGGTACTTCGCTAAACTTGAGCATTCTTGGCAAATCTCTAGGCACCACTGGCTTGCTATCAATTTCCTGCTTTATTCTGACGGCAGCTATTGTAGTTATTGCTGGTTTTTTTGTTCTGGATCTGGGCCTGTTGCCGGCCATGATGCTTGGTGTTACTTTGGGTGGCTCAACATCTGCCGTTGTCATTCCGATGGTTGGAGCATTACGATTGCAGGAAAAGCCTGCGACGATCCTGGTACTGGAATCGGCACTGACGGATGTGTTGTGCATCGTTGGGGTGTTTGCATTACTGCAGATATATATTCAAGGCGGTGTTGAGCCTGGCAGACTGGTAGGTGGTGTACTGGCCTCACTGATTTTTGCGGCGGCAATCGGTGTGTTGGGTGGCATTGGCTGGCTGCTGGTATTGGGTAAAGTGCGAGATTTTCCCAATACGATTTCATCCACTCTTGCTTATGTCTTCATCGTTTATGGTTTGACTGAGATATTGGGTTTTTCGGGCGCGATAGCCGCTCTGGCCCTTGGAATTACGCTAACGAACTACGAGAAATTCGGCTTGCACCGCATTCCAAGTATTGATCAGAATATCGTGCCTCTGAACGACATGGATTTGACGTTTTATCGTGAGGCGGTCTTTTTGCTGAAAACATATTTCTTTATCTATCTCGGCATTTCCATCCATTTCGGAAATATATTTCTAGCTGTCATGGCGCTCGCCACCGTGCTGGTGGTTTATGCCATGCGCCTGGGTATTACACGTTTTATATTTCGCGGGGCCAGCTACGATTTGCGTGATGCGGCCATCATTTCAATGATGGCTCCCAAAGGGCTGGCAGCAGCTGTACTTGCCACCATGCCTTTGCAATATGGTGTTGATGGCGGAGAAGTAATTCGTGATATCACCTACATGGCAGTATTTTCCAGCATCATTCTCACGGCTTTGCTGGTGATGGTATACCCATTATCTGGCATCAAGAGTTTTTATTCGCACGCACTGGGCAAGCCGCTGCCATCCGAGTCACAGGAGCCCTGAAGACTGGCGCTGCCATTATTGCCCATTGCCAGCACCCTGGCGAGTCAAGCATGGACTTTGATACTTTATCCTGGGCTGGGCATTTGCCATGAATTATGAAAAAAACATAAAGCCAGAGACAGCAGTGGTAACGACAGCATACGGCAAGGCCATCCACAGCATTCGACCGTAGCCGAGCCGGGCGAGCGGAGCAATTGAAGATGTCAAAAGATAAAGGAATGCTGCCTGCCCATTTGGTGTAGACATGCTAGGGATGCCAGTTCCCATTACGACTGCCACAGACTGCGCATTGAAAAGCTCACGGGTGGTGAACCCTGCATCAAATGCGGCCTTGAGCTCCTTCATATAGATGGCAGCTACAAACACGTTGTCACTGATGGCAGAAAGCGCACCGTTGGTGAGAAAAATCATGAACACCTGCATCTTGGGTTCGAGCGTCAAAACCCACTGGATGACTGAATTAAACATCTGCAGGCTGCCAATCATCGCTACGATGACATAGAAGACCATCAGCAGGGATGCGAAAGGGAGGCCAGGCATGAAGGCTTCGGCGATATGGTGCTCGTCAGTGACGCCTGAAATTGACGACGCCAGAACGATAACTGCAAGGCCAATCAGGCCGATTTCTGCCACATGGAAGGCGAGGGCCAGCACCATGAGGGCGGCGACCACGCCTTGAGCAACAAGTAGCATGCGGTCGCGTGGCGAATGGAGCTCGCGCAGGCGGCGGTCTTCGTCGAGGAGTATCTGGCGCACGCCGGCAGGCAGCTCGGCGCCATAGCCAAACCAGCCGAATTTTTCAATCACCCAGCAAGTAGCAAATCCGGCTAGCAGGGTCGGAATACTGAAAGGAGCGACTTTAAAAAAGAATTCTCCGAAGTTCCAGCCAGCTTCTGTGCCGATGATAATATTTTCTGGCTCGCCAACCAGGGTGCACACTCCGCCGATTGCGGATCCGATGGCGCCATGCATGAGCAGGCTGCGCAGCACTGCGCGAAACTGCTCGAGATCTTTGCGATGGATTTCGTCCACATATTCATCTGTCAAATCCGGGTCATCGTGATAGCCTCTTGTGGAAACGGCGCGGTGATAAACTTCGTAGAAGCCAACCGACACGGCAACCAGTATCGCAAGTATGGTCAGCGCATCAAGAAAGGCGGAAAATACCGACACTACGATAATGATGACCATGTTGAGTGTCATCCGAGAGCTTATACCCAACAGGATGTGGCTTATCATGCGATAAAGCATGCCACGCAGGAAATGCACTCCGGCTACCATAAAAATCACCAGCAACAGCACCGGCAAGCCGTGTTCGATTTCCTTGTAGACTGTGTGTGTATCCGTCAGCCCGAGAATGACAGCCTGGAATGCGAGTAACCCGCCTGGCTGGAGCGGAAAGCATTTCAGCGCCATGGCAAGTGTGAAAATGAATTCGGCAAGAATCAGCCAGCCGGCCGCCAGAGAGCCGAGGGTCAGGAATACAACCACGTTGAGCAGCAGGCTGATTGCGACGGCTTGCTTGTACCAGCGTGGCGCATGCCCGAGAAAGCTTTCCGAGAGGAGATAGATTACTCCGGTTTTCTGCGTAACTGATGTCATTTTCTACTTGATTCTGTCTAGGTTGAATTGAAAAGGGCGGTTACCTGCAAGCCCCGATTGATGGCGCTGCGCAAACCCTGCCATCAATCCAGGTGGCTTCGTTGAGTCGTGCATTGAAGAGCCGGATTCGCTGAATATTGGCGCCGGATAAATTTGCCTGCTTGAGGTTTGCGAAGTTCAGATGCGCGCCTTCCAGCTTTGTTTGCCTGAGATCGGCTCTAAGCAAGTCAGTATTAATAAGATCGGCACGCGTCAGATTGGCTTCTGTCAAGACTGCATTGGTCAGGTCTGACTCTTCCAGGTCAGCCCTGGCCAGGTTTGCAGTAACAAGGCGTGCGCCAATCAGTAACGAGCGTTCGAGGTTGGCCCAGCGCAGATCGGCGCCTTCAAGATTGGCCCCAGTCAGGTCGCTACCTTCAAGGCTCGCATATTGCAGGTTGGCGCCACGCAGGTCAGCGCCCTTGAGATTGGCCCCTGCCAGGTTGGCATTTTCCAGATTGGCATTCTCCAGGTTGGCATTTTCCAGGTCAGCGTTGCGAAAATTGCTGGTGGACAACTGGGCATTACGCCAGTCTACCTTGCCAATATTTGCGCCTTGGCATTTGGCGAATATCTGGGGCAGGCATTCTGCTAATGCTTCAGTGGTAATACATACACTGGCAATAGTAGCTATGATGACAAGGAGCTGAAAGGCCTTGATGGTTGTCATGGCAATCTCGGTATTGAGCTATTTTGGAATTGAGTATCTTAGAGAAGACAACACTTGCTGAAAATTAGGGCTGGCCACTATGGCAAACCCGTAGTTGAAACTGCACAGGTGATAAAATTGTTCCGCGTCAATGAGGTGCAGGAGCTTGTGCTTTGCTCGTATAAGGGCTCCCCGTACGTGCGCTACGGATGCGCATGTGTGCGTAAAAGGGGACAATTATCAGAGAGACGGTCAAATCTATGCCTTCAATAGCGTCATATCTTCTACGCAGCCTGCTGTTCATCGTTGCATTTGTCTTGCTGGACTGGGCGAGCTATTTGCATCCAATGTATGGCCTCAACATTACACCCTGGAATCCGTCGCTTGCCCTTGGGCTGGTGTTTTGGTTTCGAGTTGGCTGGATAGCTGCAATTCCCTGGTTTATTGCAATTCTGACCAGCGAAATCCTGGTGCGCGGTCTGCCAGCGACATTCCAGATGACGCTTGCGCTTTCGGGTATGTTGACGTTGGGGTACGGGGTGATGGCAGAGGCGTTGCGCCGCAACATTGCCGGAGATATTCTTTACGATCGCCGCCGCCTTCTGCTGTGGTTAACGATAGTCGTAGTGTGCACCCTGGTAACCAGCAGCATCTATATTTTGATGTTGTTTCTGTCAGGACTCATACCGGTTGGTGATTGGCTGGTAGCGCTGGCACGCTTCTGGATTGGCGATTGTGTCGGCATCGTGGTTACTATGCCTTTCTTCTGGCTGCTGTTTGATGGCAGCAAACGTTTACGCAGCCTCCTGCCACACTGGGAGACAGCCGGTTATAGCCTGTTGGTAGTGGCAACATTGTGGCTTTCCTTCGGGCTTGGCGGTACGGGGGAGTTCCAGTATTTCTACATGCTATTTTTGCCCATCGTTTGGGCTGCTGCGCGTGATGGTGTGCCTGGCGCCGCGCTGGTGGCCTTTATGCTCCAGGCCGGCATTATCATAGCAGTGCACTGGCATGATCTGGTGGCGGTAACGGTATTTGAACTGCAGATGCTTGCAGCAGTCCTGGCTTTTGTCGGGCTTTTCATTGGCGCGGTAGTTGACGAAAAACAGCGCGTGAGCAACGAGTTGCGCAGCACGCTCCGTTTGGCTGCGGCCGGAGAAATGGCCGGGGCCTTGGCGCACGAACTCAATCAGCCGCTTACGGCGCTATCTGCTTATGGTTCTGCCTGCCAGCAATTGCTTGAACGGGGTGGCGATGTGGAGCATTTGCGCAATACCATCGGTCGCATGGTGTCGGAGGCTCACCGGGCGGCTGATGTGGTCAGGCGTTTGCGGGATTTCTTTCGTACAGGCGCCACCCGACTGGAATCGGTGGCGCTTGCAGAGTTGATCGGCACGATAGTGGCCAAATTTAGCGATAAAGCACAGAGCCTGGGTGTTGAACTGGTGATCGAGCCGATCCCTGCATGCACACTGCTGGCGGACAGGCTGCAATTGGAAGTGGTGCTTCGTAATCTATTAGACAATGCGCTCGATGCTGTGAGCGGGCAATTGGCCACACCCCGGTGTATCCGTGTGCAAGCCAAGGTGGCAGAAAAAGGGCTCGTGCGCATACGTATCGAGGATAGCGGCCCCGGCTTGCCTGCCGGAATGGAAGGGCGCTTATTCGAGGTCTTTCAGACATCCAAGGCGACTGGCATGGGGTTGGGGCTGGCGATCAGCCGTGCTATTGCTGAGGCGCATGGTGGTGATCTGGATGTCGAGACGGCGAAAGGTGGAGTATTTGTACTCACGCTGCCAGTGGAAGGAGTAAATAATGACGCCTCCTAGCGGATACACGGTCTTCATTGTCGAGGACGATCCTTCGGTTCGGGATGCTCTGGCATTACTACTCGGCCTGCATGGCTACCCCGTTGCCATGTTCGGTGATGCCGAGAGCTTCCTTAACGCTCAAAGGCCTGATTGGCGTGGCTGTGCCTTGATTGATATACGCATGCCCGGTATGGATGGTCTGGCTTTGCAACGGCGGCTACTGGAATCCGGTTGCGGCATCCCGGTAATCGTGATGACCGCACACGGTGATGTGGAATCGGCTCGTGAAGCTTTTCGCTCGCAGGCTGTAGATTTTCTGGAAAAACCTATTGACCACGAAAAATTGATCACCGCAATAGACGACGCCTTCCGGCGTCAAACAGCTGTGCAGCAAGCAGAAGACAGAAAATCCGGGTTTTCCTGTCGCCTGTCAACGCTCACCCCGCGCGAGCGGGAGATAATGGAGCTGGTGGTGATTGGGCGCCACAATCGTGAGATTGCTGAGTTCCTCGGTATCAGCGCCCGTACGGTCGAAGTGCACAAGGCGAGAATGATGGCCAAGCTGGGGGTGGAAAGTGTAGCTGATCTGGTTCGTATGAGT
>Ga0224510_10002602_pt1 | contig 10698 bp, 10 predicted proteins | sample SF_May12_sed_USG_FD_170161 | JGI IMG/M metagenome (GOLD analysis project Ga0224510, IMG submission 170161) | Sediment microbial communities from San Francisco Bay, California, United States - SF_May12_sed_USGS_4_1 | ecosystem: Environmental > Aquatic > Marine > Sediment | place: USA: California... | reverse complement strand
TCGTAGGGACGGAAGGTGCGGTCCAGCATCAAGGGGCCTCCATGGCATGGGTCGGGTAGAACAGCTGATAGCCCATCTGGAGATTCTCTGCAAGAGGGGGGCGATCAATATCGGACAGGCTCCTAGCTTCATCAGCGGTTGGTGTGTCTCTGCTCATCCCATGATGCTCTATCAATAATCAAAGTGCTAATTCCCGAAAGAAGTGCCCAAATGCTATCACTCCACAATGGAAGGAATGGAGTGTATAGCAAAAGGGCTATCCAAAAGATTAACCAAAATACGGTTCCAGATATGGCAACCCATCAAAGAATTTGATTTAACCCGGGCATCGCGAGCGGTCCGCACCCTCCCCTTGGCGCGAGTGCTGCCGTCCAGGGCTATCGCGATACAGGCGGTATTTTTTCAATGAAGCGCTGAACGTGGTCCAAGTACACCGGAATCCGGCGGACTGCGACTGGCAAGGCCTCGTACACTCGCTCAGGATCGATGTCGTCGTATTCGTGGACAATCCGATTGCGGAGCCCGGCTGCCATCGCCATTTCTTTAGCAAGATCGGCCGCCATCACCCCGAGCGTGCTAAGACGCACGAAGGATTCGTGATAGTCCTTGGGCGGTACCTGGCCGGACTCAGTGATCACATGAAAATTAATATCGATCATACGGCCTATAGCCCGTTCTAGATACCGTTCGGCCAAGGCTTCGTTGATGGGATCCTCCAAATACTGCTCGCGCGACAATTGGGACAACCTGGTCATCGCAGCCAAATCCTCAAGAATGAGGCTTATTTTTCTGGTGATGAGCTGGCGGTCGATCATGGGCGAGCAGACTCCGCCACCAGTGCCGACAATCGCCTCTCGACAGACTGTCGTTCTAACTCCAAGTAGGGCTGAAAGTCTTGGTAGGTTTTGAACGAGTACAGATGCAGACTAGCGAAGTCTTGGGCTGTCCCGAAGAGCATCCGGCAACTCTCCATGATTTTCTTTCGGAAGAGCGGATCTGCCCGATTCAAAATCGCCAAATCTACTTCACGCCCAGGAAATCGTGACTGCAAAGCGTCCTGCATCTCCAGAATAGCCTCCAACGACACGTCAGGATTCTCGAGTTGCACCGCCAGATCCACATCGCTGCAATCATGCGTTGTTCCTGTGACTGTTGAGCCGAACTGGAGGATGACACGGATGCCGAAACGCTGGGCAAGTTCCCTCAACCCCGACCCCGATTCTGCAAGCGATTCCTCGCTCATCCATCAGCTCTCATGATTAGCATCCATGCCGTAGCCTAGCCGAGACAGCAATAATTGTCTATGCGGCAAACGGAACTGCGCACCGCAGCAAGCCCACGAAACTTCCAGGAATCGCTCTGAAAGGAATTCCATCTTCATCCCATATCCTCCTGTGAAGGCCGCCACAAAACCACGGCGAGCTGGAGGAGGATCACATGGGGCAAGACAACGGTACAAGCCAAACTGACAAGCTAATCTTCTGGCGCGATCCCCGGCTTTATCAGATCGTGAGCCTCTCCACACTGCTTCTCTACGGCCGCTTCTGGCTCCATTTCGATGTCTCAATCTGGCAGATCGTCATTACGGTCGGCACTGCGCTCCTGGCTCAATACGCAGGCACAAGGTTATATACCCTTCCGTCTTTTGATCTCAGAAGCCCGCTGATTTCAGCTCTGTCTCTCTGCCTCCTACTCCGCACCAACGATCTCGCTATCGCAGCGCTCGCCGCATTCATCGCAATTGGCAGCAAGTTTGTCATCCGTTGGAACAACAAGCATATCTTCAACCCCACAAATCTTGCACTGGTTGTCATACTCAGCAGCGGCCTTGGTTGGATCTCACCGGGCCAATGGGGGCAATTCGCCTGGTTCGGATTTCTGATTGCGTGTCTTGGCAGCGTCGTCATTACGCGCGCAGCGCGTGCTGATGTCACGCTGGCCTTTCTTACTTTCTATGTCAGTCTCTTGTTTGTTCGTGCCTTCTGGGTTTGCGATCCGCTGACAATTCCGCTGCACCAGATCGAAAGTGGAGCCCTGCTAGTCTTCTCGTTCTTCATGATTTCAGATCCAAAGACCACGCCGGACTCCAGAGCAGGCCGTATCATTTATGCCCTGCTCGTCGCAGTCACCGTTCTCTATATCCAGTTTTGGCTCTTCAAGCCCAATGGACCACTGTGGGGACTCATTGTGTGCTCGCCGCTCGTTCCCTTACTGGATCGCCTATTCCCCGGTGCTCGGTACGACTGGGCCAAGCCCACGAGTGGTCACACGCTCACGTCTCTTCCGTTTTCATTCTCGCTTCAACCACAAAGGAGGCTTTCATGAAATATGTTATCGGGCCAGCTGTCACGTTCCTACTTTGTCTGCTCCTGTGGAGCAGTGACGCCTCAGCGTTCTGTGGGTTCTATGTTGGGAAAGCCGATACGAAACTCTTTAACAAAGCGTCCGAAGTTGTCATTGCTCGCCATGACAATAAGACCGTGATCACGATGGCCAACGACTTCCAGGGAGACGTGAAGGAATTTGCGATGGTCGTGCCGGTCCCAACCGTGCTGGAAAAGGACCAGATTCATGTCGGCGACGCAGCCGTCCTCAAACACCTCGCCGACTATTCGGCACCACGGCTGGTCGAATATTTTGATCCCAACCCCTGCCAGATACTACATCCGGAAAGCCAGGCCATGGACATGATGGCCAAGGCTGCTGAGGCTCCAGCGAGAAAAGAGCGCGAGAAGGCGCTCGGCGTCATCGTCGAAGCGCAATACACGGTCGGCGAATATGACATCCTGATTCTTTCGGCCAAGGAAAGTCATGGCCTGGAAACATGGCTCAGCGAGAACGGCTACAAGATTCCTCTCGGTGCATCAATGGTCTTACGCAGCTACCTGAAGCAGAATATGAAGTTCTTTGTAGCTAAAGTGAACCTTATTGAGCAGTCGAAGCTTGGCTTTACACACCTCCGTCCTCTGCAGATCGCGCTTGAATCACCGAAGTTCATGCTGCCGATTCGGCTCGGGACGGTGAACGCCAACGGCGCTCAGGAACTCTTCATCTATATGCTGACGAAGCACGGTCGAGTGGAAACCACAAACTATCGCACGATCCGATTGCCTGAAGCGCAGGAGCTTCCGCTCTACGTGAAAGACAAGTTCGGTGACTTCTACCGCGACCTGTTCACCCAGCAAGTCAAGCGCGAGGGTCAGCGGGGTGTGTTTCTCGAATACGCCTGGGATATGAACTGGTGCGACCCCTGCGCTGCAAATCCATTATCAACTGAGGAACTTCGCAGCTTGGGGGTCTTTTGGCGGGACAGTCCGAGCATCCAACAACGAAGGGGCCTTATGCCGCAAGCACAGAACGTGTTCTTGACACGCCTCCATGTTCGCTACGATGCCGCTCACTTTCCGGAAGACCTGATGTTCCAAGAGACGTCTGATCGCAATAACTTCCAGGCTCGGTACATTCTCCGCCACGCCTGGGCTGGGACGGATGACTGCCCCGCCGCCATAACCTATCGGCAGCAGTTACGCGAGCGTTATGAGCGGGAAGCGCACACGCTGGCCAATTTGACCGGATGGAATATCGGTGAGATTCGTAACGCGATGAACTTGGCTTCACTCCCGGGAGGTGACAACATGAAGTGGTACCAGCGGCTCTTGACAAACTAAGCAGGGAGCGGCAGGGGGAGGCCTGAGACAGGCCTCCCCCTGCATCATCACATCTGTTGAATTATCGTTGCGAAATTAACCTTGGATGGAGAGCGAAAATGTGGCGAGATTCACCGAGCTGTAAGCAGTCAGGACATTGCCGTTACTCGTCGGTGACGGTACTTGCTCAGAAGTATGTTCCACTACCTGCTCTTGCGCTTTTGTCTTGGGATCCGGCGCGCTCTGAAAATTTCTCAGAAGATCTTCATGGAGTTTCTCGAAGAAATCAGGCAGGTACTTTTGGAATTTCTGCAACTCGGTCTCCGCTTCCTTCAATGCATCGAACGCTTGCTGAATAAGCGACGCGAGTGGCGTATCCTTCACCGGCACAGTGAGGTGGCCCCGGTCAGACAAATCCGATAACGGGGTGGGCGCCGTGGTACCGTTGGACGACAGCGGGATCGCCGCCGTCGTCGCAGGCGCCCCACCCGGGGTAACGGATGACGCCGCCACGACCGTGACGGATCGTACAACCTCTACACTCACATCAAAGCTGGAGAGCGTGGTGAGCCCCTGAAACCGTTCCGCAAGTGAGACGGTGTGTGCCAAAGCCGTCTCATCCTGCCCCTCAACAAATCCGCGAAAGATGGTGGAGATCTTTTGTAAGAGTTTTTCGAGATCGCTCAGCTCTTGCTCGTTCAAATCGCCATCAACTGTGACACCGAAGTTTCGCTGAAGAGTGTAGTGCGCAGCCTCCCCGCCAACACGCACCGCTCCTTCCTCTGAGCCACCATGAACATAATACCGACCGGCGCGAAGGCCCGTCTCCAGATCTGCTGCAAGTCTAATGGTGTCGCCTTCTGCTGTCGTGACACTCAGGCGACCGGAGAAATCGTTCGACAGAGTCACTCCACTGACTCCTGTTTCCAGCCTATGCGTCCCAATAGTGGCTGGCGAACGGAGATTGAAGAACTGGTTCGGATCGATGCCCGCGAGCGATTGGACCGGCATAGGTGCCCCTGCGCGATCGACGGAGAATGAGCCGCTTGTCACTCCCCTATCGGCACCAACTCGACTGAACTTAAGGACAATGTGCTATAGTGGATGCCACTGCGTAGTCCTTTATGACAAGGAGGATTTCATGCGAAATATCCTAGGATGTATCCTGATCAGCTCGGCAAGCCTGCTCCTTGGAGCAACCGGCTGCACCATCAAGGGCACGATTAATCAGATTACTGATACGACGTCCAACGTGACCGGCACCACCTCAGGACAAGCCTGGTGGAACGAGGACGGCCAGATCAAGCCGGACTTCAAAGCCACGGCGTTTGTGACCCTTAATCAAGAAAGTCTTCGGCAAGATTTGGCAGCAGGCCGGGGGGAATATCTGGCGTCGGTGAGCACGCTCCTGGGTGTGCCAGAAGATCGCCAATCGGCGTTTTTCTCCGCTGTTCAAGCAGGCTATACCGGAACAGCAGGCACGGATTCTCCAGCACTACTGGCGCTACTTCAGGATACCTCCAGAGCATTTGTTCGATAGCGACCTTCAGGGACGATGCAGCGTAACCTTCTGTAGACCGATCGTCTCCTGAGAAGAGAATGCGGCTTCAGCGTGCCGTCCGATGACGGTCCGCACCACCATCCCGTCTTTGAAGACGAGGAAATTCGTGGAAACAGCGGGGATGCGTGGTCCTGGGAGCACAATCCCTGCGAGGTTCAGCGGATCACAGGCCGACACCCTGATCTCGATCCCGGTATTTGGGCTACCGTTCTTCCGGAGCGCTCGTAAGGCTTCCACAGCCTCCGGAAGGGCGAATTGTTCGCCGGTGAATCCTGTGACAAATCGTCCGCCCCGCACCTCACCTTGCAATTCGAGCCTGCGATAGACCACCAGCAGATCGCGCCAAGACTGCACCAACGATTCCCGCTGGAGGAGATCGCGGAACACGACGCCATAACGACGTAAGAGCTGACGAGCCACCTTCTCGGAAAGTTCTGAGTGCTGAGTAGTGGGTGGTGAGTGAGATTGTCGAAGCAACGACCACCGGCCAGCTGAGTACCGTGGCCGCCGCGCCCGTTCACGCCCCTCGGCCCGGCGGCGACGAGGGTCCATGAGCGCACGAAGATTGTCAAACCCATCGGCCGTCACGATCCCTGCCGCGACGAGCTCCCACAGCGCGCCTTCCACTTCCGCCGGTAGATGGTTGGTCCCTCTCGTGAGATCGGCAAAGAAGCTGGCGCCACGCTCTTCCAGCGTACGTCGAACATCCTGAGCCACCGCGCTCAAGTGAGCGTAGGAACCAGCGCCGCTCATCGTTGCCTCACCGCACAATACGTTCAACAACCACTCGCTGTCTTCGCGTGGAAAAACATTGATAGGGGCAACGCTCGTGGCGATAATGCGGCGCCGATCCGAATCCCCTCCTTGTGAAAGCTTTGGATGAGATGAGAGACGCCCCCAACTGACCGCGCCACTCAGGCAGAGGCGGTCCAAGAGTTCCGGCTCATACTTGGCCATACGCAGTCTCAAGAGCTGTGGTTCCCACGCGGAGGCTGATGTCTCAAATCCCGTCAGTTGTTGAATGACCTGCACGAGGCCGACTTCACCATGCTGCCGTGACCCAGGTGCCACGTGCTGCCATTGCATCACAAACCGCATGAATTCAGCCGCCGTGACCGGCTCGATCTCTTTGCGCAATCGTCCAATCGTCAATCGATGAATGCGCGCGAGCAACCGGCGATGACACCACTCCATCTCGCCGCTCGTGAAGCATGAAGCGTAACGCGTAAAACGGCCACGGAGAACTTGGCCGGAGGCTTCAAGTCGGATCATCGTCGATCGGACCGGCTCGATGGGCAGATGCAGACGTGTGGCGAGCGCTTCGACTGTCGTGGGCCCGATACTCTCCATCCAACCTTGTAGAATGCCGGTAAGTGTCGCGTCATCTTCTTCCGCCAGCACTCGCTCGACTCCCTCTCGATGTTCTGTCGCCACCCATCCCTTTGCCGACAGTTCGACGGCGCGGCCCGATTGAGTCAGCTCCGGCAGAAATGGTTGCCACTCTGTCACTGTCTCAGCAGGCGCCCAGACCAGCGTGAGCAACGCGTCATGCAGTTCGTCGGCATCACGCACGACCGGCCAAGACTCACGGACAACTTCGTCGATGGCCTCGGGATCGAGCGATCCAACCTCGCCCACCATATTGGGCGGCAAGGTTCGTCGCATTTCGACCGCACGCGCTCGACGCTCTTCCAACGGCGCATCATCGAGGAAGGCATAGGGGTTCGCGTTCAGAATTTCATGGGAGAATACGGACGGAGCCGGTGTGTCCACTGCGATACAGCGGATCTGATCTGTTTCGATCCGTTGCAACACCGCCGTCAGGCCTTCAACATCCATCGCCTCAGTCAGGCAATCGCGGAGCGTTTCCTTGACCAAGGGATGATCCGGAATTTGTCGCGCAGCCCGCTCTCCTGTCAGATTCTCCTGGCAGGCGATGGCATCCGGGAAAATGGCCGCCAAGAGATCCTCCGATTTCATCCGTTGGATTTGCGGCGGTACCTTCTTGCCGTTGGAAAATCGCAACAGCGCCAACGATCGCGACGCATTCCACCTCCAGCGTGTGGCGAACATCGGCGCCAGCAGCACGGCCTGAACCAACACCTCCCTGACCGATTTGGAATGGAGATAGCCGAACACCGATTCCAGCGGAAAACTGTGTTTCTCGCCGAGAGAAATGACAAGGCCGTTATCGGTCGCCGCGGCCTGCAATTCGAAGTCGAACGTCACACAGAACCGTTTGCGCAGGGCCAACCCCCACGCCTTGTTGATGCGCCCACCGAACGGCGCATGGATCACCAATTGCATCCCACCGCTCTCGTCGAAAAACCGTTCTGCGACGATGGTGGTCTGGGTTGGCACAGCGCCCAGCACAGCCTTTCCGATCAGGACGTATTCGATCGCCTGTTGAGCTCCTCGTTGATCAAGACCACAGTCTTGTTTCAGCCACTGAATGGCCGGCACCGACGAGTCGGCCCGTTCTGCGATCCCCTGCCGAAGTTCGGCAACTTCCGCAGAGAGCTCCGCCGTTCGCGAGGGCGCCTCCCCGCGCCAGAAGGGAATGTTCGGCGGTGCTCCCTGTGCATCTTCGACACGAACCTTCCCGGCTTCAACCCCCTTGATGCGCCATGACGTGTTGCCGAGTAACATAATGTCACCGGCAAGGCTTTCAACGGCAAAATCTTCATCAACCGACCCCACCACTGTACCGTCCGGTTCTGCCACCACAGCATAGTTCGCCGTATCGGGGATCGCCCCGCCTGACGTGATGGCCGCCAGCCGCGCCCCTCGACGCCCTTTGAGCCGATGATTGACGCGGTCGTGATAGAGGTACGCGAGCCCTCTCCCGCGCTGCGTCGCAATGCCATCTGCCAACATTCGCACCACAGCATCGAACTCCCCGCGTGACAGATCTCGATAGGGATACGCGCGCCGACAGAGGGCGAAGAGGTCCGCTTCCGACCAGGTCTGTGGTGCAGCGGCGGCGACAAGCTGTTGCGCAAGAATGTCGAGCGGCGCCGGAGGAATCTCAATCCGGTCCAGAACTCCAGCGTGAATGGCCCGGACCAGCGCAGCACACTCCAAGAGCTCATCTCGAGTCATGGCGAAGAGGCGGCCTTTGGGAATCGCGTTGATCCAGTGTCCGGCACGACCGATACGCTGCAACGTCGTCGCAATCGCACGTGGCGAGCCGATTTGGCACACCAGGTCGACCGTGCCCACATCGATCCCAAGTTCCAGAGAGGCCGTTGCAATCACCACGCGAGTCGTACCGCTTTTCAACCGTTCTTCAGCCGACAGCCTGATCTGTCGCGACAGGCTCCCGTGATGCGCGGCTACGACATCAGGGCCTAAGTCTTTCAGACGTTCTTCCAGATAGTGTGAGACGCGCTCCGCGAGGCGTCGTGTATTCACGAACACAAGCGTGGAACGATGTTGCCGAACCAGTTCCGCAACACGGTCGTACACATCGGACCAGATGGCATTCGTCGCGATGGCACTCAGCTCGTCTTTCGGTACTTCCACCGCGAGGTCCAGCGCACGGCGATGGCCCACGTCGATGATCCTTGGACGAGGGCGAGCTCCGACCAGATAGTCCGCCACTAACTCGATGGGGCGTTGAGTGGCAGAGAGGCCGATGCGCTGCGGCTTCGACAGAGTCAGGGCTTCCAACCGCTCCAACGAGAGGGCGAAGTGTGCGCCACGCTTGTTCGGCGCTAACGCGTGGATTTCATCCACGATCACCGTGCGGACGGTCTGTAGCAGTCGTCGACTCTTTTCGGCCGTTAACAAAATGAACAGCGATTCCGGAGTCGTCACAAGAATATGAGGTGGCCGTTTCAGCATCTGCTGGCGTTCGGCCATGGGCGTGTCGCCGGTCCGGACCAGCACGCGTAGCTCCGGCATCAGTAATCCGGCCTGCAGCGCTAGCTGTCCGATTTCAGCCAACGGCTTCTGAAGATTTTTCTGGATATCGTTGCTCAGCGCCTTGAGCGGCGAAACGTAGAGCACATGGGTGTGGTCATCCAGTTCACGATTGAGCGCCTGCTTGAAGAGCTGGTCGATACAGGAGAGGAACGCTGCGAGGGTCTTGCCTGATCCAGTCGGAGCCGCGATGAGTGCGTCTGATCCTGATTGAATCGCCGGCCATGCCTGGACTTGGACGTCGGTCGGCTGCCCAACGCACGAAGAAAACCAATCAGAAACAATCGGATGGAACCCCGAACGCTGCATGGGCGGCATCTTACCATGCGTGGAGAGCGCTGACACGATGGCCATCCTGTCTTTTCCTGACAGGGACCAGACTGACTCCCCATTTCAGAGTTCAGGGCAACTATGGCATGATGGCAATCATGCATCTGTCTATCATCGTCCCGGCCTTTAACGAAGCACGTCTTATCGAGCAGTGCCTACAGTCGATCACGCTGTCAGTCGCCTCTCATTCCAAACCTGGTTTCACCTCGGAGATCATTGTCGTCGACAACAACTCCACCGATAACACCGCTGAATTGGCCAAGCTGGCTGGCGCACACGTCGTTTTTGAGCCGATCAATCAAATCGGCCGGGCACGCAATGCCGGCGCAGCTCAGGCAACCGGCGACTGGCTGCTGTTTTTAGATGCTGACAGCCTGCTCAGTCCTGGTCTGCTTGCCGATATTGTGCAAATGATCGAATCCGGTCGGTATGTCGGATGCGGCAGCACGATGCACCTGGACGACTTGCCCTGGTGGGCGAATCTGACCGTACAACTCTGGACCAGGACATCGATTCTCTGTCGCTGGGCGGCTGGAGCGCTGGTCGTCTGCCGTCGTGATGCGTTTGAGACGGTCGGCGGATTTGACCAAGAACTCTATGCGTTGGACGAAATCAGGCTCAGTAAACAGTTGAAACGGTGGGGACGAGAGCGGGGCCTTCAATTTACCATCCTAACCAAGCATCCGCTGAAAACGTCTTCCCGAAAGTTCTCGCTCTACTCAGGCCGTGAGATTGCTAGTCAGATCTTCCGAATCTTTCTGCTTCCCCACAGGACCTTGCAGGATAAGAAGCGACTATCCTTCTGGTATGACGGACGGCGATGAGAACATCCCGTTTCTGCAGAGGAATGGAACGTTGAGCCGATGGCGGTACACACATTCAATCGTAGCAGGAGAGGAGACCGATTAGTCGCTTGTAGAAGACGACATCGATACCGGCAGTTCTTCAACCGGCAGCGGTCGCCTTCCGGACTGACCATCTCATCCGATTGCATGAGTACGAGGTGAAGTTCTAACTCTCGTCCGGCATCAGATAGGTCAAGCGTTTGTTCGAGAAACGGCACGATTGACCATCCCTGATGGCCGTTCTCGGCCAGAAGCTGTCCCCCAGCAGCTAGTGTAGTGATTCATGCTGTTCTTGTCTTATCCAGGGCGCGTTTGGCGCGATTCACTTTTGCCAGAATCTCCTGGGCCGTCTTGGTCCAGACCAAGGGGGTAGGCTTCGCATTGCGCTGGG
>Ga0224510_10002601_pt1 | contig 10700 bp, 4 predicted proteins | sample SF_May12_sed_USG_FD_170161 | JGI IMG/M metagenome (GOLD analysis project Ga0224510, IMG submission 170161) | Sediment microbial communities from San Francisco Bay, California, United States - SF_May12_sed_USGS_4_1 | ecosystem: Environmental > Aquatic > Marine > Sediment | place: USA: California... | reverse complement strand
CGTTGATGAAGATACGGGTGAAGTAGTCTCCATTGACCGCAATGAGGTGTTGTTGGAACGTGACCACACACTCACTGCAGAAGATGTAGATGTAATCATAGAATCCGGTGTAAAGTCGATCATTTTGCACCGTGAGGATATTAATATCGCAGACTACCATATCATCTTTAATACGTTGGCGAAAGACACTTCCAACTCAGAAAAGGAAGCTGTGGAATACATTTATCGCCAGTTAAGAAATACGGAAGCACCTGACGAGCAAACTGCGCGCGATATCATACAAAGCTTGTTCTTTAGTGAGAAACGCTATGATCTGGGTGAAGTTGGCCGTTACAGAATCAATAAAAAACTTGGCCTTGATCTTAGTTTCGATCACCGCGTTCTTACCAAGGACGATATTATTTTAATTGTTAAGTACCTGATTGGCCTTATCAATTCTAAGGCAGTAGTAGATGATATTGACCACCTAAGCAATCGCAGGGTTAGAACAGTCGGAGAACAATTATACTCTCAGTTTGGAGTTGGTCTTGCGCGCATGGCCAGAACCATCAAAGAAAGAATGAACGTTCGTGACAATGAGGAATTTAAGCCTGTTGATTTGATCAATGCGCGAACATTATCTTCTGTCATCAACTCATTTTTTGGCACGAACCAGCTTTCACAGTTTATGGATCAAACCAATCCATTGGCTGAAATCACACATAAACGCAGGATGTCAGCTCTTGGTCCAGGTGGCCTTTCACGCGAACGCGCCGGTTTTGAAGTGCGTGACGTTCATTATACGCACTATGGTCGTCTTTGTACCATCGAAACGCCGGAGGGTCCAAACATTGGTCTGATCTCGTCTCTCTGTGTTCACGCAAAAGTGAACAAGATGGGCTTTATCGAAACACCTTACCGCAAAGTGGAAAATGGCAAAGTGAAGATCAAAGAACCTGTTATTTTTCTGACTGCAGAAGAAGAGGATACACATTATATCGCCCAGGCAAAGGTGGCGCTTAAACCGAATGGAGAGTTTATCGCTGAAAAAGTTAAGGCCCGATTTGAAGGTGACTTCCCTGTAATCGAACCAAAAGATTTGCGATACATGGATATCGCTCCGAACCAGATCGTTTCCGTTGCAGCATCCATGATTCCGTTCCTGGAACACGATGACGCTAACCGGGCATTGATGGGTTCGAATATGCAGCGTCAAGCTGTTCCGTTGATCAGACCTGAAGCGCCTATTGTGGGCACAGGTCTGGAAGGCCGTGTAGCGCTTGACTCGCGTGCGTTGATATTGGCGGAAGGCCCCGGCGTTGTTGAGTTTGTCGATGCGAAGAAAATTACCATCAAATATGAAGTTTCTGAAGAGCAACAACTGGCAAGTTTTGACAATGAATTCAGGACCTATAGTCTTATTAAATTCAGAAGAACAAATCAGGATACCTGCATTAACCTGACTCCTTTGGTAATGAAGGGGCAGAAAGTTGTGAAGGGTCAGCCATTGTGCCAGGGTTATGCTACCCAGAATGGAGAGCTTGCACTCGGCCGTAACTTGCTGGTGGCTTACATGCCATGGCAAGGATACAACTTTGAGGATGCTATCGTTATCTCTGAACGCGTGGTTCGGGAAGACGTTTATACTTCCATCCACATTGAAGAATTTGAATTGGAGGTGCGCGATACAAAACGCGGAGAGGAAGAACTTACTTCTGAAATTCCTAACGTCAGCGAGGAAGCTGTTAAACATCTCGATGAAAACGGTATCATCAGAATTGGTGCCGAAGTTAGAGAAGGAGATATACTGATTGGTAAGATCACGCCGAAGGGTGAAACAGATCCGACGCCGGAGGAGAAACTCCTGCGCGCAATCTTTGGTGATAAAGCTGGTGATGTGAAGGACGCATCGCTTAAGGCACCTCCATCATTGAAGGGAGTTGTTATTGAGACAAAGCTCTTCTCCAGACCAAAACGCGATAAGGATGTCCGCTCGAAATCAAAGAAAGAGTTGGATGCTCTTAAGAACAAATACAGCAAGCAACTGAGCGACCTGCGTGAAGACATGATCAAGAAGCTGACACAGCTGCTAAATGGAAAAACCAGTAATGGTGTAAAACATAAATTTGGCGATGAACTTATCAGCAAAGGTGTCAAAATATCGCAGAAGGTTATCGACAGTAACTTATTCCCTGATAAGAATATTTATCGTGACGAGAGCAATTACCATGTACCGGAAGAGGTTAACCTAATTGCTGATGTAAGCTTGGAGAATTGGACAAGCGATGAACACATAAATGACCTGGTTTCACAAACGGTGAAGAACTATTTGTTGAAACGCAATTCCTATGCAGGTGATTTCAAACGCGAACGCTTCACCCTTGAAGTGGGCGACGAACTCCCGACTGGTATTGTTCAGCTTGCCAAAGTTTACGTGGCAAAGAAGCGCAAGCTTAAAGTAGGTGATAAAATGGCGGGACGCCACGGCAATAAGGGCGTTGTAGCCCGGATAGTGCGCGAAGAGGATATGCCGTTCCTCGAGGATGGAACACCTGTCGACATATGTCTGAATCCGCTGGGAGTGCCTTCGCGTATGAACCTGGGTCAGATATACGAAACAGTATTGGCCTGGGCGGGTCATAAACTTGGTAAAAAATATGCAACACCAATTTTTGACGGTGCAACGCTGGATCAGGTTCAGCATGAACTTGATGAAGCAGGTTTGCCTGAATACGGGAGAACATACTTATACGATGGTCTTACAGGAGATAAGTTTGATCAACCGGTAACGGTTGGTATGGCTTACATGCTTAAGCTTGGTCACTTGGTAGACGATAAAATGCACGCCCGTTCAATCGGACCTTACTCGCTCATCACACAGCAACCGCTGGGTGGAAAGGCCCAATTTGGGGGCCAGCGTTTTGGTGAGATGGAGGTTTGGGCGATTGAGGCATTCGGTGCTTCGCATATTCTCCAGGAAATCCTGACAATTAAGTCGGACGATGTAATTGGACGTGCCAAAGCATATGAAGCGATTGTAAAAGGTGAGAACATGCGCAAACCGAACATCCCTGAGTCGTTTAACGTGTTGGTGCATGAACTCAGAGGTTTGGCACTTGAGATCACAATGGATTAAATTTTCTGTACGGCCCCGATTAATCGGGGCCTTAAATCATATACTATGTCATTCAGAAAAAACAAAAAAATCAACAACGACTTTTCCCGGATCACGATCAGTCTGGCGTCTCCAGAGTCAATTCTGGAAAGCTCGCATGGAGAAGTAACACAACCGGAGACGATTAACTACAGGACCTATAAGCCTGAAATGGGTGGATTGTTTTGTGAAAGGATATTTGGCCCTGTGAAGGATTGGGAATGTCATTGTGGTAAGTATAAGCGTATTCGGTATAAAGGAATTATATGTGATCGCTGCGGTGTTGAGGTCACTGAGAAGAAGGTAAGGCGTGAACGTATGGGCCACATTGAGCTTGTTGTTCCCGTTGCGCACATTTGGTATTTCCGGTCTTTACCCAACAAAATCGGATATCTGCTTGGTCTTGCTACCAAGAAATTGGATCAGATCATATACTATGAGCGCTACGTTGTGATCCAACCTGGCACAAAGGAGGAGGATGGCGTAAAAAGACTCGATTTCTTGACCGAAGAAGAATATCTCGACATTATCGATAAACTTCCTCGTGAGAATCAATTGCTGGATGATAACGATCCTAAGAAATTCATCGCCAAAATGGGGGCCGATGCATTAGAGATGCTTTTGAGCAGAACGCAATTGGACACACTGTCGTATGACTTGAGACATCAGGCTGCAACAGATACTTCTCAGCAACGTAAAGCTGAGGCATTGAAGCGTTTGAAAGTTGTTGAGGCTTTCCGCGATGCGAGAACACGCATTGAGAACAAGCCTGAGTGGATGGTTATTAAGATGGTGCCGGTAATTCCCCCGGAGCTACGGCCACTTGTACCTTTGGATGGTGGTCGGTTTGCGACATCAGATCTTAATGACCTTTATAGACGTGTAATAATTCGTAACAATCGTCTGAAAAGACTAATTGATATTAAGGCTCCTGAAGTTATTCTCCGTAACGAAAAGCGCATGCTGCAGGAGGCGGTTGATTCTCTTTTCGACAACTCAAGAAAAGTTAATGCGGTTCGTTCAGATGGCAACCGTGCACTAAAATCTTTGAGTGATATGCTCAAAGGTAAGCAAGGTCGGTTCCGTCAAAACCTGTTGGGTAAGCGTGTTGACTATTCAGGTCGTTCTGTTATCGTTGTGGGGCCAGAGCTGAAATTGCACGAGTGTGGCCTTCCGAAAGATATGGCAGCAGAATTATTCAAGCCATTTATTATTCGTAAGCTCATAGAGAGAGGAATCGTGAAGACGGTGAAGTCAGCGAAAAAGATCGTTGACCGAAAGGACCCTGTAATCTGGGATATTTTGGAAAACGTCCTGAAAGGGCACCCTGTTCTGCTTAACCGTGCGCCTACGCTGCACAGGCTGGGTATACAAGCTTTTCAACCAAAATTGATCGAAGGAAAAGCCATCCAATTGCATCCGCTCGTATGTACTGCATTCAACGCAGACTTTGATGGTGACCAAATGGCTGTTCATGTGCCACTGGGACAGGAGGCGATTTTAGAGGCATCCGTATTGATGCTTTCATCACACAACATCCTGAACCCTGCTAATGGTGCCCCTATTACGGTGCCTTCTCAGGACATGGTGTTGGGTCTTTATTACCTGACCAAGGGAAGGAAGAACTCTCCTGAATACAATATTATTGGCGAAGGAAGAAGATACTATTCCCCTGATGAGGTGATTGTAGCATTCAATGAGGGTAAATTATCCAAGCACGCAATGGTAAAAGTGCGCGCGAAAGTCAAAGACAAAAAGACTGGCGAGATAACCACAAAGATGATTGAGACGGTTGCAGGGCGCGTGATATTTAATCAATACGTTCCCGAGGAAGTTGGTTTCGTTGACGAACTTCTGACCAAGAAGAAACTTCAAACCATCATTGCGGATATATTCAAAGCAGCAGGACAATCCAAAGCCGCAAAATTCCTGGATGATATCAAAGATCTGGGATTCCAAATGGCCTATAAAGGTGGTTTGTCGATGGGATTGAATGATGTAAAAGTGCCCGATGAAAAGGTTCAGCTTGTGGCTAATGCGCAGGAAGAAGTGGAAGGTGTATGGAATAATTATATGATGGGCCTTATCACTGACAACGAGCGTTACAACCAGGTGATTGATATTTGGACCCGTACGAATACCTTGCTCACAAATACATTGATGAAACAGTTGGAGGAGGACCAACAAGGATTCAACTCTATTTATATGATGATGCACTCGGGTGCCCGTGGTTCAAGGGAGCAAATCCGTCAGTTGGGGGGTATGCGTGGATTGATGGCTAAGCCTCAGAAGAACCTGGCTGGTTCAGTCGGATCAATCATTGAGAATCCTATTCTGTCAAACTTTAAGGAAGGACTGGATGTATTGGAATACTTTATTTCAACACACGGTGCTCGTAAAGGGCTTGCCGACACGGCGCTTAAAACAGCAGATGCTGGTTACTTAACACGCCGTCTCGTCGACGTTGCACAGGATCTCGTTGTTACTGAAGAAGATTGCGGAACCTTGCGCGGCCTTAAGGTAACAGCCTTGAAAGACAATGAAGATATTGTTGAACCCCTGTCTGAAAGAATTCTCGGACGAGTAACCGTTCATGCTATTTATGATCCGCTCACAGATGAATTAATTTGCGAGGCAAATGAGGAGATTACCGATGAGCTTGCCAAGCAAATTGAAGATACTAATATTGAAGAAGTTGAGATCAGGTCATTGCTGACTTGCGAATCTCGTATTGGCGGTTGCGCAAAATGTTATGGTCGTAACTTGTCTACCGGAAAGATGGTACAGGCAGGAGAGGCTGTGGGGGTAATTGCCGCACAATCTATTGGTGAGCCGGGCACACAGCTTACGCTTCGTACTTTCCACGTGGGTGGTACCGCTTCCAACATCGCCGTGGAGGCAAACATCAAAGCCAAGTTTGGCGGGGTGCTGGAATTTGAGGCTATCCGTTTTATCGAAACGACGCACCGAGATGGTAAGCCTGTAAAGGTGGTTATGGGACGTACCGGTGAAATCAGGATCGTAGATAAAGAGAAGAACAGGGTATTGATTACGAACCACGTTCCTTATGGTGCATTTATCAAAGTGAAAGACGGACAGAAAGTTGAAAAGGGAGATGAGCTTTGTTACTGGGATCCGTACAATGCAGTTATTTTATCTGAGTTCGATGGCTCAATTGAATATGAATCCATCATTGAGGGGATCACCTTCAAGGAAGAATCGGATGAGCAGACAGGTCACCGTGAAAAAGTGATTACGGATACGCGTGACAAAACAAAGAATCCTGCGATTATCGTAAAGGGTAAGACTGATACGAAGGGCTATAACATTCCTGTTGGCGCTCACTTGGCAGTGGATGCAGGTGACAAAATAAAAGCCGGGCAGGTATTGGCCAAGATACCGCGTACCATGGGGAAATCGCGTGACATTACAGGAGGCCTTCCACGGGTAACGGAATTGTTTGAAGCACGCAATCCATCTAATCCGGCAGTAGTCAGTGAAATAGATGGTGTAGTTACCTATGGCGGGATCAAGCGTGGTAATCGCGAAATTTTCATTGAATCAAGAGATGGTGTTCAGAAACGGTATCTTGTTCCGCTGGCGAAGCATATCCTGGTTCAAGATAATGACTTCGTGCGCGCAGGGCAGCCATTGTCTGATGGATCTATAACACCGTCAGATATACTTTCTATAAAGGGTCCGACGGCAGTGCAAGAATATCTAGTGAACGAAATTCAGGAGGTATACCGTCTGCAAGGCGTAAAAATCAATGACAAACACATTGAAGCCATAGTAAGCCAAATGATGCAGAAAGTTGAGATTATCGATCCGGGGGATACCAGTTTCTTAACAAACGAATATGTTGATAAACTGCAGTTCAGGGAAGATAATGACACTATTCTGGACAAGAAAGTGGTTATCGACGCGGGTGACTCACCGAATTTAAGACCAGGTCAAATCATTACAGGCCGTGAGTTTAGAGATGAGAATTCAGTGCTGCGCAGAAAGGATCAAAAGCTCGTGGAGGTACGTGATGCAATGCCTGCGGTTTCAAGGCCTACCTTGCAAGGTATTACGCAAGCGTCGTTGAAAACAGAAAGCTGGCTATCAGCAGCGTCGTTCCAGGAGACCACAAAAGTGTTGAGCGAGGCAGCTATTCGCGGCAAAACTGACTGGCTGATGGGATTGAAGGAAAACGTTATTGTTGGTCACCTCATCCCTGCAGGCACCGGGCAACGCAAGTATAATGATATGGTCGTTACACATAAAGATGAGTATGACGACGCTGAAGTTTCTATTGAGAAAACGCCTGATCGTGAAAAAGAACTTCAGGATTAATTAGAGGTAAAATATAAAGGGTTGATTCTATCCAAGAATCAACCCTTTTCTATAATAGCCATGGCAGAAGAAAACAAAAACAAGCCTCAAGCTCAAAACCAAATCAACATTGAACTTTCTGAGGAAATAGCAGAAGGTATCTATTCCAACCTCGCTATGATTGCCCATTCCAACAGCGAATTTGTGATCGATTTTATTCGCCTGATGCCCGGGGTGCCAAAGGCTAAAGTCAAATCGCGTATCGTTATTACGCCGGAACACGCAAAACGTTTCTTGCTTGCTTTGAAGGATAACATCGAGAAGTATGAAAACAGTTTTGGGGCGATTAAGCGTACGGAAGACCTCCCAAAATTCCCTATGAATTTTGGTGGTACGGTAGGTGAAGCATAGCGCCAAAGCGCTTAGAATCAGGGTTTCTTAATATCTGGAGGGTGTAAAATTCTTGGGAAAAGGTTTTGCATCCTTTGTTACTTATGGTACCTTTGCAATCCTAAATTTTAAGAGGTTCACAAAGCTTAATATAAATGCCTACCATTCAACAACTTGTAAGAAAAGGACGGAAGAAATTGACCTTCAAGTCAAAGTCACCAGCCTTGGATTCGTGCCCTCAGCGCAGGGGGGTGTGCACTCGCGTGTATACAACTACACCCAAAAAACCCAACTCTGCCATGCGCAAAGTGGCCAGGGTACGCCTTACCAACGGTAAGGAGGTTAATGCTTACATTCCCGGAGAAGGACATAACCTTCAGGAGCACTCTATTGTGTTAATCCGTGGTGGCAGGGTAAAGGACCTACCAGGAGTACGATATCATATCATACGCGGAGCATTGGACACCGCCGGCGTAGGCGGCCGCCAGCAAAGCAGGTCTAAGTATGGAGCAAAGAGACCTAAAGCAGGTGCTGCGGCTCCCGCAAAGAAAAAATAATCTTTACAAGCGATGAGAAAATCAAAACCCAAGAAAAGATATTTGCTGCCGGATCCTAAATTTCAGGATACACTGGTAACAAAGTTTGTTAACTATTTAATGGAAGAAGGAAAGAAAAGCGTAGCCTATACAATTTTCTATGATGCCGTTGAACAGGTAGAAAAGAAAACAAACGAGAGTGGACTAGAGGTTTGGAAACGTGCGATGAGCAACCTTACGCCAGCTGTTGAAGTGAAAAGCAGAAGAGTGGGTGGTGCTACATTTCAGGTGCCGGTAGAAATAAGACCTGAGCGTAAAATGAACCTGTGCATAAAGTGGCTTATCGACTACGCCAGAATGCGTGGCGAGAAAACTATGATGGATAAGTTGGCAGCTGAAATTATCGCTGCCTCAAAGGGTGAAGGAGCTGCGATCAAAAAGAAAGATGATACCCATCGCATGGCTGAAGCCAACAAGGCTTTTTCACATTTCAGATTTTAATAGTATTCATATTCATGGCTAGAGATTTAAAATTCACCAGAAACATAGGTATTGCTGCGCACATTGATGCAGGTAAGACTACAACAACTGAGCGTATCCTATACTATTCAGGGGTGAACCATAAAATCGGTGAGGTGCACGATGGTGCTGCGACGATGGACTGGATGGCGCAGGAGCAGGAGCGGGGAATTACTATTACGTCTGCAGCGACTACAGTATTCTGGAAATATCGGGACAATGATTACCATGTAAACATAATCGATACGCCGGGCCACGTCGATTTTACGGTAGAGGTAAATCGTTCGCTTCGTGTCCTCGATGGTCTGGTGTTTCTGTTCAGTGCGGTTGATGGCGTTGAGCCTCAGTCTGAAACGAACTGGCGGCTTGCTGATAATTACAAGGTTGCCCGCATTGGATTCGTTAATAAGATGGATCGCGCTGGATCAGATTTCTTGGGTGTATGCAAGCAAGTGAAGGAAAAATTAGGCAGTAAAGCTGTAGCGCTTCAGTTACCCATCGGGGCAGAGGAGAATTTCAGAGGCGTTGTGGATCTGGTTAACAACAGGGGAATTATCTGGAACGAAGATGATAAAGGGATGACCTTCAAGGAGATTCCGATCCCTGAGGATATGGTCGAAGAGGCAAAGGAATACAGGGAGAAATTGCTGGAATCCGTAGCTGAATTTGATGAGACATTGTTGGAGAAGTTTTTCGATGATCCTAATTCAATTTCGGAAACTGAAATATTGACGGCCTTGCGGCAGGCCACAATAAGTATGGCAATTGTTCCGATGGTTTGCGGATCCTCTTTCAAAAACAAGGGTGTACAGACTATGCTCGATTATGTGATGGAACTATTGCCATCACCTATGGATAAAGATATGATAGTAGGCATTAATCCTGATACAAATGAGGAAGTGCCTATTAAACCAAATGAGAAAGATCCGTTTGTTGGGCTTGCCTTTAAGATAGCCACTGATCCCTTTGTTGGACGTCTGTGTTTTGTAAGAGCATATTCTGGTGTACTTGAGTCAGGATCGTACATCTACAATACACGATCTGACCAAAAGGAACGGATTTCGCGTGTTTTTCAGATGCACGCAAATAAGCAGAACCAGATTGAAAGACTTTCTGCCGGTGATATTGGAGCCGTTGTAGGATTCAAGGATATTAAGACAGGAGATACACTCTGTGATGAGAAACACAAAGTGGTGCTGGAGTCCATGGTGTTCCCAGAGCCTGTTATCGGGTATGCTATTGAACCGAAGAAACAAGCCGACGTAGATAAACTTGGTATGGCGATTTCGAAGCTGGTGGAAGAAGATCCCACACTTCGCGTGCATACTGATCAGGAAACAGGGCAAACTATCCTCAGAGGGATGGGAGAATTGCACCTTGAAATCATCATTGACCGGCTACGGCGTGAATTTAAGGTTGAGATTAACCAGGGCGCACCACAGGTCGCGTACAAAGAAGCATTGACCAAGTCTGTTGAGCACAAGGAAGTCTATAAGAAACAGACTGGTGGTCGTGGTAAGTTTGCGGATATCGTATTTGAAATGGGACCGCGTGATGATATAAGCGATGGCAAGGAAGGTCTTGAGTTCGTGAACGACATAGTTGGTGGTGTTATTCCACGAGAATTCATACCGGCCATTCAGAAAGGTTTTGAGCAATCAATGACGAATGGACCGTTGGCCGGGTATCAGATCGACAACATGAAAGTGAGACTATTCCACGGATCATTTCACGATGTTGACTCAGATTCATTGTCGTTCGAATTAGCAGCAAGAGTTGGTTTTAGAGAAGCAGCGAAGAAGTGT
>Ga0224510_10002600_pt1 | contig 10706 bp, 7 predicted proteins | sample SF_May12_sed_USG_FD_170161 | JGI IMG/M metagenome (GOLD analysis project Ga0224510, IMG submission 170161) | Sediment microbial communities from San Francisco Bay, California, United States - SF_May12_sed_USGS_4_1 | ecosystem: Environmental > Aquatic > Marine > Sediment | place: USA: California... | reverse complement strand
CAGCCTGTTCCTCAATTTGACATCGTGGCGAAGCTCAAGGATCTTATTAACTGCGTCGGCGCTATCCATTGGCTCAAAATACATCGCCGCATAACCGCAAACGGTTCTTGCGAATCCCAGATTCGTGGTGATGATTGGCCTTCGCATCGCCATCGCTTCGACATAATTTGCCGAGAAGCACTCTAGCAGAGTCGGCAGGAATACGGCGTCCGACTCCAAGTAAAGTTTTGGGCATTCCTCTGGCTTCTGAGGCCCGCAATTCCTAACCCAGGCACGATTTTCTTGCGATATTGTGGCCACGAAGTCTGCCTCCGGCAACGTCATCACAAATCTAATGTCATCAATTCCTTGTTTACGCAACAACGACATGATGTCATTAAGAATTTCCAGGTTCTTGTGAGGATAATAGCTGCTTAAGACTAGCAGTTGAAACTCGCTTCCGGTTCTTGTTTCATTTGGCACATCCGACCCATGTTCCCGAATTGCAGATATGTATGCTGAGCTAATCGTGTTGGACACTGTGAACACTTGATCGGACGAAATCCAGTCACGCAGCCGATCATTGACATCGTCCGTCTGCACTACCCATGCATCTGCAAAGCCTTTGGTATAGTGATGAATAAGTTTCGACTTGGCACGCCATCGGAGTCGCTGTCTAAGGCTCAACACTCGGGTGAAGTACGGCGAGTCCGGGTAAAGATGGTGTGGCAGATTAAAACCCATCAAATGAGGTGCACGCGGACGCCAGTAAGATGGTCCGGCTGTTGTGAAAACCACGTCCGGCTTGAAGTCTGACTCGATATGATTAAATGCCCTCGACGGTCGGCAAAGAGAGACAACTCGCTGGGCCGGCCTATCGGTGAGCGGAAAAAACCTGAAGTTTTCCGGGAAATCCTCTGCTCGCACTGATCGAGACATCCCTGGCCCCACCACTACACCGAACGTATAGCCGTCAAATTCGCAGCATTCGCGAAGAAACGAGGTTGCGACCTGGACCGATCCTCCTTTATTGACACTTGCTGTGTTGATGAGTACTCGCATGTAGGTGGCGTCGCTCAAGACAACGCGTGTTGAGACAGCGACGACGCTAATCCATCCGGTGACTGCATTAGAACATTCATATTTGCTCCCTTCCCTCAACAAAACCCAGAATACGAGACGCTACACGTTCTACCGAAAGATGAGCAACCGACTCGCGCGCTGCGATTGACATCTCAATACGCTTGTCCGCATAGACCATTAGTTGCGCCAATTTCTTGCCAAATTCCTGTTCGTCGAACACTTTAACCAGGTAGCCATTCTCACCGCTTCTTATCAAATCCGATGGGCCTGCCACACAATCATAGGAGACTACTGGCAGTCCAGAGGCAAGGGCCTCGGCCACTACGTTTGGGAAGCCCTCGGATGACGACGTAAAGGCGAAAATCTTTGCCCGATCGTAGAAAGGCTGAACATCGAACTGCTGGCCAGCGAATTCAACTCGGTCGAAGACATGCAGGCGACCGGCCAAATCCTCAAGAACGCTCCTATGCTTTTGCCCCTGGGCGTCATCGCCGACAATGATCAGTCTCCAGTTATTAGCGTTAAGCGAGGCAAAAATTCTGATCAGACAATCATAATTCTTGGTCGCAACCATTCGGCCTACGCTTAGAACAATATTTTCTCGCCCGGATTCATTGACGAGTTGCTGTCTGACAACCGGGTTAGGAACGATACAGATGCGATCATTTAGTTTGTGCTCTCTGGCCATGTCGCGAGCCTGGCTAGTTTGTGCCAGTAAACCAGCGGCCCGGGGATAGAGCAGTCGCCGAAGCAATGTTTGAAACCACCCAATGTCCAGCACTGGCGATGAGCGATCCGAAAGGAACACACGCGCATGCAAACCGAGGCACGCGAGCATCACAAAGTTGTTCCATCTATCTCCGAAACTCAATAGCGCGTCGTATCGGCCTTGCTTTATGATGCGTCGCAAATAGTTCAGTCGCCGGATCGTACTAATCAGCCGCATTCTATTGTCAAATCGGAACGCTGGCCGATGAACCGTCACCTTTTCCGACAGCACATAATTGGTCGGCGATTCGCGCCCATACACTATGACATGAACTTCCAAATTTGCACGTTTCGCGAATTCATTTGCGAGAAGTGTAATCACGCGCTCCGAGCCGCCTACCTGCAAGTGCGGAATCAGACATGCCAACTTCCTTATTTGCAATTTTCCCAACGTTACCGCGCTTGAAGGGCCAAGTGCGCGAACACCACAACCATTCCAACGGTCATCAGTCCGTCACGTCTAAAAGTCATAACCCGACTAGCCGAAGATGGCATCCAGAACCAGCTGAGCGAATTCTTTGATTGAAACGTTCGATTCCGGGCTCAACACAGCCAGGAAAGGCATGCCAATGAGATAAATGCTCGGATAATCGATGAGCACTGAAAGATTGTAGATAAAGTATGGCACAAACAACGCCAAACTAGACCTAAGCCCAACCCTGTAAATGAGATCTCGTTCCGGCACACGTGGTGCCGTATTTGGATGTTGCACAAAGCACAGGTACGCGGCGAGGATAAATATGAGTCCGATTATCCAGGAACGATTCGACACTGCAAACAGGTACCACGTCGAGTTCGACATCGTTAATGCTAGCAACCCAATCGAAAATAAAGTCCTTTGGAAGCCATTCATTCTATTGGTGTAGACCCCCGAAAGAATGAGTGAAAAGATCAGAACGTTCAACGCCCATTTTTGCAACCCGAACTCCTCTAACCAAAGCCAGATCCTCTGGCCCGTTTGCCGCCGATCGCGAACCTCTTCAACGTAATAACCTTGTACCTTGTCGGCCCCGAGTTCCGTTTCAGAAAGTACATTTGTGACAGTCCCCGGGTTAACAAAGGTTGTGAAGCTAGAGGCTGCAAATAGTATGGCGAAAAGCGCTTGCCGATTTCCAAATATGAGAACGAGCCAAGCGGGTATGGCCAAAACAAAGAATCCAACATGGACAAGTGGAGGCACGAACATGAGAAACAAATAACAGTGGCGCCGCGTCGAGTAGTACTTGAGGCACGCGTACACTAGGATCCACATTGCGGTCCAAGTGCGTACTGGATTTACGCCCTCAATATTCATTACCAGGAAAAAAAGCAACCCGAATGCCAAAAAGAACAGTGTGCGCTTGCCAGACTTGGCATATTTGAATACTTCCAACATAGAGCCGGAAAAAAAATAACCGTAAGTCATTGCGACGATCGGAAAGAAAAACCGCGGTTCGCCGAGCACTCCGCCAGTGAAATAAGACAGGACGTGGATAAATACGTCATCGTTAGTGGTTTCCGCCGGCCGGAAGGTGAGAATCAGCCAGAGTTCGGAAAGAAACTGCTGGAAACTCAAGCCAACGTAGTGGACGTAGACGTTGAGAAGGTGCCGAACCCCATCCGGACCTGCACCCAGAGGGTCATAGGCAATCGCTATTGTCGCCCCGTAAATTGTAAAGAAGAAAGTCAGCAGCCAGTGACGGTGACGTTGGCTCGTAGATTTCCACGCCGCGATAAGCAAGATCCATGGAATAAACATGGCGGGCAACAACATGGATACCGCCCGTTGCCTCATACGCATTCCCAGGAGTCCGCGCCTTGCGACACGACTCTAACTCTTTCTGTCAATGATTGGAGATTTTGCATAAATCAAGCTAACTTTGACGAAAGGTTGGCACGACCCTCCTGATCAACCTACCAATGGTAGGTCGCAGACTCGACCTGACCCAATGACTGACCGCATACCGAAAACTCATGGAGACAGTGTGTGCGCGCGTCAGCGCACGAAGTTGCGCTTCGCTGAACTCGTATTGCGGGGCGACGACGGCGATATCGCGCTCTTGCGGGAGTTTCAAGCCACCATCAGCAGCGAGTCGGGCATCGAGTTTTCTCCAGAACTCGTTGTACCTGTAAAGATATTTTTCCACCGTCGCAAATGCTGTGTTTTTCAAACCAACGTCATCGGCTTTGTCGGCGACAGGTACGGATAGAAAGCTCGAATAAAAGGCCGGCTGGTCTTTTGGGCGAACCGAAGTGATATGTCGGATCACGGCTAGCTCGGACAGTGATAACGACGGATTGACAAGATTCTCGACCAAATTCGGTGGGGGATCGACCTTAAGCCAATCGTTAAAGAATATTTTCTCTATCAATTCCGAGGCCTTCTCGTACTTGCGCAGCTGCAACCGAATTGTGCTGCAATCGATTCCTCTTAGGAACTCAGCAAGCTGCTTGGGTAACGAGTACCCTGTGTCAATCCACCGCTCTATTGCTCCCGACTTCCCACCCTTTGCGCGATGCTTGTAGAGCGATAGCGCGTGATCCACCGGATCGCGAACTAACAACAGGCAACTGACCTCACTGACTCCTGCGTCTCCAACAACGCCCTCCAAAGTCCTTATAGCGCCTTCGTTGGATAGCGCTGCAAATAACAACTCGCTAGAAAGTAATAACTTCTTACAATCCCTATCTCTCGCTTCTCTTATACGTTTCGCGAGCCAGGACGATGCCGTTGCCCAGTCGGAATCTTCCAAGAATCGTGCAAGGTCACTAGCATTACCAGGCGATATAGAACCTTTTTGTAACTGCCTTTCAAATCGACCAGCATCAGGAAACCAAATGCCATGCTCCTGTAGGAACGCCCGATTCTTGCCGCAAAGCTTTTGCAGGTACGAACTGCCAGTCTTTTCTGTACCCACATGCAACCGAAGCTTCATGCTCACCTCCGATCTGAATGGCGCGTCGGACAGATTCCGCTTGGCGCTACCAATCCAGTTTCCCTCCTAACAATTCAAACAAATCGTCATTGTACGGAGCAAAGTAGTTCTCCAAATACTCTATTACGTCCTTCTCAACAGGCGAATTGTACGTCCCAACGTTTCTGGCGGACTTATCTGGTATCGGAACATCGGAATTCAAACCGAGAAAATCTAATGTCCGAGAGAGCGCTTCGGTCGTGGTTTTGAACAGGCTCTTGCTGCTTAGAATGAGCAACTGATCTCGTGCAAAGTAACCAAAAAAACGTGCAAGCTGCTCCGCGTATCGACCTCGCGCCTTGTAACTGTATTGTAAGAGCTCTCGCGATTTGTAGTTTCGCGTACGCCAAATAGGTTCCAGTAAGCCCTCTTCTTCAGTCAGTGCCTTCATTATCGGTCGATCTTCCCTCCCGTTATGCAGCTCGTAAAAGTAGTGCGATATTGCCCTTTCTACGGGCTCTCGCAGTACGACGATCATCTTTACGTTTGGAACAAGCGCCGCAATTCGAGAAGGACCATGGGGAACAAAAAGGTATGATGGTGTTGCCTCCAGAATTCGCGTCCGACGGCTCGTCTTAGCTTTCAACGGAAAGTGTGCGCGGTACCATTGTTCGCCCTTCTCAAAGTTGTCGACGCGTGGATCTGTTCCACCGTCGAAATAGTGCACTTCTTTCCTATTTGAGCCGAGAATATCCGGGTGCTGCGTGAGGTACCCATACAGGCTGGACGTGCCGGCTTTCTGCGCACCGACGATAATCGTGTTTGGCAAACATCGAAGTCTCGAAGACAACTGCCTGCCGACCATGTCCGCGTACGCGGGTATGCGTCCAAGCCTGAGCAATGAACGCTGCATAACAGTTGCTTTTCTCGCGACCAAAGCTATAGGGGTTCCTGAAAATAAGTAAGCCATTGCTCCGATATTCTTTCACTTGAAAACTTTTCGACAGAACGAATCGCCTCTATGGACATGCTCTCGAGTTTTCCTCCGTCCGCCAAGGCCGCGTCCAACCTTGCAATAAAAGATGTTGTATTGCCGCGCTCGACGATAAATCCAGATCGGTGGTCCTCAATAATTTCACCGATCGCCGAGAAGCACTCGAAAGCGATCGGCACGCATCCAAACGCCTGAGCTTCTACTAGAACCATACCGAAACCCTCGAACTCGGAGGTCATGAGCAAGAGCTTGGCTTTTCGGTAGTACGGCACAGGATCTTGTTGTCCGTGGAAGGCGACTCTTTCGAGGCCAAGACTGACAGCATATTCCTGCAAAGCGCCCCTGTCTGGCCCATCGCCTACGATATCCAGGCGCCAGGATTTGTGTTTCGTTGAAATCGCCGACCAGATATCCAGGAGTCGATCAACGCGCTTTTGTGCATTTTCTAACCGGCCTACGAACAACAAAATTTCCTCCTTCTCCGTTAGAGCTGTTGGATCGGAGGAAAACGGCGCTGGATTCGATATGGCGACAACCTTCTGAACGTTAATACGGTTTGTGTATGTTGAAAGTTCATCAATGAATGTGTTCGCCAACAGCACCAAGCGGGTACTTTCCCGCACTGCTCGTTCAATACACCTACCAGTTCTAATCCGGCTTCTGGTTTTCAGCATGCCATACAACAATTGCGGACGCAGAAGCCTGGGTACGCGGCAGGCATCAAGGTAATGTTCGACGATCGACTGGTGATGCTCCTGCAGGCAAGCCACGCAGTTGTGATGCACGGTATACAAACGGCATACGTCATTGACTGAAATGACAAGATCGAGCACTTCAGCGTCGAAACCTGTCTGGTTGATTACCACGCCGATCTCTCGCTCGCGCACTAGCTCCTGCAGATAATTGACGTTTTTCGGGCAGGCAACGGGCGTTGCGGGGACATGCAGCTGGGATCGATCCCCGGCTATTTCGGAATTCTTTTTTGACACAGAGAGGTATAGACATTCATGTCCTTGTCGCCGGAACTCAGCGGCGAGCGTTCTGGAAACTCGGCCAACGCCACCCCCGCCTTCAGTCAAAGGGAACTGCGCGATAATCAGGATTCTCAATTTTGTGGTTTACCCGAGAATGCGCATTACTTTGCGGGCTTTTCCCCTGCCAATGCGCGAAAGCGCGAATGAGTCGTGCTCAGTTCGTCGTAAGACCCCTCGCCTATAACTTTTCCATGATCCAGAAGATAGATGTGGTCGCAGTCGCGCACTGTCGTCAGCCGATGAGCAATAAGAAGCACTGTCGTTGATCTATCCAGGTTGTGCACCGCATCCATCACCGCGTGCTCTGTCATGTTGTCGAGTGCACTCGTTGCCTCGTCCATGATAATAACGTTCGGCTTGTGATAGAGAGCCCTTGCAATTCCGATACGCTGCCGTTGCCCGCCCGATAGTCTAAGCCCACGTTCGCCGACCAGCGTGTCGTAGCCGTTCGGCAACTCACTGACTACAAAATCGTGTAGGTTCGCGATCTTTGCGGCCCGCTCGACGGCCTGTAGGTCAATCCTTTTGTTCGGCACTCCGAAGGCAATGTTGGCGGCAATGGATTCGTCAGCAAGAAAAATATGTTGTGGCACATAGCCAAGGATCTTTTGCCACGCGCCATAGTTCTCCGCCGTGATTATGACATCGTCTACCCGAAGCTGGCCGGCTTGGGGCTTGAGCAAGCCCAATATGATGTCGACCGCAGTTGTCTTCCCGGAACCAGACTTGCCGACAATGCCTACCGTTGTTTGCGCAGCGATGGAGATGTTTAGCTGGCTTAATGTGGGGCTCTTCGCATTGGGATAGGTATACGAAATATTCTCGAGCCGAATACTCTGACGGGGAGTTGGAAGTCTATCAAGCTGCCCCTGGGCGCTTTCATCAGAACCGAACTCTTTCTGCAATTCGGCGCGTTGTTCGCTGATGTCTTCGTGAAGCCGGTTAAGTGCAGGTACTGTGAACTTCAAGATTGTAAGCTCGCGGTAGACCAACTGCAGCGAGGGTAACAGTCTGTAGCCCGCAAGAGCGTAGAGCGACACGATCGGCAGCACGGTCTGGAGACCATCGCCGCGAGCCATCAGGAACAGCAGAAGCAGAATCATTCCGCCGAATGCAATTATCTCCAGCAAATAGCGCGGCATCTGTGACACAATCGTGGCGATCAACTGCGTTCGCGCGAGTTGTCTGGCCGCAGAGTCAAAACGGCTCAGCCAACGGTGCTCGAGTCCACTTACCTTGACCTCTTTGATGCCTCCAAACGCCTCGCTCACGATCTTGAAACGCGCCTCATTTGCCGAAAGTCGATCCTCTCCGATGCGTGATACCAGCTTGCGAAATATCAGGTAGATTGCACCGTACACACCGCCCATGATGCCACCAACCAGAAACGCGAGCTTGGGATCCACCGCGACGAGCAACAACAGGATTGCGACTACCATGGTTCCTTCGGCCAGCAAGTGCATCATCGGCATGAGCGCCTTGTCTACCACCACCTGAACCTCACTCAATGCGGCTTTGCCGAGGTTGGCACTGTGGCGGTTGAGAAACCAGTCATACGGCTGCGCCAGGTAACCTGCCACGAGACGTCGGGCTATCGAGTAGTTTCGCATCGTGGTGAAATGCGTGATTGCCCAAGTCGTCGTCGCTTTGAATGCCACCGACATCACAAGCAGCAGAAAGACAATAACGCCGAGGAAAAACAGGAACCCGTCGGGGTCTGTGTAACCGAGGGTCGTGTACACGGTATTCAGCAAAGGGTTGGTTTCGATGACTTCCGGGGTCGCGAGCAACGCCATGAACGGCATGATCGAGGCAATACCAACGACTTCCAGAAATGCCATGATCAAGATCATAGCGAGCAACATACAAGCATGCCGGCGCTCCACCGGGGTAAGTATCGACATGACTTTACGGAAGATCTCGGCCATGGAAATTGCAGGTTCCCTGCCGTCATCGTCCGGCGCCAGCAGCGCAATCGCTTTGCGAACTTTTTCATTCATCGACACGGCGGATCCTCCGCTGCGCTCAATCCGACGCGTGTCTGGCGGACCCCATCGGTCTGCCTGGCTCGACAGCTTTCCAGCACGATTTCGACCATCCACTCCTCCGGCCGATACTCACCAGCATGCCATTGCAAATTGCTGTCCCAATGCCCCGGGCTATTGCCCTTCCATCTGAAACCATAACTCACTTCGATGACGGCCAGGCTGCCATCCTCCTTTCGAACGAAGTCGAATGCCAGGCATCGGCCGCCGAGCTTCTCAGCCAGTTGGAAAGCCAGCGCGACGCAGTCGATATCGATGGCTTCCGGATCGTACGTTAGGAGCTGACTTCCTGAGGCGCGAAAATCACCGGGACGTACCCACCGCCGGGCTCCAAATGCCTTGTCACCAACCACCACAATCCGTACATCTGAATCATTCCCGGCTGCAAAGTCCTGAAACAAAACGTAACCGTTCTGCGGACCTAACACTTGCGAAAAACGCGGCGGATAAAGGAAACGTCCGAAACCTTTGGACAACTCAACGGCATCGTATCCCTTCAATCTAGACCTATAAAATCGATCTTTCAGATTGTCCCACGGACTATAGACAGGAAATCCTCGCCCAAACGCCCGTTTGATCAGGCCGCGGGCCTGGCTCTCGCTGCGCACTAGTCTCACACACGATGAACTTGCTCCGTGCCGAAGCTTGAACACTTTCGGATAGTCCGTTTTCGCCGCCCATTCGAGCGCCGTATCTTTGTCGACGAATACATAGCTGGAGAGCCGTGGAATGTCCAAAGTTTCAAAAAGGTATTTTTGCCCAACCTTATCGTCAAAGTGCCAGGCCAATCGAAAATCGGGAAAAACCTCGAATCCGGCGTGCATATGAGCAAAAAGTATCTGCTGGGCTATGACAACGTCTCGAGGATCCGAGTGCGAGTGATGCCAAAGCAAGGCCGAGTAGTCACGGACTTGCTCCACAATATCGTTGCGATAGCAATTGACAACTTTGTGCGGCAATTCTTTTCTGCGGCAATAGTCAATCCAGTATGGACTGAAGCCTGAGCTGCTCCCGTGAATGGCAAGTTTTATCGTGGGCAATTCAGCGTTCCTGTGGGTTTGGGGTGTTGATCATTTTGCAAAATTAAGCAGCTGACTAGCCAAACTGGTTGATATTACTCTTAGTCCAGACCTTGGGGCGGGTCAGATGGGTGTGTCAAGCCAACGTCGCGTTCGAGAACCTCCAATACAAGATCTCGATGGGCTTCACACCGAACAAGGTTCAACATCAGCCTCTTTTGCCGCCGCGTCAAAAGGCTTGGCGCCCATCCTAGATTTTGCGCTGCCGACAATATCCGGGACTTCACAGGTTCCAGATACCGCATATACCGCTGGGTTTGCTCCTCCGAATAGCTTCGATATGAGTTCTGAAGCCCCTGATCGTCGCTGATAATCTGGTTTAGTGAATTCAAATATTCCAGGCGATCAGCCTTTTGTTTATCCTCGCAGAGTCGGAATAACGCGTCATTGGTACACTGATCGAAAAAGTAAGCTTCGTAGCCCAGAGCAGTATCTGAAAGAATGAGTTCTACCGCCATTCCTTTCGTCCACTCGCCGGAACGCAGGCTGGAACTGTCGAAAAGAAAGTTTCCGAGCGAGTAAAAGATCGGCGCTCCACGGTACACTTCGTAGCCACTCACACAGTGGGTGTGGTGATTAATAACTGCGCTGGCACCCGCCTCAACGTAAAACCGGTAAAGTTGTTTCATTCGCGGACTCGGCAGATTGTACATTTCATGCCCGCCGTGACAGATAACAATCACGTGGTCCGCAACACTTTTGGCGTTCCGGATCGCGTGGTAATTCGCTACCGCGTCAATCGGGCAGGCTCCGGCCGACTCGCCGCGCGTGGTGCTCCATTCGTTCTCTGCAAAGTTCAGGATCGCCAGCCTCGAGCCATCGCACTCAAC
>Ga0224510_10002599_pt1 | contig 10710 bp, 8 predicted proteins | sample SF_May12_sed_USG_FD_170161 | JGI IMG/M metagenome (GOLD analysis project Ga0224510, IMG submission 170161) | Sediment microbial communities from San Francisco Bay, California, United States - SF_May12_sed_USGS_4_1 | ecosystem: Environmental > Aquatic > Marine > Sediment | place: USA: California... | reverse complement strand
TTAAGCCTGATATTGTGCATTGTTTTGCTGTGTATACGAAACTTACGCCGTCTGTGCTAGACGCGTTTCGCGTGGCTGGAGTACCTGTTGTTTGCTCGCTCAACGACTACAAGCACATCTGTCCCAATTACAAGTTATTCCATCATGGGAAGGTCTGTGAAGACTGTCGCGGAAGGAATTTCGTTCATGCGATTCGAAATAGATGCGCACACGATTCTCTACTCTATTCGACCGCAAGTGCTATGGAATCCTACGCTCATAGGTTTTTGAACGTGTATCGCAAGAACATTCAGCTGTTTTTGTTTGCGAGTGAATTCATGGCGAAAAAGACGGAACAGTTCTGGGGGGAGGACAGTTTCGCGTGGCGGCTCTTGCGAAACCCTTTTGACGCGCCATCACACCGCGTAGGAGATCGATACGACCCATATGCAGTGTATTTCGGACGCCTAATTGAGGAAAAGGGAGTTGATACACTCGTGCGGGCTGCCGCACTTGCGCATCATATAGACGTTCAGATTGTTGGCGATGGGCCTGCAACTCGAGCGCTTGAAGATGAATCCCGGCAACTTGGACTTCGAAATGTTACTTTTCATGGAGAACAATGGGGTCCTGAGTTGGATGCTATCGTTGGAAACTGTCGATTTGTTGTAGTGCCGTCGCTGTGGCATGAGAATTTTCCATACGTAATCGTACAAGCTTTTGCAAGGGGCAAGGCTGTAATTGGGACCAATCGCGGTGGAATACCAGAGCTTGTGCAAAATGGCGAACGTGGTCTTGTATATGAAGCCGGGGATGCTGTGCAGCTGGCTTCCCTTATGAATGAGTTAATATCCGACGAATCCAAAGCGCGTGAATTTGGCGCGTCAGCAAAGAAATTCGCCGATGTGGAATTCAATGACGACCGATTTTATACCAACCTAATGCGGATTTATTCTGAGGCAATGATGTGAAGGTACTTATCCTGGGAGGCAATGGCTTCATTGGATCTCATCTTACCGACCGACTTTATCAGCGTGGCCATAGTATTCGAATATATGATCGTGGTCCGAATCGTTTTCGGCAGACACCGACCGGTATTGACAGTTTTTACGGAAACTATGTGAATGCTGAAGGATTAAGTGACGCTGTAGCGGGCATGGATGTAGTATTTCATCTAATTAGCACCACAGTACCGTCGACATCCAACGCGGATCCTGAAGCAGATGTAACCGAGAATCTGTTGTCTACAATTCGACTGCTCAACATCATGCGCACTTCGGGGTGTCGTCGAATTGTCTTTCTGTCGTCAGGCGGAACGGTTTATGGTCGCACCGGTGGAGGAAGAGTATCGGAAGATGCGGATACACTGCCTATATGTTCACATGGTGTTGTCAAGCGAGCAGTCGAACTCTACCTTCATATGTATCATGAATTGTACGGATTCGAATACGTAGTACTGCGCGTCGCAAACCCATATGGCGCGAGGCAAGGTCACTTCGGTGTTCAGGGTGTTATCGGGACATTTATGGAGAAAATTAAGCGACAGGAAACTCTTGAGATCTGGGGAGACGGATCCGTTACCCGAGACTATGTCTATGTTGAGGATGTCGCGGAGGCGTGCGAGTTGGCAGCTGGCTCAGGAGCGTGTGGTGTATTCAATATCGGCAGTGGGGTGGGCTTGACCCTGAACGAAATAATACAAACGCTATCTGATGTAACAGGCCAGGAGATCGTCCGAACATATCTCGCAGGACGAGAATACGATGTCCCGGCAATTGTGCTGAATTGCGACAAAGCATTTTCAGAATTGTCGTGGAAATCGAAGACGCGGTTTATTGATGGCATTACAAAGACATGGGACTGGGCGCGGTCCGAACTAAGGTGATTGGCGCGCATTTCTGACGTCGACATTTGGAATTGCATCAATTCAGCACAAGCAATTTATAGAGCAATATCTTAACTTTCGGAAATTAATTTTAGATAAGCATCCCGAACGCTATCCCATGAGTACCGCATTCTTACTCGGTCACGCACCTCGTTCATTTTTTCGCGTACGATATCGTCATCGAGGGACATAAGGTGCTGAACGAGCTTTGCTAGATGCTGAGCGTCCTCGAAGTAGTAGCCATTTCGTCCAAGTACCTCTCGATTGAAAATATTGTCATGCGCCAAAACTAGATTTCCCGCTGCCATTGCCTCAAGTAAGGATGGATTGGTGCCGCCGACGGAGTGGCCGTGGAAGTAAATGCGACAGTTATACCGCAATGACCATATTTGTTCGGTTTCGTATACGGAGCCAACAAAACGAATTGTACTGGCCTCGTATTTCATCAAGTGCCTAACGTAGCTGTTTTCCAAAGGCAAACCGCCCACCACCACAAGTGGCGTGTCGGTCGAACTCGCTGAGTATCCCTGCACGATTTCAAGTACGTGATTTTCTGGTTCGAGCCGGCAAACGATCAAGTTGTATGATTTTGCCTTTAGGCCAAGTTGGCGTACGAAAGTATCATCTGGGAGTCGCTTCGGTTCCGCGGCACCGTATGGAATCATGGAAATCTTTGGCAACCGTACATACCGACTGCGGAGGTGTTCTCCAATTGCATCAGCGTCCACTATTAACCGTGAGGCAGTCTTTGTTGCGAACCATTCCATGACTTTCAGCCAAGTGCGGGCCGGGAGAGTCCACTTCGAACGTCGCCATTCGATACCATCCATATTGATCCATACACTGGATCCCCATAAACGAGGTAGAAAGCAAAATAGCGACGAACCATAGCCCAGCATGTAGACAATATCGAAGCCCTTTCTCGCCCGCCAAAGGCAGCGCAAATCGAACACGACCGTAGTTAACGGTCCGAGTCTTTTTGCCGGAACGTATGTCAGTTGAACGTTTTCATACTTAGGCGGACCGCCATTCTCACAGAACACGGTGACGTCCATCCCGGAGTCAACCAGTCGGGTCGCAATCTCCTGCGCGAAAGTTTCGAAGCCGCCATACCGTGCCGGTATTCCACGGCTGCCAAGAATCGCCAATCTCCTAGCAGCCATTTCTAGCTTCCGCAATCGGCCGGCAGCCGGACATAGAATAGGTTATCGCCCATACGCGAATGTTCCTGTCGATCCATATTTGACAAGTATATTGGTTGGCATTCTGCACGGATTGACAACTAGAACCGGCGAAGCCGAGACAAAGGAACAAGCATTATGCTCGAAGTAGTTTGATGTCGTGCCACCGCAGCAAACAAATCAAACTAAATAAACTAAATGCAACTGTAATCGCCACGGCCGCGGCTATTCCCTGCAAACCAAATCCAAGAATACTTGCGAACCACCAAGCCAAGCATATTCTACACAAAGCAGTGACAAGCATATTTCCGAAAACCGTTCGTATTGCACCGATAGCGTAAAGTCCAGAATTCAATACTGGCAAAACTGTCGCGAAAAGTATACCAACGCCAAACCAACCAAATAACTCGGCTGTTCGCTCACTGGCATAGTCGTCAAATACACCTCTGGCATATACGAAATCCACTATCTCGTGCCGGAACACAATGATAAAGATAGAAATTGGTAACGCCAGAAGAAATGCATGAATTGCTCGCCTGCGAAGTTGTGCGGTGAAAAGTGCAACTTGGCCGCTAGTGTGATCTTCGGTGAGCCCGGGAAGGCCAGTAGTGGCGATGCTTGTGCCTACAACAGATTGAATACCGGAATAGATACGAAATGCAAAATAGTATGAAGAAACTCCACCTATAGTTACCAATGATGCAATGGCACGTTCCGCAAGCCAGACGCCCTGCGCCGCAGAAAAACCAAGTGTTGGCCAGAAGACCACGCCGCTTAACCGCTCGTAGTCGTTCTTGTTAATCCATGCGCCCCAGGAATGCTGCCTCCCGCCAAGCCGTAGTCCGACAGCAAGAATCACGAAGTACAATGTGAATCCAACACTATAGGCACCTGCGACCCAGATCGTGACATTTGGCTGGTTCCATGAGATGCACAACGAGACCAGCACAATGGACGGGGCGACCGAATTGCGAAGCGCGGCCAGGTAGAATCGTTTGGAGCTATTGAGTAGGACACTCATCACAGTAATTGCAGGGGCAAGTGCCAACACTGGGGCGCAGGCAAGAAACAGATCATTTGCATACTGCCGCCCGCCCGCTGTTAGCCCTGGCCCGAGTGCGTTAACAACGAAGGGTGAGAGAGCAACACTTATCAGATAGAGCGCTAGTCCAATCAACAGGGCACTGTTTAAAACTGCGCTTGTAAAGCGATCGAAATCTTCCGGTTCGTTTCTACGTTTTTCGACAAATAATGGGACCATGCTAAACTTCGAACCTTCGCGGGTCACAGTATCAATTAGAAGTGGCAAACTAAGTGCTATGATTAGCGAATCCATCGCCTGTGACGCTCCCAACCGGGCAGCAAGCAGGACATCGATAAATAGACCAATCAACATTCCACCGAATGTCAGTGACATCACTCGTTGCGTCGACGAGCGCCAAAAGTGAGAAATCAGATTCGTCATGGTTCAAGATGAGAGATTAGCAGTTGTTTTCCAAGATAAATTCTGGTTGAGCTAAACATTACAAATAGTCAAAAGACTTCATCATGGCCAGAAAGGGCTTTTCAATCAGTGGGTCCAAGTCAATCTCACGGCTAGCCGAAACGGTCCGCAATACAGAGTACGCATATCTTGTGACGCGCTCCTCGTATCCTAAATTACAAAATGTGAAAATGCGTTGCAGTTGGTTGTGCGAGTCGTTCGCTAGTGATTCGTACTTCACCAGCAACGTATCGCGTGGAATTTGGTCTTGCACGCGTTCGACCATTCGCATAGTCAACAGCCACTCCAACGCGGCGCGATCACGTCCACGATCGAATTGGCGCAAATCTTCCTTGAGCGGCGCAAGGTCATTCTCATTCACCACTACCTGATCAATTAGGTAGTTCCACTTCCGGTCATTGTGACCCCACCAGTCGTCATGATCTCCACCATTTTGGGTCCTATGTAGTTCCGACCAAGCCTCAACTGATCGGCAAACGTCCCAACCGTTTCGCACGACCAACAAGAAACGTGCATCTGGGAATACGCGCTGAACGAAAGCGACACGAAACAAGAGTTCAGGGTATTTATCTAGTACACGACGCGACGCGGTACAAAGCAAATATGCCGAGTACAAGCGGCATAGTCGAGCTTGAACCTCGTCTGTCGCGTCCTCATCCGTCAGTATGTATGCCGCCTTCCTGTCGGTAAAATTTCCGGCTAGGTCTTCATTCTCGTACGCAGTATGCCAAAGTGCTTTTGGTTCATTTAGGAACCCTACTGCTTTGTGTAAGGAAAGAATTAGGCCAAGGATGGTTGTCCCACTGCGGCCCTGACCCAGAATGTAAATAGGCGATTCAACTACGGGCCTATAACCTAAGTTTGCAACAAAACGTCCAAGCATTAGCACAAGCGGATTAATCCACCTGCCGCGCGTGGTCAAAGGTCGGCCCTCGAAAAATATATAACTAATAAGTCGAACTAACGCCTTTTTCGGACTGAGTATCATGTACTCTTTGCTAAGCTGCGCGACCATAGGGCTACAGTAAACGACGACGGATAGCTTCAATTGGATTTCGCGCCCGAAAAAAATTACCAAATATCGCACCAATCAAATGAAACGGAAACCAAAAGAGCGCAAGAGTTACGCCGGCCCAATTCGGTGTATTCTCCGATGGTTTGTAGCCCCACCGATTCATCATTCCAGCCGTTATTCGTTCGCATAGATATATTTCCACCGGAGTCAGTCCGCCATCGCGCCATCGGCCAATATTGCTGGCAGAAATGCCTCGTGCGGATGTGTTGTCTGCCTGCAGAGATGACCCGACTTGAGGTATATCAAACAATGATCCGTCGAAATCAATTTCAACGAAACTGCAAAGGTCCCGCAAAGTCGATTCGGGTGCCGAGAGTAACTCCTCAAACTTGACGACTAACACTGACGGATGTTGCGAAAAGCGATCAACTACGGTGGCAGCACTCCGCCACAGTCGTGATATTGTCACTGGATGGTAATTAAGCCAGGTTCTCAGGGCTTCACGGCGGGGAATATTGGTTGCTCCGAGCGAGCGTCTGCGCCATTTGTTTTTTTGAGACAAAAGGACATCCCGGGGATCTCGCACCATACAAATAATCCTTGCGCGAGGGTATGCTTCAAGTAGCTCCCCAATATAGAAAAGATTTCGCGGAGTATGATCGCATGGTAGCTGGCAACCAAATCGCTCTGCCTCGGTGTGCAGAAAGTTTGCGTACACATCGCGCGCAGTCCAGATTTGGGATTGGCCGACAATTTGTTGTGCTTCTCCTTCAAAGGATTTGGGGCGTCGGCGACCAAGATAGCCTTGTCGTTGGGTGGCGATCAATTCACTGATAAGCGCAACGGCCTGGCTACTGTCTAATTGAGAGCAGAGAGGCCCGTTCCAAAGGAATTCGAAGAAATGCAACTCATGAAACGTGTAAACGCGTTTCTGTTGTCCGAGTATTCGACCAACCATTGTCGTCCCACTTCGACTACTTCCAACTACAAATACAAATTCGACGGTCATATATTTCTGAATTCGCGCAATCTGAAAGGCGAACGCGGATCAGCCACACTTACTAATAACGAAACGAAGAACGATTCTCGAAAAAAAAGTATCATCGGTGGGGGCTCATAGAAATCCCGACTGCGACAGTCAAGAAAATACAGGACAATAAACTAACCGCACTAGCACAAGCGGCGAAGTCAGCTAGCAATTTAATGCCGATGGATATCACAAAACGATGCCCGCTTACTGGTAATTTGGTCTTAGGATCAAACAATAGTGTCATCTGATCGGGACACAGCGGCGATCGCGAATACAAGGAAAATACTCAAAGCAAAGCCGGCCGCTGCGCCTCCGACAATAAGAAGTGGCCGATTCGGCTTAATGAAAGAGTCGATGTCAGGAGGTACAGCTGGATCAATTACGCGAAAAGAATACTCCTCCCGCGAATTGGCAAGCATTACATTGTTAATTTGCATTTCAATGAGGCGTGACAGGCCTTGTCGTATCTCCACCAAGCTATTGTTCTCCAGTTGTTTGCGAAGATAATCGAGATTTTGTTCAGCCTCGTTGACGGCGCGCGCGCGCATTTCATCGTTTAACTTCTTGACAAGACTATTGGCCCAAGCCGCAGCAGTATCTGGATCGTGCCAATCTATTGTCAAAGTGACGACACCTGTGGACCTGTCCTCGGCGACTCGTCGCACATTCTGATCGAACAAGGTATAAGCGTCCCAAAGTGTCGGCATTTCTTCTTCGGGAACCGCCCATTTGCCGCTGGTGCTATCCCAAGATGCTTCAAAAAGCAGTGGCATCAAATTGTGTTCGTTAATGTAATCGGAAGTCAAACTGCGCGCCTTTAATGTCGCCAGCGCTTCCACCTTGCTTTCATCGTTAGGCCCTAGGCCGACAATACCGGCCAGTCCCGGCAGCTGTGATGCTATTGAAAACCCGCTGCTGCCGGAATTCAGAGCAGGAACTGGCACCATTGTTACCTGTGCGCGATAAATTGGCCGAATCAGGTAAGCAAGTAGAATGCCCAACGCGAAGAAAAGTAATGTTAGTCCAATTATGAACAGACGATTTTTACGCAGTCGAATAAGCAATTCGCTGAGACTAACTTCGTCATTTGCAGAGTCCGGAATAGCTCTCATATTGTTGCTACTCATTGACAAAAACACTATTCGAACAGGTGTCTGAAGCTTGATTTATTGGACGTTGGAAGTAATTGCCATAGTTGGTTGACGGGCTAGAATAATTACATGTTTGCCTATAAATCACTTGCACGAGATCGTCGTCGATTTGAGTATCGGCAGCCTTGGTTTTGCCCGCATTTAGCATCGCCCTGACAAGCTGATTTGGTCTTCGAAGAATACGTACGACGCCTGGCGAGTCGTGCAGTGAATCGGCGAGCCTCCGTCTAATTCGTCCATAAAGGCCCTCAATTCGCGGAAATCGACTTTGGTAACTTGCGTTATTAGGAATAAGATCAGGTGGATTTACATGAGTCTTATCAATATTCGCAAAATCACAGATTCCGGCCATCACGGATGACGGGTCAGACCTAAGGTCGTCAAAGTTGACAAGCATTAGACGATCGCCAAATGCGCGCTCAAAATTAGGAATATATTTCCAATATCGACCTTGATCAAGGGCACGCAGGTGAATCGGCGTGCTCGGAGTAATGTGCAGATCACACTGCAAATTTAAATACTCTCGAAACGTTGTTGCGCTCGACAGAAAACCGCGTTGCTTGGCATATTTAAACCAAGACGCCATTCTTTCAACAGGGTCACGAAGGACGAATATGATTTTTGAATACGGAAGCTCGTCGGCTATTCTCAATGCCGTCGATGTGTACAAATAATCTGGCGTGGCTTCTACACATAGGCTTTGCTTTAATGAGGAATAATGAGAAAAAAAACGGAAATATTGGCAAATATTAGCCCCATCGAATCGGTGAGCTGCAGGAAGTGGGTAGTCTGCATCGACAAAGAAACGCGTCTCTTTGAGTGACGAGGGGCAAACCGCGGGGTGCATGGAAAGCCATTGGTACAAAGATGTTGTGCCAGCTCTGGGTGCTCCGCCTATGATCAGGTAACGAGCATTCCTCTTATCCACCTGGGGCTCCGAATTGCCAAAATGGGACTACGCAGTTCAATTTAAAGTTGCACGGCTCATAGTTCCCGCACCGATCTCGGTCCGTCAGAGCCTCGATGACATAAGTTTGGAGCCGAACACAAGGGAATGGTCGATTGCCTATGCAAATATTTGAACAAGGCACTTTGATTGTGATTCCGTCGCGGGTCGCTTGTCGTGAGGGTACAATCGTTCCAGTATACTCCGATCTACTATCAATCATGTTCGTTTGATTCATTGAGCAAAAGGCGCTAGTCGATTGAAGCCAGATAGTGTATCAACGAGTTTGAGTAAAATACGGGACAGTAACTCCGGCTTGACCCAACTCGCCTTCGTTGGTTTCCTCGGCACTCTGCTCTTGTTGGTTTGGGTTTCCACGCAGAAATCCTTTCTCGAGCGTGATTTCCTAATCGGCTGGATCGTGATATACGGGTCGTCGGTCTTTTGGATCGCTCGTCGCATATCGCGTGAATTCTACGGACCTGACGTAGTTTTATTGTCCTCATACCTGTTTTTGCTGGGCATCGGGTCCGTTCTGTACGCCTATATCAGAGGCAAAGAGTACTGGCAATACGGTACAAATCTTTTTGGCATTGGATACGTCGCGCTCTGGATAGGTACGCGGATCCCGATTGCGCGATTACGAATTGAGAATCAAAGCAAATGGTTTGTCAAGCTGGATGTACTAAGAATGAGGGGACTTCTAGCTCTTACCACCATTGTCGTGATTGCCGCAGTGATAATTCTGTTTTTGGTATCCGGTATCCCGATTCTTTCTACCGATATCAATGAAGCCAAGCTGCAGTTTTTCTCGGGCAAGGGCTATCTGAGCATTTTTTTTCGGGGCTTACCGGTAATCTCATTGGCATACTGCTACTACGCATTAACGCAGCCGTCGGCGAGAGCTAGATTTCTTTCGCACTCATTGGCAGCAATCGTAGCCTGTTTCCTCATTCTTACTGGTTACAGGGGGATGACTCTCTTTTTTGTAACAATGTACGTCTCGATGTTCGCGTTCTTGGCGAACTGGAATCCGAGATTCTGGTCAGCGACATTGGCGGGAATCATTGCGATTGTCTTCTTAGGAGTTGTTGGGGCATTCCGTCGACAGAATGCAAGCGTATCTGGCGTACTTGAGGAATTTGGTATTCTGGTAACCGCGCGGCCAGCAATTTCAGATGACATTATTCGAAGCTTCGACGTACGAAATTACTACTGGGGCTCGCGGTACTTCGATGATTTGGTCAAGATATTGCCCGGTAGCCAGACGGGGGCAAATGTGGACCTGAAATACGAGCTGTTTTCAAATGCTGCCAACATGCCAGAGTTGGCAGGAATTACACCAGGACTTCCCGCAGAATCATTCATGAATTTTGGAGCGTGGTGGATTCCGGTATCATTGTTTCTTGTTGGCTACGCGAGCAAAATTGCCTTTGTTGCCATGAAATCCGAGCCGACTGTAACCAGGTCACTTTTCTATTTCACGTTTGTCTACAATTTGGCAGGCGCAATTCAGACAGGAATCGGAACGAAACTTATCCATTTTGTTTACATCTGGTTTTGGATAATTATAGTTCGGGTATTCTTTCGGTGGAGACTAAGGTGATTATCGTTCGACTTCTCACAGTTGGGATTCTCTTGGCGACCTGCTTGAACCAAGACGGTCTTGGCTCGAAGCCCGTCTTGGAAAGTGACATTGAGCGCCCGGTTACTGGAGTGATGGCATTTGGTTGGGGGCTAAATTTTCAGTTGTCAGCTGCGGTTTCGCTGCCGTACGTCGATGGGTTTACCGCCTACTACGCTTGGAATGATTTAGAACCGACAGAGGGAGGCTTCGACTTCGGGGCTATAGATTTGCTTCTTGAGCATGTGCGAGAACATGGCAAGACGATAAATATTGGAATCTATGCCGGTGCCCACACCCCGGATTGGGTGATTGACAAGGGAGTACCGGCATTTTACTGGCTGCGGCCATTCAAAGAGGACCAGGTGCGTTCTCAAGGCGTCGCTCAAGAGCAA
>Ga0224510_10002598_pt1 | contig 10714 bp, 4 predicted proteins | sample SF_May12_sed_USG_FD_170161 | JGI IMG/M metagenome (GOLD analysis project Ga0224510, IMG submission 170161) | Sediment microbial communities from San Francisco Bay, California, United States - SF_May12_sed_USGS_4_1 | ecosystem: Environmental > Aquatic > Marine > Sediment | place: USA: California... | reverse complement strand
AGCATAGATTCTTTTTCTCAATGTGACGTACCATATGGCTGGTATGTTTGTCTACCTAGATGAAAATAAAAATGAACAACAATACAACGGATAACGCAGATTATAAGAGTGTTATTCAAAGGTCTTGCCAAAGGAGACAATAAATATCAATACATTATTTAAGTGCCTTTAATGCACAGGCTTTAGCAAAGTTTTGTCCGCTCATTAAAGTATTATAAATGGCCATAACCCATAGATGTCCCTATTGATTTTGGGGTAAGTGGGTCAAAGGTCAAGGTCAAATTGACCTTGAACATAAACACCTTGTCCGCATAATAACCTGAAACCTAAGCTTCGAGGCCCCATAATTTGTGTTTTGTCATGGGCAAAAGAAGATCCCTATTGATTTTGGGGTCAGTATGTCAAAGGTCAAGGTTACAGTGAACCATAAACATAAAACCAGTGTCTGCTCAATAACTACAAACCTATTAAGTTTAGAGAAAACGTAATTGAAGTTTTAGTTCATCATGAACCAAAAATTATCCCTATTGATTTTGTCACATTGACCTGAAGCATACAATCCATATCTGTTCTATTACTTGAAACCTTTTTTGGACATGACCGACAAAAGATTCCTCTTCATTTTGGGGTCAGTAGGTCAAAGGTCAAGGTCACGTTGACATGGAGAATAACATTATAACTTGACATCTATTAATCTTAGGGACACCATAATTGGTGTCGTAGTTTGCCATGACCCATAGATGATCCTAATTAATTTAGAATCAATATGTCAAGGCCAGGTCAAAGTGAGCTGGAGCATCAAATCCTTGTCCGCTCAATAAATTAAAACTTGTTAAACTTAGGGACACTATAATTGGTGTCTTAGTTTGCCATTGCCAATAGATGATCCCTATTGATTTTGGGGTCAGTAGGTCAAAAGTTGAAGCAGAGTGACTTAAAGCATAAAACCTGTGTCCGCTCAATAAACTAAAACTTATTAAATTTAGGGAAACTATAATTTGGGTCTTACATTGCCGTGGTCGATAGATGATCCCTATTGACGGCTTATCCTTCGGATAAATAATTCTCTGACACAGGAGCTCTAGTTTTTGTATGGAACCACACAGCATTTAAGTCCTTTTAAGATAACGAAATTGTACCGCGTAGTGGCACAAAAGTTGTGTCGTTGTTTCCAGACACACAGTATATTCATGTATTCATAGTCGGATGCTATACTGTGACAAGTGACATGTATTCTCTTCAACGTTTCATAGACCCGTGTATTAATGTGTCTGTCGTTCTGCGTGTTACGAACTAGTCTAAGTGTTTGTTTTTGTACGGGCCATTTTGTCATGATGCCCTTTAATTTGACCTATCTACAAAGCGCAACATGTATACATTTATAGTGATGCGCTGCCAAGCAGTATTTTTTTAACACATTGTCTTGCACACCTATATTCCTGTGTTGATAGCTATGCAATTCAATGCGACGTGGCACGCCTATTTATAGACGCTTTCTTCAGAGTGGCGTGTAATGCGATGTTTTTTGTTTTAAGGCCCCTGCGACAATGTGACGTGCCAAAACGGGGCTACGTGTCACAGCTCTCACCATCAAGAGCCGTATTTTGAGTGTATATGCAGGCCTAACTACCATGGAACATTTTGTGAAGGTTTAAATCCTTCAGATTGCTTTTATTGTATACACCTACAGCACGAAACTCATTTTGCTTTGACATCCTGTTAACATTATCGACCTAAAATATGTTAAGACAACGAAAGTAATGATCAGAAAATGATCATATATTGATGATTACATGATGATAGAACAGTGATAAATTCACAAATACTTGATTATACGATGACGATCACATACTATGTTATGACGATTATACGGAAAGTAACACTGCATTAACACTGCATCGTCATCCTTTCATTGTTTCTTCGTTAATCAATTTATTTCAAAATCTTTAATCCCATAAGAACATATATCTTTCAGTTTTCGACCCCTGTCGTAATCATAATTGCCACAGCCACGGCACATGCATCGCTAATCGCACAGTCACTCATGGATACACGTGCTTTTGTTCAGACGAGTTCACGGGCGACCAGTGTCAGTGTGAGTATTGATACCTTATACATTAAGCATGCATAATAATAAGGAAAACGATTGCATTATAAACCTATTAAATCCAATGCCTCATCACTAGCGTAGATATTTTATAACATTTTTATGTGATATTTTATTATTATTGATAAACACACAGCTGGATATTTTCACACATATTTCACAATGTTTATGTGACATATTGCTTACGATAGACCACAGTTTGTAGTTTATTTTTGTAAGTGAAGTAAAACGTTTAATAACACATTCTGAGGTTGCAGTGCCATCAGACAAAGTTCAGTCTGACATTTTTTTAAATTTCTGTAAGTTTCAAAAACGTTCTTCAAACTAATACTTCCGAGCGTAAAAGTACTTACGGTTTTAAATAATCCGAAGCTAAAACAAGCAATACTTTTATATCTCTATCCTCCGAATTCACAAAGCTCTATACAATATCTCAAAGTTGTTTCAAATTTGCTACATTAAGAAAACAACAACCCCGTCGAACTTTATGCTTTGTTGCAGTACAGCACAAAAAGGTTATACTCACATGGTGCATAAGTTGTGCCCGTCTAATCCTTGTGTTTCATGGTATCTGCATGAACATGCCCCGTGTTTACAGAAACTCTACACACAAGTACTTCTGTGTTTCTGTGTTTACAGATTCTGCTTTAACAGACCCGTGCTTGTCGACAGACGACTTATGTAACGCGGCCGCCGGTCACGGACAATGTGTCCGCGAAAACAATGAGGACGTCTGCAATTGTAATACGGGCTACTTTGGGAAACACTGTGATACAGGTGACCTTTATGTGTATTTTGTCCCAGGTCTCAACCTACACCGCATTTTTAATGCAACACTGTTAAAATCCAATATCTCAGGAGTATCAGATAACTGATGTTAACATATCAATTGACACATTTTCGAACAACGTTATATAAATCCAAGCTTAATATGCTTTGTTTTGTAAGAACAAATAAACAGCTGCAATTTCTTGTTTTGTACACGCAGGCTACTATCATTAAAATTGCAAAATATTTTTTGCAATAAAATATTTCAACAACGATAAAGTTATGTTCCAACACTAAAGAAATATGTGCTTTTCAATTATGGCAATAACGTATAAACGTTGATGTACGTTCCAAAATGGACCAATTGCTATTTTAAAAAAAGTTTAAAGAAATTATACTTGCCATGAATAACAATAGAAGTATGGCCTGTTATGACTTCTTTCGGTAATCGTCGCGAAACAAAATTTGGGTAAGGAAGCTGTTACACTTTTGGAATGTGCATTGTAGGTCCGATCGTTATTAGTTTTTGTTTACACGTAATGTAAATAAACGCAAATATATCAGTAACATGTTTTTTTCTTTGTAAGGCTTTTGTTGGTGATAATCACGAACATAGTGGTAAAGAAATGGTTTTTGGCTTTGTAAATGTGTTGATTGTCTTGTCATCTTGTGACTTGTTTAATTTTACAGTGGTCGCGAATCTTTTACATAGGTTTACTATTGCAAGCCAATGAAAAATTCTATAAAGTTTTAAGTTGAGTACATGTTTATTTTCTAGATACAAAAATGTGCTTTCTTCATGTGAACGTTTATTTAAATTAAAAGAACAAGTATTGTACAAGTACGAACAAACAAGTGTTACGTTAGCAATGCAAGTGATATTGTGAAAGAATCATTTCAATGGTAACATCTGCAACAAAGATGACAGCTGTGTGTTCCGGTTTAGGTATGAGCACTAAGTAAAGACAGTTTTTGAAATGTGATACATAAAGGCAATTTACACAATTCAACACATGCACAATTAGATAGGTTTTTGTAATATTTGTTAGCATATTTCGATGATTATCTTAAACCATTTAAACTAAAACAAAATACGTTATGTATTATAGCGATTTTTTCCTTTATCTTAAGAAAATGATACAGTTACAGAGTGGCACTTTATATGTGTGTTTAAGAGCATTGCGCGACCACCTGTGTCGCGGCATGGGAACGTGGGATTTCGAATTTACATTTGAACAGTAACATCAGCAGCAGTGTTAAAATTAGTAGATTACGACGCTGCTAATTATGACCTGTTATCTTTATTAAAATTCCAAAAAACATAATGAATCTAAAATTGTGTGTTTAAGTGCATTGCGACAACCACCTGTGTCACGGCATGGGAACGTGCACCAAGGTGGGCGGACAGGTGCATTGCGCATGTGATTATGGTTTATATGGCGCCCGATGCGAACATCGTACGTTTACGTTTTTGTTACTCGTCCTAAACATGATAGTCTTCCTAGATGTAACTATATCAAGGGGTTGCCATAATAGTTAAACTGGTGATTGTCTGTGTTGTGTGGAAAAAACATAACTGTAAGATGTGAATGAGTAAATTATTCTTCTTAAAAGTAGGTGTGTATCTACATTTCTAGAAATGTGTTCTTTCTGTATGCTCTAACTGATATAGTTTTTGCTATTTCTGTTACTCATATTGAAATTATGTCTGTGACAAACAGGATTTTTAGATGCTTACTTTAGAGTGATTTTCTACTGGTGGTATCTGTTTCAAGGTCCCTGCGACAATGTAACATGCCAGAACGGGGCAACGTGTCACGGCTCTTACCACCAAGAGCCGTTTTTCGAGTGCATATGCAAACCAAACTACCATGGCAACTTTTGTGAAGGTTTGTATCGATAAGTGTGCTCAATTGGTAAACAACTACAGAGACAGCAAACTGATTTTTATCCTCTATAAATAATAACAATACACCTATCATATGTTGACCTTATTGTAAGGATTGCGCTGGCTACTCAGTATGATCTGAAAATGATCATAAATTTATTTATTAATTTATTATTATAAATTTATTGAACGATGACGATTTAATAATAATAATGATAATCACATAACAGCTTAATGATAATAATACGGCAATCAACACTGCATCGTCATCCTTGCATTGTATCATCGTAAAAACATGAGATTGATTCCATTCGGAATAAGCGGTCGAAAGTGATTAATAGAAGTTGGGATAGCTTTCTCCTAAATCTACTTTATATTAATGAGTATAAACTAGTCTATTATGTAAGATCAATTTTATTGCAACATATATACATGTAAACCTTTTCTTTCAGTTTTCGACCCCTGTCGTAATCATAATTGCCATAGCCACGGCACGTGCATCGCTAATCGCACCGTCACTCGTGGATACACGTGCTCTTGTTCATACGAGTTCACTGGCGACCAGTGTCAGTGTGAGTATTAATACCATATATTGTGTTAATGCAGCTGACCTCCAGAATATAATAGAATATTATTTGTCACAAATACATGTATTTCAAAATATCTCTTCAAATATATATCATATTTGTTAGAAATAATAAAACGTACATATTTTTATTTTTGCTTTGAAAACGGACAATTCGCATTTCTGCCATCGGGATATTCCTACTATATATAACGGCTACTGCGTTAGTAACGCAGTAGATTATGCAAAGACAAAAGATGTTTTTACCAACGATTTTGTCAACTGAATTAAGGGGTCAGTAATAATAGAGTTCTCCATTGAACATAACTTGACCAGTATTAACCGTTATTTTCATTATCTTTTTCATTTTTTTATTTTTGAGCATCTGGAGGTCAGCTGCTTGTGCATACCAGTGTGTTTACAGCCAATCATTCTCTGTGTTTAAGGTATCTGCATTAACATGCTCTGTGTTTACAGAAACTGTACATACAAATACTTCTGTGTTACAGATTCTGCTTTAACAGACCCGTGCCTGTCGACAGACGACTTATGTAACGTTGCCGCCGGTCACGGACAATGTGTCCGCGAAAACAATGAGGACGTCTGCAAGTGTAATACGGGCTACTTTGGGAAACACTGTGATACAGGTGACCTTTTGACGTTTAATTATAATTTATGTCTAGTGCGACCCAAAGGTTGCCTTAATTATCGCACTTGCATTTTATCAAATTAATTAATAGTTTTGATGAAGACAATATTATTATTTAATTTATATCTTGAAATGTGTTATTTAATATCATTAGAATATAAATTGAAAAGATGTTCAAAGAAAGAATGTTGTAAAACATGTAGATATGTCAAGTTTAAGGGCACTATGACAAAATCTAGTCTCACAGCGACTAAAATAACTTTCACATATTGACCGCGAAGGTCTTATATGTGGTATGACTTCAATATCTCTTCAATTTATATTGTTACGAAGCAAAATTATTATTTATTCAGAACAATCGTTTGTTTATCCGATAATGTTTTTGAATAAGGAAATAAAATATAATACTTGAATTGTGATTTGTTTAAGTGGAATTTTTTTTTTGTTTATATGTAAATGTTGATGTGCTTACCGCGAAAAGAACAAGTAATGATTATGTATAAAAAAGCGTGATGAAAACACACAAAAAATGAAATAATAGCATACGTGTTCAAATAAAAAAAAAATAGTTATTGAGATGATTTAGCAATGTTATTAAGGGGAATGTAAAGCTTTTTTATATTAAACATACTCATCATAACGCAAACCATTTCATCTCAAGAGGCGCCCTACATTTCCTTATACGATGCATCATTTTAGAGGCTACAAAAATGGAGTTGCAAAACTAACAAATAAAAAGGCAACAACGTCAAAATTGATGTATTTTATTAATTTGATAAGTTTTACTTTACCGCGTAACAAATTCGAGCATGCCAAGTTAGACGCGCAAAACCGAAACGATTGTGACCGGATTTTCGACCTGAACTGTTGATGACCCTAAGGTTGAAAATTGTACGACACGCCTCATATGATTTGGTAAAGTTACTTTGGAACTTTAACATCAGCAGCAGTACTAACAGTAGTAGATTATAACGTTGGTTAGGTTGAACTATTATCTTCAAAAAAATTCCAAAGAAACAGTATGAATCTAAAATTGTGTGTTTAAGTGCATTGCGACAACCACCTGTGTCATGGCATAGGAACGTGCACCAAGGTGGGCGGACAGGTGCATTGCGCGTGTGATTATGGTTACTATGGCGCCCGATGCGAACACCGTACGTAAACGTTTTTCTACGCATCTCGCACTTTATTCCCTATTGCTTTTAGTTCTAAAGCTTAAATGTTAACGAGTATAGGTATAACAATGTTACCATTTGACAAGTATACTATATCTGATTTTAACGTGCTGCGTTGTGACATACCTTACCTGTGTGTGTAGACCTGGTGTTAATGTGACGTGTCAACCGTATAACTTACCTATGCTATAGTTAATAGACGTTTGATTACGGTCGACGTGTTGCATATGTATCTGGGTCTATAGCAGTTTGCTAAATTGTGACGTGTGGCAGAAGGATCCTGCGTGTATTTATAGATCCCTGATCGTGTATGACTTGCCATGTTTATAGTCCAACTGAGTTTATTGACCCGTACTTCAATTTAAAGGGCCACACCTGTATATATAGAGTGACGTGTAATGCGATGGTATCTGTTTAAAGGCCCCTGCGATAATGTGACGTGCCAGAACGGGGCAACGTGTCACAGCTCTTACCGCCAACAGCCGTATTTTGAGTGTAGATGCAGGCCTAACTTCCATGGAACATTTTGTGAAGGTTTGAATAGAACTGTTTACCTCTGAAACTATGTTTACCTCATAGTTATCGAACTTCATAAAAATATTTTTTCGGTATCGTATTTTGGCCTTCAGTCACTAAGTAAACATAATAGGTAGCGCAATTGTAACCGTTTTAGATTAGGATTGTGCATTTGTGTCGTGACCCATTTGTGCTAATGTATACAAACTTAATAACTGATTTATTATGTTAATACGATAGATGATGACCAACAAAATCCCAACTAAAATTTAATTTAACATGGCCTTTTGGCTGAAAGACATGTTTCAGAATTTGCTGTTGTTAATACCAGAACAAATACATGGCAAATAACTTACTATGAACATGTCAAAAATTCATTTGATAAAAACGTTCACTTGGATAACAACTTAATAGTAATCAACGTCTAGATACTTGTGTATTTTTATGTAATAATGTTATGTTAATTGCGTTACTTTCTTGTCTGGTGTAAAAGTGTTTAATTTAACTGACAAGAAGGGTAAGCCTCCATGAAGCATATTTTGCATGGGGAAAATAGGAGTCTCGGTTCTATTGAAGTTGTTCATCAATGCTAATAAAACTTGACACACCACTGACTTTACCTAGCGCATAAGCTGAACTCTATTTACAAATGCAAATAACATACAATTCATGATCCATGAAAACCATAAACAATATAACTATACAATGATATAGACAAGGAACAAATATGTCACTAAAAAGGGTTATCATCTACAGGTAGATACAAAATCATTCTTTCGAACACATGGTTTCTGGTAAATTGTCCCTCAATAGTTCGCTGTATATTGACATGTTATTTACATAAAATAGCATAAGTCTAAGTGTGTCTAAATGTATAATAGCAGACATATGTGATTTCCTCTAATTAAATTGTTTTATATCAAACTATATATATTGCAATCACAGTATCAACAATATGTTAATTACTTTCTTATCGATTTTAATGTATCTTATCAAGAACCTACCAGTCTTCCAAACACTTATCAACTAAAAGTCATACACGCTTACTTTGAATGATTTGTACCTGGTAATTACCATTACTTGTTCATGCCTAATAATTAAAAATGTTAATTTGTTCAAAACATAAGTTTTTTAAGACTAGTCAAATGCGCATTTATAAGAGAAATTGTTTATGTAATGTGACGATGATTTAATGTGTTGACAACAAGAAGAAATCTATGGTAAAATGTTGACGACATAATGTTAGGTTGAGGGTGTCAAGATACATAATTTTATGTAATACGATGGTCATCACGCAATTACTTTTGACTTAGATCCTCAGGGATCATTGACTGTATGTTTGTTTACATTTGAAAATGGAGTTCCGCTCATGCGCTAGGGGGCGTCAGTGGTGTGGCATTTTTCATTACCACTGATGAACAGCTTCAATAAAACCGAGGCTGTTGTTTTCTCATTCAGGCTTTGTTTCCTGAGGGCTTCCCTTTCTTCAGTTTAGCATTTTCCGAAGCATCAATATTATTTCATCATGCCTTTAAGATTTATAAGTAAGTGGTCACGTATGTTTTAGTTTTCGACCCCTGTCCGCATTCTCATTGTCATGGCAACAGCACGTGCGTCGCCAATCGCAACGCTATACATGGGTACACGTGCATATGTTCAGAAGAGTTCACCGGCGACCTGTGTCAGTGTAAGTATGATGCTGACCTTACCAAATCAAAACGCTAATGTTAATTAGGAAATATATTTTGGTTAAGCGTGCTCTATCGTCAGTTAGAACACGGTTGCGAGTTCAGTCGCGTACTTTTGTAGCACAAAGGCCGCAGGCCTGAGTGCGAAATTATACGCGAATGAACGAGGCACAACCATCGCGAAACAAAAACGTTTGCAATTTCTGAATGGTATGACTCGCACTGTGACGTCATTTTATTTCTACCGGAAGTAAACATGATTCAGCTTTTTTGACAGATTCTCAAGACGTTTTTCGGTGTTTTAAGAGAATGATATGATGTAATGTCGATTATCAGTGATAAAAAAAAGCTTAACGTAAGTGGGGATGATTAGTTCGAATACTGGTAAAACGTATTCAAAGCGTCAAGATAACACAATTAAAGATGCTAGACTACTAGGTCTGTTTCTTTTCCCCTTATAATCGGTCACAAATCTTGCAATATGTTAAGTATACTACGTAAATTTATCATTGCATAACGAATTGCAAATTTTGTGATAAATAATGTGTTTTGGACAAAAAGTAAAAACACGTCAACAACAAATCAAAAAATGAAACATGAAAAGCCTTGCCAAAGTCGGGAACTGAACACGGGACATCGTGCACCCAACGCGGATGCGTTACCACTGCACCACCGACGCAATGGGTCGAACCGTTAACAAACCAAGACGAATTTGCGGGTCACACATTTTCAACAAATTCATTTTTATGTAATATATTTACATGCATGCATAACTATATTTTCTCATATTTACTGGAGTATGTTTCACTGCGTAAATATGGTTAAAATATAAGATGTAAACAAATCTGACCTAGAAGTTACAGGCATAGCATTTTTAAATTGATTATTATTCATATATGTAGATTTACTGGTCACGACTGGTGACATTGAACCATTTCTACGAAATGTAGATTATCCTAGCATGGTTGAATTCTTAAACATGTTGTTTTTCAAATATTGTCCTATAATATGCAATTTGAAATATTGGTTCGGATTGTGGTAATAATTTAAGGTAAGGTTTGCTTACTTTTCACATTTTGGGGAGAAAATCGGAAGAGCGTAAACAGTTCGGTTACACACAACCGTGATTTATAGAGAATTAAAGCACTGTTTGGTTTCTTCTTTGTTTATATAGAGAGAAACACTGATCGTGTTAAAATAATGTACATGTGTATTATGCATTATGCTTAATGTCATACACTGATAAACGTAAGCAGAACAGTTGGAAGATTTTTGATAGTTATCATTCTTTTTTAAGTGTCTCTCGGTAAAGCTCACGTTTTTATGCTATCAATTGTAATAGCAAATGCAAACCAACA
>Ga0224510_10002597_pt1 | contig 10720 bp, 10 predicted proteins | sample SF_May12_sed_USG_FD_170161 | JGI IMG/M metagenome (GOLD analysis project Ga0224510, IMG submission 170161) | Sediment microbial communities from San Francisco Bay, California, United States - SF_May12_sed_USGS_4_1 | ecosystem: Environmental > Aquatic > Marine > Sediment | place: USA: California... | reverse complement strand
GGGAGCAGGGTTTCCGGGTCGTGCAGATCGAGGAATGCTGGCACCGCTCGCTCGAACCGCTGATGGCCGAGGTTCGGGAACGGGTCGGCGGCGCCGGCGGCAGCGCCCCGGTCTACCTCAGCTTCGACATCGACGGCATCGATCCGGCATTCGCCCCCGGCACCGGCACCCCCGAAATCGGGGGGCTCACGACCGTGCAGGCACTCGAGATCATTCGGGGCTGCCGGGGTCTCGACGTCGTCGGCTGCGACCTCGTCGAGGTGGCGCCGGCCTACGACCAGTCGGGATCGACGTCGCTGCTGGCCGCCAACCTTCTCTACGAGATGCTGTGCGTGCTGCCCGGTGTGGAGTACCGGCCCTGAGTTCGAATGGCCGCTCGGGGCCCGTAACCGAAAAGTAAAAGTCGGCGGATCCTCTGGGCGAGCGGCGGTTCCAGGGCTCATCCGACAAGCAGGTCGGACCCATCCACCCTCGGCCCCACGGGGGGTCATATTTTGACGGTCGTAGACATCCGATTCTTGGCCTACCTGAGCGCTCTGGGCGGGGCGTGCTCGACCGCCGTGGAGGCTCCATGACCACCGAGGTTGTAACTCTCACTGAACTGTCCGGGCGGGTCGGCGTTGACGTTGACCTGCTCAAGCGCATGATCCGGACCGGCGCGCTACCCGAGGCGGCCAAGGTGGCCGCCCCGGATGGGCCGACCTGGGTCGTTCCGGCCGGCATGGTCGACCAGCTCGTGAATCGTCACGGCTGGACGGTGACGGCGGTTGACCTCACCGACGGAGGCCCCGCCGTCACCGTGACCGAAGCCGGCCCACAGGACCATTCGCTCGACGAGTCGAACGGCGGGCGGGAGCTGGTGCATCGACCAGAGCCCGTCCATGATCTGTCGACCCGTGTCTACGAGCAGTCCACCGAAGAGATCACGGTGGCCGAGATCGTCGACGGCGCGCTGCTCAATCGTCTCTTGGGCGCCCACGAGGAACGGGCGGAGGCCGAGGCCCGGGCCCGGGAGTCGCAAAGGGCCATGGCCGCCATGGCCGCCGGTCAGCAGCGAATGGTGCGAGAACTGGCCGAGGAGCGATACGAACGGCAACAGACCGTCGACCGCCTCCGCGACGAACGATCCGCTCGAGTGGTGACCGACGCCAAGATGGCCGAACTGCGAGCCCGGATCGAACGGGAGCAGGCGCTGGCCGAGGACGAGCGTCAGGCCAGGCTCGACGCCACCCGTCGTTCGATCGAGGCCGAACGTGAGGCGGCGGCTGCCCTCGCTTCGATGGGATGGCTGGCCCGCCGCCGGTTCGAAAAGAAGAAGTTCGGCCAGACCCCTGGCCGCGGCGGCACCGGCTCGCCCTAGTCCCTGCCGCCGCCCACCTGGAGATAGAGCGGAGCGCTCTCGTCGGTCTGTTTCCGGGACTCGGTCAACCCGACCACGGTCCAGCGAATCGTACGGCCCCCGTACGAGTCGGTGTTGATCGTCCAACGGGGGTCGGACCGCCACCGGCTCCGTTCGACCCGGCGCCACTTACCCTTGTCGGTGCGGACGTAGACGAAGAATCGGTAGCTCATGAGCTCGTCTGAGCCTTGGGCTTCGAGCGTGACGCGCCCGGAAACGACGGCGGGATTGGATTCGTCGCCCGTTCCCGGGCCGACGGCCCGAACCCACGGCCCGGCGGGTTCGGCGGTGGTGGGAGTCGTCGACTCCGTGGTGGCAGCGGTCGTCGGCGGGGCGGTGGTGTCGGCTGCCGTCGTCGAAGACGCCTCGGCTGTCGCGGCGGTGGCGGTCGTCGGCGGGGCGGTGGTCGCCACCGTTGTCGGTGTCCAGTCGACATCGGTGCCGGTCAGGGACCGGTCGGGCTCGACGACCTGGCCGCTGAAGAATCCGGAGCCCTCCGCCGGCCCGAGTGTGCCCGTGGAACGTCCGAACGGGTCGTCGGATTCATCGCCGGCAATCTGGTCGGCGGCAACCGCCGCCGACGCCGATTCCGCAGCCGACGGTGCTTCAGCCGACTCGCCGTCGCTCAGCGACTGGCCGTTGCGCGAGATGAACAGCGCGAACACGGCCACGAGGACGGCGGCGGCGCCGAGCGCCACGAGTGGCCACTTCCCGACATCGGCGACAGCGGCCCGCCAGTCGCGACCCCCCTGCTCGACGGGAATGGTCTGGAGATTCGGCTGCTGGAACGGAACCTCGTTGGATTCCAGACTGATCGAAATCGCCGCCCCGGATCCACCGGCACCACGAGATCCGTCGTCGGCCAGCACCGACGTTCGGGGCCGGTCCAACACCGGCACCTCGGCGGTTGTGACGTCGAGACCACCGAGATCGTCGGAACCATCGAGGCCGCTACGGCCGTGCAGCAATTGGTCGGAGCCCGCGTTGCCCATCTCCACAACACACCAGCCTACATTCATGGAGGTCCGGCAACATGTCGGCGGTACAAGGGATCAGGTGAAGCGGGCGAAGCGAGCGCGCCGGTGTTCGTGACGCAGCCAGTCCTCGGCGGCCCGACTGCGACGATTCAGCTGAACGATCGACGCCTCGGAAACCTTGCCGATGCCGGCACGCCGATTGAGTTCGGCGTTCACCTGGGCGTGGAGTCGGCCGGTGAGATCGACCAGCTCCTTGGTCAGATCGTTGTTCATTCGCCGCAACCGATCGCGCTCGTTGCGGTCGAACCCCCCGAACGGCATCGATGATGACGAGACGCCGAGGGCCGGCGGCGGGAGTTGCCCGAGATCGAGTGTGAGGGCACCGAGGGTGAGCTGTTCGTCGACCCCATCACCTCCGGCCGCGTGTTCGTCGTCATCGACACCCGGCTCGTCGTGCACGCTGAGCACATCCTGTTCGGCATCCGCATCAGTGGCGGTGGCCGAAAGCACGGAGAACAGCGACATCTGATCGGTATCCGCATCGCGGGTTCGGTCGTCGTCCGAGTCCCTGGTGTTCTTGTTCAGACTGTGCCGGCGCGAATCGGCGATGGTGAAGCCGTAGTGGCGAAGGCGGACATCGTCCGGGATGAACATGTAGGCCCGCTGCCGGCCCCGACCGGCGATGTGACGCACGATCCGGCCAACCGCCTGACGGAAGAACAACTCGGTCGTGGTCGTGGTGGCGTAGACGGCGACCCGTAGCCGCGGGATGTCGACGCCCTCGGAGACCATGCGGACGGCCACGATCCACGGGTCGGCGCTCCCGGCAAACCGGGAGATCCGGGCCGAGGCGTCGGGATCCTCGCTGGTGGCCACAATCGGCTTCTGACCGAACCGCCGACGGAGCAGGTCGGCGATCCCGCTGGCGTGATCCTGGTCGGTGGCGATCACCAACCCGCCGGCCTCGGGGTGGCTGGTGCGGATCTTCATGAGCTGGTCGTTGGCGTGCCCGATCACGGTCGGCAGCCACTCCCCCTCCAGGCTCAGTGCGGCCCGGAGCCGCTGGTTGGCATAGGTTCGGGCCAGCGCATCATCGAACGAGGCGGCGAGCACCGCCCCGTCGGGGGCCGTCCACTCCATGAAGCCGCCGAACCGCGGGAAGTACACCGGTCGAACCACTCGACCGTCTCCGAGGGCATCGCCGTACCCGTACTCGATGTCGGGAACCACCACGTCGTTGTCGTAGCGCACGAAGGGGATGGTGTTGGTGTCGGAGCGGAACGGGGTACCAGAGAGGGCCAGGCGCCGACCGGCGCCGTCGAAGGCCGTACGCACACCATCGCCCCACGTTCGTTCCTCGCCGGCGTGGTGGATCTCGTCGAGGACGACGAAACCTCCCTGCGACAGGGCGAAGAACGGCTCCGGACTGCTTCCCACCTGCTGGTAGGTGGTCACGACGCCATGGGCGTCGGCCGGGATGAGGTCGCCCGGCTGCCAATCGGTCACCAGGTGGAGGCCGAAACGCTGGGCGGCATCCGCCCACTGCTCCTTCAGATGACGGGTCGGGGCCACGACCACCAGACGGCCCGGCAGGTTGGCCATCGTCATCCGGGCCGCGGTCAAGGCGAACGTCGTCTTGCCGGCACCGGGGGTGGCCACGGCGAGGAAATCGGATTGCCCTGAACCCAGGAACGCGTCCAGCGCCCGTCGTTGCCACACCCGTAGCCGCAATGTCGATGCCGCTGTCGAAGAACCCATCGGTCGGACAGTCTGCCAGCATCGGTCGACGATGCCACCCCGGCGGCTGGACCGCGAACCATGTCGCAACAGCCGCTCGGGTGAGGTCGATTCGAGGTGCCGGATCAGCCGTCGCGAGGCGGTCCGGCGGGGTCGAACGGTGCTGGATAGCACTGATCGGGAACGGTCAGCTCGAACTGCTCGCAGTAGGCGATGGCCGCCGCGCTATCGGCGAAGCCGGCCACATACAGGTTCCAGAATCCGGGCAGCAGGCTCGGGTAGGGGTCCGACGGTGAGAGCATGAGGTTCTCGTGGCCGGCGGCCCTGAACTCGTCGAACTGCTTCAACGCCTCGGCCCAGCCCTGATCGCCAACGCTCACCGACGACAGGTTCGCCCGGTGCGTGGCGGTCAGCTCGGGAGCGAGTACGTAGACCTCGACCGGGTTGGTGTTGGCCGTCTGCCCACCGGAGGTGACCGTCACCGAAATCGTGTGCCGTCCCTCGGGCAGGATGAGCACCGGCAGATAGTCGAGGGCCGGTTCCTGCGGGATGTCATCGACCACGACGAGGTACTGCGAGCCGTTGGGGACACCGTCGATCGTCATCTCGTACTGGGTCTCGACCTCGAGTGGTCCGTCGGCGGCACCTTCGAGCGTCAGCACCGGCGAATCGGAGAGGACGGCAGGGGCGGCCGGATCGGTCGGCGCCGTCGAACCATCGGCGGCGGGATCACCCTCCAGTTCCTCCTCGACCAGATCAGCGGCCAGATCGCCGGAATCGGCGGCGAAGGTGGCCGGGTCGTCGTTGGAGCGCACGAACACCCAGTAGCCGGCGGCCAGGGCCAGGACGCCGAGCAACGCCGCAACCGGGATCATCCAGCGGCTGCGATCCTGTTGCACCGGCAGCGCCGGCGCCAGCTCCAGCTGAGGACGGCCGGGCTGCCGGGGCCCCGGGCCGCCGGGAGCGCCGGGACGCTGGCCTCCCGCCTGCGGGCCCTGTCGGCGATCCAGACTGTCGAACCGGTCATCGAACCCTCTCATGTCCTCCTCGTAGACCGTGGTGTAGTCGCCGTAGTCGCCTCCTGAGGGCGATCCGCCTCCCACGGCCGGTCGGTACCGATCCTGGTCGCCGCGGCTCGGCCCGGCGCCTGTACCGGGCCCTCGGGCCGCGGTGAGCGGATGGGGCGGCGTTCCCTGCTTGGGGGCCGACGCCGTCGGTTGAAAGCTACCGGCAGAACCGTTGGGACGGACCGGTTGCACCGACGTGCGATCAGCAGCCGCCGCCGACGGGCTGACCGTCAGGTTCTCGTCATCGGGCACCGAGGCGAACACACCGGCATCCGCCGGTCCGGGGCCACCCGTGAGTCCTCCGTCATCGCCGGTCTGAGCCAGCGGAGGAAGGTTCAACCGGCGGACCGGGCGGGCCGAGGTGTCGACCGAGTCCTCCCCCAGGTCGAGACCCGAGAAGTCGTTCGTCGACCACTCGGGGTTGGTGTGACCAAAGGATGGCGGCGGTCCACTCGCCGCACGGTCACGACCATCGTCCGCCTTCCCGTTTTCGTTTCCCGTCTCGGCCACAGCCGAATCTCCTATCTCGCCTTGTTCACTGCGATCGTCGTGGGTCCAACGACACCATCACACACACGGGCGGCACGCACAACCCGACTCGCGTCACGCCGTGATTCGACGACCGCCAACACGGCCTCCATCGATGCCCACTGTGCAGCTGTACCACCAACCACCACCGTTGCGCACGAGCCCATCGGACAACCCGCCGTGGGCAGATGTTTCAATCTTGTCGGATTCACCGGCTGGCCGCCTTTCACCAACTCCGCAGCCGCACCCACCAATACTACCGACACCCGGGCCATCTACGCCGCGGCACCGGGGTCGGGCGCTTCCGCCGGGCGATGAGGCTGCAGTGTTTGTGGTCGGCGTCGTCGCGTGTTCTACGCTCGAGATCCATGACCGATGTCGAGGCGACGATCCCGCCGAACCACGAGGATGGCATGGCGGAAGCCGATGGCACGATCGATCCGGCCCACCGGGTCGCCCTGAGCTACATCGATCGTTCCCGTCGCTACTACGCGTCGAAAGGCTACGAACAGCCCTACCGCTGGGTGACGAACGATTCAGCTCCGTTCCACAAGCCGGAACGGGCGGTGGCCTCGAGCCGTCTTGCCGTGGTGACCACCTCGTTTCCGGTCGAGTGCCACGACGGCCCGAGGCCAGCGAAGTCGGTCCGGGCCGTGGCCGCCGATCCGCCGCCCGAGCAGATGTACACCGACGATCTCTTCTGGCACAAGGATGCCACCACCACCGACGACGTGGAGTCGTTTCTCCCCCTGCGGACGCTGGCCGGGTTCGCCGCCGAGGGCCGTCTCGGCTCGCTCAACGATCGGTTCTTCTGCATTCCGACCACATACAGCCAGCGATCGACCCGAGCCGACGCCGAGACCATCGCCTCCTGGTGTGACGACGACGACGTCGATCTGGTGCTCCTCGTTCCCCTTTGACCGGTCTGCCACCAAACCGTGAGTTTGGTCGCACGACACCTCGAGGAGGCGGGTTTCCCGACTGTGGTCATCGGCAGCGCACGTGACATCGTCGAGCAGGCCGCCGTCGCCCGATTCGTGTTCACCGACGTGCCCCTGGGCAACCCGTGTGGACCTCCGGGGAACCGAGAGGACCAGCGGCTCGTGGTCGACACGGCGCTCCGGCTGTTCGATTCGGCCTTTCTGCCTCGGACCACCGTCCAGGCGCCGGTGCACTGGCCCGGCCACGACTGGCGGGCCTCCTACATGTCCATCGGGAGCCCCGACGGCCGCGGCGGCCGCAGCGGCTGATCGCCGGAATCAGCGCCGCACGAACAGTGAGATCGTCTCGACGTGTGACGTATGCCCGAACAGGTCGATCACCGTGACCGATTCGAGCCCGAAGCCCCGCTCGCCCAACAGGACCGTGTCCCGGGCCAGTGACGCCGGATCGCAGCTGACCAGGGCAATGGCGGCGGCGCCGGTTGCCACGAAGCGGTCGCACGCCGTGGCCCTGAGGCCGGAACGGGCGGGATCGGCGACGACGACACCGACGGGTTCAGGCGTCCAATGCTCGACCGTCGATTCGACGACCCTTCCATGCGGCTGGAGATTCCAACGGGCATCGGCCGCAGCCGACGGATTCGACTCGACACCGATCACCGGGCGGCCGACCGCAGCCAGGGCGCCGAAGAGGCCGACCCCGCAGTAGGCGTCGAGCATCGAACCGTCGAACGGGGCCAACAGATCGCCGACTACACGGGCCATGACCAGCGCCCCGTCCGGTCGACACTGGAAGAACGAGTCGGCGGATATCTGCAGGCGCAGACCGCCCAACTCCTCGTGGATGTGGGGGCGTCGCCCGGCGGCCAGCTCATCACGTCCGACCACGACGACATCGTCGGGGACGAGCACATCGTCGGCAACGGGATCGACGACCACCATCCGTTCACCGCTGTTGGCGCCGACCCGAATGACGACCTCCATGGCGGTCGGACCGAACCGGCCCTCGAGCAGGACTTCGGCGACGCGGGGATGGACGATGACACACTCGTCGACGAGGAGCGGCTCGTGCGACCGTCGACGGCGGTAACCGGCCCTGCCGCCCGCCACCACGGCTCGAACCGTGGTGCGATAGCCGGCGGCCGGGAGTTCGGGGCCGGATCGAACCGGGGGCAGCGGGTCGAGGCGGGCCAGACGCCGAAGGCAGTCCTCGACGATCTCCACCCGCAGCGCCCGCTGCCGGTCGGGTGTGATGTGTTGCCAGTCGCAGCCGCCGCACGCCGGCTCCCCGGCATCGTCGCTTCCGGCGTGACGGCAGGGAGGATCCACCCGATCGGGGGAGGCACGACGGATGTCGACCGGCCGGGCCTCGATCCTGGATCGGTGAACGGCGGTGGCCACGGCGGTGAGTTCCTCGCCGGGTATGGCCGCTTCGGTGAAGACCACCCTCCCGTCGGGTCCCGAACCGAGGGCGGACCCACCGGTCGCGATCCGGTCGACGAGCAGATCGAACCCGACGTCGTAGGGTGCGTCGAAGCCGGCGTCGCCGACATCGGGGGTGGACGACGTCATCGTTGGGGGTCGACGGTTGGACGGACGGTCAGTCGTCGTCGCCGCCGTCGTCGCTGCCGGCGAGCTCACCGGAGCGGGTGATGACGTGATCCAGCAGGCCGTAGTCCTTGGCCTCGGTGGCCGTGAACCACTTGTCGCGGTCGGAGTCCTCGATGATCCGCTCGACGTCCTGGCCCGCGTGATCGGCGATCAGCTGGGCCATTTCCTTCTTGATGTTGATGAGGTTCTCGGCCTGGATGGCGATGTCGGCCGCTTGGCCCTGCACGCCGGCGCTCGGCTGGTGCATCAGGATCCGGGCGTGAGGAAGGGCGTAGCGCTTGCCGGGGGCACCGGCGGTGAGCAGGAACTGACCCATCGAGGCCCCGAGGCCGAGGCACACGGTGGCCACGTCGGGCTTGACGAACTGCATGGTGTCGTAGATGGCCATACCCGCCGTGACCGAGCCGCCGGGCGAGTTGATGTAGAGCCAGATGTCCTTGTCGTTGTCCTGGCCGGCCAGGTAGAGAATCTGGGCGGCGAGGGCGTTGGCGATGTTGTCATCAACCTGCTGCCCAAGGAAGACGATGCGTTGCTTGAGCAGCTGCTGGAAGATGTCAAAACCGAAGTTGGAGCTCGGCGTTTCGGCGGTTGGCAGCAGAACAGGACTTGTCATAATGGTCAGGCTACCGCCGATGCATCGGCTACCGTGGCACCCATCCACACACGTTATGCGGACGTGGCGGAACTGGCAGACGCACCAGGTTTAGGTCCTGGCGCCCTCACGGGCTTGGGGGTTCGACTCCCCCCGTCCGCACCGGCCACGAACGGCTTCCCGGAGGCTGAGGAGACAACCAGGCCTATCGGAGGCCGAGGATATACTGCACGTCGACCAGCGCCCGTCCCCGGTGGCTGATGGCCTGCTTCTCGGCCAGGGTCATTTCGGCGAACGTGGCGCCCTGACCTTCGTCGGGCTGGAAGATCGGGTCGTAGCCGAACCCCTCGTCGCCTCTCGGTTCAGTGGTGATCGTGCCGTTGACGCGCCCCCAGCCGATCACCGGCACACCTCGCCGAAGGGGTTCGGGAAGTGCGGGCCACGAAGGCACCATGGCGCCGAACCGAACGACGATGATCGTCTCGAAGTAGGCCCTGCGGTCGCCGATTCCGGCCAGCTCCGAGAGCATCTTGGCCCGGTTGGCCCCGCTGTCACCGTCGGGGCCGGCGTATCGGGCGCTGCGAACACCGGGCTGTCCGCCCAGTGCGTGCACGAAGAGCCCAGTGTCGTCGGCCAGCGCGGTTGACCCGGTGTGCTCGGCGACCTCGACCGCCTTCTTCATGGAGTTGGCGACCAGGGTGTCACCGTCCTCGATCGTCTCGGGAAGGTCACCCGGCCGAGGGAGCACGGTGAAATGATCGCCGAGCACGACGGTGAGCTCCCGGATCTTGCCGGGGTTCCGGGTGGCCAGGACGAGTGGCGGGCGCTCTGCCACTTCGTCGATCAGGATCCGGCAACTCGGGACGCCGGTGGCGTGGCGAGCAAAGCCTTCTGCCGATCGACGATGTCGGCGATGCCGGCCGACGCGAGATCGATCAACGTCGTGAGTTGGGCACGGTCGAACACCTGACCTTCGGCCGTTCCCTGGACCTCGATGAATCCTCCGGACCCGCTCATCACCACGTTCATGTCGACTTCGGCCGCCGAGTCCTCGATGTAGGGAAGGTCGAGGCGACATTCACCGTCGACGATGCCAACGCTGACCGCGGCGCAGTGGTCGGACAGTGGATGGACCGACAGTTCCCCGGCGACCATCAGACGGCTCAGCGCATCGTGCAGCGCGACGAAGCCTCCGCAGATCGAGGCGGTCCGGGTGCCGCCGTCGGCCTGGAGTACATCGCAGTCGACGGTGATCGACCGCTCCCCCAGCATGGTCAGGTCACACACGGCCCGCAGGCTGCGACCGATCAGGCGCTGGATCTCCTGATCACGACCCGACACCCGGCGGCGGATCCGCTCCGGGCTCGAACCCGGCAGCATCGAGTACTCGGCGGTGACCCAACCCTTGCCGCTGTCACGCAGCCACCGAGGTATGTCGGTCTCGACCGAGGCCGTGCACAGAACCCGGGTCCGTCCGAACTCGACCAGAACCGAACCGTCGGCCATGTCGGTGAAGTCTCGTAGGAACGACACCGGTCGCAGCTCGTCGTTGGCTCTGCCGTCTGGTCGCATGATTGCCTCTCCGTTGATCGTCGTGCCCGTTGGAGCATAGGCCGCCAGCGCGGGCGTCGTGGCCGGAGAACACCGGTCGATCCGCCCAGCCGGTAGGCCCCCGTCGCTCAGCCGGTGCCGGATCGCCACAGGGTGGCGTCGACCAGTTCCGGTCCGAGAAGCCGGCTACCGAGGCGGGTGAATGAACGTACATCGCCGGAGGAGATGAAGTCCTGGCGCCCGACACGGGAGCCGTCCGGATGGGCCAGGCCGTTGCGTTTGAGCATGTCGGCCAGGGCGAAGGCGGTCTCGTCGGC
>Ga0224510_10002595_pt1 | contig 10721 bp, 11 predicted proteins | sample SF_May12_sed_USG_FD_170161 | JGI IMG/M metagenome (GOLD analysis project Ga0224510, IMG submission 170161) | Sediment microbial communities from San Francisco Bay, California, United States - SF_May12_sed_USGS_4_1 | ecosystem: Environmental > Aquatic > Marine > Sediment | place: USA: California... | reverse complement strand
CCAATACGCGCCATATTTTGCGCTTTTCGAGTGTTGCAGGATTAGTACGGGGCGAATCTCGAAGAAGCGTCATTCACGGCCGAGAGGACGCTCGCCTGCCCGAGTGTTCAGGAATGTCGCTTGAGCGAGGCCTCACCGATCGTCTCGACGAGGGCGCCGGAGAAATCGAGTACTCCTGCCGCTACGGGCTCATCTGATCCATTTCAGGCATCGAGCTGCTCCCGGGGACGGTAAGCGCAGGAATGCTGTCGGGAGACGCGATCAAGAGCACGCCGAGCACGAGTAGGATCGCCGCCGTCACATAGGTCGCAGCGCGATGGGACGGAATCAACTTCTCGAATGCGATGAGCCCGGCGACGACTGCCATCCACACGACGCTCATCACCCCGAGCGCGAAGAGCGACGCCATCAGCGCCCAGCAACAGCCGATACACCAAGCCCCGTGCCTTGCACCCATCCGGAGCGCACCGGAGCGTCCGCTGCGCCAGGAGCCGAGCAAGAACCCGAGCGGACTCCGGCACTTGCCGAGACAGACGTCCTTGAGCGGCGTTAGCTCGTACACGGCCGCAACGAGCAGGGTCGCCGCCGCCACCCAGCGACCGGCACGATCCCATGCGAGCAGATCACCGGAGATGCGTCCACCCGCGGTCGCAACGGCGAATGCGAACACACCGACGCTCGTCCACGCCACGAGGTAGCCGGACGTGAACAGCAGCGGCGCGACCGGAGACCGGCTCTTGGTCATGCTCGAGTAGAGCGCAACCGTTGGCGCCACCGAGGGAAACATCATCGCGGCCATCATCACGACCCAGACGCCGGCGAACCATGCAAGCGTCCCCAGGTCTGTCCACGGCCCACCGTCCATCCCCTCCATTTCGTTCATCGTCCACCACCAGCCGACTACTGCGAAGGTGAAGAGAAGAACGATCAACCCAAGCCGCGTACGCGCCGCGGCGAAGGCGGGAGGAAGACCACCAGCGCCCGGAGCGCGTTCGTGCGCCGACGCGATCAAGCGCTCAGGCGGCCCACGAGAACTCGGAGGTCGACAGCCCCGACTTCCCCTCGTACTCGATGCCGAAAGCACTGATCCGCGACCGCGTCGCCTCGGCAGCCGTGAGGTTCGAAGCAACCGGATGGAACATGCCGTCGAAGCGCACTGGCCGCCCGGTCTCGATGCCGAACGGCACGATGTCCTCGATCTCGAAGTCGATAGCGTCGCCGATGCGAACGCTATGACGGAGTCCGTCGTTGACGACTTCGATCGACGCGCGCTCGACCCCGAGCATCTCGCCGATGAGCGGCGCCAGCCCCTCCATCGGGCCGCCCTTCTGCCCTCCGAAGACCGCCGTGAGCTTCTCGACCTGCTCGTCTGTCGCTCGCTCGTCGACGAACATGCCGAGCCGCCAGTTGCCTTCGGTCATGACCTTCGGGGTGTCCGCGATCGCCGCGACCTTGAGCCCACTCACGTCGGTGTCCTCGATCTCACCTTCGCTGATGTCGAAGACGAGGGTCACGCGGCAGTAGTCGTACGTCGCACCGTGGTCGAACGAAAAATTGCACGGGCACATGAGATCGCAGGAACACGTCTCGACGTAGCTGCCCTTGAGATTCCAGGACACGAGGACCTCCTCTTCGACGGAATGAGCCGAGGCGATTCTCGTCCTATGTGCGGAATGTGTCAACCCAGGCGATGGTCGGAAACACCGCCGCGTTTATCAGTGGTGTGCGCGCCTCACTTGTCAGAACAGGGCACTCCGGTGCCCGAGTGATCAGGAATGTCGCTCGGCGAGCCCTGAGAGCATTGCGCTTCCCGCAGCATCTCTATATATGTAGACTTCTGATCGTGTCCCGCGGACGCAGACATTCGGAGCAGACGCGCACCGTGCTCTGCGAGCTCGCGGCCGAGCCGTCGGTCGGACGCTACGGGTACGAACTGGCTAGGGCGACCAGACTCGCGAGCGGAACGCTCTATCCAATCTTGATGCGGCTCGAGGAGCGCGGTCTCCTCGAGGCACGCTGGGAGTTCACCGAGCGCCGACCACGGCACGTGTATCGCCTCACGAGTGATGGGTTGGCCGCGGCGCATGCCGCACACGCCGCGCCTTCTCTGTCGGTGTCCGGGAAGGAGGCGCTCGCATGAAGCGGCGCGACTGGCTCACGGCGATGCGCCGCGAGATGGAGGAGACACGAGGCGCGTCGCGCCTGTCGTGGCTGCTCGGCATGGTGTGGGTGAGTGCGCATGGTCTCGTGGCGCCCTTGGTCGCGGCTGGTGTCGTCGTGGGCGTCGTTGGTGGCGCGTTCGGGAACCACGAGGTCTTCCTTGAGGTGCAGCGTGGCGACAGCAGCTCCTGGATCGGTGCGCTCGCGCTCACGCTCCCCACTGCTCTCGTCGGTCTCGTCGCGGCAGCACTGGTTGTGGCGAGACACCGCGCCGGGCTGGCGGCTGCGTACGCCTTCGCGGCGCTCGTTGGCGCCAGCGCTGTCATCTCAGTGACGAACTCCTTACCCGTTCGGCCGTTCCTCGATGACTGGGTGCAAATCACGGCGGACCCGCGCGCCGCACACCACGCCGAGGAACGACGGATCAACAGCGCGATCGGTGCTGTGGCCGCGGCCACGGCGCTGCTCTTCGTGGCCCGGCGACAGCGTCACGCCCGTCAGAAGACGTAACCGCTTGTTTCTCGCTCCGAGTGACGGGCCGCTGGCATGCGCCAGCGTTGCGGAATGTCACATGAGGAACATTGGCGGCTAGGGCAACGCCCTTGCCGTCTGCACCATCTCGTCGAACGCTGAGGCGATGAAGTTGGTCTCGCGTGCTGGATAGCGCTTAGCGATGAAGTTAGTGGGAAACACGGTGAAGTTGGCGCGTCCACGCACGGCGATCTCAGTACTGTGTTCGTCCGTGACTGCGACCCATGAAAGACCGAGTTTGGTCGGCGAGCAGTTGGCCGAGGCCAAGCCCGACCACGTTGATCGCAGGGTTCGGATCGGCAGGATCCTCACTCAGGAGATCAGACCAGAGACAATCAAGACCGTCAGGAGTCAGGTTGCCTGCGAGCATTTTTTTCGCTGTCGACACGTGCGTCGCAACCCATTCCTGCTCAGCGTCGTTTAGGGGAGCGATCGACTCGATGACAGTCGACTCTGGCTGGCTGGGCTTCCGGAATCTCATTCGGTGTGTGAGACGGTCCCGCGCCCCGAAAGCTGATCACGACCATTGCCACTGTACATCGGCATCGGAAAGTCCCAACTCAACCTCGCTGCGGGGATGACCTCGCTTGTGCGAGTGAGCGGGAATGTCCCTTGACAATTCGGGCGTGCCTGCCCCCGGCACGCGCCGGACCATGGCGCTGGCAGATTGGTCAGCCGCTCTCGGTCGTCACCGGGTAAGCCGTGCCGGAAGACTGGCCTCCGGCGGCAACCGACGCGTGCCGATGTAGCCAGACCCAGGCACCATCGCGTTGCTCGAGGACGACGCTGAAGCGGATCGGAATCGACCGCTCGGTCCCGTCGACCGTAACGTGGACAATCGCGTCCGATGAAACCCATGCAGCATTGCCTGCCGCGGCCACGTGCCGGGAGACCCACTCGAAGCGCGTGCGCTCGGCTTCCGCGAAGTTGCGAGCGAACTGGCGCCGAATCTCGCTCCTTCCGACCCAGCGCTCGTCAGCGCCCGTGCCGATCAGGACCACCTCAGGATCGTCGGCGAACGACTCTGTGACGCCGTCGACGTCCTTCGCACCGTAGCGCTCGGCGTAGCGGTCGAGTGTTGCCAGAACAGCCTCTTCGTCCCCGCGATCAAGTCTCATCGTGCCTCCTTCGCCGACTCGAAGATCGATCGTACGTCGCTCCTCTGTCCACGACAACCGACCGAGGCCGTCGCCGCCTGGGTGCCCGCGTGTAGGGGAATGTCCCCTGAGCCGCCTTCGGCCGGTTTGGCCGCGCCTCGACTTAGCTGGCGTCTTCGAGCGGCTTGTGGAAGACGGCCTCGACGTTGTTGCCGTCGGGATCGATGACGAACGCCGCGAAGTAGTGACCGCTGTACTCCGGCCGCAGCCCGGGCTGGCCGTTGTCGGTACCGCCGTGACCAACGGCGGCACGGTGCCAACGCGCCACTGCCGCCTCGGTCTCCGCGCGGAATGCGACGTGAGCGCCGGTAGTCACTCGATCTCGACCCGGTTGACTGCCGACCGTGTGCAGGCTGAAGTCGTCACTCTCGCCACGGCCGAACAGGACGTACGCGTCCCCCTCGAACTCGCCCTCGCCCAACACCGAGAAGCCAAGCTCAGCCAGTGCCGCCTCGTACATCTGACAGCTGGCAGCCAGATCGCTGACCCGGATGCCGACGTGGTCGATGACGTCGCTCACGGCCAGTGATTGTTCCAGCAAGCGGAGCGTCCGCTGGGCGAGTGTGGTCTCGCTTGAAGTGGTTCCGTCGGTTCAGGTCTCGAGTTGTTCGGCTAGGAAGCGCGTGACCGGCCACGCTCCGTCGGTCGTGTTCGAGATGACCGTGTGCGTCATGTCTGACCGTGGGTCGTGGACCGAGCGGAAGGAGACTCCGGCGTCCATACCTTCGAGCATCACGGCGTCCGTCGAGTCGTGCAGCCAGAAGCCGAGGCCATAGCGCTTCCCTTGAGACGGCGCGTCGCTTCGTGGTCGCACCATCTGGCTAACCCGGTTCAGCGGCACGATCCGACCCGCGAAGAACGCCGTCCACAGCGACCGGAAGTCCGCCGCGGTGGAGTAGATCCCGCCGTCGCCGCTACCCCGCACCGGAAGGTGGAATACGTTCGTCTTCGACGCAGGATCGGTGCCGAGGTAGCCGAGCGCAGTTCGCCCCGGCAGCTCGTCCGAGCGCAGGAACTCCGTGTCTCGCATGCCAGCCGGATCACACACACGCTGGACCACGAGCTCGTGGAACGGGACGCCGCTCACTCGCTCGGCGATGAGCGCCAGCACGACGTAGCCGCTGTTGCAGTACGAGAAACGCTCACCGGGTGCGAACTTCGGGGGGTGACCGGCGAGAGCGACGAGATAGTCCTCGGTCGCCGCGAGCTCGTGCACCGGGACGGGCATGAGGTAGTCGTCGATGTCGACATCGCTGTCCTCGTCGAGGTAGTCGCCGATCCCCGACCGATGATCGAGTAGCTGCTCGACGGTCACATCGTCGCCGATGAGCGGAAGATCCTTCCCGAGTAGCGAGCGAGCGGTCGTCGAGAGCTCGAGCAGGCCATCCTCGATGAGGCTCGCCACCGTGAGCGCCGTCAGGCCTTTCGTTCCACTCGCAATCGCGAACCGGGTGTCTACTTCGTTCGGGATGTCACACCCGCGGTGCGCCAAGCCGTAGGCCTTGGCCACGAGGACACGATCCCCGCGGTCCACGCGCACGACTCCGGAGAACGCGGCTTCCGCAGCGATCGCGTCGATCTCACGCTCGAGCTTGTCCATCGACGGGACCGTATCCGGAGTTGCTACGCAGGCACCGTTAGTGAGAACATATGTTCGTGCTCGTGGAGGCGACGATCCTGCACGCCGACCTCGACGCGTTCTTCGCGTCGGTCGAGCAGCGAGACGATCCTCGACTCCGCGGGCGCCCGGTAATCGTCGGCGGAGGAGTCGTGCTCGCGGCGAGTTACGAGGCCAAGGCGTACGGCGTCCGCACGGCGATGGGCGGGGCGCGGGCTCGGCGGCTATGCCCGGACGCAATCGTTGTTCCTCCTCGGATGGGCGCCTATTCCGAAGCGAGCAAGGCTGTGTTCCAGGTGTTCGACGATACGACGCCGCTCGTCGAGGGTCTGTCGATCGACGAGGCGTTCCTCGACGTTCGCGGGATGAGGCGGCTCGCCGGAACGCCCAGCGAGATCGCCTCGCGGCTGCGCCGGAGGGTCCTCTCGCAAGTCGGCCTCCCCATCACGGTCGGAATCGCGAGGACGAAGTTCCTGGCGAAGGCGGCAAGCGCCGTCGCGAAGCCTGATGGCCTGCTCGTGGTGCCCCCGGGCGAAGAGCTCGAGTTCCTCCATCCGCTCCCGGTCCAGAGGCTCTGGGGCGTCGGCCGGGTGACGGCCGCCAAGCTCCACGGCTGCGGAATCACGACCGTGGGTCAGGTAGCCCGGCTCGAGGAGGAGACACTCGTCGCCATGCTCGGGCGCGCGTCGGGCCGGCACCTGCACGCGTTGGCGCACAATCGCGACCCGCGTCCCGTACGAACGGGCTGCCGCCGACGTTCGATCGGCGCTCAGCGCGCGCTCGGGCGGCGACCGCGATCGATGGAGGAGATCGACGCGATCGTCGTCGGCCTCGTCGACCGGCTTGCTCGTCGCCTGCGAAGTGCGCGCCGCGCGTGCCGCACGGTCGTGCTCCGTCTGCGCTGCGCCGACTTCTCGCGAGCGACACGCTCGTACACGCTGCGTCAGGCCACGACGGAGACGGAGGCGATCCTCGACTCCGCGCGAAGCCTGCTCGCTGCTGCTACCCCGTTGATCGAGACGCAAGGACTAACGCTCATCGGACTCGCGCTCACGAATCTCGAAGACAGTCATGCGATCCAGCTCGTCTTGCCCTTGGACCGCCGGCAGGACGCCGCGCTCGATGCCGCTCTGGACGAGGTGCGCGATCGGTTCGGGTCCGTCGCCGTGACACGGGCGGTCCTGCTTGATCGCAATCCCGGCGTCGTGATGCCGCTCTTGCCAGATTGAAGTCGCGCGCATGTGATTCGCGTTCTACGAGCTCGGGGCGCGCAGGCCGTTTCGTCGTCAGGCCTCGCTGGGTTCCGGCTCCAGCTCTTGCCCGGCGCGCCGGGGGGCCGCTTCGCCGTCGTGCGGCGGCTCAATGGTGATGTTGGGAAGGACTCGATCGAGCCAACGCGGCATGTACCAGGTCTTCTCTCCGAGCAACGTGAAGAACGCGGGTACGAGCGTCATCCGCACGACGAGCGCGTCCGTGAGGATCGCGACGGCGAGCAGGAGGCCGAACTCCTTGGAGATGCGGTCGGACGTCAAGATGAACGCCGCGAAGACCGTGCCCATGATGATCGCGGCGGCCACGACGACGCGACCGATCGCAGCGATGCCGTGCTCGACGGCGTCACGCGTGGAGAGGCCGTGCACGTGCTCTTCGCGGATTCGGCTCATGAGGAAGACCATGTAGTCCATCGAGAGCCCGAAGAGGATCGCGAACGCAATCGGCGGCACGAACGTCTCGATCGGTCCCGTACGGTCGAGCCCTGTAAGCCCGAGGAGGTAGCCCTCCTGCACCACGAGCGTGAGCACGCCGAAGCCGATGAACGCCGACAGGATCGTCGTCACGGCCGCCGTAAGCGAGATGACGATCGATCGGAACGCCATCGCCAGCACGATGAACGTCACGCCGATGATGTAGAGGAGGAAGAGGGGCAGTCGCTCCATGATCCGATCCGCGATGTCCGCGAACGCGGCCGTGAGGCCGGCGACGTACACGACCGAGTCGCCGCCCTCCGTCGCTGCTGGCACGACATCGCTTCGCAGCGTGTGCACGAGGTCGCTCGTGGCCTCATCCTGCGGCGCCGACGTCGGAGTCACAAAGACGATCGCGACGGTCTTGGCGTCGTTGAACTGCGGTTCGCCGGCGGATGCCACGCCCTCGAGCCCCTTGACGCTTTCGTAGACCCGGTTCGCGGCCCCCTGATCGCTGTTGACGTCCACGACGATCGGGATCGGGCCGTTGAAGCCCGGACCGAAGCCCTCGGCCAGGAGGTCGTAGGCGCGGCGTGCCGTCTGCTCGGTCGGTTGCGTGCCCTGATCCGAGGCACCGAGCCTCACGAGCGCCGACGTCGCCGCCAGGAGCAGTCCCGCCGCGAGCAAGATCACGAACACCGCCTTCGCATGTGCGGTCACGAACCGGCCCCAGCGAGCGACGAGCGTCGTCTCACGCGCTGCCTCCGAGTCGTCGATCGCCTTGAGGAACGGAACCTTCAGGCGGTCGATCTTGTGCCCGAGCTTCGCCAGCACCGCGATGAGCAGGGAGTTGGCGATAAGCACTGTCGTCAGAACGCCGAGCGCCGAGCCGATCCCGAGCTTCGTGATGAAGTCCATCCCGAAGAACGCAAGCCCGGTCACGGAGATGGCGACGGTCATGCCGGCGAAGAGCGTCGCGCGTCCCGCAGAAGCCCCCGCCTCCGCCGCCGCGTCGGGGGGTGACAGCCCTTCGTGCAGCAGTTGCCGAAAGCGCGTGACGATGAAGAGCGAGTAGTCGATGCCGACACCGAGCCCGATCATCGAGACCAGCAGCGGCGTGATCGTGTTGATGTCGGTGAGGCCCGCCAGGATGAACAGGAGCAGAAACGCCGTCATGAGCGCAACGATCGCGAGCGCGAGCGGGATCGAAGTCGCGACGAGCGTCCGGAACACGATGAGAAGGACGATCAGAGCCATGAACAGCCCGAGCAGCTCCTGCGTCCCCTGCTCGATCGGCGGGAACTCTGCGTCGCCGTTGAACTCGACCACCACGCCGGCGGGCTCGACCGCCTTGCGGACGGCGTCCTGCACCGCGAGGACCTCGTCGCGATCCTTGTCGTAGATGACGCGATCGAACTGCGCCTCGGCGTAGGCGATGCGGCCGTCGTCGGAGAACGTCATGTCGTCGAAGGGGTCGGCGACACTCGTGATCCCGGCCTTGTCCTCGGTCGCGGCGAACTCGGCCGCCTTGACCTTCGCTATGGCGGCTGCGACGGCAGTCTTGCGCTCGGGCGTGTCGAGCCGCTCACCTTCGGGTGCGGCGAAGACGAGATTGAGGACGCCGCCCTGCTCGGACGCGAACTCGGCTTCGATGAGGTCGGTCGCCCTCTGCGTATCTGAGCCAGGGATCTCGAACTGATCCTTCAGGCTGCCACCGACCGTAGCGACGAGAAGGACGAGCCCGGCGATGATTCCGAGCCAGGCGATGATGACACGCCACGGGTGCGATGCGCACATGCGCATCCAGTTCGAAAGTGCTCCTGTCGAGAGCCTCTCGTGCGCGGCCAGGCGTCCCACGTCGCCCCCTGCCGTAGCGGTGTCGTCCAGCTCGCTGTCGTGATCAGCCACCTGCGTGCCCCCCAGTCGTCCCGAGACTTGATTTTCGAGGCTACTTACCTACCTGAAACGCACGTGCCTGCGCGTCGATCAACCAACGCCGCGGGTCATCGCCGGACGATCGGGAGGACGCGTTCGCAGATCAGGTCGACGCCGGCCGTCGGCGTACGTCCTTGCGGCGTGCCGAGCTCGACGCGCCCGGCTCCCGAATCCCAGAGCTCGATTACCCGAGCAGCGACCTCTTCGGGCGTGCCTGCGATGCAGAACCGCTCGAGCGGCGGTGCCTGACCCTCGCGCAGCTCGAGCGTCGGGTCGAGGTGGGCGACAACGTCCAGGTAGGGAACGACCGCAGCTCGCGCGCGCTCCCGTGCCCAGTCGCCGTCCTCGTCGACCACGCTGACCGAGCCGACGACAACCTTCACCGCGGGATTGCCGATCCACTCGCACGCGAGGGGTACGAAGTCCGGGTTGGCGCTGCCGCCGAGCTTCACCTCGTCAGCGACCGTACCCGCCCAGCGCGCGGTGGCCGGCCCCCACGTCCCGATGAGGAGCGGCACCGACTCGCGCGCCCTCCGATACGAGAGCTTCGTCTCGGGCGCGAGCGTGAAGCGCTCGCCCGCAACACCGCGCTCATCGCCGGCGAGCAGCCCACGGATGATCGCGACGGCTTCCTTCAGCGCAGCGAGAGGGCGGTCTTCCACTATGCCCAGGCGGTCGAGCCAAGCTCCTTTCGCGAGGCCCAGGAACGCGCGCCCGCTCGAAACTGCGTCGAGCATCGCGATCTGGCCGGCGATCTCGTAGGGATGAAGCGTGAAGGGGTTGAGCGCGGCAGGCCCGAGCCGGATCCGCTCGGTCACGCGCGCCATCAGGAGCAGCGGGCCGATCGCAGGCTGGTCGAGCAGGTCGTGGTAGACGGAGAGGACGTCGACGCCTGCCTCCTCCGCGCGCCGTGCGATCGCCTCGTACGCCGCGGGCTCCTGGTTCGTGCGGATCCCGAGGCCGAGCTCGCGGATTAGGTGAGCTCCTCGGTTACGAGCGTTCTCTCACCGATCCGCTCGATCCGCATGACGAGTCGCTCCTCCGGATCGGGGCAGCAGACGAGTGAGTCCTGCTCGAGCCAGTCCTCGTCGGGTAGTCGGCGCATCTTCGCGGGCAGCAGCGGCAGAACGGACTGCATGGCGAAGAGACAGAAGTGCCGGCCTTCCGGGATTCGCACGCGGCTCGACTCGGTGACCTCGAAGAAGTCGCCGACCTCGAGACCACACACCGAGCGACCTTCGATCCGCTCGACGGTGATTCGGAGGTCGTAGAGGCGCATCTCGGTCATGCCAGTCGCCGAGCGTACCGCCGTCGATCGCGAGCCGCCGACAAGACCTCGTATGGCTCATTAGGGTTCCCCCCCGTGGAAGGCGAGCCTGTCCTTCGTATCGCGATGCCCGAAGATCGATCTGCTATCGACGCGCTGATGGCGGAGTCTGCGGCAGCTCACTTCCCGCGCTTCTACAACGAGCCGGAGTGCTCGAGCGCTATCCGCTACATCGCAGCGGTCGATCCGATGTTGCTCGAGGACGGCACCTATTACGTGCTCGAAGCCGACCGTGGGATCGTGGCGTGTGGAGGCTGGAGCCGTCGAGGCAAGCTCTACACCGGGAGCGGTGACGCGGACGACGACGC
>Ga0224510_10002594_pt1 | contig 10722 bp, 14 predicted proteins | sample SF_May12_sed_USG_FD_170161 | JGI IMG/M metagenome (GOLD analysis project Ga0224510, IMG submission 170161) | Sediment microbial communities from San Francisco Bay, California, United States - SF_May12_sed_USGS_4_1 | ecosystem: Environmental > Aquatic > Marine > Sediment | place: USA: California... | reverse complement strand
AGTACGTGCCGGCGTTTCCGGTCAAGCTGGCGATCCCGCAGGCGGCGCATCACAAGATGGCGGTGCTCATGGAGCGGGCCTCGATCCCGACCGCGCTCGCGCTCGGCGGCCTGGTGGGCGTGTGCGAGTTCCCCTGCACCGGCGGACCGTATCTGATGGCGGTCGGGCTGTTGCATGATCAGGCCACGTACTACGCCGGGGTCGGTTATCTGCTGCTCTACAACGTGATCTTCGTGCTGCCGCTGGTCCTGATCCTGCTCGTGGCCAGCAATGCGTCGCTCCTTGGCAAGGTGCAGCAGTGGCAGCAGGACAGGCGCAGGGCAATGCGACTGGGCGGTGGCGGCGCCATGGTGGCGCTGGGACTGCTGATCTTCGCGATCTGATGCCATGACCAGCCTGCTCATCGTAATCGCCTCGATGCTCATGCTTGGCCTGCTGGCATGGCTCGCCGGCAAGTTCTCGCGTCTGCCGGTTTGCCCGGTGTGCGTCGGCGTTGCCGGAACATGGCTGTGGATGATCGCGGCGCGCCTGGGGGGCTACGCCGTGGACACCGCGTTGCTCGGCATCCTTCTAGGCGCGTCGGTGGTGGGTTTTGCGCAGGCGATCGAGACGCGCCTGCCGCGCGGGCGCTCGCCGCTGGTGTGGAAGGCGCTCGCGCTTCCCGTAGGAATTGTCGCCGCCGCCGGCCTGGCGGGCGAGCACTGGGGTCTAGCTGGCGCCGCGGGCGCGGCACTCGCGCTGTTGACGGCGGGAGTCCTGCGGCGGCGAGACGCGAAGGCAACTGACTCGGCAGTCGTTTCGGAGCTTGAAGAGCGGATGAAGAAATGCTGCTGAGCCGGTATTGCGCGCCTCGACCTGGAGTTGAAGGAAACAAAAGGTCACAAGAGTTGTCCACTAAGCGAATATGAAACGCGAACCGTTCGCTGCGGCAGCCGCCGCGTCTTCGCCGCGCGTCGCGGCATCGGCCACCTGGGCATACCCGTGGTATGTCAGGCTGATCTTCGCCGCTCAGCGGCGCAAGTACGGCACTGAGCTCGAGCCGGCGAGGCTCTGGGGCCGGCTGCCGCGCGCTTTTCTCATGCTGACGCTGCTGTATCGCAGTCTCGATCGCCGCAGCTCGCCGCTCGAGCCGGCACTGCGCGCGCTGGTGCAGGTGCGCATCTCGCAGATCAACTGGTGCGCTTTCTGCGTCGACTTGAACGGAGCAGCGGCGCTGGAGCGGGCCGTCTCGCCCGCTAAGCTCGACGCGCTCGAGCAGTTCGAGACTTCGGCGCTCTATACCGAGCGAGAAAAGGCCGCGCTCGCTTTTGCCGAGGCCCTCACTGATCCGGCGCGCCGAGTCGACGACGCCTGCTTTGCCCGGCTGCGCACGTACTTCGACGAACAGGAGGTGCTCGAGCTCGCCGCGCTCGCGGCGTTCCAGAACCTCTCCAGCAAGTTCAACGCGGCGCTGGGCGTACCGGCTCAGGGATATTGCGCACGCGCCGGCAAGACGGCGCCGGGAGGAGATACTTGAGACACTTGGCACTCCGGATAGTGGCCGCGCTGCTGCCGAGCAGCGCAATGCGGGAAGCCGCTGATCGTCGACCGGGGGAAGATTGACGCAGATCAACCCGTGGCGCGCGGATGACGCGAACATAGGCGCCAGATGCAAGTCTCGCTCACTGCAATGAGACGAATCCTTGCCACGGCGGCGCTGTTCTTCCTCTTGTTGCGTCCCGTGTGCGACGTGCTGGCGGCTGGTGCGATAGCTGGCGTGCAGGAGCAGGACGCGCACTCGGTCGCGCACCAGGACGTACGCGGCGGGAGCGCGCTCGACCACGACGTGCCCTGCTGCGCGGACGTCGAGGACGGCACTGTGAGCACGCTGAGCGAGTCTGCCAATGTTCGCGTCACGAGCGAAAGCAAGCTCGCGGTTGCGGCGCCCGCCCGCACTGCGACGCATTTTGTAGGCGCTTCCAGTGCCGGTGCCCGACATCCGCCCGGCGTTCTCCACACCTCGACCTCCTACTACGCACGTTCGGCGCGCATCCGGCGCTGAGTTGCGGTCCACCTGTGTCATCTTCGCGTTGGGGCGGGCGGACCGCCCGGCGCGCCCTACCAAGCCGTAAACGAATGGAGTCGAATATGAAACGCAAATTGCTTGCCGCCTCGGCGGCGATCCTGCTTGGCACGGCCACGGCGGCGTGCACCCAGCCCTACGGCGGCATGGGCCCCGGAATGATGGGTGGTTATGGGCCGGGTGGCGGTGGACCGGGCTATGGCCAAGGTCAAGGTCCGGGCTACGGCCCCGGATATGGTCCTGGCTACGGCATGGGCCCGGGAATGATGGGCGGCTACGGTATGGGCCCCGGCATGATGGGCGGCTACGGCGGCTACGGTATGGGCCCCGGGATGATGGGCGGCTACGGCGGCTATGGCATGGGCCCCGGGATGATGGGCGGTTACGGGGGCTACGGCGGCTATGGCTACGGGGTTGATCTCAGCCCCGAGCAGCGCGCGAAGATCGCCGAGATCCAGCGGGAGTTCGGCCGCAAGCAGTGGGAGCTGATGGAGAAGATGCACGAGGAAGGCGGCCCGATGTACCAAGCGTTCGGCTCGGGCGCTTTTGATGAGAAGGCGGCGCGCAAGGCGTATCAGGACATGGCCGACGCGCAGAAGCAGATGTTTGACGCCCAGTTGGAGGTCCGCAAGAAGATCGACGCGGTCCTTACGCCGGAGCAGCGCGAGCAGATGAACCGCGGCTGGCGCGGCCGTCGGTCGCGCTAGCGGGAGCGACGGCCATGTGGGGCGGTGACATGATGGGCTGGGGCGGAGGCTGGGGCTGGGGATGGTTCGGCATCGTGCATATGGTGCTGTGGTGGTTCCTGATCATCCTCGGCATCGTGGTGCTCGCGAAGTGGCTGTTCGGCGGCGGTGGCAGCGGACGCGCCGCCGGCGATGACCGGGCGCTCGCCATCCTGCGCGAGCGCTATGCGCGGGGTGAAATCGACAAGACCGAGTTCGACGCGCGCAAGCGCGATTTGGGAGGCTGACATGAGAGCCGTGCAGACGCTTCGCAAGATGCTCGTCGCCGCAGCGGTGCTCGTGATCGCGGCTGCCGCATACGCGGCCGAGCTCGGGACCCGCTCCAGCAGCGTGGGCGGCGTTACGGTCAAGGTTACGCCCAAGAGCGTGGAACCGGGCGCGGCGGCCTGGGAGTTCGCCGTCGTACTCGATACCCACAGCCAGGACCTCAGCGACGACCTCATGAAGAATTCGGTGCTCGTTGACGCGCAGGGTGTTCGCCATGCGCCGCTCGCGTGGGAAGGCTCGCCACCCGGCGGCCACCATCGCTCGGGCGAGTTGCGCTTCAAGGGGATGGCGATTCAGCCCGACGCCATCGAGTTGCAGATGCGCCGGCCCGACGAGCCCGCACCGCGCAGCTTCCGCTGGAAACTGAAATAGGACTCGATCCATGACTACCCCCCTCGCGCTCGCGCGACCCTCCGGATTCGGTGTCAGCGCCTTCGCCGCTTTGCTCGCGATCTACTTCGGCGCCCTCACGCTGGTGTCGGGCTGGAGCTTCACCCTGGCCCAGTTTTCCGAGTTCTGGTATTACGTCGTGCCGCTCGCCGCCGGCTTCGGTCTGCAGGTCGCATTGTTCCTCAGACTGCGCGAAGTGCTCAGCCGCGCGAAACAAACCGGGGCCGTGGTCGCGGCTTCGGGAGCGACTTCGACCGCCGCGATGGTCTCGTGTTGTGCGCACTACCTGACGAACGTCGCCCCGGTGCTGGGCGCAACCGGCCTGGTCGCGTTCGCCGCGCAGTTCCAGGTGGAGCTGTTCTGGGTCGGGCTCGCGTTCAACGCGGCGGGCATCGCCTTCGTCGGGACGAAGCTCTACAAGGCCACCAGGGACCACGCGCACTGCGTGGCGTAGACCTACGCTGGGCTTGACCTTCCCGTCGTGGGAAGGTGCATGGTTCGCTCAACATGCGAGCGAGGACGTGTCCCATGGAGAACGCACCCAGCCCGAAGATCCGCGGCGCGGGAGCGCTGCCGGTCCTTGCGGTCGGTGTCCTCCTAGCAGCCGCACTGACCGCGCTCGTTACGCCGGCACGCGGCGCTCAGTCCGATGCCGAACGCGGATTGGCGATCGCGCGCGAGATGAAGGCGCGCGATCGCGGCTTCAGTAACGCGACCGCGACGATGCGGATGGTGCTCGTTGACGCCTCCGGCGGCGAGACCGGACGCGAGCTGCGCACCAAGACGCTCGAAGGTGGGGACGACGGCGACAAGCTGCTCGCCGTTTTCGAGACACCTGCGGACGTCAGGGGCACGGTGTTTCTCAGCCACACGCACCGCGATCGGGCAGACGACCAGTGGCTCTACCTGCCGGCGCTCAAGCGCGTGAAGCGCATCGCGCCCGCCAACAAGAGCTCGCCCTTCATGGGATCCGAATTCAGCTATGAAGACCTTGCTTCCGCCGAAGTAACCAAGTACCGCTATGCCTACAGGGGCGACGAGATTTTCGAGGGCAAACCGCGGTTTGTGCTCGAGCGCGTCCCGGTCGACCCCGAGTCGGGCTACAGCCGCCAGCTCGTCTGGGTCGACATGGATCGTTACGTGCCCCTGAAGATCGAGTTCTACGACCGGCGCGGCGATAGATTGAAGACGCTCGTCGCGCGTGAATACCGGCAGTACCTCGGGCGCTACTGGCGCGCGCACGAGGTGCGCATGGAGAATCATCAAAGCGGCAAGAGCACGGTTTTGCGCTGGGGCGACATCCGCTTCCGCCAGGGCCTGAACGAGCAGGACTTCCTGTCGGCGAGCATGGCGCGGGCGCGATGAGAGAGATCGCCCATGCGCGCCTTCGCGATACTCGCCCTCGCAATGGTTTTGTCGGGTCCGGCGCCGGCGCAAGAGTGGCGCGGCCAGGTTTCGGCGGAATACCGCGGCTTCACGCACGCCGGACTCGACCCGGACCAGCATCGGGGCTATGCGTCGCTCGCGGCCCAGTCGGAGTTTCGCACGGCATGGCAGGATGGCCGCCAGTCGCTGGTGTTCATCCCGTTCTATCGCTGGGACCAGCACGATCGGCGGCGTACGCACGGCGACGTGCGAGAGCTGCTCTGGCTGTACGCGGGCAGGGGCTTCGAGCTGCGCGCCGGCATCGGCAAGGTCTTCTGGGGCGTCGCCGAAACGCAGCACCTGGTCGACGTGGTGAACCAGATCGATCTGGTGGAAGACCCCGACCGCGAGGACAAGCTCGGCCAGCCGATGCTCGGCGCGACGCTGTTCTCCGGAGCGGGCAACTGGGAGGTTTATCTCCTGCCTTACTTCCGCGAACGCACTTTTCCGGGCGAGGCGGGACGGCTGCGCACGCTGCCGCGCGTGGACTCGGAGCAGGAGGCGCTTTACGAAAGCGCGCGCGGTGCGCGCCACGTGGACGCCGCAGGGCGCTGGACGCGCACGCTCGGCGCGTGGGACGTCGGCCTGTCCTACTTCCGCGGCACCAACCGCGCGCCGCGGCTCGTTCCGGGGCTCGACGTTGCCGGCCAGCCGGTCCTGCTTCCTTACTACGGGCAACTGCGTCAGGCCGGCCTCGAAACGCAGGCCACGCTGGATCGCTGGCTGCTGAAGCTCGAGGCGGTGCGCCGCGCCGAGGCCGATGCAACCTCGCGCGCCGCCACCGCGGGGTTCGAGTACACGCTGCCCGGCGTATTCGGAGGTCCGTCCGACCTGGGGTTGCTGGCCGAGTATCTGTACGACAGCCGCGGCGCTGCGGCCTTCACCCCGTATCAGGACGACGTCATGCTGGGGATGCGCTGGACCGTGAACGACGCACAGAGCACCCAGCTTCTCGCGACGGTCATCCTGGACCGGCGCACGAGCGAGCGCGCCTACAACCTCGAAGCGAGGCGGCGGATTCGCGGCAATCTCACTGCCAGCCTGGAAGCGCGCGCGTTCCATGCGAGCGAGCCGGACGAGCTCCTCTACAGCGTGCGGCGCGACGACTATGCGCAGTTGAAGCTCACCTATTACTTCTGAGCGACCGAACGCCGTGTGGCAACTCGCCTACCGACAGCTGACCGCGGAGCCCTTGCGGGCGATGCTCACCGCTTGCGCGGTGGCGGCGGCGATCACGGTGATCCTCGTGCTGCGCGGCTTCGAGCAGGGACTGTACGTGCAGCTCGAGCAGGCCGTGAGGGCGCGCGGCGCGCCGCTATTTGTCGCGCAGTCGGGCGTGTCGAACTTCATTGCCGTGCGCTCCTCGCTTCCCCAGCTCTCGCGCGGCCAGGTGGAAGCCGTGCAGGGCGTCGCCGAAGCGCATCCGATGACAGGTTTTTTCGTTACATACGGTCCGGAAGGCAACCGCACGCCGGTCTATCTTCTGGTGCACGACACGCTTGGCGGGCCAGCGGAGATCGTTGAGGGCGACCCGATCCGCGCCGCGCGCGACGCGGTGATCGACGCCGGGCTCGCGCGGCGCTACGGGCTGCGTCCGGGCGATCCGCTCGTCATCTCGGACTTCCGCTTCCGCGTCGCCGGCGTCACGCGCGGGCAGTCGGCGATGCTCACGCCTTTCGTGTTCATCGGCTACGACGGCATGATCGACCTGTTCCTGGAATCCGAGATCGCGCCAGACCTGAGCACGTTCCCGCTGCTCAGCTTCCTGCTCGTCGAACTCGCGCCCGGCGCACGGGCCGAAGCGGTGGCGCAAGCGATAGAGCGCGCGGTGCCCGCGGCGGACGTGCTTACTGCCCAGGCGCTCGCCGCAAACGACGTGGCGCTCGGCCGGGAGCTGTTCAGCCCGATCATGGGCGCGCTCATCGGGCTCGCCTACCTGATCGGCATCCTGGTGGTGGGACTCATCGTCTACGCGGACACGATCGCGCGGCGGCGCGCCTATGGCGTCATGAAGGCGCTCGGTTTCCGGCTGCGGCACATGCTTGCGACGGTATCGGCGCAGACGCTGATGCTCCTCGCGCTTGCCTGGCCGCTCGGCCTCGGCCTCGCGCTCGCAATTGCCGGTGCGATCGAGACCCTGGCACCCGTGTACCGCGTCTACGTGCTGGAGCCGGCAGGCCTCGCCTGGGCGGCGGCCGGGGTGCTGGGGATGGCGCTCGCGGGCGCCGCGCTGCCGCTCCGGGTCGTGGCGCGCGCCGATCCCACCGTCGCGTTCCAGGCGGAGTGAGCCGATGCTGCGCTGGCTCCTGAAGACGCTCTGGCTGCAGAAGGCCTCGCTCGCCGCGAGCGCGGCAGGCGTGGCGGGCGCCTTCGTCCTGGTCGTCATCCTGCAGGCCGTGTTCGCGGGCGAGGCCCGGCAGATGGTGGCCTACGCGCGGCACGCTCCGGCCGACGTCTGGGTAATGCAGCGCGGCGTGCTCAACATGCACATGGCGAATTCGTTCGTCTGGGCCTGGAAGGCGAGGCGCATCGCAGAGGTGCCGGGCGTGCGCGCCGCGACCCCGATCCTGTATTCGGGCGCGGTGGTGCGCATGGCCGGGCGCACCATGATCGCCTACGCTGTGGGCCTTGAACCCGGCGCCCGGCGCGCCGGCCCGTGGGCGATGGCGGCCGGCAGGGCCATGCCCGGCCCCGGCGAGATCGTCCTGCCGCGCGTGTTCGCGGAAATGACCGGCATCGGAATGGGCGCGCAGGTCGAGCTGACCGACAAGCGCCTCGAGGTCGTGGGGCTCTCCGAAGGTACCTACTCGATGGCCAACCCGGTCGTCTTCGTGGCGGCCTCCGACCTCGCGGACCTGATGCAGGCGCAAGGCACCGTGAGCTACGTCCTCGTGGAAGCGGAGCCGGGACAGGACACGGCGGCGCTTGCTGCGCGCATCGAGCGCGAGGTGGACAAGGTCACGGCGCTGCCGAAGGAGCGCTTCACGCGCAACGACGTCCAGCTCGCCATGCAGATGGGCGCCGAGATCATCGCCTTCATGACGGTCATCGGCTCGGGGCTTGCCGTCGTGATCATCGCGTTCACCGCCTACTCGCAGGTGGCGCGCCGCCGGCAGGAGCTTGCGATCGCCAAGGCACTCGGCGTGCGCAACCGCGAGATCTACGCCGCGGTGGGCGTGCAGACGGCGCTGATCACCGGTCTCGGGCTCGCGCTGGCGCTGCTTGCGGCCTGGGTCTTGTTCCCGCTGCTCAGCACGCTCGTGCCGCAGATCACGCTCGAGCTGACTGCCGGGGCGCTGGGGCGCGCGGCGGCCGTGGCGCTCATCGTGGCGGTGATCTCCGCATGGGTACCGGCGCGCTACGTTGCACGCGTCGATCCGCTGACGGCATTCAAGGGATAAGCCATGGATACGACGCTTATGCAGGTGAGGAATCTGAGCAAGGCGTTTGGCCGCGGGCATACGGAAGTGCGCGCGGTGAACGACGTCTCGCTCGACGTGCGCCGCGGCGAGCTGATCCTCGTGATGGGGCCGTCGGGATCGGGCAAGACGACGCTCGTTTCGATGCTCGGCACGCTGCTCAAGCCGAGCGCCGGACGGATTGTCCTGGACGGGGTCGACGTGACGCGCCTGGACGAGGCGGCGCTGCCCGCCGTGCGCGCGCGAAAGATCGGCTTCGTGTTCCAGGCATTCAACCTGATGGAGGCGCTCACGGTCGAGGAAAACGTGTTGTTTCCCGCCCAACTCGCACCGGGCGGCACCGCCGGGGCGAGGGTGCGTGCCGCAGGGCTGCTCGAGCGTCTCGGCCTCGTTGAGCGCCGGCACGCCCGGCCGCCGACGCTTTCGGGCGGCGAGAAGCAGCGCGTGGCCATTGCGCGCGCGCTCATCAACCAGCCGCCGCTCATCCTCGCCGACGAGCCGACCGGCAACCTCGACTCCCAGTCCGGGCAGGAGGTGGCCATGATCCTGCACGACGTGGCGCGCGATGCGGACTGCGCCGTCATCCTCGTCACGCACGATCCGCGCGTCGAGGAGATCGCCGACCGCATCCTTTGGCTGGAGGACGGCGCCCTGCGCGACCGGCGTGCGGAGCGCCATTCCTGGGTGCGCTGCCCGGTGTGCGGCATGCGCGTGGACGAGTGGACCGCCCGGCACGCGGCCGAGCACGAGGGTCAACGCGTTGTCTTCTGCTCGCAGCGCTGCCAGGAGCGTTTCTTCGAAGAACCGACGGCCTATGCCGCCTGATCGACGAAAGGAACGTCACCATGCATACAGACGAGTCGCGGGGTAATCCGAGCTTGTGGAGGTCGAAGACCGGGATCGCGCTGTGCGGATTCATCGCCATCGCCGCGGTGCTCTTGATCCTGGAACACCGGGCGCACGCGCTGCAGTGGCTGCCGTTCGCGTTGCTGCTGGCGTGCCCGCTCATGCATCTCTTCCATGGCCATGGCGGCCATGGTGGGCACGGCAGCAAGCAGGACAAGAGCGACAAGGAAACCGGCTCGTGAACGAAGCGGAATCGTACGGGCTGTGGTGGCTGGTACTCGTCAATTCCCTCGTCTTCATCATTTTTGCGTTCAGTTTCGCGCGCCCCCAAAGCACGCGCGACTGGCGCTCGTTCGGCGTGTTCTCCGCGTTCCTGGTCGCGCTGTTCACAGAAATGTACGGCTTCCCGCTGACCCTGTACCTGCTCTCGGGCTGGGTCTCGAGCCGCTTTCCCGGAATCGACTTCCTGTCGCACGACGCCGGGCATCTGCTGGAGGTGATGTTCGGCTGGAAAGCGAACCCGCACTTTGGGCCGTTTCACGTCGCGAGCAACATCCTCATTCTCGGCGGCTTCTGGGTGCTGGCGGTCGCGTGGAAGGTGCTCTATGAGGCGCAGCGCGCAGGACGCCTGGCCACCACCGGCGCGTACGCGCGGGTGCGCCACCCGCAATATGTCGGCTTCGTGCTCATCATGACCGGGTTCCTGCTGCAGTGGCCGACCCTGGTGACGCTCGCGATGTATCCGGTGCTCATCTTCATGTATGCGCGCCTCGCGAAGCGGGAGGAAGTCGAGATGCTCGCCCAGTTCGGCGAGGCGTACCGGCGCTACAAGGAGGCGGTGCCGGCATTCATGCCGCGTCTTGGCGCGGTGCGCGCCGCCGGCGAGTCGCGCTGAGTGGCGGCTGGCTTGACCTTGCCATGGTAGGAAGGCTGACAATGGCAATGATGAGAGTTGCGGGAGCGACGAAGATGGCGAACGAAGCGACGCAGGACATGTCGTCGAAGGACCCCGTGTGCGGGATGCGGGTGCAGCCCGGCAAGGAAGCCGGCACGCTTACGCACGGCGGCAAGACGTACTCGTTCTGCTCCACGCACTGCCTGAATACGTTCAAGGCGGACCCCGGGCGCTATCTCCAGGAAACGGCGCTCGCGCACGGCGACCATACGCATCATGCACAACCCGCCCCGACGCGCGCCGCGGCGCCCGCACCCGCGGGCGCGCAATACACCTGTCCCATGCACCCCGAGGTGCTCAAGGACGGTCCCGGCGACTGTCCGATCTGCGGCATGGCGCTCGTCCCGGTGGGTGCTGCGGCGGCCGATGGGGACAACGCCGAGCTGCGCGATCACACGCGCCGCATGTGGGTCGGCGTCGTGCTGTCGATCCCGATGGTGATCCTCGCCATGTCGCCGATGGTGGGCATCGCGGAACCTTTCGGACTCGCGCCGCGCGTTCGCGGCTGGATCGAGTTCGTGCTCGGCACGCCGGTGGTGTTGTGGGTCGGCTGGCCGCTGCTCACCAAGTTCATCCGCTCGGTGCGCGGGTGGCGCCTGAACATGTACTCGC
>Ga0224510_10002593_pt1 | contig 10722 bp, 7 predicted proteins | sample SF_May12_sed_USG_FD_170161 | JGI IMG/M metagenome (GOLD analysis project Ga0224510, IMG submission 170161) | Sediment microbial communities from San Francisco Bay, California, United States - SF_May12_sed_USGS_4_1 | ecosystem: Environmental > Aquatic > Marine > Sediment | place: USA: California... | reverse complement strand
GGCGTCTTTCTCACGCTCGAGAAGCGTCGTTACTATAAATAGACATCCAATAAAAACCCATTTACTCTGTGACGTCATTTGACTCCAAAGTGACCCACTTGTAGTTGAACGAATTAGCGCAGCACTATAGCATTCAACGTTAAGCATTCCTTGCGACTACTTTTTTACGCTGATATTCAGTCAACTTAAAATGTTCTACAACACATGATTTTGCCATATAATTGCATAAATACTGTACTAGTCATAGCAAGCACCGAAAATGGTCTTGTTTATAGAGAGTGATATTTTCAAAATATAACACTTACAGAACGAAACAATTATTAAACCTGTAGGGTTAAATGTGCATAAAACCCCTCCAGCTTGCACACTATTCATGTTTACAGTACATAAAAAGCTTAGTGTTGCACACACACGATACTTTAAAAACACAAACTATACATTAAAATAACGTTATAATATCACCCCTCGCTCAGCATCAGTAATAAATAAATAAATAAAATAAAAAGAAATGCCGACCTACCCAACCTACTTTTTTAGGGCATGTCACCGGAACCAGACATATATTTTTATTTGGCCTAAACAAACGTTAGCCGCCCGTTACATAGTACAAAGAAGTAAAAACATATCTTTGGTAGAATGGTATACAATGAGGAATAAAAAATATATAAACTACTCGTATTGCTAAAACACATGTTTATTTACATGGATATGGCATTTAGACACACTTGCTGTTTTTGATAATACAATTATGTGTTTTAATGATATACGTATGTATGTTGCAATATACCGATTGCAAATTTTTCAAAACTATGTATTATTTTGTTTTCTGATATTACAGACATGCAAAAGGTATATAGGTAAACTTCATTCACATTTGCAACAACGTATATCAGTCTTATTTAGAGCAGAGTGTGACAGTTTTATCTCCAATAAAATCCGATTTAGAAACTTATATACATTCATTAAAATGTTGACGGTTATACTGATAATATAAATTTGTTGTTATGTTAATAAATATCAGGTTCAGTGAATGTAAAACTTTAAACCCTTGAATGTGTTATGATTATATTATAGCGATGGTAACATTATAGGTGAACTAATTTGACGACTCGCGTGAAGCATACATGAACAAGATAAACGTTCACATGACACCTGATTAGACCAAAGATTGTAAGATTATTGAACAGTGGTGATTATGACATAAAGATTTTGGGACATTTGTATACTCAGCGTAACACTCTACGATGGCTGGTAACGTGCCAGGGTGGTTTTACAGCGTGATGTCACTTCGGCTGATCGCGGCCCTGGAGGATCTCGGTGTGACGGAATTAATAATTGGTAGAAGGCGACATACGTTTCTTCAGGATGAGTCTGCAGGTACATTGACAGATCAAATATGTGGTACACCACAGTATGTGTCTTATCATTTCGGGAGTATGACAGAAGGAACCACTACACCTGCAATGGGGTCAGATATAGATACACTACGGTGTCATGATAGTGTTAACATCATGTCGGGTCGAACAGATTGGAAACGCGGGAAAGAGAACTTGCTGATGGTGAAGCATGCTACGTGTTCCCCACAACACTACCGCCTTCAAGAGATTAGACCTGACTTGCCGCTTCCTTTTACCTTCCCTAGGAACGAATTCAGTGTCAGGGATGCTGACGGCATCATATACAGTAGTAATCGAGCAGCGGGAACGTTTATGAGACAAATAGCTGCTGATATTAACATGCCCTATATTAACGCAGGACCGTCCCACAGCATCTCAGACATGTATGATATTGTGCCTGCATACAGGTGTGGAACACTGCCTGTAGAGTGCGAGTCGTGGTTTACCCGGCCGCGACACAGAATCTGGCCAACACAAGAAATGTTACAAACCGCCCGAGAACTTGGATGTTTCCTCATTCCTGACGGCCACTGTAACAGTGCATATAGCTCACTGGAATGGCGTGTATCCCCAAGTCTCATTGAGCGACATCTCATGTTTAGCATGCATCTTATACATATGCACTGTTACGTTTCTCTAAAGCTGTTGAAGAAGGACATTATCAACCCATATCTCAAAGGAGACGGAAAATTGACGAGTTTTCATTGTAAAACTGCGCTTTTTTATGCTAGGGAGCAGTTGCTATTTGAGATGTGGACATCCGATCGTTTATTTGATTGTATCTTATATTGTTTAAACTTAATACGTGACTGGACGATCAGCGGACATTTTCCACATTACATAATGGATGAAGTGAACCTGTTTGACGGAAAACTCAACAGCGAACAGAGAGCCAGACTTCGCACAGTTCTGGATATTATCATGGACACCCACCTCGCACCTTTGGCGTTTGTTAAAACAGACGATCTCGGAGTTCGCCTTCTGAACAATGTGTACACTGTGGCCATCCGGGACATGAAGCCGCGCAGAGCCATGCACCAGGAGATCACGGGATTTCTCTCAGTATACGGCAATGTGTTTCTTGCTATGAGCATACGCAACATTCTGGAGGAGGCAGCTGATAACACACCAGATGAGCTGTGTCTTTATCTACATTCTCTGATCAACGCGATGCCATTTCACCAGCTACACAGACACGGTAGTGAGCAAGTACTAAGTAGGCTAGACGGCGTGAACAGAGACTACATCAGCAGGTACCTCCAGCAGCACCTTGCGTCAACTGCAGCATCTATTTGCCTTCAGCACGACATGCATATAGGGAATAGAATTTTGTCATGGTACAGCGCGGCCATAGACACTGATGTCGCGTCAACACGACTAAAACTGGCATCCATGTTGTACTGCAAGGGTGACCTCCAGATGGCAGCTAATGTGCTGGATGATGTTGAACGCAGATACAACAACTCAGTACAAGCCATATGTGGGTGTAACAAAATGGATCCGTTTGTAGTAAAGCCGAGTAAAGTATTCACCGAAGTGCTGTATGAAGGAGGTACAGATGTCCTTTTTACTAACAAAGTTGCTTTCTGTGTGCGTTATCTTCGCCAGGAAGCTTTTTGTGTTCCACCATTTCTACACTATGAAATGGCCAGGGCAGTAGTAGATGATATTCAGCACAGGGATCCTAATGAACGTGTGTGGATGAACTGGGCCGTTGTTGACGCCCGGCCGTTCCTACACTACCTGCAGTACCTCACATTCCGCGATCTGGGCCTCATACACAAACAGATACAGGCGTTCGATGCACTTCGGACCAGCATCGTGGACGGCCAGCGACAACACCAGGTGTTCCACCCGGAGACCGCCGCCAACCTTCTAGCACACTGCTGGGAGATGGAGGGCGGGTTTGACGAAGCGCTAAATTGCTACTTAGCGTCACAAGCAGCCACGCCGAGAAACAATGCAGCCAACTTGCACATACGAAGACTTACAAACATTTTATGATAAACAGTGATGATTATGTATGTCACGTAAAATGATCTGTTATATTCTTGATACAAAACAAGAATAAATGTGACCTGGCCTATAAAAGCTTAGCAATGTTATTGCAGTTGATGGAATTTGTCTTTGTTATACATATATGCATCCGTTTTAATCCTGTTAATAAATCGTGTGTTTTAGTGAATGATAAGCTGACATTTCATTTATGTGTAGGTTTTGTTGCAAACTATTTAAATAATCATTTGTTCTGTACACTATTGCAGAATATGTTGACTTATTTACAGATTCATGAGCTGTTGAGAAAAATTAATAATAAGATAATTTAAACATCATATTATTTCTTAAAATGATTGATTTAAAATATTCAATCGATTTGTAAGTATAAGTATACGTGTTTATTTGTTTTATCTTGATTGATCCGAGTGGTCGACTATGAAGATAACGGGGTACATCTTACGTATGGTTTGGCTAATGTTATCAACACCACGTTATGATTCTGAACCTGTGTAGACACGTGCATAGTGTAACAATTTTGATGGAGTTAAACACAGCAAATACATTATGTAATAGCAAAGGGTGTTTTTGCCTAATTTGCATTTAATATCTATAAAAAATCAAGATACAAGTGTACAGTTTTATATTAAAAACGTCGATAGTCAACTTAATAGAGCCTTGCCGATTTTCCAAATAAACTCAAGTCTACGAGTAAACATATTCTCTATGCGTACTTCAACTCCGACATTTGCGTCATTACCCCAAAAATTATTCAGAGTAAATCTTACAAAATTGTGTTATTTAGATAATCGAGTCGGTAAGGACATATAAATTAGATAAAAAAACTCATCATATACACCAAAGTGTCGTCTTGGGATTGAATACTAACCGGTGGTCTTCTCTAAAGCATTTCATATGGCATCCTGTGTGGTTCATTTTCGATAATATGAGACAGGTGTCATATACAAAAATGTTTAACCCTCAAATTTATCAATCTATCAACATGAATGTTTCATAGCGTTTATTAAAATACTTTATATACCTTAACTTTAAACAGTTATCGTGCATGTCATTGTTTACCTCGACCTAATGCATAGTGCAAAGTCACTGTCGTCCTCAATGCTGACTTCAAAGGGCGAGTCTGAATATGCACAGCTTGCAGACATAGAGTGTGCTCTGACTTAAGCTCCGGTCACAACACGCCGTGCGTCATTTTGTCCGTGCGTGTTTTCAGAGGCCACGTTCACATTCGGGTGAAACATAAGCACAGAGAAAGCACGTGGACCGCACGCCATGTCTAGGGGTCAGCGGTTGCATGTGTCGTACGTTGCGTAGGTGGTAATTGAGCGGTACGTGCTGACAACGTGCTTACAACGTACGACCCCCTTGGAATAGCCATGTTTATGTCTGGAGGCAGTACCTACACTCACTGTTCACGTATTGTTTCTTTTTCGCGCGCCCGTTTAAGTGCGTTCAAGTGCATATAAGTGCGGTCAACATGAGTTTATTTCGGCTGCTGTTGGGTTTGGTCAGTGCGCACACCGTGCGTTATAGGTGTGAAGCACGTACTATGTTCTTACTTGCGCGCCTTGCAAGTTTGGTGAACGTGAGTTTATTTCGGCCGTTGTTGTGCGTTAGTCAGTGTGCATGCCGTACGTTGTAAGTACGGAGCATATGTACTTGCAACGTTAGTACCGTATGTTTTCTGTGCGCTTTTTGGACAATTTAACTGAGGAAATGCCGAGCAAGCACGTACCACGCACCTAATTACGTGCGCGGCACGCGGATCAAGTGACACTGGGATTTAAAAAAAGACTTACCGAGGCAGTGTGTTATGCGTTCGCGGACTCTTTTTGTTGTAAAACAATTACATTCACTCTTAATTTTCTGTAGGAAAAATAGCGTTCAATTTGTGTATTGCGCGGAACTCTGGGACCGCCTCGAGGGCGTGACATCTATTGTCAATCAACCCTTTGACTGGCAGTTGCTTAGCGCGGAGAAATATTTAACAGTACTTCTTGTCTAAATTTAGAAGAGCACTTGTTTGCATACCGTTCGAATGTTTACAATCTTTTCTTGGTGGGTCATTAAAAGCATCATCACTCACATTATTAAAGAAAAATAAACAGACTAAAGTATATAATATTTTTATTTGTTTCGTAAATCTATTACACCCTTGAAAACAAAACGCACTGTGCCCACTGCGAGTATTGTACATATATGTCACTGAGTGTTAAATACTGATGTCAAACTGCAAAAAATAGATTTCACAAGTGACACCGCTGTTCATTGCCGATCGTCTCATTGCAAGGGCCTGTATTAGCTGTTCTCGATGCATGATTTATCTCACGTGTTGTGCCCTTATGACACGCCATATAGCCCTCGCAAATTGTACAAATATTGGTTTTAATTAAAACAAATGATAGGAAAATGTAAATATAAGGAGTGATTGCTATTTTCGTGCGCATATGGAGTATAAACGCCCAGCCGTTGGTTTAAAAAATTACCAAGAAGCGCTAGCGCGCTTTACGGAATTTTCAAACCAACGTCTGGGCGTTTATACTCCATGAACTAATAGAAAGTGCCCATAATGCATACACGATTCTTTACCATTTCTACATGTATATAAATACACAGCGACATAACAAAAAGTTTGTAAACACCCTTTTCGGTATTGATCCAATAAAGACTCAATAAATCACAGTTTAACTAACCATTACATTTCTTTTGATCTTGTTGAATTAATATAATCATATGTTGAAGACTCGTGATGTCGTTCACTTTAATCGTTTTTTCACCAAAAACAAACTTGATTTTGAGTTACTAAAATATGCATGCTTGATTAAAATTAATGGCGTACACAACCTTAACCTCGCTGTCATTTTTTAATATATTTTTACCCCTAGGCATCGCAAATTTGATGCAGACGCAGAGTGCGCTCTGACATACAATGTAAGCTAAGGTCACAACCCGCCGTGCGTCTTTTTGTCCGTGCGTGTTATTGGAGGCCACGTTCACACTTGGGTGGGACATGTCATGAGCACGGAGGAACCACGTCACACTCACTGTTTTGCCAGGCGTGAGCACGTGGACCACACGCCACGTATAGGGTTCAGCGGTTGCATGTGTCGTAGGTTGCGTAGGTGGTAAGTGAGTGGCTGACAATGTGCTTACAGAATACGATCCCCTTGCGATAACCCTGTTAACGTCCGGAGGCAGTACTTACATGCACTGCTCAAGGATCGTTATCTTATTTGCTCTTCCGTTGTAAGTGCGTCGTATGTGTATAACGGCTGCTGTTGGGTTTTTGGTCAGTGCGCACAACATATGTTGTAAGTACGAATCACGTACGGTGTCCTTACTCTCTCGCCTGACAAGTGCGGTGAACGTGTTTTTATTTCGGTGGCTGGTGGGTGTGGGTACGTGCACAAACCGTTGCGTTGGAAATGCGGTGCATATACTTGCTACGTTAGGTCCGCATGAACTCTATGCGTTTTATTTTGGACAGTTGAACTGAGGAAGTGCCGAGTAAGCACGGACCTTGCATTTATGGCGTGCGCGGCAAACAGAGGAAGAGAAAATGGGCTTTTTAACAAGTCGCACAGAGCCAGTGTGTCATGCACTCGTGGACGTAGGGCTCGCGCGTTTCTCGTACTGGGGTAAATTCGTAGCCCGCATTCATTTCGAGCGCAGAGAAAATTATGCATGCACTTAACATGATTCGTCATGTCTCGTGACGCACCCGGACATCACGTTTGGCGTAAGGGCTTACAACTTGTAAGTTTCTTACTGGTCAATGTGCAGTGTACATGAACACAAAATGACTCTTAATATTGAAAAACGAATTGCTAGAAAGAAGCAAAATGCATACACGATCCCTTACACTTTCTATATAAATAAAATGCGACAAATAAAAAGTTGGCAGCACATTTTTCGCATTGATTTAGTAATCAGATTGCAATTAAGACTCAAAAAGTCACCGTTACACTAACACACATATGTTTATCTTGCTGATTTGACTGCCCAGCTCATTTTCTTTTAAGTTAAGTTTTGTCTGCGGCACTTTAAGTAGTTTCAACAAATAATATTGAATGCACCATAGTATGCATAGTTAATGCAGATTAAAATGCAATAAAACACTACCATCTCATTGATTACAATATTTAGGACTGCTTTAGTTCGAGTTTGGCCAAGGTCACGGTTTTTGTGGCTTAAGGAATAAAAAATATCTGATAAATGATCGACGTGTGTGTACGTCATTGATGATACATGATAAATAGTTCACGTATAATTGATACAATTGCGGGTCAGATCAATTTAAATGTCGCAAACTTTATTCAGACAATTAATGTAAATCCTTTACTAAAAGTACGCTAATTATTATTTGCATTTTAAGCATACTAGCAGGCTAGAAAAAGTAAAGTCTTAGACGTTTGTCACAATTATCTGCAGAAGAAGGCAAAGCAAGTGAAGCTTGCATATTTGTTTTATAATCTTGATTATTAAAAAAGCATAGTTGGCGTCGTATTTAGGATGATTTGCAAGAATGCAGGTGGCTGTGTTAAAATTCTTCTTCTTATGCTTGATTAGAGCTCATGTCAGGATGCATACACAAAGTCCTTTAATGATAATATGGCGATAAATCAAACTTAATACGATATGTTTGACATTGAACAAACATATTTGAAATCATAGTTGCCACAATAAAACTGATATAAATGTTTGAGGATAAAAATACCGTTGATGCTGAAAAACCAATAATAATGTGTAGTGACTGACAAAAGTCTAAAAAGCTGGTCAAATTTTTTGCAAAATTTATCAGACAGCCTCATACTTATTTGATATGTGTTCAAGGCATATCACTCTTGATGTAACTTATATTTATATATTTCAATTAAGAAGTTAAATACCCTGATATTTACACTACATTAGTTATTGGTTATTGAGCGAATAAAAAGCTTTTGTTATATATAGTTGTGTTATAAAAAATACTATATATATGAATAATATATTTTTAAGTATTATTTTGGTAAATTGAAACAATTGTTGTTTTTGCTTTATGTAATGATGGAAATCAAGGTGCCGTCTGCATTAACGCAAGATGCTGAACGCAAACAAATTGCGCGATATTTTTGACGTCGAACACAACAATTGACAACATGTTACGTTACTCAAACTTATATAACTTTGTAAACTTTTATTGAATTAAAAACCGGTTTTCGCGAACGTGTTAAGCATGAATCATACTATAATATTAATTAAAAATCTGAGAATCGAAAAAAATGTCATTAAGGTCGAAAATCACACGACCAATATTTGGTAATCTAAAGATTTATGTCATTATACTGGCGTTTAAATAGAGTTCCAAATGTTTATACAATCATGTAGTTCACTACGGTGTTGATGATTATACTTAAACCATCTCTTCTTATCGTATGGCAGCCTACGTGTTCAGCTAGAAATTGATTAAATCAAAACAGCATACAATACTAAGTAGGTATACTTATAAAATGAATCTATTTAAACTATATAGGTTTTTTAGTAATTGTAATATATTATGGTGATATAAACATATTGAACTTAAAGTGAAAAAATACTATACTCTTTGTTTTTATCTTTTTAATTGTAATCATCATTATAAAGGCTATTAGACTTGCCTTCTTAAAAAATAGAATGGCAATTAAGTAATAGATATAATACTATGAATTACTCGGTCTTTGAAATAGTCAACTACTTTATGCTTTTGATGTTGTTCTTTGGAAATGTTATTTAATCTTACTTTAACAGTACAAATTACAGGCGAAAAATATGTGTATGTTTTCTGTGTTGCTTTATCCACATCAAACGATGTGTACACCACTTCTTCCTTTTTATAAAAAATAAAGCTACGGCAATGACGTCCTTTACTTTTATTACTTTAATGAAAGGTATAGCCAAACTCAACAAAATGTTCGTGAAAAACTATATAGATTTAAAACGAGTATAAGTATTTCTAATTTCTTTTCATCTTTGAACAGATTAAGTCATATGTTACGATGTCGTCGTTAAAACGAAAAATGAAACAACTATTTTGTCAGAACAAAATACAGGATATAATTGTGAATTAATTACTGCTCAGTAATATTTTAATGGAGTTTTATGTATTTCGTACTTTGTGAAGAATTCAGGCAAGCCATATTTAAACGTCGTAGGGCAGTGGGCACGAGAGGAATGACGAAAGGTCAATTAAACCACAAGTAACCAGTACTCATTCAAAGACATCCATGTTTTCTTCCATGGAAAACGCACTGACTAACATGGCAATGAATATCTGACTATATTGACAATAAATATCTTTTTACTTAAATGAAATCAAACAATTTGGAAAATATATTTCAAACTATAAATTTATAACAAAAAGATTCAAGTAAAATAATGAAGTGTACCTAAAGATATTTTTGCAATAGAGCACCTCAGGACAACTACACAATTTGTATCACGAACAGGAAAGCTTGTTCGGTAGTAACATATAAACAATGGACGGCATGGTCGAAATGAAGTATATAAAACATAAAACACACAAAACAGTTTTTTTTCCACATGTATGTTACGCCATGGTGTTCTACGTGTTTTTGTGTCGTTCTGAGTGTTGGTTTTTGTACGGGCCACTTTGTCATTCAGGTGCCCTTCAAGTTGACATTTTACATCTACATTGTTTACAACATTCTCTCTTTGAACATCTCTTAAATTTATATATAATAAATTAAAGTGGTCAAGTCAAATTTGCATTTTTGACGTTTTTGGGCTTAAATTTAACTGATGAAAGGGGAAACCCTCAAATTAAGTCTGCACCAGAAACCAGTAGCCTCGGTTTTATTGAGACTGTTTATCAGTAGTAATGAATGATTCCACATCACTGACGCCCCCAAGCGCATTAGCGGAACACCATTGTCAAATGTTTGTATTCGATACCACGTTGATTTTTTGCCTACATTAAAATTTTATCAAACCGGACGCAGGGATGTTTTCTTAACATTTGGCACGCTTGTATGTGTGTACAATTGCATGCGCGTTGTGAAATTATTCAAACGAAGCACTACCCTGCTACATAGTTGGATACAAGCGTATCTAGCGTATGTATTGCGTATGGTAGGTGTATGCGTAACGGATATGCTGCATGTCTTATATGTTCAAAACATATTAATTATTGTGCGTTTCACTTAGTTCGCGATTTCTACAAAAGTACTGGACAAAATAAAACAAAACGTACCTTGTTAGAAAGAGTTTTCAATCTCGCTTCTGATGATGTCATTTCTGCCGATAACAAATCATAATTAACGATGTAATCGGC
>Ga0224510_10002591_pt1 | contig 10723 bp, 12 predicted proteins | sample SF_May12_sed_USG_FD_170161 | JGI IMG/M metagenome (GOLD analysis project Ga0224510, IMG submission 170161) | Sediment microbial communities from San Francisco Bay, California, United States - SF_May12_sed_USGS_4_1 | ecosystem: Environmental > Aquatic > Marine > Sediment | place: USA: California... | reverse complement strand
CCAGCGCCAACTTGGGGTAGTACGTCCGCTCGCGGTGGAACTCGGTGTCGATGGCGTACCGGGGCTGTTCGATCAGCGCGTCGATCACCTCGGCCAGCGCGGCGTCGGTATCGACCATCCGGTAGTCGGTCATCCCGTCTGGAAGGGCTTGCCGGCTTCGATCCACGCCTTGGTGCCTCCAGCGACATTCACGGCGTCGACGCCCTGCCCGCGAAGGAACTCCGCGGCGCGGAAGCTGCGTCCGCCCATGGCGCAGACCAGGTACACCGGTCCCTCCCGGGGGAACTGGTCGACCTGCTCGGGAACCGTCTCGAGCGGAACGAGGCGGACACCCGCGATGCGGGCTTCGGTGTACTCGTGGGGCTCCCGCACATCGATCACGGTGGCGCCCGCGGCCAGAAGCGTTTCCAGCTGATCGACGTCTATCTCGGGAACGGTGTGGTCGTGCATGGTGTTCGGCGCGAGGTTACCGGTCGGGGCCCCTGATGCCGCGATCACGCTGCCATCGTTGCAGGTCCTCGGGGGTGTCGACATCGGTGAGGCCGGCTGCGCCGATTGCGGCGACGTCGACGATCGTGAGGCCACCGAGTGCCCGACGGGGGGCGCGCTCGCCCGCCTCGAACGCGGCCTCCAGCGTGCGGAGGGCCCGGGGCCGCCAGGCCGCGTGCAGATGATGGCGTCGCCCGTCAGCGGTGAGGGGGACGGCCAAGTCGGCGTCCGGCCGGGTGTCCAGCGCGGTGAGCGTGCGGCTGATGTCGGTTGCTTCGACGCCGGGTAGGTCGACCGCGACGACGAACACCAGCTGGTCGGGTGCGGCCTCGGTGAGCGCGGTGATGATGCCGCCGAGGGGGCCGGCACCGGGATGACGGTCATCGACGACGTCGAGGCCCACGGCCTGTAGTGCCGCGTGGTCGCCCCCGACGGCGACCACCCGCTCGCAGCCGGCACGCCGACAGCGCTCGGCGACCAGTGCCACCAGCGCCACGCCGTCGATCACGATCAGCGCCTTGTCCTCGCCCATGCGCCGGCTGTTGCCCCCGCAGAGGACGGCGCCGACCCGCTCGGTCAGTCGTCGCTCCAGAGATCGGGCGGCGGCCAGTCGGGATCGAGTTGGCGCAGGAACAGCGCACACCGCTCGTCCTCGTCCTCCTCGCCGATCCGTTCGGCCACGGCCTGCAGGCCGGCCAGACAGCGGAGGAAGCCGCGATTGGCCGTGTGGCGGAACCGCACGAAGCCGGCTCCCCGCCAGCCGGCCTGACGAAGTCGGTCGAGGCCACGGTGATAGCCGACCCGGAAGGCGGCATAGGCCTCGGCGTCGTCGCGAGCCAGGCGACCCAGATGGGCCCAGGCGTCGAGCGATCGGGGCCAGCGCACGGCGACGTCGACGACCCGCGCCCGCTGCTCGTCGCCGGGGGCGGACAACGCCTCGGCCAGGGCGGTGCGCAGCTCGTGCTCGTCGTGGTTGAGGATCGTCTCCGGCGGGCCGGTCGACGACAACGAGATGGGCTGATCTTCAGTCACGCGTGCTCCAGACATGGCCGGTGGGCCGCAACTGTACCGGGTGACCCGGCCGGCCCGATCTGTCCCGGTACCGTGGCGCCATGGTTCCTGACTTCCTGGACGTCGACACCCTGCGTTGGCTCATACCGGTGCTGCTCCTGCTGCTCCTCGTCGGCATGGTCCTGGTGGCCAGGTTCGTCACCAAGATGGCGGTCAAGGCGTCGCTGCTGACCGTGATGGCCCTCATCGGGGTGAGTCTGTGGGTCCAGCGAGCCGATCTCGCCGACTGCGCCGACACCTGCAAGTGCCGTATCTACGGCCAAGAAGTCGACATCCCGGTGGACAAGAACCCGCGCTGCGCCACGGACTGACGGGCCCGGCGACGGCCGCGTCGACCGATCAGGGCACCCGTTCGATGCGAAGGATGTTGGTGCTGGGGGCGGTGCTGGCCGCCCCGGCGAGCACCGCCACGAGGTCCCCACTGGCCACATGGCCCTGCTCGCGGGCGGCGATCAGCGATTCGGCCACCCGATCGTTCTCGCCGATCTCGGGATCGAGCTGGATGGGCACCGTGCCCCAGCTCATGGTGAGCTGCTGCACGGTGCGCGGGTCCTGGGAGAACCCCAGTACCTGGGCACGGGGCCGGAAACGGGCCATGGACCGCACCGTGAAGCCCGAGCCCGAGATGCAGACGATGGTGTCGACACCGAGCTCCTCGGCTGCCCGCCATCCCGCCAGGGTCATGGCGTCGGTCACCGAACTGCTGGAGCCGTCCCGATCCGTCATGCGCAGCTCGGCCAGCTCGGCCGCCCAACCATGGTGATCGAACTCCTCGTCGGCTCGGCGGGCGATGCGGCTCATGGTGCGGACGACGTTGATGGGATCGTGGCCGATGGCGGTCTCTCCCGAGAGCATGACCGACGAGGAGCCGTCCCACACCGCATTGGCCACGTCGGACGCCTCGGCTCGGGTCGGAGCGGGATTGGTGATCATCGACTCGAGCATCTGGGTGGCCGTGATCACGGGCCGCCCGAGGGCGATGCACTCGCGGATGATCTCCTTCTGCAGCGGGGGAAGGTCCTCGATGCTGCACTCGTTGCCGAGGTCGCCACGAGCCACCATCACGGCGCCCGACGCCTCGATGATGCCGGTGAGGTTGTCGACCGCCGCACGGGTCTCGATCTTGGCCACCACGAGGGGTCCGCGGGGATGGGGTTCGGTGCCCACGCGGCGGACATCGTGGGCCGAGCGGACGAATGACACGGCCACCATGTCGACGCCGACCTCGATGAAGGCGTCGAGGGCCACCAGGTCCTCGTCGGTGGGGGTGGCCATCTGGAGCCGATCGGCGGGGACGTGGACGCCTGGTCGGCCGCTGAGCCGACCCCCGTGGGCCACCTCGGCCACGAGAAGGTCGTTGCCCTTCTCGACGATGTCGATGAGCAAGCGGCCGTCACCGATGTTGAGCCGGTCGCCGACCTGCACATCGGACAGCAGGCCGGGATACTCGATCTCGATGTCATCGATCGTGCTGCAATCGGCGCCGACGCGGACGTTGCAGCGGCTGCCCTTCTCGAAGTCGATGGGAGCGGTGCCGAAGTCGGCCAGGCGGATCTTGGGGCCGGGAAGGTCCACCAGGATCCCGCAGAGTCGGCCGGACTCGGCTGCCACCCGCCGGATGCGGTGGTATCGCTCGAGGTGGCCGTCGAGATCGCCGTGGGCCAGTCCCAACCGGGCGACGTCCATGCCCGCCTCCATGAGCCCCCGAAGGGAGGCTTCGTCCTCGCACGCAGGACCGATGGTGGCGATGATCTTGGTGCGTCGGCGCATGCCGTGCACGCTACGGCTTGGCGCGCGCGACGCCTCGGCCGGGGGTGTCGGGCGCACGAGAGCGGAGCCGGCCCCACCCCGACGGGCGGGGTTGTGTCGCGTCCTCGACCTGTGCACCATCGTGTTCTCCCGGTGTTCCTTCGGTACCCATCGGCCCGCCGCAGGCGGGGGTTAGGGGCCGAGCGGATGGCCGAGCACCAGAGAGACTATTCGCGCCGGCCGGGCCCGAGCGGCCCGTGAGCGTGGCGAACGTGAGCGGAGATGCGGGCCCGAGCGGCCCGTGAGCGTGGCGAACGTGAGCGGAGATGCGGGCCCGAGCGGCCCGTGAGCGTGGCGAACGTGAGCGGAGATGCGGGCCCGGCGCCGGACCACACGACCGTCCCCATCCACGCGGGTTCCTACGCCGATGGCGGCCCATCGGTGCTGGCCTGGTCGAGCCGTTCGAGCAGGCGATCGCGGATCGACACGCCGGGCTCGCGGGCCTTGTCCCCGGTGCTTCGCCAGCCCAATCGGCTGGAATACAGCAGCGGCGGCTCCTTCAGACGACCCTCCTGCGCCGCGCTCACCCGAGCGAAGAACAGGTCGTGGTCGTATCGGCCGACCAGGCGGTCCTCGATGTCACACACCAGGTGGGCGATGGCATCGACGACCACCGGCAGACCTTGGAAGGTGTCGAGATACTCCGGGAACTGGTGCTGGAACTTGCGGCCCGGGTAGGAGAAGTACTGACCGGCCTCGATCTGATCGGCCGCCAGGATCGACACCGAGAAACGGCCGGACGCGGTTATGAGCGGGTGGGTGTCGTGCTTGGGCGAGACCGATGCCATGAGGATCGGCTCTTCGAACGACACCTGACAGACCCAGTGCGAGGTGTAGGCCCGCTGGACCCCTTCGTGGCTGGCGCCGACCACCTGCACGCCCTTCATCATCTGACCCAGGGAGCGCTTCAGCTCGCGATCGATCACGGCGTCGCCGCCGTCGGCGGCGTCTGCGGGCGAATGGTGAGCAGCGGTGTCATCTCGATCCTGGATCTCCGTCGGGCTGGTCGTTCAGTTGAGTCGCGCCCGGAGCCGGTCGGCCCGAGCGTGGTGGTCGGGGGCGTTGGCCGCGTCGGAGCGGGCCAACCGGTCGGCCGCCTCGGCCGCCAGGTCGAAGCGGCCGATGCTGGTCAACACCTCGCTGGCCTCGGACACCAGGGCGGGTCCCACGCCGGGCAGCCCCACGAGCAGACGCAGCACCTGGGCCAGGCGGAATCGGTCACCGCGCGAGGTGAAGATGATGCGGAGGTTGGCCAGCATGCGGGTCAGGATCTGGGTGGAGTCGACCGGCTCGAGCATCGAGGGGTCGAATGTGGCCGTCGGGCCCTGGATCTGGCGGAACAGCTCGGCACAGCCGTCGCGGTCGAGTCGCCGGCCTCGCCGGTACGGGTCGACGTACAGCGATCGGTCGACCTGATCGCGCAGGAGGAAGTGACCGGGCATGCCGACCCCGGCCAGAGGCACCCCGGCCCGCCGACCCACCTCGATGCAGAGCACCGACAACGTGATGGGGATGCCCCGCCGCCGGTCGAGCACCGAGTCCAGATAGCTGTTGTGTGGGTCGTAGTAGTCGCCGGCGTTGCCCTGGAAGCCGAGCTCGTCGAAGATCCGTCGGGTGAGGCCGTCGAGGGTGGGCTCGGGGAGCGCGTCGGCCATCTCGTCGAGCCGGGTGAGCTGGGCCGACACGTCGATGGGTTCGTCGCGCAGCTCGGACGCGATCAACAAGGCGCCCCGATCGAGCTCGACGACCGGTGCGTCGAGGAGGGCGGCGAAAGCGTCGGGAACCAACACGCTGAGCAACGGTACCGGTCCGGGCCAGCCTCGGTGGGTTCGCCGACGTCAACTACCCTGTCGCCTGTGTGGCCCTACCTCGAGCACGGCGGTCCCATCCCGTTCGCGCACCGTGGCGGCGCGGGCGACTGGCCCGAGAACACCATGCCGGCGTTCGCCGACGCCGTCGCTCTCGGCTACCGGTACCTCGAGACCGACGTGCACCTCAGCCGCGACGGCGTGGTCGTTGCCTTCCACGACGAGTCGCTGGAACGGGTCAGCGACGGCACCGGGAACATCAGCGAACATCGGTGGAGCGAGCTGGCCCAGGTCCGGGTCGGTGGGAGCGAGCCCATTCCCCGCCTCGAGGAGATCCTGCGATCGTTTCCCGACGCCCGGATCAACATCGATACCAAGAGTGACGCGGTGGTCGAGCCGCTGATCGATCTGCTGCGCCGCACGGGCAGCCTCGATCGGGTCTGTGTCGGATCGTTCTCCGAGGGCCGGTTGCGTCGGGTTCGCGAGGCGCTGGGTGCCGACGTCTGCACCTCGCTCGGGCCGAGATCGATCCTGCGGCTGGTGCTGAGGAGTTTCCGGGTCCCCGTCGACGCCCACGTGGCGCCCTGTCTCCAGGTTCCGGTCCGCTGGAACGGGATGCGCATCATCACCGATCGCTTCCTCGACCATGCCCATGCCCACGGCATGCAGGTCCATGCCTGGACCATCGACGATCCCGACGAGATGCGCCAGCTCCTCGATCAGGGTGTCGACGGCATCATGACGGATCGTCCGGCCGTCCTGAAACAGGTCCTCCACGAACGGGGCCAGTGGATCGACACCTGACCGGCCGCCTCAACGGGCCGGGCGAAGGGGCAACAGGACGCCCGGGTTGAGCACGTGGTCGGGGTCGAAGGCGTCCTTTATACGGGCGAAGACGGCCAGCTCCTCGGGTGAGCGGTTGCGGTACAGCTCGTCGCGCTTGGCTCGTCCGATCCCGTGCTCGGCGCTGATGCTGCCGTCGAGCCGACTCACCAGGTCGAGCACCACCCGGTCGGCCTGCTGATCGAGGGGGTCGAGCTCGCTGAGGTTGACGTGCACGTTGCCGTCACCGAGATGGCCGAACACCCAGACCCCCGCACCGGGTGCATCGGCGCGGACGGCGTCATCCACCTGGTCGAGGAAGGCGGTCATGTGACGCGGGGGTACTGACACATCGAGCTTGTGCACCGTGCCCCGCCGCGCGAGCGCATCGGTATGGCCTTCCCTCCACGCCCACAGGCCCTGGTGACTACGAGCGTCGGTGGAGATGACCGCTTCGGCCGCCGACCGGGGCGGCACATGCTCCTCGACGAGCTCGGCCATCCGTTCGGCCATGCCGGCTGGTCCCTGTACCTCCGCCAGGATGCTCACCGGCCAGTCGGGATGGATGACCGACCGGCCGAGGTGCTCGGCCACCAGCCGACACCCGTCGAGCCGGAGGTACTCGATGGCCGTCACCTCGCCATGACGACCGAGCCGGGCGGCCAGTTGCACCGCCGCACCGTTCGACGGGAGCGGAACGAGGGCAACCGCGGTCTCGTCCGACGGGGTGACCAGGGCCAGCCGGACCCGGCTGATGACGGCCAGGGTGCCCTCGCTCCCGGTCAGCAGCGACGGGAGGTGATACCCCGTGTTGTCCTTGGCCAGACCCCGCAGGTCGCACAGGATCTCCCCGGCCCCGGTGACGCACTCGACGCCCACCACGTGGCGGCGGGTCATGCCGTGCCGGAGGACCCGGATGCCGCCGGCATTGGTCGCCACCGTGCCACCGATGGTGGCCGAGTCCCGGGCCCCGAGATCGACCGGGTACTCCCAATCGGCCGTCCGAGCAGCCCGTTGGACCTCGGCGAGTGTTGCGCCGGCCCCGGCGGTGACCTGCCCGTGGTCCACGGGCTCGATGTGGCGGATACGACCAGTGGACAGCACCACGCCGGGCTGTTGGGGGACGGCGCCGCCCACCAGCCCGGTGTTGCCGCCCTGGGTGTAGACGGCCAAGCCCGCCCGGCGACACACGTCGATGACGGCCGCCACCTGGGCGGCGTCGGCCGGCCGGATCAGCGCATCGGCCGAGCCGGTGAAGCGACCGGTCCAGTCGACCGTGGCCGCCGCCATCAGGTCGGGCTCCACCGTCAGGTGGTTCGGGCCGACGATCGCCGTGAGCTCGTCGAGAGCAGCCGATGGGGCCATCGAGCCATCGTGCCACGCCCGGCCGGGCACATCGCACCGTCGCGCTCCGAGCGCCACACGGCTGACCACGGAGGATTCCCTCGATCGGTGGGCGCATCGTGCCGATGGAACGCTGATGTTCACGGTACGCCGCGCCCCGGGCGCCCTCGTCGCCCTGCTCCTGTGGCTGCTGGCGCTCTCGCTGACGGCCGCGGCCCAGACCGCGCCCGAGGACTCGGCCTCTGACGTGCCACCGGTCGACCTGGACCTCCTTCGGGAGGACCTCGGCGAGGATCGCCTCAGTGGCGGGCTCGAGCTGATGGAGCTCGAAGGCGGGACCTACCAGGCGGCGCTGCTCGAGCTCTGGACGGCCCGGTATCGACGTGACGCCGCACGGGCCACCATCGATGCCACCGTGGCGACGCTGGCCGCTCTCGATCTGGATCTGGACGCCGTCACCCGAGAGCGGGCCATCGAGAAGACCCGCCGGACGTCCCTGCTGGCCGCCCTGGACGAGGTAGCTGCGGCCCGGGCCGAGGTGGCCGTCGCCGAGTTCATGGGCGTGGGCAGCGAAGATGATCTCGGCCTCCGGTCCCTCGATCGTCAGCTGGCGGCCGAGGTGGCGGCCATCCCTGTCCACAGCGACATGGCCTGGGAGGCGCTGGACTCCCAGCAGGCCGAGCTGGACACCATGCTCACCGCCACGTTGACGCGCATCGCCGACCACACCGAGGAGCTCGACGGACTCCAGACCGAGATCCAGGATGGCCGAGCCGTGCTCCAGCAGGCTCGCATCCACGACTTCGTACTCACCGGCGAGCTCCCCGGCCTGGCCGAGGAGGTGCGCACGGCCCGGTGGGCGACCACGGTCACCGCAGTGGGCCAGCCGCTCGTGGTGGTGGACGCCTACGTCCACGCGGCGCGCACCATGGCCGCTGAGCAGCCCGACTGCGGTATCGAGTGGTGGATGGTGGCCGGCATCGGTGCCGTCGAGTCCGGGCACGGGACGTTCGGCGGCAGCTCGGTGGACGCCAATGGCGACACCGGTGGCACGATCATCGGGATCGTGCTCGATGGCGAGAACGGAACGGCGGTCATCTCGGACTCCGATGGCGGAGCGCTCGACGGCGACCCCGTCCATGATCGGGCGGTGGGGCCGATGCAGTTCATCCCGCAGTCGTGGAGGACGTTCGGCCGAGACGGCAACGGTGACGACGTGGTCGATCCCCACAATCTCTACGACGCGGCGCTGGCCGCGGCCGGCCTGCTGTGCCGGGTCGACGGATCGCTGTCGGCCGATGCCGGCCTGCGCGCCGCGCTGCTGTCGTACAACCATCGTGAGGTCTACGTGGGGGCGGTGCTGCGGGCGGCCGCGCCGTTCCGCCGGGTCGTGATCCCCGACCCGCCGCCGGTGGCCGACCCCGTCTTCGCTCCGCCGGCCACTCCGGTGTTCCCGCCGGCTACCGCCCCCGCCTGACCCGGCCCCACCGCACCGCCTCCGCCCCGGCTGGTCGTTCGGCGCGAGCCATCACCGATGCGGTCGAGATGTGGTCGGACGGTCACATCTCGGGGCTTCGGCTGTGTACAGACCTGTGTAGATCATCGATCGGGATGGGGATTTCGCGTCGGATCTGGGGATAGCCCTGGGGATCTCGCGAAACCCCTTGACCGCGGTGATGCGAAGGGGCAGGGTGTCGACAGCAACGAGGAACGTGAACCAACCGGACCGACACGTCCGCTCGAAAGGTTCCGGAGGCTTCGGCCGAAGGAAGCGATCGGGTTGGCCGGGTGCCTGGAAGGCGATCAGGAACCGTTGCCAGCAGACCGACAAGCCCGAACCGTCACCGGGGAGGGTGAGTCGACAAGGACCACGGGACGTTGGCAGACGTCGACCATCGAGTTCGCTCGACGGAAGACCGAGTGAGCGGACCGCTCGGGTCGGATGAGCCAGCAGCCGGTGTCGACGGACAGCGGAGCATCTGCGGGAGCAGCCGGTCCGAGGCAAGTGGCTCGATCATCACCAAGTGGGCGCCGCCGGGCGGCCATGTGGGCGACGGTCGAGGGCAGCCGACGGGTTGTCACCGGGTCGACTCGGGTGTGGCTTCCTGCCAACGGAGCAGGGGGTGACATCAGGCCATCGGGAGCGTCCCTTCGGGGGTGGTTCGGGATGGTTCGGAGCCCAGCTGACGGGTTGGGACGACGATGACGGTCGCACGTAAAGGCCCCGAGAAGCGCAGCCGGTCAAACGGTGAGGCTACTCGGGGCCTTTCGCTGTCCTGACCCCGATCACCCGCCGCTCACTCCTTCAGCGCCACCGCATTGGGCGTGACGTTCATCTTGGGCTCGTATGCCGCGGCGTCGACGTCGCGGGCCTGGCCGGCCATCGAGTTCCGCAGGTCGCGACGACAGCCGGGGCACGGGCCGTAGAAGTCGGCGGCGGCGGCGTGGCCGCAGCGGGGACAGTCGAATTCGAGGGGGTCGGTGCCGGCATCATCGAGGGCCATGGCGTCATCCTGTCACGCAGGCCGAGCACCGTTTGACACCACAACCACGTCGTCCACAACAAATCCACCGGTCATGGAGGGGAAATCCACCGGTCATCCTCTGGATATGCACAGGGCAGCCTCTCTACGGTGGAGCAGTCGATCCGCAATCCACGGAGGTACCGGCCATGGCTACGTTCCAGATCCTGCTCCAGAACGGATCGACCGAGATCATCGACGGGGTCGACGGGTACGAACCGGAGGGCCCGATGACCACCTTCTTCCGCAGCGGCTCGAGCCGAGCGGTGATCGATTCGTGGAGCGAGCGGGTGGCCAGCGTGCGCACGGTGGACATCGCGGTGGTCCGACGCCTGGCCGCCGACCCCGAGTCGGTGGTGCTCACCGTCTGAGGCGCCGGCCCGACCGACGGTGCGAGGACGCCCCCGAACGGTCGCCGGGCACCGCCTGTTGGGGGTTGCGGCCCGACCTGGGCGCCGCGAGCAGGCGTGGGCCATCTATCATCCTGAGCGATGTCATCCACCGACGCTCTCGATCCCATCATCATCGGCGCCGGCCCCGCCGGCCTCACGGCGGCCTATCAACTGATGAAGGCCGGGGTGCCCTCGACGGTTCTCGAGGCCGACGACGTGGTCGGGGGTATCAGCCGCACCGCCGAGCGCGACGGCTGGCGCTTCGACATCGGTGGGCACCGATTCTTCACCAAGGTGGGGGCCGTGGAGGATCTCTGGCACGAGATCCTGCCCGATGAGGACTTCCTCACCCGGCCCCGCATGAGCCGGATCTTCTACAAGGGCAAGTTCTACGACTACCCGCTGCGAGCCATGAACGCCCTCCGCAACCTGGGCCCGATCGAGGCCATCCGGTGCGTGGCCTCGT
>Ga0224510_10002590_pt1 | contig 10724 bp, 8 predicted proteins | sample SF_May12_sed_USG_FD_170161 | JGI IMG/M metagenome (GOLD analysis project Ga0224510, IMG submission 170161) | Sediment microbial communities from San Francisco Bay, California, United States - SF_May12_sed_USGS_4_1 | ecosystem: Environmental > Aquatic > Marine > Sediment | place: USA: California... | reverse complement strand
TGCTCCCTACGATTCTGGACGCACTCAGCAGTATCTATTTATGACCCACCACCTCCTTGGGTTGTTCAATCCTGCTCATCGCTGCGAGGAGCAATGTGCACAATGACCTCCGACAGGGAAGGGTCTTGGTTGACGATGTAGTGGATCGGTAGCGGAAAACTGGAGGTGTCGTCAGCCATCACTGATTCCCGTAGTTGACCTGGAGAGGAATCATCCAGCAGCCTGCTATCGAAGGTTGCCGAAGATGTCGTGCCTGTACGAGAGAATCGAAGGACGAGCCTACCAAGCGTCGATGGTACGGAAATAGTCAGTTGGGTATGGGCCGTGAGTTTGGAGCGGAGCTGTTCAGCCTCTGAGATTGGGAACAGGAGTTGGGGTTGTGCGGTGCCAACTTGCTTCCAGAGTTGCAGGAATCCGTCTTGATTGGACTCAACGGTGAGTTCTAGAGGCGCGGCCTTATCCATGGCACCATCGTGGGTCTGTTCGGACTGTTCTCTCGAGGCAAGGCTATACCGGATACCCACTGCTTGAAGTGAGGAGGCGCGCTTGCGCTTGGTCATGGCCAATGATTGAGCTGCAAATTCCGACTGGTCTGGAGGCTGTGCCGATTCACTCGCGACCTTCTCGCGTCGTCGGTTATCCATTGTTGTTGACTTGTCTGAGCCGTGCGGTTGCGCTCCATGGAAGAGCGAACGGGCGCTCAGTGAAGCACGTTCCTTGAGGGGCAACGTGCTCTCTACTCCAGACTCGCTTTGCGGAGTTGTAGCAGCTGCGTGGGACTGCGGTGAGGCGGGTGCGATCGGTTGAGAGGCGGACGTTGAGGTTTCGTCAGTTGATGTGGCCAACATTTCGGCGGAGGGTTGGACCTGCTTGTGCACCGTTGCTGTCTCTGCATGTGGTGCTGTAGCATCACGCTCGAAACGATCGATTCGCCGTTCATCCGGGCTTGTACCGGAGGGGGGAGCCTTAGAGGGTTGCTTGGCGGTGAGCCCCTCTCTCAGAGGGGGAGGTGACGAACGGGACTTCTGTTGTGACGTCGTTGAGGGTTCGTTCGCTGGGGCAGTGGCAGATTGGGTTGAGGCAGGAATGGGCGATGAAGGGACGGAAGGCCGTGCCTCTTCCTTGACGGTTAATTGGGCTTCTTGCCGAAGACTCTCCTGGTATAGGTTGGTTCCAAGAACGACGGCAAGGACTGCACCGGCCAAACCTCCGGCCCAGGCGAGCCCGGCTGGACGTCGGAGCCAGTCGAGCCACGATGTCGCGCGATGGTCTGCCGAAGATGCCTCTCGTAAGGCCTCCAAGAGCCTGCGGCGTACCGTTGGATCAGTCAGAAGCTCCTTCAACGCCTGCTCATCGGCCAGTGCGTTGAAGAGGGCCTGATCGTGCAACGCCGTTTGGTAGAGCTGTTCCTTCTCCTCGGCGGTCAACGTCTCCGCCGCAAACCCACCGAGAAGCTTTTCGAGGTCCTGTTCACTCATCGGAATCTCGCTCGTCGTTCGTGAAGCGCATCTCGCCAAAGATTCATAACGCAAAACTCGAAACCCGAAACGTCTTCTCATTCCCATGATCCTCCCATGAGATCCAGTAACTGCTTCCGGCAACGAAGATCCCACGTGTATATCGTATTGATCGAGCTTTGCCCCATGATTTTCTGAATCTCCGGGAAGCTTTTCCCTTCCAGCTTCCATGTGAAGAGTTCCCGGCAACGCTCACCAAGTTGCGCGATGGCTGAAAGCAGCCGGTCAACTCGCTGCTTCTGGTCAAGTTGCGTCATCGGATTGTTGCTGGTATCGGCGAGGGGCAGGTCCTCCGCCGATTCCTGGTTATATTCGCCACGCCGCAAGGACTTCCGATGGGCATCCAGCATCTTGTATCGCAAGACTTGGAAGGCCAAGGGGACGAGTTCGACCAATTCAGTCACGTGTGAATACTTGTCGTGCAGCACGGCTAAGACGTCCTGCGTCAGGTCTTCAGCGCGATCCCTTGATAGACGTGATGTCGCAAACGCGAGAATCCTTTCGCGGAGGGCGTGCAGTGTCTGGTCGCGGTCCATCAATGGTCAGTGGTCGCGGTGGTCGCAGTATCAGTCAGGAGATCTCCGATCGATCGGAAACGGAGATTGAGTCCTGCACAGACCTCCACCTGCCGGTCAAATCGGTTTGTCGTGCGGATCATCTCCCATAATGTTCCAACGCCCACGCGTCCCCAGGCGGCCAGATGAAAGACCGACAGCGGATAATCGGTCCCAAAGAGCAGGCGACCCTGTAGGTCGGGATGATGTCTGAGCTGCAGCAACATCTTCAGTCGATGGGGCTGGGTGAGGGCAGAAATGTCGGCATAGAAGTTCGGATAACGCTCGCACAAGTCGCGAAAAGTTGGAAGAAACTTTTCATACAGCATCAGGCCATAGCTGCAGGCATGGGCGGCAATCACCGTCACCCCTTCGTCCAGCGCCAGACGGAGCCGATCGGGATCGCCCAGAGATTGGTCCTTACCGATCAGGCTGAATTCATACCCCACGTGGCTCAAAAACGGCAGTCGTCGCTGAGCCAGCGCCCGATAGAACGGCCTGTATCTCTCATCCGCCGGGTTGAAGTGCTGGGCGTTCGGTAAGACTTTGATCAGAACGGCTCCGGCATCGGCGCAGCGGTGAACTTCATCGATGGCATCTTCACGCTGCGGGTTGATCGAGGGGCCGGCCAAAAAGACATCGGGATTGGCGCGCACGGTTTTAAAGACGTAGTCGTTGCTGATCAGAAAGTCGGTGTGTTGGCGGTTGAGGAGGCCGGTCTGGTCATAGAATCCATCCATCCCGAGGAGCACGACTTTCTGCACGTACCGTGACGCGCGTAACTCCGTCAGGAGATGATCGAGGTAGCGCTGATTCGTTTCACGCGGCTGTGCCGGCGAGAGGTCATGTTTCCAGAGGAGAAAGCGAAAGAGCGGGCTACGCAGGAGTTTTGGCGAGATGAAGCAGCCATTGTCGCCGTCCGGCAGGGCGGCCAGATGGACATGGCAATCGATCAAGGTTTTTTCTGAAGTGGATGCCATGCTGAAAGTTTCGGGTTTCGAGTCTTGGGTTTCGAGGAACTATCCCTGGTTTGGAGTTGCGGGTTGAGCCAGGACTCGAAACACCACACTCGTAACCCGGACCTACTTCTTGTATTTCCCGCCTTTGATGCCAGAATTGCGGAGGTATTGCATAAGGGCTCCGATCAGTCGTGCGGTTTCAACAGTTGTGGAGGATAAACGGTCAAATGTGGGTTTATTAAGATATCCGAGATCAAAAGCAACATAGAGATGGCTTTCGACCTCGCCTGCTGATCCCTTTGCCATACTCAGAAACTGAACGAACTCAGCGGTGCCACTGCGTTCATAGCCTTCAGCAATGTTGGCCATGATGGAGACGCTCGCACGACGTATCTGATCTCGAAGTCCAAAGTCTTTGGCGAAAGCTCCACCAGTAGAAACCAGATAGATATCCTTGGTCAATTCTCGCGCTTTCTGCCAGGCTGTGATGTCCTTAAAGCTTTTGAATAACGGCATAAATCGAGTTCCGAGTTTCTGGTTGCGAGTTTCGAGTTACACCAGGATTCGAGGCTTGCGTTCTGACTTCAACCTCGAAACCCGTAACGTGAAACCCGAAACGGGTTTATCCCTCCTGGAGCCGTTCCATCGCAATACGCTTGACGCCTCGCAGGTCGAGCTTGCCGGTTCCAAGGACCGGTAACGCGTCCACTTTCACGAAGTGGTGCCGAGAGGGAATGAAGAGATTCGGGAGCCCCATAGTAGACAGTTTTGAGAGGATATCGGGAATCGCGCTCTCGTCCACGGTGTGCAGGACGACGAGGCGCTCTCCCTTTTTCTCGTCAGGAAGGCCAGTGACGGCAAACACCTGGACTTCTGCACCGGCGGCTTGCTGCAAGGCCTCCTCCACCTTTCCATGTGGAACCATTTCACCGCCGATCTTTGAAAACCGAGACAGCCGATCGGTAATGGTCAGAAATCCATCGTCATCCAGCGTGGCAATATCCCCTGTGATGTACCAGCCATCCCGCATCACTTGAGCGGTCAAATCTTCCCGGCCCAAATACCCGTTCATGACATTCGGCCCTTTCACCAGCAACATGCCGGGCGTGCCAGATGGAAGAGGGCTGTAACTGTCGGGATCGACGATCTGGACGGAGACACCCGGAAGGGGCTGGCCGACCGTGCCACGGCGTGAGGCCGGTTGGTAGTAGCCGGCTGCGCGGAAGTCCGGGCAATTGACGGCGATCACGGGGGCGCATTCGGTGACGCCGTAGCCTTCGATCGGTCCGACTCCGAACGTGTCTTCTACTGCCTGGGCGAGGCGGGCCGGTAGTTTTTCTGCGCCGGTGAGGATCACCCGGACCGAGCTGAATTGTTCCGGGGTGCAACGGCGGGAATAGAGTTGTAGGAACGTCGGCGTGGTGACGAGGAAGGTGACGCGATATTTCCTGATCAGTTCACCGATGGCAGCCACATCAAGCGGCGACGGATGAAAGATCATCGGTGCGTTGTTGGACATCACGAACCAGAACACCATGTATCCGAAGGAATGGAAGAAGGGGAGGATGCCGAGCACACGTTCATCTTGATACAGATGGAGCATCTGTGTTGCGCCCTGGCAGTTGGAGTCGACACTGAAATGGGAGAGCATCACGCCTTTGGGTTCGCCGGTGCTGCCGCTGCTGAAGATGATGGTGGCCAGACTGTCGGGGGTAAGGGGCGTCGTCTGCCCGCAGGCCCGTTCGATGATGCGGCAGGGAGCGAAGAGGGCCAGCAAGGCCGCCTGAAGTTTGTGTTTCGTGCCGATCGTTTTCGCAAGATCCTCCAGCCAGATGATCGAGGGGCCATCCGGCAGGTCGAGCTTGGCCCTCTCGACGAACAGACGGCTGGTCACAATGGTACGAAGCCCGGCCAGCTGGACAGCCGCTTCCAATCCTGACTTTCCAACCGTGTAGTTCAGATTTACAGTGGTTTTGCCGCAGAGGGGAGCGGCGACGTTCACTAAGGCACCGGCGACCGTGGGTGGCAGCAGTACGCCGATCCGCTCTTGATCGTTCCAAGAGGGGCGAAGGATTCTTGCCAGGACGATGGATCCGATTAAGGCTTGCAACGAGGAGACATGCGGGCGATTCTGGTCGGCCATGGCCAGGCGAAACGGATAACGACGCATCGATCGGATAAATTCCCGATGGAGTGGCGGCCGATGGGGTTTCCTCAATTGCCAGGCAGCCTCTCCCAGCTGACGGATCGTCCCGCGCAACTCATGGACCGAGGTCGTAGCAGGCAGAGGAGCTCCAAATGAGACGGTGACGGGGTAGGGGAGCTGTTCCGGGATCTTCCACAAAAATTTCCCACGATTGAAGCTGAAGATACTGCCCCAGACGCGATCGAGGTGCACGGGGATGATCGGAACGGTTCGTCCCTTGACGATCCGTTCAAATCCCCGTCGGAACGGCAGGAGCGTGCCGGTGCGGGTAATTTGCCCTTCGGGGAAAATGCAGACCAGGTCGCCGTTCTCGAGGGCAGCACCTGCTTCCCGGAGTGCCTTGAGAATCACTCGCAACCCGCCGTGCGACGAGATGGGAATGACGCCGAGCGCCTTCATCAAGGGTTTGAGGATCGGCAGTTCGGCATACTGGGCATCGACGACGAATCGCACGGGGCGATCGAGGCTGGCGATGAGCAGCAGCCCATCCACAAACGAGACATGGTTGGGAACCAGCAATGCGCCTCCGGACGGCGGCATGTGTTCCGCTCCAAGGATGCGAAGGCGATAGAGGGTATTGGTGAGCAGCACAAGGATCAATCGAAGAAACGTATCGGGTAACAGCCACAGGGCATAGAGCATACCGGCCAAGGTCATTCCGGCAGTGGCCAGGAAGATGCTGGCGGTCGAGAGACCGGCATTAGCCAGCCATCCGCCGGACAGTGAGCCGAGGAGGATGCCTGTAAAGACACAGGTGTTGGACAAGGAGATCACGGCGCCGCGCCGATCGGGCGGCGATTTCCATTGGAGGATGGCGTTCAAGGAGACGAAGATGAAGGCGCTGGCAATGCCGAGTCCACCCAAGAGGAAAAATGTTCCAGAAAGTGGGGGCGCCACGATACCGAGAAGGAGCAGGGCTAGGAAGACGCCGATGGCGCCTAAGGGGATCAGCCCGTATTCCACACGGTTGCGCGAGATCTTCCCCACCAAGATAGCACCGATGCCAATGCCGATCGACAAGAGCGTGAGCGGAAGTCCAGACATGGCATCGGAGAGTTGAAGCACCGCTTTGGCGTAGACGATCACGTTTTGCATAAACAGACTGGCGATCGTCCAGAAAAAAACTTCCATGGGAATGGCCATCTGCAACATGCGTTCGGTGCGAATCGCCTCCCAGGCACCGCGGATTGTGGCGCCGATGCCGCCCTCCGTGCGAGCGGGAGGAACCGGTGGGATGGACCATGCGGTGATAAGACCGACGATCGACAGTCCGGTCAGCACGAGCGGGGCTAGCCACGTGTGAGATCCGGCTATCTGCAGCAGGACGCCTGCGGCGGCCGTCCCCGTCAGGATGGCTGCAAAGGTCCATAGCTCCAGGAGGCCGTTGCCGGCAGCCAGACGTTCATGGGGGATCAGCTCCGGAAGAATCCCATATTTCGATGGGCTGAAGAGCGCACTGTGAACACCCATGCCACAGAGAACGATCAGTGGAAGTGTGCCACCGGCAGGGTTCATCCAGAGTGCGACGGTGCCGGCTGCCATCAGCAGAATTTCAATGACTTTGATCGTCACGATCACCGTCCGCTTGCTCACACGATCGGCGAAGGTGCCGCCGACCAGCGAGAGGAGCACGAGCGGCAGGGTGAAGATGACAAAGGCTGTGGCGGTTTGTGTTTGAGCGACGGTTTCGAATTCTGGCCCCGGGGCCATCCCTGCTGTCGCTTGCCGGATGGCCAGCAAGGCCACCATCAGTTTCCAGGCATTGTCGTTGAAGGCTCCGCAGAACTGCGCGATCAGGAGGCCACGGAGGGAGCGGAAGACAGGTTGTTGGTCTGGACCGGCCGCGGTGGTCATGCGTGTGGGCTATTGTGCCCGATTATGATGGCTTGGGGAAATAGGCAACCCTTCTAGTTCCATGATTCTCAAGGCGTTCGTCGTCGGGCAGGGGCCCGGCCTCAGTTGGTAGTCGAACGTCAGAGCCCCGTCTGACACCGTTTCTTGGAAGTGGGCGTTCCGTAGTCGTGGGATGGCCTGTTCCAGGTCTGCTAATTCCAAATCATGCGTGCTGACTAGGCCGAATCCTCGTCCCTTCGAAAGCGCGGTGATATAGGCCTGGCTACCGATGAGCCGTTCGCGGTTGTTGGTGCCCTTGAAGATCTCGTCGATCAGAAAGAGTACAGGAGGCAGGGTGCGCTCCTTCGTGGCGTCGAGGATGGTCTTGAGTCGTTTCACTTCGGCGTAGAAGAACGACAGACCGGCATCGAGCGAGTCGTCGACGCGAATACAACAGGCGAGTCGGTTCCAGGTCCATTCAAATGAGCCGGCACATACCGGCCCTCCGGCTTGTGCAAGGCAGAGGTTGATGCCGATGGTTCGCAGAAACGTACTCTTGCCGGACATATTCGACCCGGTGATCAGGTAGATTGAGCCGAGTTCAGCCAGCTGCACATCATTCGCGATGCGCGGACCTGGAGGCAGCAAGGGGTGTGCGAGCCGGCTTGCACGGAGAGTCGGGGGATGCTCCTGTTGCCCATCAGCGACGACGAGTGGAGTCGGCCAGATGTAGTCAGGGTGGAGGTAGGCAAAGGTCGCGAGTGCCGACGCAGCTTCGATTTCTGCCAAGGCATCGAGCCATTGCGGGAGTGCCTGTTGGATCCGGTCTTGTGTGTGAATCAGCCGGCGCAGGAACCAGAGGTCCCATGGGCCAATCGCGTTGATCGTCAAGTGCACGAGGGGATGGGCCTTAATGCTGATGGCATGGAGCGTGCGTGCGGCATCCTTCAGTTGTTGTGTGGGACTGACGGTGCCGATCAGGTTGGTCCAGGTGGACGCCAGCGTCGTCTCTCGCTGCGCGGCGTATCGCTCGATCGAGCCAAGGACTGTGGCCAGACGCTCGGTTTCATGATGCAGACCGACTGCATGCTCGAGCAACTCTTCCCCTTGATCGGTCATGAAGTAGATCACCACATAGGCAGCGAACGAAAACATCCAATAGCCTGGCAGCAGTCCGAACAGCGTGGCGAGGCCAAGTCCGATTGTCGTTAGGGCAAGAAGCGTCTGGATGACCAGGATGGTATTCAGGTGCGGGAGGCCGAGCCGATGCTCGATCACCGCGGCCAACCGCTTGCCGTTGATCTCCTGGTCGCCCGTGAGTTTGGCATCGAGTGTGAGCCGGTCACGTAATAAGGGACGAGCGGTCAGTTCCTTGACCAGCGCGTGCCTGCGACGCCACTCGGCGGGGAGAGGAGGTTGGTTTAGGAGCCAGCCGTGCAACCGCTCGCGGCCCTGGTCCGATATGGTGGTGTCGAGCAGATGCGTGAGGGAATGAGGACCAAAGAGGTCGAGATCTGCCGCGTAGGGGTGAGCATTCGGTCCGTTGGTCGATCTTGTTGGGATCTTTCCCCAATCTAACGCGATCCGGGCTAGATGTGCCTGTTTGATCTGTTTCCACTGGCGAAGCCGATGAATCTGCGTTTCTACCTTGTTATGATAGGCCGCCACGGCGATAAAAATGATGAGGAAGAGAGCGAGTGACAGGTTGCCGCTGTGGTACCAGTTGAGCTTGTACAGAGTGACGGTACAGATGAGGCCGATCAGGAAGATCGCCAGCCGCCATCTGGTGAACAGGGCGCTGGTCTTCGTGCCTTGAGCAATGAGGCGGTCCGTTCGTCCGATGATTGTCTCAAGTCGAGCGCTTCGGGGTGGCGTCATGATTGGCGACCTTACTGGGAACGAGCGAGAACGTCAAATGCTGAAATCTCGGAGAGGCAATGGTCTTGTTGCTACGTATCATGAGTGAGTGTTGATGATGTCGAATGGCTGGGTCGATGTCTGTATCCATGACAACTTCGATGTCGGCGAGCTGCTGAGTCGCCTGGATGATGCCATGGTCCAGGGAGCCTGGGAGGATGATGGGGGAAAGGTCCATCTCTATTGGGCGGAAGCCCAGTGGAATGAGGAACGACTCTCAGCGCTCCGCCTGGCCCTTGCGGATCTAGCAGAATCGGGCCAAGGGCAGTCGCTGTCCGTGACATCTGTGCCTGATCAGGACTGGAACGAAGCCTGGGCTCGTTCCGTCAAACCGCTTCGCATCGGTCGGTTCGTCATTCGCCCAAGTTGGGAATCGGTTTCGCTCGCCCCTCGTGACCTCGAAATCATCTTGGACCCCAAGCAAGCCTTCGGCACGGGGCACCATGCGACGACACGTATGTTGCTGGAGTGGTTGCACGAGGACATTCGAGGAGGCGAACAGATTCTGGATGTCGGTACGGGTAGTGCCATTCTGGCGATGGCCGCCGTCAAGCTCGGGGCGGCCTCTGCGATTGGGATCGAGATCGATCCGGTTGCCGTCGATTGCGCAAGAGAATGTGTCGAGCAGAACAGATTGGGCGATCAGATCGAGATTCAGTGCGGGACCTTAGGTGATTTACCGACAGTGAGACGGCAATCAGTCGAGCTTATACTGGCTAATCTTGATAGGCAGACGGTCTTAACTCTTGCGGAGGATTTGGCATCCGTGGCGTCGGGAGGGGCGAGGGTGTTGGTCTCCGGCATTCTCAGTGAGCAACGGGCTGAGATCATGGAGCGGTTTTCCGATCTTGGGCTCGCCTGTTCGAAACAACGGGAGGAGGAAGGTTGGGTGGCGCTGACATTTCTACGGTCGGAATCCTGTGAAGGGGAGGCCTGATCATGTCCACCAGGCCGCCGTACGCCCATGTGCATCAGATCAACATTTCCGATGGAGGGGTTCCGAAGCTTCCTGTGTGGGAAGCCAAGGTGAGTGAACAGGGTGTGGATGGCGATCGGCAGCGCAATCTCAAGTTCCACGGAGGCCCAGACCGTGCGGTCTGTTTGTATTCGCTTGAAGTGATTGAGCGGCTCCAAGATGAGGGGCATCCCATTGATCCCGGATCCTCTGGAGAGAACCTGACCTTGTCCGGCTTGGACTGGCATCAGGTGCGGCCTGGCGTGCGGTTAACCATTGGTCCGGAAGTCCAGCTTGAGGTGACGAGCTATACGACGCCCTGTAGCCACAATGGTCGGTGGTTTCGGGATGAGGACTTCTCGCGCATGTCTCAGAAACTCAATCCCGGCTGGAGTCGGGTCTATGCAAAAGTATTGCAAAGCGGGATTGTCAGGCCGGGGGATGTCGTGACAATTGAGTCGTGAAACGTGGTTCGTGAAGCGTGAAACGTGAAATGTCCTAGTCCGGAACGAAATACGCTTCACGTGCGACGATTCACGAACGATATAGGGTGAGGATGATGGAACGAGTACTTGAGCCAGAACTAATGGATGATCTTAGGCAGGCGGAAGCCTACGCGCGCGCTGACTTTGCAGAAGAGAATCAAGGATTCGTCGAACGGTTCAAAGAATACTTTCCCGAGTTTTCGCAAGGGACGGTGTTGGATCTCGGCTGCGGTCCAGCGGATATCCCAATTCGATTTGCCCAATTGTATCCAGCCTGCCAGATCATCGGGGTTGATGC
>Ga0224510_10002589_pt1 | contig 10725 bp, 4 predicted proteins | sample SF_May12_sed_USG_FD_170161 | JGI IMG/M metagenome (GOLD analysis project Ga0224510, IMG submission 170161) | Sediment microbial communities from San Francisco Bay, California, United States - SF_May12_sed_USGS_4_1 | ecosystem: Environmental > Aquatic > Marine > Sediment | place: USA: California... | reverse complement strand
CGACAAAAAGAAACCCATATAAGCCCCCCCCCCCCACATTTTGTGGTGGGGGTATAATAAAGGGGCTAGGACAGCTAAGTAGGGGCCTATTGTCACTGACCTTCAGTAAGTCTCGCCTTGCCTCCTGTTGGCTGGCACAGCACAGTGGAACATCCTACACACAGCACTACGGTCTGGGCATGACTGAAAACTGTGGTTATCTTGTAGCAGCCTGCAAACAGAGGAAAAGGGACTTATGTAGGGTGATAAATGTAGCTACAACACACAGCACGATAGTCTGGGCATGACTGAAAACTGTGGTAAACTTGTAGCAGCCTGCAAACAGAGGAAGAACAACCAACAAAAAATTGACTTCGGGTAGCATGGAAGATTTTACATGATTAAACATTACTCAACATCAAATGTGACTATCTAGGACACAGATGCTCACATAAAATGTATGCTGCGTAGTAGACCCAAATGTTGCGGGCGACACGTTGTCTCAACATGGTGGTCATTTCTGTAAAATTGTTTCTAAATCCGACTTCAAATAACGAAGTTATGGGCCGGACACGAATGGGACGTACGGACGGAAGGACGGACGGACGGACGGACAAGGCGACGACTATAATTATGCTCCCCCGAAATTTTTCGGGGAGCATAACAATCACATCAAGTTAGACTCTTTAGTCTGTTCTTGCCAATCGACTGACCACCTCTTTTAAACATGAGTATGGGACAACTGCAGCACATATCTCGCAATGTCTAGTAAAAACCATTATGCAGAACGTGTACCGCTCCAGGTGGGGCTTGAAGACACAAGTGTCCCACATTTCATAGCCATATTTACCAAACAATAAATGGCCATGAACAACACAATTACAATGCTAGATAACACATTAAACCTTCATGATATAAAAATTAAATTCATTCAGAAATGTCGTTAATAAGTTGCATTTTATCATTATTTCTTTAAACATTCTATCCTGTGACAAATGCAGTCATTTACAACACATCCAATTGGATAAAGTTCTAAGTGGCCTACATTTTTAGCATTGGCAAATGCTTTAATTTGTACTTCCTGTTGTTAAGGACGCAGGTTCAATTCCCGGTTTGGACCCAAATAATTATTTTTTTGATTTTTTTGCAGGCCTTCCAGCAGCCACTCACCAAAAAGTAGGAAAAATGTAGGAGCTTTTTTGACATAAAACTAGGAAGAAGTAGGGTTTTTTTACAAAAAAGGAGGAATAGTAGGAATTATTTGACATGAATCAGGGGCGTCAGAAGCATTTCGATATTGGGGCCGCAAGTGTTAGAGATAATGCAATATTACATTGTTGACAAACAAGAGGGCCCAGAGGGCCCTGGGTCGCTCACCTGAGGAAAAGGTCAAAGGTCACAGTGGAGCCATTTACAGAGAACCACTAATGTTGTCCACCAAATATTTGTAGAGGACCTCTAAATAATTTTATACATCAAATATGAAAGTTCTAGGCCTTGTGGTTTCAGACAAGAAGATTTTTGGAAATTGCATTTTGAAAACCTATTTTTTTTACCTACTTATGCAATCAACTTGAACAGTTTGAACAACTTTGATAGGGAACCACCCAGGAATCATTTTTGTGAAGTTTGGTCAAATTCCCATTAGCGGTTCAAGAGAAGATGTCGTTGAATGTTTTCTTTATATAATTTAATGTTAAATTGTGACCCCCGGGGCGGGGTCAATTTTCACCCCAGGGGCAATATTTGAACAACTTGGTTGAGGACCTCTAGACGATGCTATATACCAAATATGAAAGTTCCGGGCCTTGTAGTTTGAGACAAGAAGATTTTTGAAAATTGCATTTTGAAATCCTATTTTTTGACCCCGTGACCTACTTATGCAACCAATCAGAACCATTTGAACAACTTTGGTAGGGGACCACCCAGGGATCATTACTGTGAAGTTTGGTCAAAATCCAATGAGTGGTTTCAGAGGAGAAGATGTGTAAGTAAAAAAGTTTACGCAAGACGGACGACAGACGACGCACGACGACGGACGACAGACAAAGGCGGGTCACAATAGCTCACCCTGAGCACTTTGTGCTCAGGTAAGCTAAAAATGAAATCTTACCCGTTGCTGAACAGTCAGCGCATTGGCGCACAGGGCAATCAAACTCGGATACTTATCTGCAAAGAAAAATTGAAATTGTGAATTATCCGATATAAGCTTTTTTCAGCATAGTGTTTTTACATTAAAGATGCTAGGTCTATATTTTGATATCCCCTTATAATAGGTCACAAAGCTTGCACTGTGTTCAATCTACTCAATACTTTAATATTGTAGAAGAAATTGCCATATTGTCTTCATAAAAAGTTTTTAGACAAAAAAAATTAAACACAGGTTTACCCTAAGGCTTGCCGGAGCCGGGAATTGAACCTGGGACCTATCGCACCCAAAGCAGATGCGTTACCTCTGCAAAACTGAGTTAACTGAGAGTAACAATTGTGGTCAACCTATTTAACTGCTTCAACCCAATGGGTCGAACGTGAATAAGCAAATCTGAATTTTCGGCCACACATTTTCAACTAATGCATTTTTCTGTAATATTTAAACATGCATAAATAGCTATATTTGGCAGTTTCTCATATTTACGGGAGAAGGTTTCACTGCTTAAATGTTGTTAAAATGTAAGATGTAAACATTTTTGACCTAAAGGATTTAGGCATACAGTGTAACCTCTTTAAGCACGACCTTTTGAAAGAATTTGATTCTGATGCCTTTTATCAAACGCACATATGCTTACTCAAACTGCGCCGTCTGTACAAGACTCTTGTAGAGGTGAACATCTTTACTGTGACCCTTCGACTTTTGCATAATTATGCCTTTTCCCTAATGATGGAGGTCATTTTGGTGCACTGGCTCAGAAACTGCATGTCAACTGTAATCAATAATACTTACATAAAACATACACACAGGTCTTTATATATCAAGTTTACATTTGGAAATGCATAATCAACAAAATTAACTATTGGCCAGCTTTTTTTCATATTAATCGTTCCGTCCAGTCGTTTGTTTGAAATATTGTACATCACTTTAAATTCTCAAAGAGCACATTTCACTTTTTTAATTGGTGAGTGGTGAGTTTGTGTGTGTCGCAAAATGCATACACTGTGTTATTTTCATTCTCTTGATGCTGTATGATGTCAGATTAGTTTATAATAGCATACAAATCATAGTATAATAAATAAACTAATGTCACTTTTACACAAACAAACTATAGAAGCGACAAATGTACAGAAAGATATAACATGATTTACCTTCAATAAAGAAACATATTTCGTTTCGTTTATAGAATTTATATCGGCGGAGCAGGGGTTTCCGAGTACACACCAGATGGACAGGGTGCAGGGTGAAGCCTAGTCTCAGGCCCATATCGCTCTATGCGTATAGTTTCTATTTCACTCTCAGCCAGAGACATCATGACCAGACACTGTAAGGGATTATATGGGACTGACAGTTGATGGATATAGATGAAAGAATATGTTTGTAAACTACACAGATTGCTTTAATTCTTCAACACGTTACAAATTCATATATGCCTCATGATTTTTTTCTGGTAAAATGACATTACTTATGCAAGGAAACAAAGACAAAAGAAATGCTTAAGTGTGAGTAAACATTTTCCATTCACATACCACACACTTAATCAAATCACATACACAATAATATTTTAATCATGTCAATGAAAATAAAATTGAAATAACATGTTCACTAACGAGACAGAATTATGGTTGTTAGATGGATACTCATATAAATCCCACAGTTTGGATACTATTTTGTAAGGAACCTTCGCGAAAACTGTATATTCGCGAGCGATTTTCCTCATGAATATGAGCAAAAAAGAATTTCACGCAAATTGAAAGTAGTTTACAGTAATGATGCGATTTATGCAAAACAATGTTAAATTTTATTAAATGCTTGAGAACAAAAAGATAATGGAAATGTTGCTAGTAATTGTGGTACCAGTATCAGGACTGCCACATTTGTGTGTTGACTGAGCAGTGAAACTACCAAGGTATCGTCTAGGTCACACGCGATGGGCTTCATGGTTCAGTTTAGATCGTTGACATGTGTTGTCAATGTTTTTATTATCTGGATCTGTGGACAGCGAGAAATTAATACAAAAAGAGAAAAACAAACAGTTAAAACTTATAAAAATAGCATATTACAAATGCATGCAAACTAAATGTAAGTGAGCGCAAAATATTTTTTTTAAATTCACAATTCTTAATCGTAATCCTTAATTGCGACAAGCTTGATGAGATTTGACAGCTGAAGGCGCGAAATGTGTATCCCTCCCTCCGGACAGTAGGAAAATAACAAGTCAATGATATAGATGTACAGTAATCATAGTAGACACAAGGCATAATTATTTCATTTTCAATGACAATGTGTGTCAGTGCAATATACTAAAAAACAAATACAAGTTTAATATAATGTTTTTTTCTGTTTATGTCTATGACAAATTGAGTAAACTTAAAGATAACCACGTTTTTCAGCTTAACACTACCCATAAAGTGATGAGTGTTAGCAGATTTATCGTGACCATATTGATAACAATCAAAGATGTCAACAATAACACAGTCTTGGTGAAAATTATGGTCGCGAAAACATATGACTTAAATTCAACGAGGTTTTAAGAATTACCTAATCTGTGCAAACCTACTGTAATAGATCTGTAATATATCCGCGTTCACAAATTGTGCACCCACATGCATCGATACGCCGAAAAACACGGTATTTAAGAGAAGGAAAACGAATAGAAAAGTATAAACATGGCGCTTTCGGCAACGGGTTTTCCCAAGATGCTTTGCGCTAGAAGAGATTGCAGCCAACTACTGTAAATCACTTAACATTCGCGTAAGATTTTATTTCACTAATATTTGCGAGCGACTTTCCTAAAACAAAAAAGCTATTTGATGTACACTACTTAGTATATGTGTGTTACTAAACATGTTGCAAGCCATGCATGACTTTAAACCTTTTACTTTTAGCTTAGCAACTGTTAAATACAATTAAGGCCTACATAATTGTTTCGAAAAGTCAAAAAAGATCATTATGTTCACAAAATATGTTTGCTCAAAATATGAATAAAGTTACAAAATCTTAAACGCTATGACCGCCGTGACAATGCTGTATGCGTGTTATATTCGCGCCGTGAGCGCGTCGTAAACGCGCCGTAATGCTTGCGCGCCGTGAACACGATGCAGCAAAATCTTGCGCGCTGTAGTTCTTAGCATCATGGAAGCTTTATAAACGCTTTGGGAACGTCGTGGTGACTTTGTGAGGTCGTTGCGTACACGCTGTTTTTGGAAAAGTTGCTGCGACCCAACAGCGCGCTGACAAGTTTTCGGAACACTGTGGCATCGCCGTTTGGCGTAACAGGGGATTAAATGAAGGACGTTATAAAACTGAAGGCGTCATATTTATCACTTTGTTGTTATTAAAATAAGTTAAACGTCACTTCAAACACGTCAATGCTTTTGCAATAGCTTGCAAACTGTGTCACATAATTTAACACCTGTAATTTGTGTGCGTATTGAGTGCTTAACATACATGTACAACAACGCGTGTGAATGATAATAAAAAGCCGCAAGTAGGTAAACGGTTAACGTGTGGAATTAAATAACATCAATCAACACAGACCATTTTGTTTAAATTTCGTGACCAATTGGCCTGCGCGAATTCGTGATTAATCGGTTTAAAATAAATGACGAAGTATTCGAAAATTCGCAAAATGTGGGACCGGCGAACTTAAAGTGATTTACAGTACTATATATGTTTCTAGTAAAACGTAGAACTGACAAACCAGATATTAAGTTATCTCACTTCATTCCGTATATGAAATCATTTATTGGCATCAAAGGACCCGGAGACATGAATGCTGGCCTAAAACGTGATAGTTCGTGGCATTGGTGACTAGGTTATTTCGTTGATGAACAAGACATGTAATGATTTCGTTGTACAAATACTAGACCCCGGGCCCGTGAGATAAACTTGCGCGAATGTGCTTACAAAACACAACCGAAAGCAATAATGATTTCACTCACTCACTCACTCACTCACTCACTCACTAACATGTCTAGTTCACATAAACACAGTCTATTGATGAGACGCTAGGACTGAAAAAACGGGCTTATCAGGAGGTTTTTGGGTTCGTTCACGTCACGTCCGGTGGAGCTCCACGTTGTGCATAGCCCACAATATGCAGCTTGTCAAGGGGAATCCAACAAGCCCTTTGTTGTTGAAATTGGTCAATGTATGGTCATTTTATGGAAAACCCGCCCTGACACTTTACACTTTGCATTGAATTCAACTGCCCATGGCGGAAACAATTCTGAGACACTCATTTCCGGTCAGAGGTACAACACATTTATTCCGTCACTTGCTGCACATTGTTACGATTCGAACAAGCCCGTTATGAGCCAAGTGAACCTATGCAGTCCCGATATATTAGCATTTGAGTGACGGTCGTAATATACATATGCGCGTATATGCCGCTTACCGCGTACACATGCCCTAACAATTCATATTGTTCGAATTCAATGTATTCCGGCACCGCAAAAAGCTAACACATTGGTTTGATCGAGCCGCATTCAGGAACTAACCACAACCCTAACCTAACCCTAACCCCATATCCAAATCTCTTCTAGTGTCTCAAAAGCATACACGAATGGTTTGCGATTGTCGAAAACAGGGACCCAATGACAAGTGCACTATCGTTCGTTTCATTAATACATTCCTAATACATGCGTGCTGGTGTTAATGTAAATAAACCAGTTTTTACTGCACACGACCGCTCACTGAACATTTAATCATGCAAGTACGGCCTCAATAAGCTTATTCACGAAAACGAAAGTGCACCCACCCAACCAATGCAATGCCATAGAATCACAAAAACGTATAATGAAAAATGAGTTCGTTTACCTAATTCGCCGCGATTTGTATATTTATATATGAAAAATAGAAAACGTCAACCAGGGGCAGACAACTGCCACAGCACACACTTGCGCACTAGTTTTTTGCGCGACCCTCCACTTACAAAAAAAACTCTAACTGAAAACAACATATTCGCAACCAAGATGCGAAACAGCATTACAAACCTAGACTAATATGCAACGATAACGGCTTGAAAAATGACTTACCACCATACAAATGCTACACACCGACACCTTCTATTAACGGAATTACAAAATTATTATTTAGAGGGTACATCCTAGTGCGTAGACCGGTTTTGCACTACGGCTATAATTATAACTCCCTTTCCTCAATTCCCGTCGTTCAGTCTACTATTCAAAATCATCATGGCGGCTTGCACACACGATGTTTTAATTCACAAGTTTATTTTGCTAATACCACCGAGCCAACAGCGGAAAAAACATGCAAGTTTATCTGTATGTATCTGTTTGCTTGTTCGATGCACTGCTTTGCATTAACCTTGTATTACAATGCAGTTTATGTATTAATGTGTACTAATGGCTACTTAGTACCCAGTATAAATATATTTATTAGTGTGTATAGAAATTTCAGTGAAATAAAGTTATGTAATTTACTGTTTGAAAAACTGACCAGGAACCCTCTAAAGTGTCACTGTTTGTCCGAATGTAAGAACTACTTTAAGCACAATAGGGAGCCCCACATGAAAAGGAAATGTAAATATCTCGCAGGAATTTTATATTCTCTTTCTTGAAGTATTTGAAAAAGTGATGTTGTTTAAATTGATATGATATCTCGTATATTTCTTTTAATTGCATGACATAAATATAAACAACATACCCGAAAAATTTACATATGAAAAACTAAAACTAATTCAAAACAGGAAGAAGTAGAACGCTGTTGTATGGCTGTGTTTTGCCATTGTGTTTATGATAGTGACCTCATTTAGGAATCCTCTGTGCAAAGTAGTAAGTACACATGCAAAAATGAAAGTTCTGATAAAGCAGATGACCTCCAGATGCTCAAAAACAATAATGAAAAAATAATAAAATTAACGGTTAATACTGGTCAAGTTATGTTCAGTGGAAAAATCTATTATTACTGACCCCTTAATTCAAGTGAGAAAGTTGACAAAATCGTTGGTAAAACTTCGTTTTTCTTTGCATAATCCACAGCGTTACTTACGCAGTAGCCGTTATGTATCGTAGGAATATCCCAATGGCAGGAAAGCAAATTTTCTGTTTTCAAAGCAAAAACGTGATTGGTTTTAACCGTTATTTTGATTTCTAACAATTATTATATGTACTGAAGAGATATTTTGAAATATTTGATTCTCTAGTATATTCTGGAGGCTAGCTGCTTTAAATGGTGTTTACTTTGTATATTGACGTGTGTGTTTGATTGTTATTGTGTTGTTCATTTTTAATTTAAAACTCCTTTAGTAATCTAATGGTATGGGACTCCACACGAGAAATTTAGTCAGTCGGAAAATATGGAGCGTGTTAAAATTCATGTTTAGCATAAAATAAGAATATATGTTGGGTTCTTATGCAGGAAAACATTTTTTATTTACTCGTATTTTTTGTTTTATTCGTAAATTAATCAAATCGGTATTTTAACAAAACAAACAAAAATCCTCTTAATATTTAGAGCGTATGATAAGATATATATTTTAATAGGTTTATAAGGTAGGATAAATGTTCATGTTAAATAAATATATATGGTTGAAAAATCATCTTTATAATAAGTCTTATAAGTAGGATATATATATATTATAATTAATGTGACTCGTAGTTTAATTGGGTTTTTTTCTTTACTGTTAGTTTAATGGTATTAGCGCCTTAAACTACCGGTTAAACATTGCGTGCTCCATTTATGTTAAAAGAAAACTAATGTTTTTATCGTTCTACATCTACAGCAAACAAGGACAGCGGATACCAATCGGGAAGTCCACCTGATGTTCGTAAACCGTTTCTAGTTTTAGTAAATTACTTCCATTTATATAATTATAAACATTCATCTTAATATGTGAACTCGTACATCATTTATAGTTTTAGTAAATTACTTCCCTTTATGTACTTATAAATATTGATCATAAAAAGTGATCTGTTAACAAGCAGATGCGTTGTATATTATTTCTGGTGTATTTAATTACTTGTGTTTTATCAAATTAATGGATGGCAAAGAAGTCTTCACAGCTTCAATACAATATGGTTGATTACATGCAGTTTCAAATCAAAACGAAAGGATTTTTAAAGATATTAAGAAAATACCAACAGCTAGATATAAAATTACTAGTTAGACAAATCCACATGCATGTTATTTACAATAATTGAGAAAAGTTGTGTGTTTAAACGACCGTAAGGATAATATCCAATAAAATATACGTTGAACAACATTCTATAAATATCAAAATGTTATGTTATCAGGAACCGGGTGAATATGACAGCATGAACGGACCAGAAGCCCTGCCTTACATTCCCAAGGACAACACAGTAAGTCAGGGAAGGGTAACTCGTACATTCTCCAAGGACAACACAGTAAGTCAAGGAAGGGTGACTCGTACATTCTCCAAGGACAACACTGTAAGTCAGGGAAGGGTAACTCGTACATTCTCCAAGGACAACACAGTAAGTCAGGGAAGGGTAACTCGTACATTCTCCAAGGACAACACAGTAAGTCAGGGAAGGGTAACTCGTACATTCTCCAAGGACAACACAGTAAGTCAGGGAAGGGTAACTCGTACATTCTTCAGGACAGCACTGTAAGTCAGAGATGGGTAACTCGTACATTATCCAAGACAACACTGTAAGTCAGAGATGGGTAACTCGTACATTCTCCAAGACAACACTGTAAGTCGGGGAAGGGTAACTCGTACATTCCCAAGGACAACACAGTAAGTCAGGGAAGGGTAACTCGTACATTCTTCAGGACAGCACTGTAAGTCAGAGATGGGTAACTCGTACATTATCCAAGACAACACTGTAAGTCAGAGATGGGTAACTCGTACATTCTCCAAGACAACACTGTAAGTCGGGGAAGGGTAACTCGTACATTCCCCGGGACAACACTATAAGTCAGGGTTGGGTAACTCGTACATTCCCAAGGACAACACAGTAAGTCAGGGAAGGGTAACTCGTACATTCCCAAGGACAACACAGTAAGTCAGGGAAGGGTAACTCGTACATTCTTCAGGACAACACTGTAAGTCAGGGAAGGGTAACTCGTACATTCTTCAGGACAGCACTGTAAGTCAAGGAAGGGTAACTCGTACATTCTCCAAGACAACACAGTAAGTCAGGGAAGGGTAACTCGTACATTCTTCAGGACAGCACTGTAAGTCAAGGAAGGGTAACTCGTACATTCCCAAGGACAACACTGTAAGTCAGGGAATGGTAACTCGTACATTCCCCAGGACAGCACAGTAAGTCAGGGAATGGTAACTCGTACATTCCCCAGGACAGCACTGTAAGTCAGGGAATGGTAACTCGTACATTCACAAGGACAACACAGTAAGTCAGGGAATGGTAACTCGTACATTCCCCAGGACAGCACTGTAAGTCAGGGAAGGGTGACTCGTACATTCTCCAGGACAACACTGTAAGTCAGGGAAGGGTAACTCGTACATTCCCAAGGACAACACTGTAAGTCAGGGAATGGTAACTCGTACATTCACAAGGACAACACAGTAAGTCAGGGAATGGTAACTCGTACATTCCCCAGGACAGCACTGTAAGTCAGGGAAGGGTGACTCGTACATTCTCCAG
>Ga0224510_10002588_pt1 | contig 10728 bp, 8 predicted proteins | sample SF_May12_sed_USG_FD_170161 | JGI IMG/M metagenome (GOLD analysis project Ga0224510, IMG submission 170161) | Sediment microbial communities from San Francisco Bay, California, United States - SF_May12_sed_USGS_4_1 | ecosystem: Environmental > Aquatic > Marine > Sediment | place: USA: California... | reverse complement strand
CACGGGCACGATCCGCGAGGCCGTGCTGCGCGAGCTAAAACGAGGCGGCCAGGTCTATTTCCTGCACAACGAGGTCGAGACGATCGAGCACCGGCGCGAGAAGCTGGTCGAACTGCTGCCCGAAGCGCGCATCGCCGTGGCCCACGGCCAGATGCCCGAACGCGAGCTCGAGCGCGTGATGCGCGACTTCGTCGCACAACGGCACAACCTGCTGCTGTGCTCGACCATCATCGAAACTGGCATCGACGTGGCCACAGCCAACACGATCGTCATCAGCCGCGCCGACAAATTCGGCCTCGCGCAACTGCACCAGCTGCGCGGCCGCGTCGGCCGCTCGCATCACCAGGCCTACGCCTACCTGCTGGTGCCCGACGTCGACAGCCTCACGAAGCAGGCGGCGCAGCGGCTCGAGGCGATCCAGCAGATGGAAGAGTTAGGCAGCGGCTTCTACCTCGCGATGCACGACCTCGAGATCCGCGGCGCCGGCGAGGTGCTGGGCGAGCACCAGAGCGGCAACATGATGGAGGTGGGCTTCCAGCTCTACAACGACATGCTCGCCGAAGCCGTGCGCTCGCTGAAGGCCGGCCGCGAACCCGATCTGCTGAGCCCGATCGGCGGCCTGTTCGGTGCCACCACCGAAATCAACCTGCATGCCCCCGCGCTCTTGCCCGACGCCTACTGCGGCGACGTGCACGTGCGGCTGTCGCTGTACAAGCGCCTGGCCACGGCCGACAAGGGCGAGCAGATCGATGCGTTGCTCGAAGAGATCACCGACCGCTTCGGCAAGCTGCCGCCGCAGGGCCAGACCCTGTTCGACACGCACCGCCTGCGCGTGCTGGCCAAGCCCTACGGTGTGACCAAGGTCGATGCCGGGCCGAAACTCACGGTGATCGGATTTCGCCCCAATCCGCCGGTCGACGCGATGGCGATCATCGGCCTGGTGCAGAAGAACCGTCATGTCCGGCTGGCCGGAAACGACAAGTTGCGCATCGAGCGTGACCTGCCTGACGCCCCCGCACGCGCGCAGCAGGTGCGCGACGTGCTGCGCGCACTCGGTCCGCCCAGGCCCTAGTCTTGCAGCGGCGCGTCGATCGCGTCGACGACCTTGAGCGCAGCGACCACGTCCGATTGCGTCACCATGCCCACGAGTCGGTCGCCCTCGCCCAACACGGGAATGTGGCGGTGTCCGGAACTGTTGAACAGAAGCACCAGATCGGACAACGTGCGATGGGCTCGCGTCGTGCGCACCTTGCGCGTCATGATCTGGCCGACGACCTCAGGCCGGCCCGGGTGCGAGGCTCTCGACCGGCTGATGAAACGTCGCAGGCGCTGGTCGAAGCCATGGTGCACGTCGAGCGACGCGGCCTCGAGAAAGTCGGTCAGCGTCACGATCCCGACGACATGCCTGGCGCGGTCGATCACCGGCAGCGTCTTCAGGCCGTGCTTGCGGAGCAAGGTCCAGGCCTCCTGCAGCGGTGTCGCGTACTCGACAGTCGTCACGTCGCGCGTCATGACGTCTGCGCAGCGCGTGTGTGCCAGGCGACGCTCGTGCGCGAGCCGCTGCGTGCGGTCGATCAGTTCGTGCAGCTCGTCCCGACTCACGTCGAGGATCTGGTTGTAGCGCGCCAGCACGGCGTCGAGATCCTCCTCGGTGACCTGACTGGGATGCGGTGGCGCCGGCCGGTGCGGGTATTGGTGTCCCGTGGCGCGATGGAACGCCCAGCCCATCGCCGTCAGCAGCAGCGAGTTGACCAGCACCGGGAATAGTGCGGCGCCCGGGTTGGTGACGCCGCTGATTGCCATCAGCAATGCGCTGGCTCCGCCTGGTGGGTGCAGGCTGCGAAGCGCCAGCATGGCCGCGATCGCCAGCGACACGGCAGCAGCCGCGGCGAAGTCGGTCGACGGAATCGCGTGCACGCAGGCGATGCCGACCACGGCGGATATCGTGTTGCCGACCACCACGGCCCAGGGCTGCGCCAGCGGGCTGGCCGGCACGCAGAACACAAGGACCGCACTGGCACCCATGGGGGCGACGATCCAGTGCAGTCCCTCGGGAAGGCCCAGGGCATGGCTGGCGAGCGCGGTCACCAGAATGCCCAGCATCGCGCCGCAGACCATCCGCACGCGTTCGGCCCGTGTGACGGCCATCGGCGCGGGCCACAGCCATCCCTGCGAGCGGGTCGTGAGCGAAGGTGACACGGGGGGCGAGGTGGACATGGGTGGCCCAACGGCTGCCCAGTATCGGCGAAGCGCATGTCGACGGCACCGCCGCCGCGAGGCGGGACCGGCTCAGGCCGCCTTCTTCGTGGCGACGGGAGTCAGCACCCGGATCGACTCGATGACGCAGGGTACGGCTGGACCCTGGCCGATCACGGTCAATGTGTCGAGCCGGCCGAGCGAGCCTGCCGTGCCGTCGTAGGCAAGGCGCTGCGCGAAGCGCAGCCCCGGACAGGGGGCTCCGAAGGTGACGAGGTGGCGACGCTGCACGCCGGTATAGACGATCAGATGCTCGCTGTCGAGCACGTTGAAGCCGTCGAGACGGAAGTCGGGGATCGAGTTGACCGTCTCCGCGGGCGCAAGGCCCCTTGCGGTCAATTGCTCCGTCCAATGCTCGTCGGGCGTCGACGCACATGCCGCCGCCACGATGACCACTGCCAGCAGTGCCGATGGGTTGCGAAAGCGGTTCATGGACAAGCTCCTTGATCCTGGGTGTCGATGCGCACACAACGCGGAGAACGTGACGACGGTGCACCGGCCGGATAATCACTCGCTCTCGATGACCGCTCGCAACGTCCTTGACCCCGATCTCCACTGACCCGGCCGGCCTCACGGTGCGCGGCTTCGTGCCACCACTTGCGCTGGCCGACTTCCGCCTGATCGCGTTCGACATGGACTCCACGCTCATCAGTATCGAGTGCGTCGACGAGATCGCGGACGCGGCGGGGCGCAAAGCCGAAGTGGCCTCGATCACGGAGGCAGCGATGCGCGGCGACATTGCCGACTACAAGGAAAGTCTGCGCCGGCGCGTCGAGTTGCTGGCCGGCGTGCCCGTGGCAGCGCTCGAGTCGGTGTACCGGGACCGCCTGCGCCTGAACCCGGGCGCCGAGACCCTGGTGCGCGCGTGCCAGGTCGCAGGCCTGAAGACCCTTCTCGTCTCTGGCGGCTTCACCTTCTTCACCGACCGCGTCCGCGACCGGCTGGGCCTGGATTTCACGCGCAGCAACGTGCTCGAGGTCGCCGACGGCGTGCTCACCGGGCGGATGGTCGATCAGCCCTGGGGCGACATCTGCGACGGCGCCGAGAAGCGCCGCATGCTGCTGGAGACCTGCGCGCGCCTGGCGATCGCGCCGCGCCAGGCGATCGCGGTGGGTGATGGCGCCAACGACCTGCCGATGATGGGCGAAGCTGGCCTGTCGGTGGCCTATCACGCCAAGCCGAAGGTCCGCGAGCAGGCCATGGTCGCAATCGACGAGGGCGGGCTCGATCGCCTGCTCGAGGTGCTTCGCCCATGAGCGCGGCGCGTGGCGCTGCCACCGCGCTGTTGATGCTGGTGGTGCGGACCGCAGCCGCGCAGGCGGATCCGGGGGCGGTCGCTGGCGAGAGCACAGCTGCAGTCATCGCGCGCAACAGCCCGCAGGCCGTGGCCGAGCTGTGCCAGATGGCGCGGCGGGGCGACGCCGAGTCTCAGTACCAGCTGGCCTGGATCTTCACCCACGGCCGAGGCGAGGAGCGCCGCGACGACTGGGCCTCCTACCTGTTCTTTGCCGCGTCGGCGCAAGGCCATGCCGATGCGAAACGCATGCTGCAGTCGGTAAGCTGGCCTGCAGCCGAGGTGCCCGAGTGCATCGCCCGCAGCGGCCCGCGTCCCGCCGCCGCGACGCCAGCGACAGTGCACGTGCAGGCCCCGGCGCACATCGAGCGCCTGGTGCGCAGGCTGGCACCGCAGTACAAGGTCCAACCTGCGCTCGCGCTCGCGATCATCGCGGTCGAGTCGAATTTCGATGCCTACGCCGTCTCTCGCAGCGCGGCGATGGGTCTGATGCAGCTGATTCCCCAGACCGCGAAGCGCTTCGGCGTGCACAACGCCTTTGACGCGCAACAGAACATCCGCGGCGGCCTGGCCTACCTGCGCTGGCTGCTTGCCTACTACCAGGGTGATGTGACGCTGGTCGCAGCGGCCTACAACGCCGGCGAAGGTGCGGTCGACCGCCACAAGGGGGTGCCGCCGTTCGACGAGACGCAAGAGTACGTTCGGCGCGTGGTCGCGCGTGTCGGCAGTGCGCCGCACGCGTTCGATGCGCGCGTCACAGCCGCGTCGCCCAGTCTTGAAGAAATCCGCAGCGTCAAGCGCTGAGTTGACTCCAGATCCTCTCCAGCCGTTTGACGCTCACGGGCTGCGGCGTTCGCAGTTCCTGCGCGAAAAGACTGACGCGCAGCTCCTCGAGCACCCAGCGGAACTCGTCGAGCCTGGCGTCGGGAGCACCGCGCCGCTCGGCCACCCGTCGCATCCAGCGCTGTTCGAGCGGCTTCAGTTCGGCCAGACGCTGGGCGTCGCGCAAGGGCTCGACGCGCTGCTTGTCGAGCCGCATCTGCACTGCGCGCAGGTAGCGCGGCAGGTGGCCGAGCGCGATCCAGGGCGTTTCGAGCACGAAGCGCTTGTGCACCAGTCGCGCCAGCTGCGCCGACACGTCTTCGACCACGTCCTTCGGCGGCCGCGCGTCCTTGAGCTTTCGCGTGGCATGCGCGAACTCCTGCAGCGCGGCAGCGACGGCGCGCGCCACCTCGTGGGCAATCAGGTTCAGTCGCGCACGGCCGGCTTCGACGCGGGCTTCGAAGGACGTTGCGTCGCTGGGCAGCGGGTCGGACAGGAATGCGCGATCGAGCGCGAGGGCGACGATCTGGTCGCGCAGGTCCTCCTGCGTGCCCAGCGACATGAACTGGGTGGCCATGCGCTGAAGGTCGGGGATGTTCTTCTCGAGGAACTTGAGCGGATCCTTGAGCTGCAGCGCCACGAGCCGCCGCAGGCCCGCGCGGTGGCGCGCTGCGGCGACGTCGGGTTCGTCGAACACCTCGATCTCGACGTGGGCGCCCTTGTCGACGAGGGCCGGGAAGCCGACCAGCGATTGGCCCGCCTTTCGCACCTCCATGAGCTCGGGCAGCTCTCCAAAGGTCCACGCCACGAACCGGGCTTGCGACGGCGCGATTGGCGTCGCCGGCGTGACCCGTTGCGCGCGAGTGGGTGTGGCCGACCCGTCTGGCGCCGCGATTGCTGCCACTGGAGTCGTCTTCAGCGCCGCGAGTGCCTGGAAGGCCGTGCGCGCTTGTCCACCCAATTCGGCCTTGAGTGCCGCCAGGTGGCGTCCGACGCCGAGCTGACGGCCATGCTCGTCGACCACGCGCACGTTCATGAAATGGTGCGCAGACAAGGTCTCGACCTTGAAGTCCGTGCGCTGCACGGGCAGTTGCGTGCGCTCACGGACCGCGCAGAGCAGCGCGTCGACGAGGCTGCCGTCGCCGAAGCGCAATGACATCGCGAGGGTTGCGGCGCTGTCCGCCAGCGGCACCAGGCGCGCGCGCGGCTTCTGCGGCAGGCTCTTCAGCAACGCGACGATCTTGGCCTCGAGCATGCCCGGCACTAGCCACTCGCAGCGCTCGTCGCTGACCTGATTGAGCGCATAGATCGGTACGGTCACTGTCAGGCCGTCCTTCGGGTCACCCGGCTCGTGAAGGTAGTGTGCTGCACAGTCGATGCCGCCCAGCCGGATCACCTTGGGGAAGGCGTCGGTCGTGATTCCGGCGGCTTCGTGGCGCATCAATTCGTCGCGTGTGAGCTTGAGCAGGTTCGGCTGGCGCTTGACCTCGTCGCCATACCAGCGTTCGAGGCCGGCGCCGCCCGTGATGTGTGCCGGCAGCTGCTGGTCGTAGAAGGCGAAGATCAACTCGTCGTCAACCAGCACGTCTTGTCGCCGCGCCTTGTGCTCAAGTTCGCGTACCTCGCGAACGAGCCGGTCGTTGTGCGCCAGGAACGGAAGCTTCGTTTCCCAGTCGCCCGCCACCAGCGCTTCGCGGATGAAGATCTCGCGCGCCATCACGGGATCGACGCGCGCATAGGCCACGCTTCGCTGCTGATAGACGACGAGGCCATACAGCAGCCCGCGTTCGAGGGCCATCACCTCGCCGGCCTTCTTCTCCCAGTGCGGGTTGCTGAGCTGGGTCTTGATCAGGTGGCCGCCGATGCGCTCGATCCACTGCGGTTCGATCGCCGCCAAGCCACGCCCGAACAGGCGCGTCGTTTCGACCAGTTCCGCCGCGATCAGCCAGCGCCCCGGTTTCTTTGACAGGTGCGCGCCTGGGTGGCGCCAGAACTTGATGCCGCGCGCGCCTTGGTACCAGTCGTCGTCGTCGGCCTTGCAACCGACATTGCCGAGCAGCCCCGACAGCAGCGCGAGGTGCACCTGCTCGTAGTTGGCCGGCGCTGTGTTGACGCGCCAGCCATGCTCGGTGACGACGGTGAGCAACTGCGAGTGGATGTCGCGCCACTCGCGCACTCGGCGCGGCGACACGAAGTGGTCGCGCAGGCGCTGTTCCTGCTGGCGGTTCGACAGCTTGTGGACCTGCAGGCTGCCACCACCACGGCCCGGCTCGCAGGCCGGACCGGCTCCGCGGGTCCGGCCGTGCGCAGGCGCGGCCGGCTCCTGGACGCTTCGCCCTCGCCCTTCCTCGATCCAGCGCCACAGCTTCAGGTAGCCCATGAACTCCGACTTGTCATCGTCGAAGAGCTTGTGCTTCGCGTCCGCGGCCTGCGCCTGCTCCACCGGCCGGTCGCGCACGTCCTGGCCAGAGAGCGCCGCAGCGATCACCAGCACTTCAGCCAGCGACTGGCGCTCCCTGCCCTCGAGGATCATGCGACCGACGCGTGGGTCGAGGGGTAGCCGTGCGAGGGCGCGGCCCAGCTCGGTGAGTTCATTGCGCTCGTCGACCGCGCCGAGCTCGTTGAGCAGTGCGTAGCCGTCGGCGATTGCCTTCTTCGGCGGTGCTTCGAGAAATGGGAACTCTTCGACCATGCCCAGGCCGAGCGAGGCCATGCGCAGGATCACGCCGGCCAACGACGAGCGCAGGATCTCCGGGTCGGTGAAACGCGGGCGGCTGGCGAAGTCGGCCTCGTCGTACAGGCGGATGCAGATGCCGTCGGCGACGCGGCCGCAGCGTCCGGCTCGCTGGTTGGCTGCCGCCTGGCTGATCGGCTCGATCTGCAGCTGTTCGACCTTGCTGCGGTAGCTGTAGCGCTTGACCCGCGCAGTGCCGGCGTCGACGACGTAGCGGATTCCGGGCACGGTGAGCGAGGTTTCCGCGACGTTGGTCGCCAGCACGACGCGCGGCGCGCCGCCGATGTCGAACACGCGATCCTGCTCGGCCTGCGACAGGCGCGAGAACAACGGCAGGATCTCGGCGTGCCGTCGCCGCGGATCGTGCGCCAAGTGCTTTCGCAGGTGGTCGGCGGCCTCGCGGATCTCGCGCTCGCCGGGCAGGAAGACGAGGACGTCGCCCGCGATGGTGCCGCGCCAGAGTTCGTCGACGGCATCGGCGATGGCGACATTCAGGTCGCGGTCCCTGGTCTCTTCAAAGGGGCGCCAGCGCTGCTCCACGGGGAAAAGCCGACCCGAGACCTGGATCACCGGCGCGCCGCCGAAGTGCGCCGAGAAGCGCTCGGCGTCGATGGTCGCCGAGGTCACGATGACCTTCAGGTCCGGCCGCCGCGCCAGAATCTGCTTCAGGTGCCCGAGCAGGAAGTCGATGTTGAGCGACCGCTCGTGCGCCTCGTCGACGATGATCGTGTCGTAGGCACCGAGCAGCGGATCGCTCTGCGTCTCGGCCAGCAGGATGCCGTCGGTCATCAGCTTGATCGAAGCGCCGCGTTGCACGCGGTCCTGGAATCGCACCTTGAAGCCGACCACTTCGCCCAGCGGCGTGTTCAGTTCCTCGGCGATGCGCTTGGCCACCGATTGCGCCGCGATGCGCCGAGGCTGCGTGTGGCCGATCCACTTGCCCGCTGCCGCACGACCCAGCGACAGGACCAACTTGGGCAGTTGTGTCGTCTTGCCCGAACCGGTTTCGCCGCACACCACGATCACCGGGTGCGCCATGAACGCGCGGGCGATCTCCTCCCGCCGCGCCGAGACGGGCAGCGATTCAGGGAAGGTGATGTCGGGTGTCGGCACGGGGCGCGGATTATCCGTGCCCCACGCCGTGCCTCACATGCTGTACTGGATCACCGACAGCGCTGCGCCCTGGGGATCGCGGATGACGGCCATCCGGCCCACGCCCTTGACATCCATCGGCTCCATCAGCACGCCGCCGCCCAGGCGTTTGACCGCGGCCAGCGTCTCGTCGACGTTGTTCACCGTGACATAACAACCCCACATCGGCGGCATGTCGGCGGGTGCGCCCGGCGGCTTGCCCATGATGCCGCCCACCGCGGTGTCGCCGACCTTGAGCACGTCGTACGGACCGCTGCCCATGTCGGAGGTCTCGACCTTCCAGCCAAAGAGCTTGCCGTAGAAATCGCAGGCCGCCTTGGGGTCGCTCGTCGTCAGTTCGGACCAGCTGAAGGCGCCGTGAGTGTGGAAGGGGTTCATAGTGCATCGCTCCACGAAGGACAGAGCGCATCATCGTGCGCCGCGACGCCGCCGGCGTCAACCGACGATGATGGCCTGCGGCACAATCGAATGCGCCAACGCCCGATCGCCATGAGCCTCGTCTTCCCACATACCTTTGTTCCCTGGTTCCGCTCCGTGGCGCCCTACATCCATGCCTACCGCGGCGACACCTTCGTCGTCGCGATGGCGGGCGAAGGCATCGCGGCCGGCAGGCTGTCAGCCTTCGTGCAGGACCTCGCGATCCTGCATGCGATGGGCATCAAGCTCGTGCTCGTGCACGGCTTTCGGCCCCAGGTCAGCGAGCAGTTGAAGGCCAAGGGCCACCCGGAGCGTTTCAGCCACGGTCAACGCATTACCGATGAGGTCGCGCTGGATTGCGCCCAGGAGGCTGCGGGCCAGTTGCGGTTTGAAATCGAGGCGGCGTTCTCGCAAGGCCTGCCGAATACCCCGATGGCCAACGCCACCGTGCGGGTGGTGTCCGGCAACTTCCTGACCGCCCGCCCGGTGGGCATCGTCGACGGGGTGGACTTCAAGCACAGCGGGGTGGTGCGCAAGGTCGATGCGGTGGCCATCCGGCGGGCCATCGACACCGGCGCGGTCGTGCTGCTGTCGCCGTTCGGTTTCTCGCCCACCGGCGAAGCCTTCAATCTGCAGATGGAGGACGTGGCGTCCTCGACGGCGATCGCATTGCAGGCCGACAAGCTGATCTTCCTGACCGAACTACCGGGCGTGCATGAGCGGCTGGACGACCCCGACAGCCCGATCGACACCGAGCTCGCGCTGGCTGACGCCGAGCGGCTGCTCGTCACCCTGCCGCCGCCGCAGCGTCCGACCGACGTCGCGTTCTACCTGCGTCACTGCGTCAAGGCCTGCCGCGAGGGCGTCGAGCGCTCGCACATCCTGCCGTTCGGCGTCGACGGTGCGCTGCTCCAGGAGGTCTACACGCACGATGGCATCGGCACTATGGTCGTCGACGAGAAGCTCGAGAGCCTACGCGAGGCCACCAGCGATGACGTGGGCGGCATCCTGCAGCTCATCGAGCCCTTCGAGCGCGATGGCACGCTGGTCCGGCGCGGGCGCACCGAGATCGAGCGGGACATCGCGAATTACACGGTGATCGAGCACGACGGCGTGATCTTCGGCTGCGCCGCGCTCTACCCCTATCCCGAGGTGCGCACCGCGGAGATGGCAGCGCTGACGGTGTCGCCCGTGTCGCAGGGCCAAGGTGACGGCGAGCGCATGCTCAAGCGCATCGAGCAGCGTGCGCGCAGCATGGGCCTGGACTCGATCTTCGTGTTGACCACCCGCACCATGCACTGGTTCATCAAGCGCGGCTTCAAGCAGGTCGATGCCGACTGGCTGCCCGAGGCGCGCAAGCGGAAGTACAACTGGGATCGGCGCTCGCAGGTCCTGGTCAAGACCCTCAACTGATTTGATCGACGGAGCAACACGATGGCGCGCATGGTGCAGTGCATCTACCTGAAGAAGGAGGCCGAGGGCATGGTCTATCCGCCCTACCCCGGCGAACTGGGCAAGCGGATCTACGACAACGTCAGCAAGGATGCGTTCGAGCTCTGGAAGAAGCACCAGACGATGCTCGTTAACGAAAACCGGCTCAATCTGGCCGATGCGCGGGCGCGGCAGTACTTGGCTCGCCAGATGGAGCAATTCTTTTTCGGCGAGGGGGCCGATAAACCAACCGGCTACGTACCCCCGTCGACATGATGTGGCGCAAAGTCAAACGCGAATCATTCGCATTGTGGTGCTAAACTTCTGCCGTTGCCACCGAAACAAGGCCAGGACATGCGCCACCTTCTCCCATTCGTCGCCACGCTCTGCTTTGCTGCGAGCGCGCTCGCCCAGCAGCCGACGCTGAACCTGTACTCGGCACGCCACTACCAGACGGATGAGGCGCTGTACGACAACTTCACCAAGGCCACCGGTGTCAAGATCCAGCGCGTGGACGCCGACGATGCAGGCATCCTGGCGCGACTGAAGACCGAGGGCGCTGCGAGCCCCGCCGACGTGATCCTGCTTGTCGACGCGGCGCGACTGTGGCGCGCAGAGGTCG
>Ga0224510_10002587_pt1 | contig 10733 bp, 10 predicted proteins | sample SF_May12_sed_USG_FD_170161 | JGI IMG/M metagenome (GOLD analysis project Ga0224510, IMG submission 170161) | Sediment microbial communities from San Francisco Bay, California, United States - SF_May12_sed_USGS_4_1 | ecosystem: Environmental > Aquatic > Marine > Sediment | place: USA: California... | reverse complement strand
GAGCTGATCGCGATTCAAAACGGCAATCGGCCGCACCGCGTGGTGGCGTTCCAACTGGCAGCCGATGGTGCCGCAGTCATCGGCAGTCGCGTGCTGGCCCGCACGTTGCCGGAATTCGATGAGCCTACGCTGGGTACCATTGCGGGCGATGATTTCCTGTTTGTGGCGAACAGTCACTGGAACCGGTTCGGCGCCGACAACAGCCTGCCGGAAGACCTGAGCGGACCGATCATCCTCAAGGTCAGTTTGCGCCGACCTTGAGCCGGGCTATCAACGGCAGATGATCGGAGCCGATCGCAGGCCCGATACGAATGTCGAGGACCTCGACACCGGGCGAGACCAGGCAATGATCGATTGGAATTCGGGCGAACGGCAGCTGTACCGGCCAGCTCGGTAGAATGCCAAAACCCGTGCGTGCGTCGCGCAATCCTGTTCGCTCAGCCAGCAGCTCGTAGTGGAACGACCACATGCTGACGTTCAGGTCGCCGATCAGGACCAGCGGCGCTGGCAACGAGTTGATCAGCGTGCCGATATCCTGCAGCTGCCGGTTGCGGCCTGCATATTCCTCGGCGCCTATCGGAGGCACCGGATGCGTGCTGAGCAGGGTCAGCGGCCCGGCGGCGGTACGCGCAGTAACCACCAGGCTTGGCAAAGCGTACGGCGGGCTTTCGTGAGTCACAACCGTATCAAGCGGCAGGCGTGAGTACACAGCGATTCCGAAATTATCGTCCCGGGCCAGCAGTTCGCGATACGGATAATCTGCGTGCACGGCCTGCAATGCGTTTTGCAGGCCGACGCGAAACTCCTGCACGAAGAAAATATCCGGTTGCTCGACTGCAATTAAATCGAGGAAGCGCGGATAGTCTTTGTTTTGCCCGTAAACATTAGCGTGCAGAATGGTCAGTGCTGCGGCCTGGTCGACCGCGATGACAGCGGTCCGGGTGTACCAGGGTACAACCAGGGCTGCGTTTATCGCCGCTATGGCGAGCATCGCGAACGCCAGCTTGTGATCGCGGAGCAGCAAAAGTGCGACTGCCAGCAACAGCGCTGCGGCCAGGTATTGCAGCCGGAAGTGGCAAAACAGCTCGAGCAGCCGGTGCCACTCATCCAGCAGTGTAAGCAAGGAAAACGCGGCCGTCATGGCAGCCGCGAACCGCAGTACGCGCAGCAGCACGCGCGTATTTTTGGATCGTGCGGCTGGTTGCGTCACTATTCGTCGATGATGACTTCCGTAATGGTCACGGCGTCGAGTGGCACGTCCTGGTGGCCGCGCATCGAGCCGGTCGCCACCCTGGCGATCGCATCGACGACATCCATACCGGCAGACACGCGGCCAAAAACGGCATAGCCAAAGTCACGATCGCCGTGATTGAGAAAATCATTGTCGCGCAGGTTGATAAAGAATTGTGAAGTTGCGCTATCGACCACGCCGGTGCGCGCCATGGCAAGTGTGCCGCGCAAATTTTTCTCACCGTTGGCGGCTTCGTTTTTGATCGGTGCGCGTGTGGCCTTGCTGTTCATGCTCGCATCCATGCCGCCACCCTGGATCATGAAATTCGGGATGACACGATGAAAGATCGTATTGTCGTAGTGTGCATCACGCGCGTACTGACGGAAATTTTCGGCGGAAACTGGTGCGATTTCATCAAACAGTTCGACGCTGATATCACCGTGATTGGTTCTGATTGTGATCATTGCTACTCGCTTAGAATCTGGCTGTGGTCGCTCGCGGTCGCCCAGCGTAATCGTCATGGCCGCGGATGTCACGCCAGCCGTCGGATGCCAGTATCGCCGCAACGGCATCACGCTGCTGGTTGCCGTGTTCGAGGATCAGCAAGCCACCCTCGACCAGCACCGTCGGGCAATCGCGGGACAGCCTGCGAATGGCATCCAGCCCGTCGCTGCCGGAAACCAGTGCCAGCTCAGGCTCGGCAGCAAGAGCGGCAAGTGCGGCGTCGCCCGCAGCAACATAGGGCGGATTCGACACGATCAACTGGAACTTCGCGCCGGCGACCGGTGCAATCCAGTCGCCAAGCAGGCACTCGACGTTGCCAAGATCCAGCGCGCGGACATTGAGTTTTGCGATGGCCAGCGCGTCGGCACTGCGGTCCACGGCTGTTAGCCGGCAGCCAGGCCGCTCCCGCGCGACCGCAACCGCGATGGCGCCGCTGCCGGTGCCCAGGTCCAGGATACGCCAGTCGGCGCGGCGCGGAATTTCGCGTAACGCTAGCTCCACCAGCAACTCGGTTTCGGGCCGCGGCACCAGGGTTGCCGGAGAAACCTGCAACTCAAGCGACCAAAATTCCCGAACACCGGTAATGTAGGCCATCGGCAGGCCCGACAAGCGCCGTGCAATGCTTGCCTCGAGCCTGGCGAGCGCGAATTCGTCCATGCTCTCTTCAGGATGCGCGAACAGGTAGCTGCGCGGCATGTCAATGGCGCGTGCGACCAGCATTTCCGCGTCAAGTCTTGCGGAATCACCGCACTCGCGCAGCCGCGCGCTGGCGTCGGCTATGGTTGCGGCAATGCTGCTGTTTTTTGTGGTTGACGGCATCGTCATCTGTCGGAACTATACGCGCATGCAAGTCTATTCCAATATTCTCGACATGGTCGGGCGGACGCCGATGCTCGCAGTGCAACGCCTCGATACCGGTCCGTGCCAGTTGTTTCTCAAACTTGAACTCATGAACCCGGGCGGTTCCATCAAGGATCGCATCGGCATTTCAATGATTGAAGAAGCAGAACGTCGCGGTGACATCAAGCCCGGTGACTTGCTGGTCGAGGCCACCGCTGGCAATACCGGCATCGGGCTTGCGCTGGTCGCGGCGCAAAAAGGCTACCGCATGTTGCTGGTATTGCCGGACAAGATGAGCCAGGAAAAAATATTTAACCTGCGCGCGATGGGTGCCGAAGTCGTGCTGACCCGGTCGGACGTTGCAAAGGGGCACCCCGAGTACTACCAGGATCTTGGCCGAACCATCGCGGCGGAGCAGGGTGGCTATTTTATCAACCAGTTTGGTAACCCGGACAACCCGCTGGCGCACGAGTTCGGCACCATGCCGGAAATTCTCGAACAGATGCAGGGCAGGCTGGATGCGATCGTGCTGGGCGTCGGCTCAAGCGGCACCGTGAGCGGCGTCTGCAAATACCTCAATGCACATGCGCCTGAGGTTGAGGTAATCCTGGCGGACCCGGTGGGCTCGATTCTCGCCGAATACATCAATACCGGTCGACTCAGCGACAAGAGCAGCAGCTGGCTGGTCGAGGGCATCGGCGAGGATTTCATACCCGAGATTGCCGATTTTTCGCGGGTCACCAAAGCCTATTCGATCAGCGACGCCGAGTCATTCGCTACCGCGCGCGAGCTGTTGCTGGCCGAAGGCCTGCTGGCCGGTTCCTCAACAGGCACCTTGCTGGCTGCAGCGTTGCGATACTGCCGCGAACAAACCACAGCGAAACGTGTCGTGAGCTTTGCCTGCGATACCGGCAACAAATACCTGTCGAAGCTTTACAACGATTTCTGGATGGAAGATCAGGGCTTTATCCGGCGCGAACAATTCGGCGACCTGCGCGACCTCGTCGGCCGGCCGCACGGTGAACGCGCGACCATTACGGTCGGGCCGAGCGATGTTCTTACGACGGCGCACAATCGGCTGCGCAACGCGGGATTTTCGCAGCTGCCGGTCATGGACGAGGGCAGGCTGGTCGGCATCGTCACTGAAGATACGATCATCCAGCACGTGTTCGGCAAACCGGAACTGATGAATGCGCCTGTCGCGGATGCGATGGAGTCGGCGTTCATCAAGCTCGACACCAGTACCACCATTAACAACCTGGTGGCCATGCTCAGCGTGCAGCCATACGCGGCGATTCTGCATGGTGAAGAGTTCATCGGCCTGATCACCCGCTCGGATGTGTTGAACTACCTGCGGCGGCAGATGTAGCGAGGATTACTCGGCGAGGTTTGCGAGCTGGTCGGCCTGGTATTCGTTGGTCAGCGGTCCGATGACCTGGTCGAGATCACCCTGCAACACCTCGTCGAGCTTGTACAAGGTCAGGTTGATGCGGTGGTCGGTTACCCGGCCCTGCGGGTAGTTATAAGTGCGGATGCGCTCCGAGCGATCACCTGTGCCTACCAGCAGACGTCGCCGCTCGGCCTGCTCGTTGGCCTGTGCGGACACCTTGGCATCCAGCAGCCGTGCCTGCAGCAGCGACATCGCGCGCGCCCGGTTCTTGTGCTGCGAACGTTCGTCCTGGCATTCAACGACGATGCCGGACGGCAGGTGTGTCAGGCGAATGGCCGAGTCGGTCTTGTTGACGTGCTGCCCGCCGGCGCCGGATGCGCGGTAAGTGTCGACGCGCAAATCGGCCGGATTGATTTCTATTGCTTCGATCTCGTCAGGTTCCGGCAACACGGCCACCGTGCACGCAGAGGTATGAATACGGCCCTGCGATTCGGTTGCCGGTACACGCTGCACGCGATGCGCACCGGATTCAAATTTCAAACTCGCATAGATACCGTCACCGCTGACGCGACTGATGACTTCCTTGTAGCCGCCGTGCTCTCCCTCGCGCGCACTCAGCACTTCGATGTTCCAGCCACGATTTTCGGCATACCGCGAATACATGCGAAACAGGTCGCCGGCAAAAATTGCAGCTTCATCGCCGCCAGTTCCGGCGCGCACTTCAAGATACACATTACTGTTGTCGTGCGGGTCGGTCGGCAACAGGGACTTTTGCAGGTCTAACTCGAGCTGCTCGCTGCTGGCAGACAACTGTTGCAGTTCCTCTGCACCGAGGGTGCGAATTTCAGCATCGTTATCGGCAGTCATTTCCCTGGCCGCCGCCATGTTGGCCTGCAGCTTCGCATAGCTGGCAAACAGCCTGACCACGGGAGTGAGGCGCGCGTACTCCTGCGACAGGCTGCGATACTGGTCCTGGTCGGCGATGACGTCGGCTTCCGCCAACAGTCCTTCCAACTCTTCAAAGCGCTCGCGCAGCGAATCGAGCTTCTGATGGATGGATGCTTTCACTGCTCGGAGTCCTCGCCCAGGTCAAAAAGAATGCGGGCCGCGGCGATAATATCGGCATTCGAGTTTTCGGCGGCATCGCGCAGCCGGACACTCGGGTTGTGCAACAGCTTTTTCATCATCGCGGCCGTTGCGTACTCAATCACTTCTTTGCTGTCCATTCCCTTGGCAAGGCGCCGCTGTGCCTGGTCGGTTACTTCGTCACGTATCGACTGGCCGTGCTCGCGAAGCGCCGTGATAATGGGACTCGCCTCCCTGGCGCGCGCCATATCGGTGTAGCGTCGAATTTCATCCTCGAGTATCCGGCCGGCGTCGATCGCCGCTGCTTCACGATGTCCGCGTCCCTCGAGAACCACTTTGTCGAGATCGTCGATGGAGTACAGGTATACGTCCGGGAGTTCACCGACCGCCGCTTCGATATCTCGCGGTACCGCGATATCGAGCGCGAATACGGGTTTATGCCTGCGCAGACTGATGGCTGCCTCCATTTGCGGCATGGTAATGAGGACATCGGGGCTTGCCGTTGAGGTGATCAGGATGTCGGCCTCGGGCAAGGTACCCTGCAGTTCCGACAACGGCACGGCGTAGCCGCCGAACTGGTTTGCCAGGCGCCGCGCCCGGTTCAGATCACGGTTGGCGACGAACAGTCGCCCCAGCCCCTTGGCTGTGAGGTGCCGGGCAACCAGTTCAACCGTTACGCCGGCGCCGACCAGTAATGCGGTGTGCTGTGCAAAGCCTGAAAAAAACTGCTCGGCCAGAGTGACCGCCGCCGAAGCGACCGACACCGGGTTGGCACCGATTTCGGTTTCGGTACGCACTTTCTTGGCGACCGAAAAAGTGTGCTGGAACAGCGCACCGAGGTGTTTTCCCAGCGTGCCGGCGCGTTCCGCTTCGCGCACAGCATCCTTCAGCTGGCCCAGGATTTGCGGCTCGCCCAGCACCATGGAGTCGAGGCCGCAGGCAACGCGAAAAATGTGGCGGATGGCGTCGTCATTCTGCAACGCGATCAGGCTGGTGGCGTAGGCCGGATCGAGGTTGCCCTCAGCGTGCAACCATGACTGCAGAGCGCCGCGTTCCGCGTCCCCCCCCATTAGGTAAAACTCGGTGCGGTTGCAGGTCGAGAGCAATACGACCTCGTTGATGCCGGCTGCCTCTTTCAGGCGCGCGAGCGCCCGGCCGATGTTTTCCCCCGCGAAAACAACTTGTTCGCGAATTTCGACAGGTGCCGTGGTATGGTTCAGCCCGAGAATTTGCAGACGCATAGCCGATAATTGTATGCGAACTGATGCCTCAGTTCCTTGTCTCTGTTATCAATGCACCGCGAATGCGATCACCCCAATTGACCTGTAGGGCCCGAATGTATCAACACCACCGTTTGACTCCTGCCTTGCTGCTGCTGGCAGTTCTCTTTCTTGCAGGCCCAGGCCAGATCCGGGCGAATACGGACCCTGCCCTGGCCGCGGCCGGTCACCTGATTGAGGGCGAGAACGCTCTGCAGGCGGGTGACTATCTCAAGGCGGCGACCGAATATCGCAAAGCGGCGCAACTGAGCGACCAGGTCGACGTTGCCCGGAATGCAACCGAAATAGCAATGCGCCTTGGCTTCAACGATCAGGCGCTGCTCAGCGTCACGCGATGGCTCGAACTTGACGAGGATAATGAAGAAGCCAAGGTCTACTACGCCCAGTTGCAATTGCGGCAGGGCAATATCCGGGAATCCCGGCGCACAATCGAAAAACTGATCGATACCGGTGATGGCAAGGACGACCAGCGATTGTTGTCGTTATTGCCGATCCTGTCCGATGAGGACCCGCAAGCGGCCGACCGGCTCATGCGTGAGCTGGCCAAACCCTATCCAGATTCCGCACCGGCCAACTACGCAACCGCGGTGATGGCACTGCAGGCCGGCGATGCAGAATACGCGATGCAGAAATCTGCTCGCGCATCGGAACTGGAGCCGACCTGGCTGAAACCGAAACTGGTATTTGGTCGCGCGCAGCTGCTGCAGGGCGACCGGAACAAGGCGATCGACTACATGGAGCGCATTATTGGTGACAGTCAGGACCCGGATCCCGACGCGCGGCTGGAACTGGCGCTGATGTACATGTCGGCCGACCGTGTGGATGACGCCATGAGCCAGGTAAACCAGATCCTGCTCGAACAGCCGGATCGCGCTGACGCTTTGCGACTGATGGCGATTATCAATTTTCGACAAAACAATCTGGATGCGGCACAGGCGGACTTCGAAGATCTATTGAGTACCGGCCAATTCACCACGGATGCACTGTACTACCTGGCGCGTATTGCCGATGTACGCAATGACTTCGAGCAGGCGGCGCAGCTCTACATGCAGGTTCGCGACGGCCAGAACGCGGTAATCGCGCAACGCCGCGCCGCCGCGCTGACGGCGATACAGCTTGGTGAGCCCGAAGATGCCTTGTATCAACTGGAAAAGTTTGGCGAACGCTATCCGCAGTATGCGGTCGACATGGTGCTGGCCAAGGCACAGTTGCTGACTGCGTTGGAGCGCTATGACGAAGCGCTTGACTTCTATAATCAGGCCCGCAAGTTCCGGCCCGAGGATGAAGATACGGCGTTAGGCCGGGCCGCCTTGCTGCTGCGCATGGACCGCCTGAAGGACGCGATCAATGCGTATCGCGTTGCCCTGCACCGCTTTCCCGATAGTGCGCAATTGATGAATGCGCTGGGCTACACACTGGTCGATCGTACCGACGATTATGAGGAAGCCGAGAAACTGATACGCAAGGCCATCAAGCTGGAGCCCGAAAGTCCGGCGATTATCGACAGCCTGGGGTGGCTGCTGTACAAGCAGGGCAGGTTCAGCGAGGCACTGGAGCAGTTACAAATCGCCTATAGTCGGTTTCCGGATCCGGAAGTAGCAGCACACCTGGTCGAAGTACTGGCAGAATTGGACCGCAATGACGACGCACTTGCGCTATTGGAACAATCCGAGCGGCAAAACCCGCAAAATCCTTTGCTGCGCGGCGTTCGTGAGCGGCGTTTCCCGGACACTCTGGAAAGCACGCCAGGCGAGTAAACGCCGCAACGTCCTGGCGCTGCTTTGCGGCGTAATGATGCTGTCCGGCTGCGCCACACGCCACGCGATACAGCTGCCTGAGATGAAGGACTGGGCGACCCGCAGCGCTGTGCTCGGTGCCGTCGAGCACTTCGAATTTTCCGGGCGTGTTGCCGTCAGCACAGGCGACGACGGCTTTAACGGCAAGATCCGCTGGCGCCAGCAGGGGGAGGCTTTCCAGGCGACGGTGGCCGGGCCGCTAGGTATTGGTACTGTGCGCATCGAAGGTGACGGCCGCGCCGTGGTCCACACTGACAAGGATGGTGCGCGTACTGAGATGCTAAATGCGGAGCAGGACCTGCTGGATCGCTATGGCTGGACCATACCGGTCAGCAGCATGCGGTTCTGGGCGCTCGGTTTGCCGGATCCCACTGCGGCCGCGCAAACCGAGCTCAATGCCGAGCAGCAGTTGCAGAAATTGGTGCAGCGCAACTGGACCGTGCAGATCTCTCGCTACCGTGTCAGCAGCGGCCAGAGCATGCCGAACCTGCTCTCAGCGAACGGCGCCGAGACGCGCGTTCGAATCGTGTTCGACAAATGGTTGTTTTTTGACTAAATTGCGCCGCACGCAAGAAGGGAATTACTGGGGCGTGGCCAAGTGGTAAGGCATCGGGTTTTGATCCCGTGTACCGCAGGTTCGAATCCTGCCGCCCCAGCCATCTAGACACAAATAGGGAGGCTTTGTGGATCTGGCAACGATGGCAGTGTTTTCGGGCAATGCGCACCCGAGACTGGCACACGATATCTCGCGCTGCCTGCACGTTCCGCTCGCGCGAGCCTCGGTCGGCCGATTCAGCGATGGCGAATTCAATGTCGAAATACTCGAAAACATTCGCGGGCGCGAAACCTTCATCGTGCAACCCACTTGCCCGCCGGCGGCTGAAAACCTCATGGAATTGCTGGTCATGGTCGATGCCGCCCGACGCGCGTCGGCCGCGCGTATCACGGCCGTAATACCGTATTTCGGGTTTGCGCGGCAGGATCGCCGGCCGCGATCGGCACGCGTGCCTATCACGGCCAAGCTGGTCGCCAAGCTGATCGGTACTGCCGGTGTTGACCGCGTGTTGACGGTGGACCTGCATGCGGACCAGATCCAGGGTTTCTTCGACATCGCTGTCGATAACGTGTACGCATCACCACTGCTGCTGGGCGACGTCTGGAAACAGAAGTTTCGCGACATGGTTGTCGTCTCGCCCGACGTCGGCGGTGTGGTTCGGGCTCGTGCGCTGGCGAAACGTCTCGATGATGCGGATCTCGTTATCATCGACAAGCGCCGCGCCAAGGCCAATCAATCCGAAGTCATGAATATTATTGGCGATGTGGAAGGCAAGGACTGCGTTTTGATGGATGACATGGTCGACACCGCTGGTACCCTTTGCCACGCGGCTGCAGCATTGAAAAAGCACGGCGCGTCCTCGGTGCAGGCCTATATCACGCACGCAGTGCTGTCCGGATCCGCGGTATCCCGAATCGAGACATCCGAACTGGACGAGCTGGTCGTGACCGATACCATTCCGCTGAATGACGAGGCGATGGCCTGCAGCAAGATCCGCCAGCTTTCCACCGCCGAGTTGCTGGCTGAGACGATGCGACGCATCTCGGACGAAGAGTCGGTGTCGTCGCTGTACGTCGACTGATAGTAAAGAAAGGGGTCAGAGCCCTTTTCAGGGAAAAGGGCTCTGACCCCTTTTTTTCGCAGTGACCCCGCGGTAAGATGCGCGGCCGCGCCAGGTACGGTCGCAGTTCCGGGCGCAGCATCGCTGGCAAAAAGCCAGTAAAATCAATCAGATACTGGAGTCAATCATGGCTGAGAAGTTTGATCTGGTTGCGGAATTCCGTGAGGGCAAAGGGAAAGGTGCGAGCCGCCGCCTGCGTCACGAAGGAAAAGTACCCGCAATCCTGTATGGCGGTGGACGTGAGCCCCGCACGCTGGCGTTCGATCTCAACAAGCTTATGCAGCAGATGCAGAGCGAGTCGTTTTATTCGAGCATTCTGAATATCAAGGTAGGCAGTGTTTCCCAGGCGGCGATCGTCAAGGATGTGCAACGCCATCCGGTGCGGAATGTGGTTACGCATATTGACCTGCAACGCATCGTTGCGGATCAGGAAATCCGCATGCACGTGCCGATTCACTTCATCAATGAAGATATCGCGGTCGGCGTGAAAGTCGGTGGCGGGTCCATTTCGCATTTGCGTACCGACGTCGAAGTCGTCTGTCTGCCGAAATATCTGCCGGAGTATTTTGAAGTCGACATCGCCAATCTTGGTGTCGACCAGATGCTGCACTTGTCAGATATCAAGCTGCCCGAGGGTGTCGCGATTCCGGAACTGGCACAGGGGCCGGAACACAATCACCCGATTGTCGCGATCCATGTGATCAAGGCTGCCGCGATCGAGGAAGAAACCGCGGCTGTTGTGGCTGCCGAAGTTCCAGTGGTATCGGACGACAAGGACAAGGACAAGGACAAAGACGCCTAGCGCGCAGCGTTGCAACAGCAAAAGACCGCCGTGTGGCGGTCTTTTTGTTTAAGATGATCGCCCAATGACGCAGCTCCGTATTATTGCCGGTCTCGGAAATCCCGACGACAAGTACGAGAAAACCCTGC
>Ga0224510_10002586_pt1 | contig 10736 bp, 8 predicted proteins | sample SF_May12_sed_USG_FD_170161 | JGI IMG/M metagenome (GOLD analysis project Ga0224510, IMG submission 170161) | Sediment microbial communities from San Francisco Bay, California, United States - SF_May12_sed_USGS_4_1 | ecosystem: Environmental > Aquatic > Marine > Sediment | place: USA: California... | reverse complement strand
TGCTGTACGTATAGAACATGAACTCGAAAGCATCGAACATCTCGTACAGGGCCCAGGTGAAGCGAATTCGTTCGAATGCTGTCAGCTTCGAGGTGTCCTGAACGCCACGCGCAAAGATGCTTGAAATCTCGCTGTCCTGGCTCAGCCTGCTTTGCATCGCCGAGATGCGATCTAGTGCACGTGCGTAGTTTTCCGTCTGTTGGGCTTTCGTGCCCTGCCGGACCTGCACCGCAAGATAGAGGAGCGACGCGACAACTGCCACGGCGCCGATGACTTCGCCCAGATTTGCCAGTGATTGCAGGTCGATCATTTTGTTCGCGCCTCCTGATCGTCGAGCGGCGGAATTGCGATCTCGGCTTTGACCCACGGGGCTACACAAACAGTCGCGGGACGTTCACCATCGGTCGTTGTGACCGAGAGTTTTGTGCCGATCGTTGAGTGCTCGATGGGCACATTCGCCCAGCCGATGTTCTTTTCGAGCCGGGGCGAATGTACGCAGCGTGTGACGTGGCCGATGCGTTGGTTCTTGTCGCTGACGGGCCAGAATTCTTCATTTGAACCGACGAGCGGCGCACCATCGATCTCGATACCGACCAGGCGTCGCTTCACGCCCTCGGCCTTGATACGCGCCAGCGCCGCTTTGCCGATGAAATCATCGTCCTGGTCGAGATTGACGAACTTGTCCATGCCGATGACAAAAGGATTGTCGGTGAGCGCGATATCGGACACGTAAGAAAGCAGGCCGCCTTCGATGCTGCGAATCGTGTTCGGTGCCGCAGGCGTGATTCCGTAAGGTTTGCCAACCGCCATGATTTTTTCCCACAGCTTTAGGCCGTAGCGGGAGTCCCTGAGGTAGATCTCGTAACCGAGTTCACCACTCCACCCGGTGCGGGAGACGACCAGCGGAATTCCATCGAGGACTGTTTCCGCGAGGCGATAATACCTGAGCTCCAGCACCCACTCGCCGAACAAATCCCGCGCCACGTACGGTGATTTCGGTCCCTGCAGCTGCAACGGTGAAACCTCCGGATCGAAAACCTGCACGTCCATGCCGCTGTTAACCGCCACACCGGATGCCCACATAACCACGTCTCCATCACCCGGCGACAACCAGAATTGGTCCTCCCGTACGCGCAGGAGAACCGCGTCGTTGACGATGCCGCCGTCCTGATTCGTCAAAACCATGTACTGGCATTGGCCCACTTCGCAACGGGACATGTCCCGCGGCGTCAGGTACTGGATGAAGCGAAACGCGTCCGGACCGGAAATCTCGACCTGGCGCTGGCAGGCGACGTCCCACAATGTGACGCCCTTGACGAGGCTCCAGTACTCCTCGACCGGACTCGTATAGCTGGTGGGCATATAGGTGTGGTTGTAAACGGTGAACGCCTTGGCGCCGTACCGGAGTGTTGCGTCGAAATAGGGCGATTTTCGAACGCGCGGGCCAAACGAAATTGCAGGTGGGGTCACCGGGAGTCTCCGTCAGGTGGCTGGCTGGTCGACGGAGCATCGTACTGAACACTTCCACAGGCAGCAACAATCTCGCTCTTTCATCAGGGAGTGTCAATCCGAACTTTCCCGGATAGCGAATTGACGTGCGAGGCCTATAAAGGATCTGCTGGCGGACCTTCGTCAGCGTCGCAACGGGAAGGAGGTGAATGACATGTCCATTTTGAGCAGATTCGAACCTCGCAAGGGGTTGATCGACGTAAAACGGGCGGCGCCTCTCACCCACAGCATGGAGGAGTTCTTCGAGGACTTCCCACCACGCCGCTGGATGGAGACGTTTGAGCCCTTAGGGTGGCGATGGCCAATGGGTGTTGACTACGAGCGCAGTTTTCGCCTGGACGTTATCGACCACGAAAAAGAGCTCCTTGTCCGCGGTGAGCTACCGGGTGTCGAGAAAGATGACATCGAAGTAACGGTCATGGGCGATCGACTCATGATTGAGGCCGAAAGAAAGTTCGAGGAAGAAGACAAGAAGGATGCTTACTACCGTCACGAAGTCGGCTACGGCAAATTGATGAGGACCATTCCTTTGCCGGTAGCAGTGGACGCAGAAAAGGTCTACGCCGAACTGAAGGACGGCATTCTCATTGTCAAGCTTCCGAAACTTGAGGTAGCTGAACGTCACACTGTTAAAGTCGCCTAGCGAGGCATCAGTGTGAAGTTCCCGGGGCGGCAGTGGCCGCCCCGGTCTTTTTTACGGGTGCTGCTTCGCCGTCGCTAAACGAGTGTTTCGCTGCAGGCGCCAGAACAGCCGTATGCCCAGCAACGCGGTGAGAATGACGGCGTATATCAGCGGCTCCGTTATGTCTTTTTTCACCTGCCACCAGTAATGCCACACGCCCAGTATGGCAATCACGTAAATGGCATTGTGCAAAGACTGCCAGTGGCGGCCCATACGCCGGCGCAGTGCCGTAAATGACGTAATCGCTAGCGCGGTCAACAACACGACGGCCGTAAAGCCGAGTGTTATGAACGGCCGTTCCGTGAGATCTTCGAGGATATCGCCCACGTGCAACTCGCGATCGAGAATTAACCAGGCGAGGAAATGCATCAGCGCATAGAAGAACGTGAACAGGCCCAGCATGCGCCGAAAACGTGACAGCCAGTTCCAGCCCGTGAGTCGTCGCAATGGCGTCACGGCAAGCGTGATCATGATGAAGCGTAGCGCCCAGTTGCCGAAACGATCCTGGATCGCTTCGATCGGGTTCGCGCCCAATCCTCCCGTGATGTCGAAGGCGTCGGTCAGCACCAGGACAGCCGGCAACAGGCACAGGACAAAGACCAGCGGCTTCGCGACGTAGCGTATGGTTTGCAGGGTGTTCAAGGCTTAGTAATTTCGGCGCAGGTCCAGGTCTTTGTACAAATGTGCAACCTGTTCTCCGTAGCCGTTGAACATCAGCGTCGCCTGCCTCTCGGCGAATATGCCCGTGCCAATGCGGCGCTCCCGCGCCTGGCTCCAGCGCGGATGATCAACCGTGGGATTCACGTTCGCGTAGAAACCGTACTCGCCCGGTGCCGCCATGTTCCAGCTGGTTTTCGGGCGTGTCTCGGAGAAATGTATTTTCACGATGCTTTTAATGCCCTTGAAGCCGTATTTCCAGGGCACTACGAGTCGAATCGGTGCGCCGTTCTGGTTGGGAATGACCTTGCCGTAAATTCCGACCGCCAGTATCGGCAGCGGGTTGCTTGCTTCCGCGATCGTAAGTCCCTCGCGATACGGCCAGTCCAGTGAGCGACCCCGGAGTCCTGGCATCTGTTCGGGATCGTTCAGGGTTTCGAAAGCGACGTACTGTGCCTTGGATGTTGGCTGAAAATACTTAATCACTTCCGCCAGCGACACGCCAACCCACGGAATGACCATGGACCAGGCTTCTACGCAGCGCATGCGGTAGATACGTTCTTCGAGATCGAAAGGTTTCATAAACGCATCGAAATCGTAGCTGCCGGTTTTTTCGGCATGACCGGTAACTTCGATTGTCCAGGGTCGTGTTCTGAAGTTCTCGGCGCGGGCGGCAGGGTCGCTCTTACCGAGGCCGAACTCGTAGAAATTGTTGTAGGTCGAGATGTCCTCGAAGCTGTTGGGAGTCTCGTCAGTGCTGTACGGGCCCTTGGCTACGTCTGCGAGGCGAGCGTAGCGACCGTCCGGTATGACCGCAGACAAGCCTGGCGCAGCGAGCAGCGATCCACCAGCGATGGCTCCCGCCCGCATGAAGTCGCGGCGATTGAGATAGTTGGCTTCGCTCGTGATTTCGGATGGTCGAATATCGGCAGGTTTTCGAATCAGCACACAATGTCTCCTTCGGGCATTACCGTAACAGACCTGCCACCGGTCGGGATTATTGCAGGCACTTTCAGGCCCAGAGATAAATGTCGCAAAAATCGGCCAAAATCGCCGATATCGATAAAAACGGACTACCAACCGAATTCTCAGGCGATTGCCCCGGGTAGCTTGCACTCGCAACCCGGCTGAGAACGCAAATTGGCGAGGGTAATTTCATCGAAAGTTCTCCAAAAATTGACAAAATAGTGATACTTAGTTGTTAAATGTTCTAAAAAGTAACAAAAGTGAAAGTTGAATCAAGAGACCCTCGTCTAGGGCCAAGGTGTTCGATAATTGACGATTTTGCGAAAATCGACGTATTTCGACACATTTAAATACGACTTCAGCGATTTTCGTCCAGCCAGCGCATTATCAGTCGATTCACGTCATCCGGGCGCTCCTGCTGCGTCCAGTGGCCGCAGGGCTCCAGGATCTCCACGGTCAGGTTCCGGACAAAGGGCTTCATGGCGTCGATATGTGCCGGCGCGACAACGACATCGTCAGCGGCGCCGATAAAGAGCGTCGGGATAGTGATCATCGGATCGGTCCCTTGAATGTCCCGCCAGTTTCGTGACCAGTTGCGGTACCAGTTGATAGCGCCCGTGAAGCCGGTCTTCGTAAACGCGTTGACGTAGTACGCACGCTCCTCGTCGTTCAACAGGGGTTCGCCGCTCGACTGCCGGCGCTCTATCACTTTGAGCAGGCTGAGAACTTTTCTTTCAGGCGGCAGCCTGTCGAACTCGGCTCGCGATACCTGGTTCTTGCGCATCATCATGTCAATCAAGTGGCCTGGGTCGGATGCGAAAGCCGTATCGGCTTCATCGGAGTCCTGGAAGTTGACGATGTAAAAGTCCTCGCCAAGCCGCTGGCGAAATATCTCGATCGGGTCGATCGGCGTGCGCGGGTAATACGGAATATTCAGGGCAATGAGTTTTTCCATTCGATCGGGCGCAAGCAGGGCCATGTGCCAGAGCACCAGTGCGCCCCAGTCATGGCCGACGAAGGTGGCGCGCTCGATGTCCAGTGCATCGAGCAAACCTTTGAGGTCAGCGATGAGTTGGGTAACGCGGTAGGCATCAACACCGGCCGGAACGTCGCTTTGACCGTAGCCGCGCATGTCGGGCGCAATAGCGCGATAACCTGCAGCAGCTAGAGCAGGTAGCTGGTGTCGCCATGAGTAAGCGAGTTCCGGGAAACCGTGCACCATGATTACTGCCGGCCCCGCCCCCTGTTCGTAAACGGCCAGTCGGATACCGTTGCTGTCGACAAAATGCGGCTTCGGGAACATCGGTGCATTTGACAGCAAAGCACGCCGGATCGCAAAGTGGGCGCACCCGACCAAGAAGCGGAGGCCCGTGATGATGCAGCGCCTGATCATTTCGCTAATGCACGTCATCACCAATTCGTTCTTTCGACGCATCGATGTCGTTGGCGAAGAGCACATTCCCGCCACCGGACCCGTGATATTCGCGGGCAACCATCCCAATGCCCTGATGGACGGCTGGCTGCTAACCGCGCGTTGTGGTCGCTGGCCGATACACTTCATGGCAAATGCCAAGCTTTGGAAATACAAACTGCTGGGGCGAATGCTCGATGCCACCGGCGCAGTGCCGGTTTACCGGCGCGAAGAACACGATGGAGATGTCGACAACAGCGCCGCATTCGACAAACTTTTCGAGGTCATCGAAGCCGGCCACTGCATGGGCGTGTTCCCGGAAGGTGTGAGTCATACCGAGTCACAGCTGTCGAAACTGAAGACGGGGACGGCTCGCATTGCCTTGTCCGTGGCGGCTCGCGGCAAGGTCGCGGTGACGATCATTCCCTGCGGGCTCAATTACATACACCGGCACCGGTTTCGCAGCCAGGTCTCGATCGAGTTCGGCGAGCCGATCGTTGTCGATAGTTCGTGGCGGGATCGCTTTGCCGCTGACGAGCGTGAGTGTGTGCGCGAGCTGACCGATCAGCTCGCCGCCGCTTTGATGTCGGTCACCTTGAACGCTCCGGACTGGAGCACTTTGCGTTTTATTCAGGCTGCAAGGCGCTTGTACAAACCGTCGACCGCGAAGCTTACGCCCAGCCAATACATGGAATTGAACCGGCGATTCGTGACTACGTATGTCAAGTATGGAAACGAAGCCGACATGCTTCAGTTTCGTGACGAAGTTGAAAATTACCAGTCGCGTCTCGAGGTGCTCGGCCTCAAAGACCACCAGTTGCGCAAGCCCGTGTCGGTCGCGAAAGCATTTCGGCGTCTCGCCGCGCGTTCCTTGATGTTGATGTTGCTGCTGCCGGTCGCCATTCCGGGTGCATTGCTGCACCTGCCAGTCGCGTGGATAGCCGCTGTGGTTGGCGAGCGATTCAGTTATGAACAGGACGACGTCGCAACGCTCAAGGTGTTCGCTTCGATCACCTTGCTGCCGTTGCTTTACCTGGTGGCTGCGTTCTTCATCGGCAACCACTTTGGACTGATCTGGGCGATTGTTGCCGTGGTTGGACTGACGATCAGCTTCTCTGCGTCGATCCTGGTCATCGAGGCACAAGCGATCCTGCTGGTGTCCATGGTTTCGATACTCCGCGAGACTCGCCTGCGGGACGAGATAGAAGACTTGCAGGCCACGCGACTGAAGCTGGTCGACAAGGTCAGGCTGCTCGCCGACCAATATGCAAACCCGGAAACGCCACGTATGTTTTCGGGCGAGGATTTCGCCGGGAAAGCTACGCCGCCCGCCTGAAATAGCGTAGTCTGACGTGTCCCGAGCAGCCCAATATTCCGGAGTATTTGCCAGCATGACATATGAACTCGTGTATCCAATGGCCGCCATGGTCGTGCTGACCTTTGGCGTCATGTTTGCAATGTTCCGCGCACGCGTTCGCGCGGTTCGCGCCGGCGAAGCCGATGCCGGTTATTTCAAGACCTACCAGGAAGGGCGCGAGCCTCGTCACACGGCGCAGCTGTCGCGGCAGGTCACCAACCTGTTCGAAACGCCGGTGTTGTTCTACGTGGCGTGTGTGACAGCGATGGTGACGGAACTATCGGGCCTCGTGATGGTGGTGCTGGCGTGGCTGTACGTCGGACTGCGAATTGCGCATGCCTGGGTACATACGGGTAGCAACCGGTTGGGTCCCAGGGTCCGGATTTATGGCGCGAGCTGGCTGGTATTACTCGCCATGTGGACGATCCTGGTTCTCGGTGTTGCCGGAATCGTAAACTGAGATTCGATACGCAAGCCAAGAATTCCCTTGTTTTTTGCCGGTCTGGACGCTACTTTCCCCGGCACGACGTTGATGGGGACGAGTAGGCAGCTCACTCAGGAGCCAGCGACCGGGGGATAGTGTGAGCTCCGGACCTGAAACTGCCGAATATCACCCCGGAGTTGCCACCTGAAGGGCTTTGCACAAGCTGCAAGCTGAGTAGGGCTGGCCGGCTGGCTCACGAGACGAGCGACGGGCTGCAGGCCCATGAGGTGGCCTTACTGCTGGCAGCAGGGCCGTGAAACCGGGTGGTACCGCGAAGCATTCTCGCCCCGGAATTAAGGTGACAGTGACCCTATATGAATTAAGGTCACTGTCACCTTAATTCCGGGGTTTTTGTTTTTTGGAGTCGAAGTTTTGTCATTTAAAGAAGTTCAGGGTCGATACGACGGTCCGGCGCTCGAAACCGAGGTGCTGGCGTTCTGGCGTGAGCGGGACGTTTTCAATAAAACGCTCGAGCTGACCGAAGGCAAACCGCAATTCAGCTTTAACGAAGGCCCGCCGACCGCGAATGGCAAACCGGGTATCCATCACGTGCTGGCGCGCAGCTTCAAGGACATCTTCCCGCGCTACAAAACCATGCAGGGTTTCCACGTACCGCGGAAGGCCGGCTGGGATACGCACGGTCTTCCGGTTGAGCACGAGGTTGAGAAAGAACTCGGCATTTTCGACAAGAAAGAGATCGAAGCGAAGATCGGCGTCGCCGAGTTTACGAAGCGCTGCCGCGACTCGGTCATGCGCTACATCGGCGACTGGGAGAAGATGACGGAACGCATGGGCTTCTGGGTGAACCTCGACGAGGCCTATTACACGCTCAACAACGACTACATCGAATCCGTCTGGAACCTGCTGCAGAAGATCTGGGACAAGGACCTGATTTACAAAGGTTACAAAGTTGTTCCCTACGACCCACGCATCGGCGCCACCCTGTCATCGCACGAACTGGCACTCGGCTACAAAGATGTCGAAGACCCGTCGATCACGGTGCGCTTCAAAGTGCAGGACGAAGATAACGCCTACTTTCTCGTCTGGACGACCACGCCCTGGACGCTGCCGTCGAATCTCGCGCTGGCGGTTGGCAACGACATTGATTACAGCTATTGCAGGTCGCAGGGCCAGGTCCTGATTGTGGCCGAAGCGCTGCGTGCCGAAGTGTTCCGCGACATCGAACACAAGGTCCTCAAAACCGTGAAAGGCAGCACACTGGTCGGCAAACGGTATGAACAATTGTTCGACTACATCAAGGTCGACGCGCCCAATGCGTTCCAGGTTTTTGCGGCCGACTTTGTCAGCACCGAGAGCGGCACGGGTATCGTGCACACGGCGCCTGCTTACGGTGTGGACGATCTTGCGCTCGGGCAGGCGAATGATTTGCCCGTCGTGCACGGCGTGGGTCTCGACGGACATTTCATCGATGAAGTTGAGCCCGTCAAAGGCCTGTTCTTCAAGGATGCCGACAAGCCACTGATCCGCCTGCTCAAGGAGCGCGGCATGATGTTCCGCTCTGAACGCTATCTGCACAGCTATCCTTTCGGCTGGCGTACGGGTGACCCGATTCTCTATTACGCAAAAGACGCCTGGTACATCCGCACTTCGCAGTTTCGCGAGCGCATGACCGAGCTCAACAAAACCATCAACTGGGTGCCCGAACACATCCGCGACGGCCGCTTCGGCAACTGGCTCGAGAACAATATCGACTGGGCTTTATCGCGCGAACGATTCTGGGGCACGCCGCTACCGGTCTGGACCGACGGCGAGGAAGGCTATCTCTGCATTGGCTCCGTCAAAGAGCTCGAAGACCTGACCGGACGAGCGCTCAGCGAGCTCGACCTGCATCGGCCGGCCGTTGACGAAATAACCTTCGAAAAAGACGGCAAGACCTGGCAGCGCGTGCCGGAAGTCATCGATTGCTGGTTTGATTCAGGCGCTATGTCCTACGCGCAATGGCATTACCCGTTCGAAAACGTAGACAAGTTCGAAAAGCATTTTCCGGCCGACTACATCTGCGAGGCGATCGACCAGACGCGCGGCTGGTTCTACACGCTGCACGCGATTGCGACTCTCGTATCGGACAGCGTCGCGTACAAGAATTGCATTTGCCTCAATCTCATCGTCGATAAAGACGGCAAAAAAATGTCGAAGTCGGTTGGCAATATCATCAATCCCTACGACGTGTTCGATACCGTGGGTGCGGATGCGCTGCGCTGGTATTTCCTCGCGCGCCTGTCGCCGGACGTACCAAAGCGCGTGTCGGTCGAGATCGTTGCGGACGTTGCGAGTTCATTCATCAACACGTTCTGGAACACCTACGGCTTTTTCGTGCTGTATGCGCGTCTCGACAACGTGGACCTGACGCGACACATTGCGCCCGAAGACCGGCCGGAGATTGACCGCTGGTCGCTGGCCTTGCTGCACAAGACGATTACCACGGTTACCGAATCGCTCGACAATTTCGACGCGAAAGTGGCGGGCGAGGCGCTGGAATCCTTCGTCGACCAACTGAGTAACTGGTACGTGCGCCGCAATCGCCGTCGCTTCTGGAAATCAACGGATGCGGAAGATACACAGGCGGCTTACCTGACTTTGTACGAGTGCCTCAACGCCGCGCACAAGCTTATGGCACCGTTCGTGCCGTTTCTCGCCGAGAATGTTTACCAGAACCTCGTACGCAGCATTGATGCTATGGCACCCGAGTCCGTGCACATGACATCGTGGCCCGTAGCGGACCCGGCATGGAAAAACGAGTCGCTGCTGTTCGATATCGACGTTATCCAGAAGGTCGTTGGGCTTGGGCGCGAAGCGCGCAGCGAGTCGGGCGTACGCACGCGCCAGCCGCTGTCAAGATTGCTGGTGCGGGCGCCGAACGATGCAGCGGCAAAGGCGCTGCTCGCGCACCAGGACCAGATACTCGAAGAATTGAACATCAAGGACGTTGAATTCATCGCACGGGATGCGGACATCGTGAACTACCGCATCAAGCCGAACCTGCCGAAGCTGGGCAAGGAAGGGCACGGCAGGAACCTGCCGGCGATTCGCAGCGCTCTCGAGCAGGCGGACGGCGCCGCGATTGCGAGAGCGGCCGCCAACGGCGAGACGTTTGTCATTGTTATTCCGGACGGCGAATTGACGCTGACGGCCGAAGACGTGCTGATCGAAACGAGTTCAGCTGAAGGCTATGCCTGTGCCGAAGATTCCGGTTATCTCACGGCACTGGATACGAGTCTCAACGAGGACCTGATCAAAGAAGGCTACGCGCGCGAACTTGTGCGTTCCATCCAGGACGCCCGCAAACAGGCAGGTCTCGAAGTGTCCGATCGCATCACGCTCGGAGTTTCGGGCAGTAAGAACGTGGAAGAAGCGCTGCTTGAGCACCGGGATTACGTTATGAGCGAGACGCTCGCGACGAACTGGCAGGTTGGACAGGAAAAGCCCTTGTACAAAGCGGATCGTGAATTGGACGACGATCACTGGACGATCGAAATTTCCCGCTAGTTAAATATCTGTTAGTCTTTGTCGATCGCGCCAGGCGGCGCGGCCAATAAAAATAACAAGCGGCGACTAAGGCAGGGACCTGCACTGCCCGCGGCATTTCAGGGGGAAAGCCAGTGCTGTTCAATTCGCTCACGTTCATCGTGTTCTTCGTGTTGGTGTTGGC
>Ga0224510_10002583_pt1 | contig 10741 bp, 11 predicted proteins | sample SF_May12_sed_USG_FD_170161 | JGI IMG/M metagenome (GOLD analysis project Ga0224510, IMG submission 170161) | Sediment microbial communities from San Francisco Bay, California, United States - SF_May12_sed_USGS_4_1 | ecosystem: Environmental > Aquatic > Marine > Sediment | place: USA: California... | reverse complement strand
GGCCCTGGCATTTTCCGCAAGCATGAGCAGGAGTGCCGGAATCGTGAGGAGGTGTTTCATGCATTACCCCAGGTTTTCGATTCTGTCGGATGGACTGACCACTTCGGTGAGCCGGATGCCGAATTTATCGCCTGATTTGACGGCTTCCCCACGGGCGATGAGTCGGGAGTTGACGTAAAGATCCAGCGGCTCCCCGGCGGTTTTATCCAACTCCACCACGTATCCTTCACTCATTTGGAGCAGATCACGAATCAAAATTCGGGCCCGGCCCAATTCAACTGAAATTTTTAATGGAATATCGTACAAAAATTCCAGGTTATTGGCAGTGGTGCTCGGCTTGGGTTCTCTGCCGGGAGTGGTGGTGCCGCGGGTCTCCCTGAGAAGTTCGGCGGTTTCTTCGGGCTTGAGTGAATTAGAAGACTCTTCCCCTTGCACCGTTTGTTTTTGATTCTCTGTCACTGCCATTGGTTAGTCCTTGTGGTTTTAGAAAGCCGCCGGTGATATGGATGGCTTTTTTGTTTTTGTGCAGACCGGCGATTGCCTGAAATTTTGGTTTACCTTCCACCATGATGGTCAAGGGTTGCTCCGGATCGTAGCCGAGCTCGATGAAGTCTCCAATCTTGAGCTGGAGTATTTCCTTGATGGTCAGATCCACATAGCCGGATCTGGCTGCCACGGTGGTGCTCATTTGTTCGATTTCCTTACTGATGGTGTCGGCCCAGGTCACCGTCGGGGTGGAGTAAGAGACGATGTCGCGCAGTTTATCCTTGATCGGCTCAAGAGATTGATAGGGAATGAGTAGCTGCATCTCGGCCGCACGTGTGCCCACGATGACCTTGAATCGCGCGGTGATCATTTCAACATCCGTATCGACGATATTGACCATGCGGAAGTTATTTTCAACTTTGACCAGATTGGGCGAGAGCTCGATCAGGGGGCGAAAGGATTTTTTCAGATCAAAACTGTTGCTGCCCATAATATTATTTAAAATATTTATTTCTATGGTGGTCAGGGCACGCTCAATGGGGGGGGATCCTTTTTCCAGCGAACCTCCGAGCATTATCTCAAGCAAGGTGAAGGAGAGTGCCTGGTCGATATGAATTAGGCAGCCGTTTTTTAAGGGATCGATGGAATAAATGGCTATGGCACCTTTATTATTGAGCGCCGCGATTCCTTCTTGAAACGGGGTCGTTCCCATGTCCTGCCGACTGACCGTGAAATTGCGTTGCAGCAGGTTGGTCATGGAGATGCTGACACTTCTGGCAAAATTATCCAGAATTATATCCAGGTTGGGAAGGCGGCTTTCGCCATGCCGACTCATGGTGTATATGGTTAAAAGATCAACCGGTTCGGTGATACCTTCACCCGTCGCGGATTGATCTTCACCCACCAGGTCGGTGGAAACCCTTCCATCCTTGATGGCGGTGAGTAGCTCGGCAATTTCATCCCTGGAGAGAATAGGTTCCATGATTTTGCCTATTGAACCACGAAATCGGTGAGATAGATATTGGTCACCTGGCCTGATTTGAGAAAAGAGTTTATCTTGATTTTCATCTCTGATTTCAGTTGTATTTTTCCTTGTAAATCCTGAAGTTCTTCAAAAGTCTTGTTGCCGATGAGCAGCAAAATGGCATCCCGGATCTGGGGCATTCTCTTTTCCGCCTCCTCGACAACTTGATCATTGCTCAGTTCCAGGCTGAGCGCGGCCTTTACGTAATGCGAGGCGTCCTCGCTGATGATGTTGACCACGAATTCCTTGATGTCCAACATGGGACCGATATTATTTTGTTGTTCGATAACCGGGGCAACCGGTTCTGATCCAGGCTTTTTATCATCGGGTTTTTCCGGCGGAGTGCGCAGAACAAAGAAATACACGCCAAGGGCTATGAGGATGACCAGCAGCACGCCGCCGATAATAATGAAGAGCATTTTTTTCTTTTTGCCGCTTTGCGCCTCCTCCTGTGGAGGGGTGGTCTTATCTGCCATGGAGTATCTCCCGAATATTTAAAAGCGCTCTTGAACTAAAAGGGAACCGCATCGCCCTGGCCTCCATCGGTTGGTAAGACATTGCTGTTGAGTACGAAGTCAACCCTTCTGTTTTTTGCCCGGTTTTCCGAGGTGGTGTTGGGGAGAAGGGGGTCGTCGGCTCCGTAGCCCACGGCGGAGAGTCGATCGGTGGCGATTAGTTTCCCCCGGTTGTAGAAGCGCATTACGCTCACCGCCCGGTAAACCGAAAGGTCCCAGTTACTCATGGTCGGGTCGGCGATCGGGGTGGAATCGGTATGTCCTTCCAAACGCACGGACAAAGGGAGCGGACGGATGATATCACCGATTTTTCTAAGTAGTGGATAACTCGCGGGATCGAGATTCGGGTCCTCGGGTGCAAAGAGAAGAGAATCGTTTAAGCGGATAATGATCGAGTTTTCATCCTTGCGGATAAGCTCCACCTTTTCGTTGATTTTGGCGGTATTGATCTTGATTTGTATCTGGTCGAAAGCCTTTTTGATGATCTGTTGGGGGACCGGAGCGAATTTTTCCTTCGGCGGAGTGGGGAGGACCGGAATGGTATATTCAATTTCCGGACTCACCGGGTGAAACCCGAAGGCTTCCTTGATGGAATTATTGGCTTTGCTGAACTTTACCCGGTCAAGGGAGGCCATGGAGAGAAGAAGAACAAAAAAAGTGAGCAGTAAGGTTACCATGTCGCTGAAGGTGACCATCCATAAGGGCGCACCTGCCGGGCATTCTTTCGGTTTTTTGTCCGCCATTGTTAACGCCTTTATTTAAAAACTGATTCGCGGAGTTTCGGGGAGATGTAGGCATGAAGCCTTTGCTCCATGATTCGCGGATTTTCTCCGGAAAGTATTGACTCCATTCCCTCTACGATAAGAGTTTTTTGTAGAAGTTCCGTCTTGGAACGCGTCTTGAGTTTGCCTGATATGGGGATGCATATGATGTTGGCAATGACCGAGCCATAAAAGGTTGTGAGTAAGGCAACAGCCATGGCAGGGCCGATGCTGGATGGGTCATCCATGGTTTGCAGCATTTGCACCAGACCGATGAGAGTGCCGACCATGCCTAAAGCGGGCGAGATATTTCCCAGGGAAGCAAAAAATTCGGCCCCCTTGCTGTGCCGTTCTTCGATATAGTTGATTTCGGTGTTGAGCATAACCTTCAATTCCTGGGGTTCTTGCCCGTCCACGGCCATTTGCAGAGCCTTAACCAGAAAATCATCGTCTATTTTGCTCATGGCTCCTTGCAGCGAAAGAATTCCCTCCTTCCTGGCCTTGTTGGCAAACTCCATCAGTTGGCTGATAAGTGAGTTGGGGGAGCGTTCTTTCACAAGAAAGGCATGTTTTACCACATTAGTGGCGCTGAGGATGTCGGCCAGGGGGTAATTGATCATCGCCACCCCGATAGAGCCGCCGAAAACAATAAGTGCCGATGGGGTATCGAGAAAAATGAGCAGGGATCCACCCTGTAAAATGGCCATGATCATGAGGCCAAAGGAGGCGATTATCCCTATTATCGTTGCTAGATCCATTTATTAGAACCCATGAGTTATTCTGGATGCCGGTAAGAAGTGATGCGACGATGAGTGAAGCATAATTTTTTCCCGCCAAAATCATCTGCTCTGTGATGTCCAAAATTGGGCGGTGGTATCGTATTGGAAGCAAAATAAATGCCAAGGGAAATAAGAGGAAGACAATGATCCGACGGCCGGATGAGTGGACGGGTTAAACGTAATGATTGGGTGGGTTGTGTTTGGGGCGTTTCATTACTTCCGGCCTTAACGGCATGGTTAATGGGGTGACAAGGAACTATTTAATAAATTAAAATAAAAATCATCTAAGGTGAAGATATGATGGGTCACGGTGGGCAGATGAATTTAGAAACACTATCCCTTAAGGGGTTTGTGCGGCGGTTTAGGTTGTAACTGCATTAATAATTATGCAAAAAAAGATTTTAATGGAGATTTCATGGATGTGGCGTGTCGAAATCTTGACTTATTGCCGATCGGAGAGCTTATATTGAAAAACAAAAGGAGGTTTGCTCAAGCGGGCTTTTGCCTGCCGGAACAAACCTCCTCTGCTGGAAGAAGAGAACGGTTTAGCGTTTGAGGTTGATCAGCTCGCCGAGCAACTCGTCCACGGTGGAAATAATTTTGGAATTAGCTTGAAATCCTCGCTGAGCGGAGATCATCTTGACGAATTCCTGACCCATGTCCACGTTTGATTGTTCAAGGGAGTTGGTAAATATTTGTCCGAGTTCCGGTCCCGGGAGACCGACTCGAGCCGGTCCGGAATTTTCGGTTGCGGTGAAGAGATTCGCCCCCGCGAGCTCAAGGCCTTGGTTGTTTTTGAATTTGCCCAGTACGAGTTGGGAGATTTTAATCTGTTCGCCGTTGGAGTAGGAGGCTATGACCACGCCATCGGAATTGATTCCAACGTTGGTGAGGTTACCGGCGCCGTATCCGTCCTGGTCTTGAGAGATGACCACGGATTCGCTGTCGAATTGGGTGGTGTCGAAGGTTATGTCAATGTTGCTGGGATCGGAACCGTTTGCCCAATTTATCGGGCCCACGGCGGATATACCGCCTCCCGCCAGGGTGCCGTCGGGATTGAAGGTCAGGGTGCCGGCAGCTGCGGCGCCCGCAACCTGGCCGACATCCACGCCGTTGACATCCTGGGCCGACCAGTGCCAGTCCCAGGTATTGGCGGCGGTCTTGGTGAAATAGACCGATATCAGATGGGATTGTCCCAGAGAGTCGTAGACTTGGGTTGAAGCGGCGTAGTTGAACGTGGTGGTGTCGTTGGGGTCCCAGGGTACTACGGGAACCAGGGGTGGAGTGGCGGCGTCCAGGTTGGTGGAGAAGGTCATAGACGTGGTCGGATTGGCCGGGATTAAACCCGTATTGACCACCTGAATGTCGGTGGGGTCACCGGCGATCAGGTTTCCGTCGATGTCGAATTTTTTCCCCTGAACCCGAAATCCCTCGGGGTTGACCAGATAGCCTTCATCGTCAAAGCGGAATGCTCCGGCTCGGCTGTAGTAGGCTGTTTCATCGCCGGGTTGTTTGAGCAGGAAGAAGCCTTCCCCTTCTATGGCCACATCGGTGTCCGAGGAAGTGGTCTCAAAGGTGCCTTGACTGAAGATGTTGTCCACCTTGGAGACGTTTACCCCTCGGCCAACCTGGGAAAATCCACCGGAACCGTATATGGTGCTGGAGAGCAGATCGGAAAAAACCGTGCGTGCCCCTTTGAAGCCGATGGTGTTGGTGTTGGCGAGGTTGTTGCCGATAACGCTCATTGCTTGGCCGTTGGTATTGAGACCGCTGACGCCGCTGAACATTGCACTTTGAATACCCATTGTATCCTCCTTAAAAATCCGGAAAATTATTGTCGCTCATTTTCCGGTGAATAATGTCGCTTGTTGATTAATTCGATAAAAGGTCAAGGGTCTCCGCCGTAAGGGCGGAAACATCGGCCGTTTGTGTTTGGGTGTTTTGCTCCTTGGATTCATTGCCGTCATAAACCCCATGGATGTCGGAGAATTTATAGGTTCCGGAATCGGTCAGCAGCATAATACCGCTCCCGCTGAGATCAACGCCGGTCACTTCCGAGCGCACCAGGGGCATGACGCTCACCGGGCTTCCTTCCACCGCGCTTTGCGCTTCTATGATGATGTCATAGCGTCCGGGAGGCAGTGGATTGCCGCTGGAATCAAGTCCATTCCAGGTAATGAAATGATTGCCGCCGTCGAGATCCTTGCCGGGAAGGGTGGCCACGTTTTTGCCGTTGGCGTCACGGATATGAACGGTGACATCCGAAGCGCTCCCTTCCACCCGGTAGCCGACGCGTACGGGTCCCTGGTCGAGATCAAAGGATGAACCTTCCACCAGAATATCCTTGCCGATCAGGGAGAGCGCGGCGAGACGCTGGGAACTGTTTTGGGCCTCGGCCAAGCTCTCTATTCCGGCATTCAGGGTGAAAAGCTGTTCGAGCTGACTGAATTGCGCGAGCTGTGCGGTGAACTCCGTGGGATCGGATGGATTGAGCGGATCCTGGTTTTGCAGCTGGGCGATCAGCAGGGTGAGAAAATCTTCCTGCAGCAAACCAGCCTTGCTGGTGGTCGCTTCGCTTGCTTTGTTCGTCGAGACCCGAGAGATATCGTTGATGGCGTTCATGGTATTTTATCCGTGCTGTCAAATATGCACACTCAAGGAATTTCCGTTCAGGGAGAGCTTGAGGGCGTTGTTATCGTTTGTAATCGGCTCGTTAAGGCTTTTGGAATGGCTGAGCGCCCCCTTGGTGTTTTCCGGGCGATGGAGGTGGCGTCCGTGAAAGTTTTCTTGGAAAAATGCCTCGCTGCCCTGATGATCGCTTGCCAGGGAGACCTTCAAATGTTCAAGCTGCATGCCGTTTTGCTCTAATGCCTCACGGAGTCTGGGGATCTGACGTTCCAACATCTCTTGCACTTGGGGGTTTTGGGTAATGATATGGGCTTTGATGGAGTCCCTTTCCATACGGATTTCCAGTTTCAGCTCTCCCAATTCCTCGGGGTGCAGCCGCAAGGTCAGATGATTGCCCAAGTTATTTTTCCGTAAGCTTATTTGGTCGGCAACCTGGCTGATGATCTGATGTTCACTCACCGTTGTTCCCGAAGGAAGGCGGATGAATGAGTCGCTCTTGCCAGTCGCGGATAATGAGTTGAACAGTTCACCTTTTTCCAAATCCGCATATTTTTGTTCCGAATTCAAAAGAGGTTTGGCATCGGCAAGGATCTTGTCGCCGCCACCTTCTTGTTGCCCCGAGTTTCCAGAATTTGAAGTGTTTTCATTGCTGTTTTCAGGTGTTGATGTGGAGCGAAGATCGGAGAGAATGAGCCGGTCGCTCGCCTCCATTCGTTCACCACCGCGGATACGGTTAAAGTCAAAGGCTATTTTTTCCGGTAAAGGAGTTAAGGTTGATTTCAAGTTGATGGAGGGCTGCTGCAAACCATCTTCTTGAAGAGGTAAAACTTGTTCATTGATCAGGTCGGCGACTTTTAACAAGAGAGCCTCTTTGTCCCCGTGGCCGGCGATAACGCCTCGGCTTGCTTCGGAGACCACACCTGATGAGACCTGAGCTTGAGCGGACCGCTGGATAGTGGCAACTCCTTCCAATTCTTGGGAAAGAAGTTTTTGCAGTTCGATAACCGCCAATGATGCCGGATGATCAGTGCTTTTAAGACTTATGGGACCCATGGAGCCCTTAAACGCATCACCCTTGGGTTCTGTGTTCTCAACTCCATTGGGCTCTTGACTCAAGAGCTCGCGAATTCCTTGCAAAAGAAGACTTTCCCGCGAGGCGAGGCCGTTATCGCGTCCCACCTGGGAAGTGGTGAGAGTGGTTGTTTCGGCAGGTTCTCCGTCGGTGTTCACTTCACTTTCCTGTCCCAATAGGGAAAGGTTTATGGGGCGGCCGGCGAGTACGCTGTTCATCAGGGCGAGGAGTTGGGCGGAATCGGGGTGAGGATTTGCTTCGGCTCCCTTGCTGCGACCAGGGTCTTTTCCTTCCGCCACCTGGGGGGTGGTCGTTTCCGGTTTGTCGGGTATGACTCTTTCTCCTCGGATGGTTTCGTTGAGCTGTTGTTGAAAAGCGTTCTCCGAGGAGTTGCCAAGCGATACCTGTTTGGTTTTGGCCTGAGCGGTTTTACTCCGGATCGATACTTCGGGGGCGATGAGTTCCGCAGCTTGCATATTTGACACCGACAAAGTTATGGGTCGAGTTGTGAAAAAGCGGTGCTGAGTCGCGCCGCCTCTTTTCGGTCCATTTTATTGAGTACGGCTGAGGCGGCCTTGACTTTCATTTTTTCCAAAATCCCCACCGCTATTTTTTGATCAAGAGCCATGAGCAGGCGGGCTGCATTTTCCGGAACCATTTTTTCATAAATTTTACTAAGTTCAAGAATCCGCGCCATTTCCTTTTCATCTTTCTCTGCCAGGAGTTTTCGAATGTCTTCCCTGGTCTTGCCGAGCTCTTCAAGTTTCTTATCGACCTCGACCTCCAATCTCTTTAGCTCCATTTTCCTCTCTTCAAGAAGGTCCCGCTCTTTTTTGAGTTGTTCATGTTCCATCCGTAGCGCCAAATAAACCCTTCGTTCTTCTACCGATTCAAAAGTTTTCTTTTCCAGACCGGATGGTTGGTCTTCGGCGACGATCCCCGCCGGAGAAATGAGAAGAATGAAAAATATACAGAGGGCATTGACGGTATGGGTGTTCATAGTGAAACCGGCATAAAATCATGGGTTATCGTTTATGGAAAAGTACCGCGATTTCATCGAGAATTTTCGCTTCTTTGGCGTTAAGGAATTGTTGATAGGCTTTGTTTTGGCGATCCTTGAGTTGCTCGAGCATTTTCTTTTTCTGGCTGGCTCGTAGGAGCTTTTTGCGAAGCAAAGTGGTTTTTTGGCGCTGTTTTTCAAGATTTTTTTTAATGATAACTTCTTGTTGGCGAATAAAAAATAATCTGTCCTCAAAAAGAGGCAATCGGTCGAAAGCTGCCTGGCCGCTTCGAATTTCACCGATGGCTTGCAGAAGGCTCAGATTTTCCGCATGGAGAGCTCGAACTTGTTGTTTCAAAACTTCCTCTTGTTCCAGGCTTTTGAAATATCCGTGTTGGGATATCTGCTCAATTTGTTTTCTATAATTGAGTACCGGGTCCATCTGAAATTTTTTTGGGCGTATCACAAGATTCACTCATCGGAATTATTGTTTTGTCGTCTGTCAGGTGTGCTGCGTTCCTGCTTGCGACGCCGGGAATTTTGTCGTTCGTTGACCAAATCCCCGATGTGGGCAATGGTATCTCCGAGAGAGGATGACTCATTGGTCTGTTGGCGAAGAAACTCATTGATCGGATCAATGCGGGAGATGGCATAATCAATGGCCGTATTACTTCCCGATGCGTAGGCCCCTATATTGATCAAATCTTCCGATTCGGCATAGAGCGCCATAACATTTCTTATTTTTCCGGCAAGTTCCATGTGGCGGGGCGAGACGATATCCCGCATAACCCTGCTGGTGGACATCATCACGTCAATGGCTGGATAATGATTCTTGGCGGCTATTTCCCGCGAAAGAACAATGTGGCCGTCCAGGATTGAACGTACCGCATCGGCCACCGGTTCGGTGAGATCATCCGCGTCAACCAGGACGGTATAGAGACCGGTGATCGAACCGTGTTCCCGAAAACTGCCCGCCCGCTCCAGGAGTTTCGGGAGGGTGGCGAAGACCGAAGGGGTGTAACCCTTGGTTGTCGGGGGTTCGCCCACGGCCAGGCCGATTTCGCGCATGGCCATGGCAAATCGGGTGAACGAGTCCATCATGAGCAGCACGTCTTTTCCCTGGTCGCAAAAATATTCGGCGATTGCGGTGGCGGCAAAGGCTCCTCGCATACGAAGAAGCGGGGATTGATCCGAGGTGACCACGATGATGACCGATCGTTTCAGGCCTTCCTCGCCCAGGTCTCTTTCAATAAATTCTCTAACTTCCCGCCCCCGTTCCCCGATCAGGGCGATGACGTTGACGTCGGCCTTGGCATATTTGGCGATCATCCCCAAGAGTACCGATTTTCCGACGCCGGAACCCGCCATGATGCCCATTCTTTGGCCGATTCCGCAGGTGAGAAGCCCATTGATGGCCCGAATGCCGAGATCAAGGGGTTGGGTGATTTTTTTGCGCTGCATGGGACCGGGTGGCAGGCGGTATAAAGGAAATTCCTCGGTCAGTTGCAAGGGTGGGCCGTCATCGAGCGGATTTTCCATGCCGTCCACGACCCTTCCCAGGAGGTCGTTTCCCACTTTGATCGAGGCTCTTTCGGTTTTGAGCCGAATGGGGCTACCGGGTCCCAAGCCCCTTAATTCTCCAAGGGGCATCAATAAGGCCCGGGTTTCATCATAACCCACCACCTCGGCGACAACCGACGGTCCACCTTCCAGAGGGGTCACTTCACACATGGAGCCTATGGAAGAATGAGGACAATGACCCTCCACAACCAGTCCGACGATCCGTTGCACCTTGCCGTATACTCTAACGGTGGAGAGTTTATCCAGGGAAGGAGGACTCATGATTTCGTTTCCTCATGAAAAGAGAGCGCAAAGGGATTTTCCGCGGCGTCGCCCTCCGGCAGATTATTCTGTAGAAATTCCATGGCCGCATCGATTTGCCCTTCAATGCTGGCATCCACCGTGCAGATGTCGGAGTCGATAAGGCATCCGCCCCGGCCGATATTGGGATCAGTTTTCAGTTCGATATGCTTCAGTCCCCGAATGGATGAGAGCAAGGCGGGTTTGACCCTTTCCGCAACTTCAAGGTCATCGGGGTGAACGGTGATGTGAAACTCGTCACTTTGCAAGGCGCGGTGAATCGCGTTTTTCAAGGTGTTGGCAATGAAATCCCGTTTTATGCTCACCTCTAGCTGAATAATTTTACGACACATGGTCATGATGATATTGATTATGTGTTCACGATTGCTCAGTAAGATGGTTGATCGTAACACATCAAGTTTGCCGCAGATATCGGTGAAGGTGTTCAGGGTGTTCTCAAGTTCCGCCCGTACTTCGGTTTGTGCGTCAATAAAACCGAGTTGGTAAGCCTCATCACGAACGGCTTGAACATCTATTGATATGCTCGGACCGGTCGGTTCTGGTAAAGTCTCCGTTTTTTGGACGATCGGCGTGGTTCCCGGTTGTGCTTCGGAGG
>Ga0224510_10002580_pt1 | contig 10752 bp, 12 predicted proteins | sample SF_May12_sed_USG_FD_170161 | JGI IMG/M metagenome (GOLD analysis project Ga0224510, IMG submission 170161) | Sediment microbial communities from San Francisco Bay, California, United States - SF_May12_sed_USGS_4_1 | ecosystem: Environmental > Aquatic > Marine > Sediment | place: USA: California... | reverse complement strand
TGACGGAACGGGAACCGCCGAGCGGCTTGTCGAAATCCGAACCGAGTTTCGTTCGAATTGCTACCCGGCGTGTTCGGTCAACCACTCTCGGTAGATGGAACCGGCGATGTCCAGCTGGTCGACGTCGACCCACTCGACGGCCTTGTGGGCCTGATCGATCGACCCGGGGCCGAAGATCACGATGTCGGCGTCGAGATCGTTGTAGGCCAGGGCGTTGGTGCCGTAGCTGGCAATGTCGGCCGCGTTGCCGCTCAGCCGGGCCAGTTCGCTGACCAGCTCGCTGTCGGCCGGACGGAAGAAGCCCGGCATGACCCGGTCGTAGCTCATGGACACCTCGACCTCCAGCGGCGAGGCCGCATCGACGACCAGCCCCTGCAGTCGCTCGAACATGGAGTTCACGTCCTCGCCGGGAGCCACCCGTCGATCGCCGAAGATCCGGCAGCTGTCCGGGATGATGTTGCGAGCCAGCCCGCCTTCGATGGCAGTGACGGCGAGGGTGCCGGTGCCGACCTCGGTTGGCGCCTCCCCGGCAATAAGACGCTCGTGCTCGGCCTGCAGGGCCGCCACCACCCGTGATGCGGCCACGATGGCGTTCTGCCCGAGATGCGGTTTCGACGAGTGGGCCGCCGCCCCCCGGACGGTCACTTCGAGACCGAGACCACCCTTGTGGCCATAGACCGGTGCGCACATCGTCGGCTCGGCGACCACAATCTGATCCACGGGCAGGTCACGGTCGGCGAATCGCTGCTGGAGCGCGTACGCTCCGGGAAAGCCTCCCATTTCCTCGCTGATACTGCCCACCAGCAGGAGGTCGGGTCCGAGTTCCCGGCCCTCGGACGGCAGTGACTCGAGCATTTCGAGGATCACGGCGAAGGTGGCCTTGGTGTCGACGCTGCCCCGCCCGTAGACCCGTTCGTCGGCCAGGCGACCCTCGAAGGGGTCGTCGGGCATGTGTTCCACACCGACGGTGTCGAGGTGGACGTCGACACAGATCGTTCGCGGCGGTCCGTTGCCCCGCTTCGAGTTCGCTCCGGCGAAGTGGCAGTACACATTCGGGCGGCCGTCCAAGACCTCGTCGAGTGTCACCTCAGCCCCCAGGCGATCGGTCTGCTCGCCGATCCAGCGGGCGAGTTCGCCTTCACCGCCGGGACCGGACTTCGGGCCCCCATGGTCGGGATTGACGCTGTTGATGCCAACGAGTTCGGACAGCAGCTCGGCACGGCGGAGGCGGGAGGGCGCGTTCGCCGGTTCGATTCGGGAGTCGGAGGTCATGGATCAAACCCTACTTCGTCGGACCGTTGGCGAGCCAGGATCCCGACAGCGGGCGGTAGCGTGATCCCATGGGCTCCCACCCCGAAGCCGACAGTGCCGAGCTGGTCGCCGAAAAAGGCCGCCGGAGGGCGCTGGCCAAGGCAGCGTGGGCGTCTACGGCACCGGACCATGCGGGCTTCTGTCGATCGCTCGAAGGTTTCCTGGCCGAGGCGGTCCCACCCGGGCAGCGGGTCGTGCTCTATCAGGCAATGGGATCCGAGGTCGATCTCGGCGGCCTGGTGGCCGCCCACGACGATCCCGGGCAACGATTCGCCGTGACCCGCACCCCTGACGAGGGTCTTGCGCTCACCGTCCACCCCTGGGGTGGTCCGCAGGAACGACACCCGTACGGTTACGACCAGCCGACGGCCGGCAGTCCGAGGATCCCCGACGATGAGATCGGGGCGGTTCTCGTCCCGGCGCTGGCCTTCGACGCAGCCGGGGCGCGGCTCGGCCGGGGCAAGGGCTACTACGACCGGTTCCTGGCCCGTCTTTCGCCGTCGTGTCTCCGCATCGGTATCACCGGCGACCATCTCGCCGAACCTCTACCGGTCGGGCCCCACGACGTGGCGATGACCCACCTTGCGTTCAGCGACCGGGTCGTCGTGATCCGGCTGAGCCTCTAACGCTGGGCGGCAGCGAGATCCGCCAGCACGGCGGCCGCATGTCCGCCGGGGTCCGACACCTCGTAGCTCTTCACGATCATGCCGTCGGGATCGATCAGATAGCTGATTCGTTGGGGATAGTCGGCGAACTTGTCGCCCGGATCCCGGAGAACCTCGTAGGTCGCGCCGACGGACTTGTCGGGGTCGGACAGCAGCGGGAACGGAAACTCGTTCGCCTGCTTGAACGCCAGGTTGTCCTCCGGGGTGTCGAAGGAGACGCCCAGGATGTCACAGCCGGCTTCGTCGAATCGTGAGGCCTGATCACGCAGACCCTGTCCCTGCAGCGTTCAACCGGGGGTGGCTGCTTTCGGATACCACCACACGAGTACCCATCGGCCCTGATGGTCGGACAGCGAGACGGGCTCGCCGTCCTGGTTGTCGAGGGTGAAGTCCGGTGCCTCGGTTTTGGGCTCGAGCATACGTTGACCTTTCAAGCGGTGCGGTCCAGGATCGAGGGACAGCCTATTGGCGTATTCGGGTGGGACGTCCAGTCGCTGATGAGATCGGTCGGTGAGCGGCGGGGTGGTGGCCAACCGGGGTGTCGGGGCACAATGGTGCCATGTCTGACCTCGAAACGCTCCAGGGAACCGACCAGGGTCTCGACCCGTCGCTCGCCGATCCGATGCTGGAGGATGGTGACCACGAGCGATTCTCGCACTACGTGCGCAAGGACCGCATTCTGCCCAGCGCGGTCGAGGGCACGCCGGTGATGGCGCTGTGCGGCAAGAAGTGGGTGCCGACCCGGGATCCCAAGCGCTTCCCCGTCTGTCCGGAGTGCAAGGAGATCTACGCCAAACTCAAGGGCGGCGGCTGAGCGCCGCCGATCCGGCCGAGGTCGTTGTGAGTTCACCCGCCGAGCGGCGCCGGATCCTGCTCGACTGTGATCCCGGCCACGATGACGCGGCCGCCATGGTGGTGGCCGCCCACTACGGCGAACTGGTTGGCGTGTCCACAGTTGGAGGGAACGCTCCGCTGGCCGACGTCACCACCAACGCCCTGCTGACGGCCCAGATCTTCGGGATCGACGTCGAGGTCCACCCCGGGTGCGACCGGCCCCTCGTGGCCGAACCGCTTCACGCGCCCGAGGTTCACGGCGTCTCCGGCTTCGCCGGGCCGTCGCTGCCCGACCTCGAGCGTGCACCGTCGACCGTCGGGGCGATCGAGTACATCATTGAGGCGGTCCGGGCCGAGGAGGGGCTGTGGCTCGTGCCAACCGGACCCCTCACCAACATCGCCACGGTGATCCGTCGGGCGCCCGACGTCGCGGCCAGGGTGGCCGGAATCAGCTTCATGGGCGGGTCGGCCGAAGGGGGTAACCGCACCGCCACCAGCGAGTTCAACGCGCTCGTCGACCCGGAGGCCGTCAAGGTCGTCCTCGACTGCGGAGCCCGGATCCTCATGTCCGGCCTGGATCTGACCCGTCAGTTCACCGTCGACGATCGTCTCGCCGACGATTTGGCGGGCATCGGCACCACGGGGGCGCTGGTCCTAAGCGATCTGATCCGGGCCTACCTCGACAAGGCCGAGGAACGGGGGCTACCCCGGCGGGGCGGTCTCCACGACCCGTGTGCAGTCCTCGCCGTCACCCATCCCGACACCATCGAGCGCACGCTGCGCCCGGTCGACATCGAACTGGGCGGTCGGTTGACCCGAGGTATGACGGTGGTCGATCGCCGTCCGATGTCGAGAGGTGGCGAGCGGACCTCGCCCGACCGCGGGGAGGCCAACGTCGAGCATTGCCACACGCTCGACCACAGCCGCTGCCGGAGCCTGTTCCTCGACGCGGTCGCGACGCTCAGTCGGGCGGCGTAGGCGTCGGTACGTCGACATCGTCGCCAACCTTGTCGGCGTAGCCGTTGGGGTGGCGGGACTGCCAGTTCCAGGCGTCGCGCAACATGACTTCGAGATTACGGTCGGCTCGCCACTCGAGCGCCTCGTTGGCCTTCGAAGGATCGGCCAGTGAGGTTGCGATGTCGCCATCTCGTCGGCCCACCACCTCGAACGGGATGGAGCGTCCGCTGACATTCTCCGTGGTCTTGATGACCTCGAACACCGACGCGCCCCTTCCGGTGCCGAGGTTGAAGACCTCACATCCGCTTTCGAGATGTTCGAGGGCCGCCAGATGCCCCTCGGCCAGATCGAGCACGTGAATGTAATCCCGTACCCCGGAGCCGTCGGGAGTGTCCCAGTCGGCACCGAACACCCGCATCCGGTCCCGGCGGCCGACGGCCACCTGCATGACGTAGGGAACCAGGTTGTTCGGCACGCCGAGCGGGTCCTCTCCCATCTCACCGCTCGGGTGGGCGCCGACCGGGTTGAAGTAGCGCAGCAGGCTGATACGCCAGCGGGGGTCGGAGGCCGCCAGATCGCGACAGATCTCCTCGATCATGAGCTTCGTCCGGCCGTAGGGGTTGGTCGCTCCGGTGCGGGCCGACTCCGTGATGGGCAGCTGCTCCGGGTCGCCGTAGACGGTGGCCGACGACGAGAAAACCAGTTTCCGCACGTCGCGGTGCTGCATCCGATTGAGCAGGTTCAGCGTCGAGATGAGGTTGGCCCGGTAGTAGGCGAGGGGAGCCGTGACCGATTCCCCGACGGCCTTGAGCCCGGCGAAGTGGATGACCGATTCGATGGGGTGCTCGGCGAACACCTCGTCGAGGGCGTCCTCATCGGTCAGATCGATCTGGTGGAAGGCCACCTCACGGCCGGTCAGCCGACGGACCGTGACCACCGCCTCGGCGGAGCTGTTTGCCAGATTGTCGGCGATCACCACGCGATGACCCCGCTCGAGAAGTGCCACCGCGGTGTGGCTGCCGATATATCCGGCACCGCCGGTCACAAGCACCGTTTTGTCCATGTCTCTCCAATCGGACGTCACGCGGTCATCTTCAGATGCCGACCCGAAACGTCGAGATGATGCTGTTTCCTGCTGATGGCCCGACATTGGTGGCGGTCGGCGTTTCGACCGGTGTCCGGCGGGCCTTCCACTGATTACGATAGGGCTCCTGACACCGCCTCGCCGGTGCGATCGGGGGGAACCGCCCAGTGTGGTCGGTCGACCCCCGAGCGCGATCCGAGTGGTCCGAGAGTCCGAAAGATGACGACGACGGTATGACATACAGCACTGGCCAACAACCCCCCGGGTGGTATCACGCACACGGTGATCCTCCCGGTACCCAGCGGTTCTGGGACGGCACGGGATGGGTCGGCGCGCCCCAACCCGGTTCGGGTTCGTCGGACGAGGCCGCGGTCAACATCGCCCTGCCGATTCCGCGGATCGCGGCCAGGGCGATCGACTGGATTCTCTGGCTGGCCATCCGGGCCGGCGCGGCCGCCTTCATCGGCTACGTCGCAGGGAGTGAGTCGGCCGACACCTGGCTCGATCGGGCGCTGATTCCCGTGCTCGGGGTCATCCTCATCTCGATCTACGAGATCTCGATGGTGGCCCGATCCGGTGCCACGGTGGGGAAGATGGCGATGGGTCTGAAGGTCGTGAACGACGACGGGACGGCCGTCGATCTTTCGACGGCGATGTTTCGGGTGCTGCCGTTGCTCGTCGCCGGCCTCATCGAGGCGTTCCTGTTCGGGCGTGCCTGGTGGCTGGCGATCCTCGGTCTGCTCGGCTTTGGGCTGTTGATCGTGTACAGCTTCGTCATGCTGTTCACCGACTCGGCGCGTCGAACACCCTGGGATCGTCTGGCCGGCACCCTGGTCGCTCGGCGTTAGCCGGTAGACTACAGGACATGACTCGTCCCAAATCCGGCAGCAGGGTCGGCGGCGGCCCTCCGAAGCAGGAGCCGGTCGGTCCTCCCGACCTGCCGTCGATGCGTGAACGTCGGCCATTCGTGTTCTGGATGGTGGTCCTGGCCGTCGCCGCCATGGTTTTGAGCTCGGTCGCCGGGTTTTTGAGTGTGATTCTCTGACTTCGATGCCATCCTTAGTAGAAGAGGCCCAAACCCTAGGAGTTTCATGCCAACCTTCAAGTCGGGTGATCGAGTCGTCTATCCCCACCACGGAGCAGCGGTGATCATAGACACCGAGACTCGCGAGGTCGACGGCGAGAAGAAGAGGTACTTCGTGCTCCAGGCGGTGCACGACAACCTGACCGTTCGTGTACCCGTCGACATGGTCGAAGAGGTCGGCATGAGAATGCCGATCAGCGAGTCCGACGTCGAGGATCTGTTCGATCTGCTGAGCAAGAAGGATGTCCGGGAGCCGGCCAACTGGAGTCGACGGTTCAAGAATCATCAGGAGAAGCTCAAGTCGGGCGACGTCTACCAGGTGGCCGAGGTCGTTCGCAATCTGGCCCTTCGGGACAAGTCCAAGGGCCTCTCCGCCGGTGAGAAGAGCATGTACACCCGAGCCCGGAAGGTTCTGGTCTCGGAGTTGTCGTTCGCGCTCGATGTCACCGAGGAGGACGCGATGGACAAGGTCGAGGCCCAGCTCGCCTGACGGTGGCGGCAAAAATCGGTCAGTGCCCTTGTGCCTGTGCTGCATGGTTCTCCTCAACCGACTACTGCGCCTTGATCCGGTCGAGAGATGGGATCGGAGGCAGGGTTCACCCTGGAAGGCCCTGAGCAGTGTGATGGCCTGCCAGTCGAGCGCTACGATGCCGAGCGGGCTGTCGGCCGTGTTCGACGGCTACTCCTCCTCGGGGCCGCCGAAGGCAACGACGACGTCGACAAGCTGACCTCCGCGTCTTCTCATGTGATCCCTTGTTCCGGAGCGCCTGACTCGGGTCGACATGCCGGTCGTGCCGTCCCGAAGGGGACTTTGTCCTCTTGTTCGAGCCCTGTTTGGAGCGAATTGTGCAGTTGTGAGTACTCATTTCCGTGGACGGCGTGGCGCGCATTGGGTTCGACTTCTGGTTTGCCTGATGCTGGTTGCAGCGTGCGGAGCTGAGGCGGAAGACGAAGAGACGACACTTTCACAGTCAGCCACCTCGACAACCCTTACATCCGCAAGTCAGATTTCGACGACTTCGACTACTTCGACGACTTCGACGACTGTTGCGAGCACGACATCAACGGCCGCAGTGACCACCACCACGGCTCCGTTCCAGCTGGTGCTCGGGCCTGACGGTCTAGGCTCTCTCGACTTCGGCGAACCGACCGCCTCAGCAATGGAGATCCTCGTGGGTCTCTTGGGTCAGCCGGACCCCGGCGAGGAGTATCCCTATGGCGGTCATCCCCTCCGGCATGTCTATTGGGGGAGTGTTGGACTGGCTGTCGTCTTCAGCGACTACCAGTTCTACCGCGACGACGGTGAGGAACATTTCGCCGGATGGTCTCATAGCCCCTCCATCGGCGACCTTGCCGGTTGGGATCACGGACCCTCTTCAGCGCCTTTCAAGACTGCCGCCGGGATCGGCATCGATTCCACGTTGGCCGACCTTCAAACGGCATATCCAGACCGGGTGAATATCGAGGCTGAGTGCGACCCTGGTGGCCCTCCCACGGCGGCCTACGTGCACGGTCGGGCCTCATCCATTCGCTTTGGTTTCAAGGACCTGCCGCTCGAGTCCACCTCACGCATCGGAGGCATGGGCGCCGGGGCAGGTCCCGGTTGCTGACACGTTCCGCACCGGTTCGACAGGTGCGGTCGGGACTCATCGTGGAGCGTTCCTCCGGCCCGCAAGATTCGCGTACACCCCAGATTCAGCGGTTCGTTCGGCTGGTGGGTGTGCAGTGCGCAGGATCGGCGAACTCGTCCCGTGCGACATCGGACTCGGCGCGGGTGACGATAGCGGCTTCGGCGTCCACGGTCGAGGGCCTCGAGGAGTACGAACTGCTCGGCCATCGAACTCGCACCTGCCGGCACCCCGACCGGTCTGTTCGTGTTGGCTGCCGTCGGCGAGGTCCTGCTTGCTCCCGGGGCCCTCGCCCTGTACCACGCCCTGAAGCGGCTGGACCGGACCCGGATGCTGCTCGGTGCCGCCTCTATCCCCATCGGTACTGTGATGCTCCGAAGTGACGTGTTCGATCGGTTCCTGGCCGGGTGACGGGCGGAGTACCGCCGGGGTCAGAGCCCGAGAAGGGTGAACATCGAGGAAGGCGGATCGTCCCGTCCGGCAGCGAGTAGCTGGGCACGTTCGATGTTGACCGGATCGAAGCGGCGATCGGTCCAGCGGTCCCACGGTCCTTCGGGTAGGGGGCCGTCGCCGGTCGCCGACCGACAGGCCTCCAGATAGGCGATCAGGTCGGCCAGATCGGCTGTGCCGCCGATCGGCCCATGGCCCGGGACGACCGTGACGCCTGCCGAGGCCAGGCCCCGGAGCCCGGCAATCCATTCGGCGTGATAGGCGTCGTGACCAAGAGGCGTCACGCCGAACGATGCGAACGCTCCGGCGAAGACGACGTTGGCCGACTCGACGAAAGCCACCAGGTTGCCGGCCGATTCGCCGGTCAGCGGATCGAGCGCGATCGCACCGGTCAGTTGAGCCCGCTCGGTCACCGTGTGGGTGATCGGGCGGGTGGTGAAGTCGTCGGGATAGGCGCTCGCCAGGTAGGGGAGAAGCGCCCGGAAGGCCGGCGGGTTGGCCGGTGCGTCGAGCTGGCTACTCGTGACCTCGGTTCCGTAGAAGGCCGCCGACCAGAAGACGCCGCTCCCTCCGGTGAAGGCCACCCGACTCGAGGTCACCACGACCCGCTTGATGGGCAGCCCGAGCTCTCCGGCCAGCCGATCAACGGCTCGAGCGGTCACCTCGGCTTGGGCCGGCGTTGCCGTCGTGTCGATCAATGTCAGACCGTCGTGGTCGATGACCAGCCCGACGTTCGAATGACCGAATCGGGGATCGGGGTGGGTGAAGGCGTAGACACCTTGGCCCAGTTGGACGAGGTTGGGCTCGACGGCCATTTCGTCGATGCTAGCCCTGCTCGGACGCCGGCATCCGCCGGTTAGGTGCCGCGCCGCGGCACCGGCGTAGGCTGGAGAGCCTCAGACCCTCTGGAGGTGTCGCCAACGATGTCCGACTACACACCCCCGATCGCCAACATCGAGTTCGTGCTGCGGCACGTGGTCGAGCTCGACGATTTCCTGGGAAGCGGCCCGTTCGAAGCCCTCGATTCGGAGACCATGTCGATGGTCATCGCCGAGGTCGGACGGTTTATCGCCGACGTGGTCGCCCCGATCAATCGTGACGGCGATCAGATCGGCGCCACCTGCAAGAACGGGGAGGTGACGCTGCCCGACAGCTTCAAATCCGCCTACGACCAGTTCGTGGCGTCCGGATTCGGTGCCGTACCGTTCGACCCCGAGTACGGGGGTGGTGGCTTCCCCTGGATCACCGCCATCGCCATCCAGGAGATGTTGACCAGCGCCTGCATGTCGTTCGCCCTTTGCCCCCTGCTCACCCAGGGCGCCATCGACGCCCTCATGCATCACGGATCGGAGGAGCAGCGTCAGGCGTACCTTCCCAAGATGCTCACCGGCGAGTGGACGGGCACGATGAACCTGACCGAACCGCAGGCCGGGTCCGACGTGGGTGCCCTCACCACCAAGGCCGAGCCGGTGGACGACGGATCGTTCCGTCTGACCGGTCAGAAGATCTACATCACCTACGGCGAACACGATCTGGCCGAGAACATCGTTCATCTCGTGCTGGCCCGAACTCCGGGCGCCCCTCCCGGCACCAAGGGTATTTCGATGTTCCTCGTCCCCAAGTACCTGTTGAACGCCGACGGCACGCCGGGCGAGCGGAACGACATCTCGTGCGTATCGATCGAGCACAAGCTCGGCATCCACGGCAGCCCGACCTGCGTCCTCAGCTTCGGCGACGACGGCGGCGCAATCGGCTGGTTGATCGGCGACGAGGGCGCCGGAATGCGGAACATGTTCACGATGATGAACAACGCCCGCCTGTCGGTCGGCCTGCAGGGTCTGGCCATCGCCGAGCGGGCCTACCAGCAGGCACTCCAGTACGCGCAAGACCGGATTCAGGGCACCGCGGTCGGGGCCGAGCCCGGCACCAAGAGCCCGATCATCGACCACGCCGACGTCCGTCGGATGCTGATGACCCAGCGGTCGTGGATCGACGCCATGCGGTGCCTGCTCTATGAGAACGCGGCTGCGCTCGACCGGGTGACGGCAGCTGCCGATCCTCAAACCAGGCAGCGCCACCAGGAGTGGGCCGACCTGCTGATCCCCCTGTCGAAGAGCCTCTGCACCGACCTCGGCAACGAGCTGACCTCACTGGCCCTCCAGATCCACGGCGGCATGGGGTTCGTCGAGGAGACCGGCGTTGCCCAGCACTATCGCGACATCCGGATCGCCGCCATCTACGAGGGCACCAATGGCATCCAAGCGGCCGATCTCGTCGGCCGGAAGCTGCCGATGCGAGGTGGTGACGTGGTGCTCGAACAGCTCGACGTCATCACGGAGCGGGCGAAATCGCTGGGCGAGATCGAGGAGCTGGCGGTTTTCGGCCGCAATCTCGACGCCGCGGCCGACACCGCCCGCCGGGCCACCCGGTGGTTGATCGAGAACGGCATGGCCGACCCCAACGACGCACTCGCCGCGTCGTCGCCGTACCTGCGCCTGCTCGGGACGGTCGTTTGCGGGGGCCTGGCGGCCAAGGCCGCACTGGCCGCCGTGGCCAACGAGGGCGACGACCCGGCGTTCCTGCGTGCTCGTCTCGTGTCGGCCAAGTTCTTCGGCGAGCAGCTGCTGCCGACGGCGGAGGGGCTGGCCGGTGCCGTGATGGCCGGTGCAGACGATCTGTTCGCTTTGAGCGCCGAACAGCTCCAGTAGCCTGGACGGGCGATCCGGTCCGGACGGCCGG
>Ga0224510_10002578_pt1 | contig 10755 bp, 12 predicted proteins | sample SF_May12_sed_USG_FD_170161 | JGI IMG/M metagenome (GOLD analysis project Ga0224510, IMG submission 170161) | Sediment microbial communities from San Francisco Bay, California, United States - SF_May12_sed_USGS_4_1 | ecosystem: Environmental > Aquatic > Marine > Sediment | place: USA: California... | reverse complement strand
ACGTCGAGTTCTACATCTGGGCCGGCGTGGTGGCGCCCGCGGCGACGCCCGCGGAGGCGCAGCACAGGCTGCGCGCCGCGGTGCGCGAGGCGGTGGCGACGCCGCTGTTCTCCGGCGCGATGGCCAAGGTGCAGACCCCGGTCAACTACCTCGACGCGCCCGAGTTCAAGGACTTCTGGTTCGAGGACGCCAAGCGCCTGCGCGCCGCGGTCCTGAAGATTGGCGCGGTGGCCGGCAAGTAGGCGCATGCTGGATACCGCACCCGCCTACCGCTACGTCCAGGAGCGCCTGGGCGTCGACGTCAAGACGGCGGCCGCCGCCACCGAGCTCGCCAGCCTCGGCGTCGATTCGCTCGCGCTGCTCGAAATGGTGTTCGAGATCGAGGAGCGCTTCGGCGTCAAGGTGGATGAGGACACGCCCCCGCCGCGCAGCTGCGGCGAACTGGTGGCGCTGATCGAGCGCCTCGCGGCCACCAAACCGTGAGCGCACGCCGCGTCGCGGTGACGGGCCTGGGCATGGTCAGCCCGCTCGGCGCCACGGCGCAGGCCTCGTTCGAAGCCCTGCTCGCGGGGCGCTCCGGCCTGCGGCTGCACGCACCGGCGGATGCGCCCAAGCCGCTCTCCGTGCCGGCGGGCGTGTGCGCCGAGTTCGATCCCGCCGCAGCGTTCGGGCGGGCAAAGGCCGGCACGCTCGATCGCTACAGCCAGCTCGGCATCACGGCCGGCCTCGCCGCCTGGCGCGACGCCGGCCTCGAGCCGGCCGCGAGCGAGGACCGGGAATCCTGGGGCATCGCCTGGGGCACGGGCGTGGGCGGGGCGATGGTATTCGAGCGCGGCTATCGTGATCTGTTCATCGGCGGGCGCGAGCGGCTGCCGCCGCTCACAGTGGTGCAGGCGATGAACAACGCCTGCGCCTCGCATCTCGCCATCCAGCTCGCGCTGGGCGGCAGCTGCGCCACGTACTCGGTGGCCTGCGCCTCCGCCGCGATGGCGCTCGGCGAAGCCTTCCGGCGCGTGCGCAGCGGCGCCGCTCCGGTGATGCTCGCCGGCGGCTCGGAAGCCCCGCTCGCCTACGGCGTGATCCGCGCCTGGCTGGCGCTGCAGGTGCTCGCCCCGGGCGACGCCGAGAGCGCGCCGCGCGCGAGCAAGCCCTTCCTGCGCGAGCGCGCCGGCCTGGTGCTCGCCGAAGGCGGCGGCGCGCTGGTGCTCGAGGATTGGGCGCGCGCGGAGCAGCGCGGCGCGCGCATCTACGCCGAGCTCTGCGGCTACGGCGAATCCTGCGACCACGGCAACCTCGTGCGCCCGTCGAGCGAAGGCCAGGCGCGGGCGCTGCGCGCCGCGCTCGCCGACGCCGCCATGGCGCCGCAGGAGGTCGACTACGTGAACGCGCACGCCACGGGCACGCGCGAGGGCGACACGGTCGAGATTGCGGCGCTGACGGACGTGCTCGGCGCGCACGCGGCGCAGGTCGCCGTGAGCGCCACCAAGTCGGCGCACGGCCACACGCTCGGCGCCGCCGGCGCGCTCGCCGCCGCGTTCACCGTCCTCGGGCTGCGCGAGGGCGTCGTGCCGCCGACGCTCGGCGAGGCCGCCGAGCTCGACCCGGAGTGCGCCGGCGTAGCCCATGTGACGGGCAGCGCGCGGCGCGGCGTGCCCCTGCGCGCCGCCCTCACCAATGCCTTCGCCTTCGGCGGCACGAACGCGGTGCTCGCGTTCCGTGCCGCCGATTGAACGGCACGCGCGCAGCCGTTACACTCCCCGACATGGCGAGCATCCCCATCGGCACCCAGTTCGCGCCCGCGGCAGACCCGGCGCTCATCGACGAGCTGGCCGGGCTCATCACCACCGAGCTCAACCTCGACGTCGCTGCCGCGGACATCGCGCCGGAGGCGCCGCTGTACGGCGAGGGCCTCGGCCTCGACTCGATCGACATCCTGGAGCTGGCGCTGGTGCTGTCGCGCCGCTACGGCGTGCGCCTGCGCTCCGATCACGAGGACAACGCGGCGATCTTCGCCTCCCTGTCCCACCTCGCCCGCTACATCGCGCAGAACCGCACGAAGTGAGCCGGGGGCGCACACGCGGCTGGCTGGCGCTGCTCATCGCGCTGGCGCTGGGCTACGCCGTGCTGGCGCACTGGCTGACCACCGAGCAGGGCCGCACCGCGCTCGGCGGCCTCGGCCCGTACGTCCCCTGGTTCTACTTCCTGCAGCACATCGCCATGTTCATCGCGCTAGCGGTGTGGTTCGGCGCCAGTCTGCGCGCCGGGCGCGAGGCGCTGGTGACGCGCTTCGCGCTCCTGGTGGAAGGCGCGCTCAGCCCCGCGGGCCTCGCCTATACGCGCGGCGCGACGCTTGCCTGGGCCGTGTTCAGCGCCGCCGTCGCCGCCGCCTCGGCGCTGCTGTACTTCCTGGCGCCGCTTGCCCTGTGGTCGCTGTTCGCCAACCTGCTCACGCTGCCGCTGGTGGGCGCCATGTTCGTCGCTGAGTTCCTGGTGCGCATCCGCGTGTGCCCCGAATTGAGCCATGGCGGCCTGCTGCGCGGCGTGACGCGCAGCGTGCGGGCGTACTGGGAATCCGGCGCGCGCCCGACGACCGGGCCGCGCTAGCCGCCGGCGCGGCGCACCGAGCATGCCCGGGGTTCCGCTCATTGCCGGCGCGGCGGCAGCGTCGCCGGTCGCCTGGCGCGAGGGCCGCGCGATCACGGCGGCCCAGTACCTGGCCGATGCCGCGCGTCTCGCGGCGCTGCTGCCGGCGTGCGCTCACGTGCTCAATGCCTGCGCCGACCGCTACCGGTTCGCCGTGGGCCTGGGCGCCGCCCTGCTGCGCGGCCAGGTAACGCTGTTGCCCCCCGATCACACGCCGCAGACCGTGCAGCGTCTGCGCGAGTTTGCCGCCGACACCTATGCGCTCGCCGACGGCACGGACGCCGCGCCCGGCCTGCCGCAGGTGCAGGTGCCGCTGGACGCGGCGCCGCTCGCCGCGGACTGCACCGTGCCGTCGATCCCGCACGGGCAGCTCTGCGCCATCGTCTTCACCTCGGGCTCGACCGGCACGCCGCTGCCCAACCGCAAGCACTGGGGCACGCTCGAGCGCAACGTGCGCGGCGCGCTCGAGCGCTGGGGCCTCGCGCCCGCGCGCGCCGCGGTCCTCGGCACCGTGCCGCCGCAGCACATGTACGGCTTCGAATCCACGGTGCTCGCGCCGCTCATGGGCGGGGGCGCATTGTGCGCCGAGCGGCCCTTCTTCGCCGACGACATCTGCGCGGCGCTCGAGCGGCTGCCGCGGCCGCGCGTGCTGGTGACGACCCCGTTTCACCTGCGCGCACTGCTCGAGGACGTGCCGCGCCCGCCCGCCGCGGACCTGCTGCTGTGCGCCACCGCGCCGCTCGAGGCCGAACTCGCGGCGCTCGCCGAGGCGCGCTTCGGCGCCGCGCTGCTGGAAATCTACGGCTGCACGGAAACCGGCCAGATGGCGACGCGCCGCACCGCGCGCGCGGCCGATTGGCTCACGCTGCCCGGCATCCGCGTCGAGCTGCGCGGCGCGAGCGCCTGGGCGAGCGGCGGCCACGTCGAGCAGCCCACCGCGCTCGGCGACGTGCTCGAGCCGCTGGCGCCGGACCGCTTCCTGCTGCGCGGGCGCGTCTCCGACATGGTCAACATCGCCGGCAAGCGCTCGTCGCTCGCGCACCTCGAGATGCACTTGCGCGCGATTGACGGCGTGAGCGACGGCGTGTTCTACGTGCCGGACGACGCCGCCGCGGGCGGCGTGACGCGCCTGGCGGCGTTCGTCGTCGCCCCGGGCCTCACGCGCGAGACGCTGCTGGCCGAGCTGCGCAGGCGCATCGATGCCGCGTTCCTGCCGCGCCCGCTGGTGCTGCTCGAGCGCCTGCCGCGCGCGGCGAGCGGCAAGCTGCCGCGCGAGGTCCTGCGCAAGCTGGCGCATGCACATGGCGTGCGGAGCGGCCCTTGAGCACGGCGCAGCTGTGCTTCGCCGCGTCGCACCCTGCATTTGCCGGTCACTTTCCGGGCGCGCCGGTGGTGCCCGGGGCGCTGCTGCTCGCCGCGGCGCTCGAGGCGCTCGGCCTGGCGCACGCCGGCCTGGAGATCGCCTCGGCCAAGTTCCTGCACGCGGTGCCGCCGGAGCTCGAGGTCGAGGTCCAGCGCCTTGGTCACCGCATCGAGCTGCGCGCGCAGGGACGCGTAGTGGCGACGGCAACGCTGCGCGAGACACGCGCATGAGCGCGCCGTGGCGCCGCAGCCCCGAGCGCAGCCATCGTTTCGCGCTGCGGTTGATGCGCTGGATCGCGCTCGGCCTCGGGCGGCACGCCGCGCGTCTCGTGCTGTACCCGGTGAGCGCCTATTTCCTGCTGTTCGCGCCGCGGGCGCGGCGCGCCTCGCGCGCGTTCCTCGGCCGCGCGCTCGGGCGCCGCGCCACGCTGGCCGACGTGTACCGGCACTTCTTCACCTTTGCCGCCACCGTGCTCGACCGCGTCTACCTCCTCGACGAGCGCTTCGAGCTGTTCCAGATCGAGGAACACGACGCGCCGGGCCCGGGCGCCGGCCTGCTGCTGATGGGCGCGCACCTCGGCAGCTTCGAGGCGCTGCGCGCCGCCGGGCGCCGCACGGGCAGGCTGCGCGTGTCGATGGTGATGTACGAGGACAATGCGCGCATGCTGAACGAGGCGCTCGCCGCCATCAGCCCGAGCGCGCGCCAGGACGTGATCGCCCTGGGGCGCGTCGATTCGATGCTGCGCGTACGCGATTGCGTCGCCGACGGCGGCATGGCCGGCGTCCTCGGGGACCGCGGGCTGGACGAGGACGACGCGCGCGCCGTTTCCTTTCTCGGCGCGCCGGCGCGCTTTCCGCTGGGACCCCTGCGCATGGCGGCGCTGCTGCGCTGCCCGGTGGTGTTCATGGCCGGCCTGTACCTCGGCGGCAACCGCTATGCGCTGCGCTTCGAGCCGCTCGCCGACTTCTCCTCGACCGCGCCCACGCCGGAGGCAGCGCTCGACGCGTACGTCGCCTGTCTGGAGCGCCATTGCCGCGCCGCGCCCTACAACTGGTTCAACTTCTTCGATTTCTGGGCGGCCGCCGATGCCCGCTAGGCGCACGCTCCTCGCCCTGCTGCTCGCGTGCGCGTCGGCGGCGCAGGCGGCGCCGCCCTGGACGCTCGAGCGGCTGCTGCAGGGTTTCGCGCAGACACGCGAGGCGCACGCCAGCTTCGTGGAGAAGAAGATGGTGCGCGTGCTCGAGGCCCCCCTCGTCAGCTCGGGCGAGCTGCACTTCGCGGCGCCCGACCGACTGGAAAAGCGCACGCTGCGCCCGCGCCCCGAGATCCTGCGCCTCGAGGGCGACACGCTCACGCTGGAGCGCGGCGAACGCCGCCTGCAGCTCAGCCTGCGCGCCCAGCCGCAGGCCGCTGCATTCGTGGAGAGCATCCGTGGCACGCTCGCGGGCGACCGCCAGGCGCTGGAGCGCGCGTACACCTTGCGCCTCGAGGGCGCCGAGCGCGCCTGGGCGCTGACGCTGACGCCCCGCGAGCCGGACATCGCGCAGCTCGTGCAGCGCATCCGCATCGCCGGGCAGCGCGCCGAGGTCACGGTGATCGAGATCCTGCAGGCGAACGGCGACAGCACGCTGATGAGCGTGCAGCGCCTGCCCGCGCCATGACGCAGCGCCGGCTCCTGCCGCTCGCCGCATGGCTCGCGGCGCTCCTCGTGGCCGCGGCCCTCGCCGCCGGCGCGCGCTACACGGCGGACCTGTCGGCATTCCTGCCGCGCGCGCCCACGCCCGCGCAGCAGCTGCTCGTCGATCAGCTGCGCGACGGCGCGGTGGGACGCGTGATGATGATCGCCATCGAAGGCGCCGATGCCGCGGCGCGCGCTGCGCTGTCGCGCGAGCTCGCCGCGCGCCTGCGCACGGACGCGCGCTTCGCCTACGTCGCCAACGGCGCGGCGCAAGGCCTGGAGCGCGAGCGTCAGCTGCTCTTCGAGCACCGCTACCTCCTCAGCCCCGCGGTCACGCCGGAGCGCTTCAGCGCCGCCGGGCTGCGCGAGGCGATCGGCGAAACGCTCGACCTCGTGGCCTCCTCCGCCGGTGGCCTGGCGCAGGCGCTGCTGCCGCGCGATCCGACGGGCGAGATGGCGCTCATTGCCGCCGCGCATCTCGCCGCGGGACCGCGCCCCGCGCTCTTCGACGGCGTATGGGCCTCGCGCGACGGCGAACGCGCCGTGCTCCTCGCGCGCACGGCGGCGGCCGGCGCCGACACCGACGCCCAGGAGGCGGCGATGCAGGCGGCGCACGCCGCCTTCGCCGCCGCAGCCGCGCGCCTCGCCGCGCCGCAGGCGCGCCTGCGCCTGAGCGGCGCCGGCGTGTTCGCCGTGGAGTCGCGCGCGCTCGTCAAGCGCGAAGTGGCGCGGGTCGCGGCGCTGGGCCTGGCGCTCATCGCCGCGCTCCTGCTGCTTGCCTACCGCTCCCCGCTCGCGCTGGCGCTCGGGCTCCTGCCGGTGCTCACCGGGGCGCTCGTCGGCGTCGCGGCGGTGGCCGCCGGCTTCGGCGTGGTGCACGGCATCACGCTCGGCTTTGGCGCCACGCTGATCGGCGAGTCGGTCGACTACGCCATCTATCTCTTCGTGCAATCGGGCGCCGCGCGCGGCGCACGCGGCGCCTGGCTCGCCGAATTCTGGCCCACCATCCGCCTCGGCGTCCTGACGTCGATGATCGGCTTCGCGGCGCTGCTGCTGTCGGGATTCCCCGGGCTGGCGCAGTTGGGCCTGTACTCGGTATGCGGCCTGGCAGCGGCGGCGCTGTTCACGCGCTACGTACTGCCGCTTCTCCTGCCTGAAGGTTTGCGCGTGCGCGAACTCACCGCATTCGGCGCACGCCTCGGCCGCTGGCGCGCGGCGGCGGGCGGCAGGCGCTGGCTGGTCGCGGCGCTTTGCGCCGCCGCGGTCGTGGCGCTGTTTGCGCAGCGCGACGCGCTGTGGGCCGCGGACCTGTCCGCCCTGAGCACGGTCAGCGCGCAAGACCAGGCCTACGACGGGCGCCTGCGCGCCGACCTGGGCGCGGCCGACGCGCGCTACCTGGTGGTCGCGGCAGGCAGCGACGAACAGGCGGCGCTGCGCGCGGCCGAGCGCGTCGACGCGGCGCTGCGCCCGCTCGTCGCGCAGGGCGTGATCGCGGGCTACGACAGCGCGGCACGCTACCTGCCGAGCGCGCAGACGCAGGCGGCGCGCGCCGCGAGCCTGCCCGCGCCGGGCGAGCTGCGCGAGCGCCTGGCGCGCGCGCTCAGCGGCCTGCCCCTGCGCGCGGCGCGCCTCGAGGGCTTCATCGGCGACGCCGCGAAGGTGCACGCGGGCGCGCGCCTTACGCGCGCCGACCTCGAGGGCAGCGCGCTCGGCGCGGCGCTCGACGCGCTGCTGCTGCGCCGCGCGGACGGCTGGCACGCGCTCGTGCCCCTGCGCGCACCCGCCACGGGCCCCGCGGCCCTCGTCATCGATGCCGCGCGGGTGCGCGAGGCGCTCGCCGGCAGCGACGCCCTGTTCATCGACCTCAAGGCCGAGGCCAATGCGCTCTATGCCGGCTACCTGCACGAGGCGATCGCGCTGGCCGCCGTCGGGGTGGCGGCGGTGCTGCTGCTGCTCATGATCGCGCTGCGCTCGGCGGCGCGCGTGGGCCGCGTGGCGGCACCGCTCGGCGCCGCGGTGCTGGTGACGGCCGCCGTCCTCGCCGCCGCCGGCCAGACGCTCAACCTGCTGCACCTGGTCGGCTTCCTGCTCGTGGTCGCGGTCGGCTCCAATTACGCGCTGTTCTTCGAGCGCGCCGGCGGCGCGCCGGCGCCGCGCGTGCTCGCCTCGATCGCGCTCGCCAACGCCACCACCGTGATCGGCTTCGGCGTGCTCTCCACCTCGAGCGTGCCGGTGCTGCGCGCCATCGGCGCCACGGTCGCGCTCGGCACGCTGCTCACGCTCGCCTTCGCGGCGCTGCTCTCGGGCGCGCGCGGCGATGCGCGATAATCGCGCCATGATCCCGCCGCACGCCGCCGCGCCCTGGCGTCCCACGCGCTTCGTCGGCGGCTCGGCCGTGCTGCACGCCGCCGCCCTGGCCGGCGTCGCCCTCGGACCGGAGCTCTGGCCCTGGGCGCTCGGCGCGGTCGCCGCCAACCAGGCGGCGATCCTCGCCGGCGGGCTGCTGCCGCGCAGCCGGCTGCTCGGGCCGAACTGGACGCAGCTGCCGGCGCACGCTGCCACGCGCAGCGAGATCGCCCTGACGCTGGACGACGGCCCGGATCCCGACGTCACGCCGCGCGTGCTCGAGCTGCTCGCGCGCCGCGGCGCGCGCGCGACGTTCTTCTGCATCGGCGAGCGCGCGGCCCGCCATCCGCGATTGGTGCGCGACATCGTCGACGCGGGGCACGGCGTCGAGAACCACTCGTTGCGCCACCGCCATGATTTCGCCCTGCTCGGCCCGCGCCGCTTCCTGCAGGAGATCGGCGCCGCGCAGGACGCGCTCGCGGCGCTCGCCGGCGTCGCGCCGCGTTTCTTCCGCGCGCCCGCGGGCATGCGCAACCCGTTTCTCGACTACGCGCTCACGCGGCTCGGCCTGCAGCTGGTGAGCTGGACGCGCCGCGGCTTCGACACGCGCAACGCCGACCCCGCGGACGTCCTGGCGCGCCTCACCCGCGGCCTGGCCGCCGGCGATATCCTCCTGCTGCACGACGGGCACGCGATGCGTGGCGCGCACGGCGCGCCGGTGGTGCTGGAGGTGCTGCCGCCGCTGCTCGAGGCGCTGGACGGCGCCGGGCTGCGGCCCGTGACGCTGCGCGCGGCGCTGAATTGATCGACGACGCGAAGTACGCCCGCCTGGTCGAGGCGGCGAGCGCCCCGTACCGTGCCGCCGGGCGCTTCGCCTGGCATTTCGCGCGCGGCAAGCTGCGCGGCGACCCGGCGTTCCAGCATCTGCTGCAGGCGCGCCTGATTCCAGAGGACGCGCGCCTGCTCGACCTGGGCTGCGGGCAGGGACTGCTGGCGGCGCTGCTCGCCGCGGCGGGCGCGCCGCGCCTCGCCGCCTACCGCGGCGTCGAGCTGATGGCGCGCGACGTGGCGCGCGCGCACCGGGCGCTGGGCGCGGATTGCGGCGTGCGCCAGGGCGACATCCGCGATGCGGACTTCGGCGCCGCCGACGCGGTCGTGATCCTGGACGTGCTGCACTATATGCGCCGCGAGGACCAGGACGCCGTGCTGCGCCGCGTGCGCGACGCGCTCTCGCCGGGCGGCGTCCTGCTGCTGCGCGTCGGCGACGCCGCCGCCGGCTGGCCCTTTCGCTTCAGCAACTGGGTGGACTGGACGGTGGCGTTCGTACGCGGCCATGGCGCCACGCGGTTTCACTGCCGCAGCGTGGCACAATGGCGCTCTGCGCTGGCGGCGCTCGGTTTTGCGGTGCAGGCCGAGCCGATGAGCCGCGGGACGCCGTTTGCCAATGTGCTGCTCCTGGCGCGTCTGCCTTCTCGCCCCTGACTTCCGTGCGTCCCCTGCAACTCTCTCACCTGACCCTCACCACCTGCCTGGGCCGCGGCCTCGAGGCGACGGCCGGCGCGCTGCAGCGCCGCGAGAGCGGGCTGGCGCGGCGCACCTTCGAGACCGCGGTGCTCGACACCTGCATCGGCGAAGTCGAAGGCGTGGACGCGGTGCGGCTTGCGCCCGCCCTCGCCGCCTGGGATTGCCGCAACAACCGGCTCGCCGAACTGGGACTCGCGCAGGACGGGTTCGCCGAGGCGGTGCGCGCGGCCGCGGTGCGCCTCGGCGAGGCGCGCATTGGCGTGTTCCTCGGCACCAGCACCTCGGGCATCCTGCAGACCGAGCAGGCCTACCGGCGGCGCGACCCGGCAAGCGGCGCGCTGCCCGCGGATTTCGACTACGCGCACACCCACAACACCTACTCGGTGAGCGGCTACGTGCGCGCGCGCCTTGCGCTCGCGGGCCCGGCGTGGACCGTGTCCACCGCCTGCTCCTCGAGCGCCAAGGTATTCGGCACGGCGGCACGCATGATCGGCGCCGGCCTGATCGACGCCGCCGTGGTCGGCGGCGTGGACAGCCTGTGCCTCACCACGCTGTACGGGTTCAATTCGCTCGAGCTGCTCGCGCGCGAGCCCTGCCGACCCTGGGACCGCGCGCGCAGCGGCCTGTCGATCGGCGAGGCCGCGGCGTTCGCGCTGCTCGAGCCGCTGCCGGCCGCGGGAACGGCGGACGCGATCGCGCTCCACGGCGTCGGCGAATCGAGCGATGCGCACCACATGTCGGCCCCGCATCCCGAGGGCCTGGGCGCGCGCCGCTCGATCGAGAGCGCGCTCGCCGCCGCCGGCCTGCAGCCCGCGGACATCGACTACGTGAACCTGCACGGCACCGCCACGCCGAGCAACGACAGCGCCGAGGACCGCGCCGTGACCGAGGTCTTCGGGTCGCGCACGCCCTGCAGCTCGACCAAGGGGGCGACGGGCCACACGCTCGGCGCCGCCGGCGCCGTCGAGGCCGTGATCGCGGCGCTGGCGCTGCGCCACGGATTCATCCCCGGCGGCGCACACACCGTGGAGCCGGATCCGGCGCTGCGCGCGCAATACACGCTGCAAAGCCGCGCCGCGCCGCTGCGGCGCGTGCTGAGCAACTCGTTCGGCTTCGGCGGCTCCAACTGCAGCCTGGTGCTGGGGCGCAGGTGAGCAGGCTCGCCGCCGTCATCGAAAGCCTCGCCGTGATCGGCCCGGGC
>Ga0224510_10002576_pt1 | contig 10764 bp, 10 predicted proteins | sample SF_May12_sed_USG_FD_170161 | JGI IMG/M metagenome (GOLD analysis project Ga0224510, IMG submission 170161) | Sediment microbial communities from San Francisco Bay, California, United States - SF_May12_sed_USGS_4_1 | ecosystem: Environmental > Aquatic > Marine > Sediment | place: USA: California... | reverse complement strand
CCAGATCGGCCAATTCAAAATTACGGTTTTCAAAGGTTGAAAGCACTGCAACCTTGACATGCTTTGCGGTAAGACGCCGGTCGGTGAGCCGCGACCAGAGAACGGGATGCATCTCCGCCATGTTGGAACCCCAGAGAACAAAGGCGTCAGCGTGCTCAAGGTCGTCGTAGCAGCCCATGGGTTCGTCGGAACCGAAGGTGCGGATGAAGCCGGCCACTGCCGAGGCCATACAGTGCCGGGCGTTGGGATCAATATTGTTGGAAAGGAAGCCCGCCTTGTACAGCTTGGCGGCGGCGTAGCCTTCCCATACCGTCCACTGGCCGGAACCGAACATGCCCACCGCGGTCGGGCCCTTCTTCTTCATCGCCTCCTTCCATTTCTGCGCCATGATGTCAAACGCCTGGTCCCAGGATACCGGGGCAAACTCACCGTTTTTGTCGAATTTGCCGTTCTTCATCCGCAGCATCGGGGTTTTGACCCTATCCTTGCCGTACATGATCTTGGAGAGGAAGTACCCCTTGATGCAGTTCAACCCCTTGTTCACCGGCGCATCCGGATCACCCTGGGTGGCCACGACCCTGCCGTCTTTGGCGCCGACCAGAACACTGCAGCCGACGCCGCAGAAACGGCAGGGCGCCTTGTCCCAGCGGATGCTGCTGTCGCTCTTTGCCACCGCCTTGTCGGCTGGCAACGTCACCCCGGCCGCGATGGCCGTGGCGGCGATGGCATTGGTTTTGATGAAATTTCGCCTCGTGAGTTTCATATCGTCTCCTCCTTGGTTACATGCCGGCAATCTGCTTGTCGAACCGGACGCAAGCCGCCCGACAAATCAAAGCGGACCAGGTATCATTCCGTCGTCGCTTCCGCGACCTCTTCACTATGTTGATAAATCATGGCGGCGCTCAGCACCCCCTCGACTTTATACAAATTGACCAAAGTGTCGGCGACCGATGCCTCGACATGATCTTCAATGGTGACGACCAAACGGTCGTCGTCGGTTTTAATGTGCACCTCCACGCCTGGCATCTGCAGCAGGGTTGCTTCGACCTGGTCCTGCAAGCCAGACCTCGCATGAACCAAAACACCGGCTATCTCCATTCTCAAACACCTCACCTAAGGATTAACACACCATATCAGCTGCCTTTCCAGCCAACCCGAATACCCTTTTCTGACAACGACAATCACACTGCGTTCGATAGCAATTGACATGCCATCCAGGCAATACTACGGATCAGGGCAAACACCCTCCGAATTCCCGGACAATACCGCTACCGGATGGTGACTCGCCCCCACCACAACGCTACCTTTTGGTAACATGCCGCCAGATAAATCCCGTCGCAGCAACTCAAACGATACGGATGGCACGCACCGGGCAGACTTGAAAACAGGCGCCACAGCCGTTACAAAGACTATCATCGATTTCAGGCGAAACCGGCCCGCCCACCTGGGGTCGAAACCTGATCGCGGCAACCTCACACAGTTCACCACAACTCCGACAGAAGGTACCAAGCTTGGCAAGACAGCCATTGCCGACTCTGGCCTTCAGTCGCCACGGAGCCACCCCACCCTCACGCGACAAGGCGCCCTCAGCACAATTGGCAGCGCATTCGCCGCAGAAGGTGCACTCTCCTTGCATAAAATCGACAACGGGAAGACCATCGGCATTCGAGACCAGAAGCCGTTGCGGGCAATGCTCGATGCAGGCGGCACAACCGCTGCAAACCTTAAGAAACTCATCTTCCGGCAGCGACCAGGGCGGCCGGATCGGCAAGGGTTTGCCGCCGCGTAAGAAATGACGCCTGGAAACCGACTCGACCTGTACAGTTTGCCCGTGCGCTTGCAGCGAGGCAGTCGCATCGGCTTGATTGTCGCCAAACAGTTGCCTGAAGAACCTGGAAACCATATTCATAAGTGGGTGGCACTCTTCGTGTTGAGACCGGCCTGCCAGCGCAACGCCAAAGGAGACATAAGGACATTAGAGTCAGATTTCATCCTGCTTGTCAAACGCTCGCAAACCACTTTCAAGTTGACTCCGTGCACTTGATTATCAATCAAACCTGAAATAGCAATCATTGTGCCGCAGTACAAAAAAGACACTCAAATTTGTTGAAATCAATACTATTACTAGATAGGTGATTTGAATTGTTTCTGGAGGAACTATCCGTGGGCTTCAAAATTGGTGGCGGACGATCCCCGCACTGTCACCACCCAACCGTATAACCTCCGGCATCGCACTTTTATACCTTGACCTGTGTGGGCATTCGAAGGAAGATAATGATGAATTTACGGGACGATGCAGGCTTGCCTGACAAAGTTTCCATCCCGTTCACCGCTCACTGCCCGGGGAGTTGCATGCATCTTCCACGTTTTCGTTGGCTCTTCTTCATCCTAGTGGCGCTTACCGCGTCAGCCGCAACGTGGCATTTCCTGCAGCCGCAACGCTTGGAAGTCCGAGTTCAACCCGTAAGCCGTGGCCTTGTCGAGAAGGTGATAGCCAACACCAGGGCCGGGACCCTCAAGGCCTGTCGCGAAGCAAATCTGTCCCCCGCCGTCGGCGGCCAGATCGCTCAGCTGCCCGTTAAGAAGGGCGAATCTGTGCAGCAGGGCCAACTGCTACTGGAACTCTGGAACCAGGATTTGACGGCGCAATTAAAGCTCGCGGAAAGTGAGGCAAAGTCCGCCGAGGCGAAAGTTGAAGCGGCCCGCGAGCAGGCCGAAATAGCTGCACGAGAAGCCACCCGCCTTCTCCGGCTGCAAAAAACCGGCGCGGTTTCCGAACAAGATACCGACAGTCGGGTAACCGCGGCCAAGGTCCGTGAGGCTGAATACACCGCGGCAAGAGCGGCAGCCGCGACCAGCCGCGCCCGCCTCAACGTCATCCGGGCTGAATTTCAACGCACCCGTCTGGTCGCCCCCTTTGCAGGCATCGTCGCTGAAATCAACGGGGAACTGAACGAGTACGTCACCCCCTCGCCACCCGGCATTGCCACCCCGCCCACCGTTGTCCTGCTCGACACCGCTTGCTATTACGTCACCGCCCCCATCGACGAGGTTGACGCCCCGGAGGTCAAGGTCGGCATGCCGGCGCGGATCATTCTCGATGCCTATGGTGATCGCCACTTCAACGGTACGGTGCGGCGCATCTCTTCCTATGTGCTGGATGCGGAAAAACAGGCCCGCACCGTGGACGTCGAGGTGGCCTTCTCAGCGCCGCAGCCAGACACCCATCTCCTTGCCGGCTACAGCGCAGATGTTGAGATCGTTGCCAATGTCAGTAACGATACCCTGCATATCCCGACGCAAGCCATCATCGACGGCAAGAAGGTCTACGTTTTCACCGTCGCCGACAACCGAATCCACAGCCGCGAGATTACCACCGGCATCGGCAACTGGGAGCAGACTGAAATCATCCGGGGGCTCAAGGAAGGGGAAAAGGTGGTTCTCTCCATCGACCAGGAAGGAATCACCGACAACGCACAGGTTGTCGTAAAAGAGGGGCCATGATTGCACTAGAGGGTGTCGACAGGGCATTCCAGGTAGGCGATGAACAGGTCCACGCCCTGCGCGCGATCTCGCTTGCGGTAACAGCCGGGGAGTATATCGCGATCATGGGGCCGTCCGGATCGGGGAAATCCACCCTGCTCAACATCCTCGGCCTGCTCGACCAGCCGGATCGCGGCACCTACATCCTTGACAACGAAAAGGTCAACGATCTGGATGAGGCCAAGCGGGCAGAGGTACGTCGACACAAGATCGGCTTCGTTTTTCAATTCTTTCACCTGGTACCCCGCCTGACCGCCGCAGAGAACATCGAACTACCGATGATTCTGGCCGGAATCGCGGCCACAGAACGCAAGGAAAGGGTCACCGCGGCCCTGACGGATTTCGCTCTCACCGACCGGGCCGGTCACCGTGCCGACCAACTCTCCGGTGGTCAGCGCCAGCGGGTGGCCATAGCCCGTGCCATCATCATGCAACCTAAAATCATTCTCGCCGACGAACCCACCGGCAACCTCGATCGAACGGCCGGCCATGATGTCATTGGCATCCTCGAAAAACTCAACCGCCACGGGATGACCGTGATCATGGTCACCCATGATCCGGAACTCGGCGCGCGCGCTCAACGTTGCATCCAAATGGTCGACGGCCGGATCGACGCGGCCTCACAAGCAAACATGCTCGCTGAAACAAAAAAAGCCGGGGCATAGCCCGGCTTTCTCACCGGGAAATGCCCGGCACACAAATATCGTACTGCACTAAACGAAGCGCACCTTACAGAACCGCCGTTTGCCGACCTTGATCAACACCTCACCGGCGGCCGGGACGACAAAGGAGTCGTCGCTCACCTTCTCGCCGTCCAAGGCAACCGCGTTCTGCTTGATCATCCGCCGTGCTTCACCATTGCTCGCTACCAACCCGGCATCGGCCAGGAGCTTCGGCAGCCAGACGCCCTCCTCCCCCGCGGGCAACTCAATCTCCGGCATATCCTCCGGCATCTCATGCTGACTGAAAACCCGCTCAAAGTGTTCCTCGGCTCGGACGGCCGCTTCCCGATCATGGAAACGGGCGGTCAATTCCCTGGCCAGCTGCTGCTTCACCGCCTTGGGATGAAGCCTGCCCGAGTCAATGCCATCCCGAAGGCCCTGTATCTCTTCGGCGGACAGATCACTCAACAGCTCAAAATAACGGAACATCAGGCTATCGGAGCAAGAAAGAACCTTGCCGTAGATATCCTCGGCCACCTCGGTGATACCGATGTAGTTGCCAAGTGACTTGCTCATCTTGTTGACCCCATCCAGCCCCTCCAAGAGCGGCATGGTGAGGACCACCTGCGGTTCCTGCCCCCAGGTGCGCTGCAGATCACGGCCCATGAGCAGGTTGAAGCGCTGGTCGGTGCCGCCGATCTCCACGTCGGCCTCCAGGGCCACCGAATCGTAGCCCTGGATCAGGGGATACATGAACTCGTGGATGGCAATGGGCCGCTGGCCCTCGAAACGGACCTTGAAATCCTCACGCTCCAGCATCCGTGCGACCGTGAGCTGCGAGGCGAGCTTGATAAAATCGTGGGCGCTCAATGCGTTCAACCAGTGGCTGTTAAAAACCACTTTGGTCTTGGCCGGATCGAGAATCTTGAAGATCTGTTCCTTGTAGGTTTCGGCGTTTTTAGCCACCTGCTCGGTGGTCAGGGGCTTGCGCGTTTCTGATTTGCCGGTGGGGTCACCGATCATGCCGGTAAAATCACCGATAAGAAAAAGGATTTCGTGGCCGAGATCCTGAAAGTGTTTCAGCTTCTGGATCAACACGGTATGCCCGAGATGAAGATCCGGCGCCGTGGGATCAAATCCGGCCTTGACCCGCAAGGGCTTGCCTGTCTTCTCCGCCCGCTTCAGTTTGGCGATCAGGTCTTCACGGTTGATGAGATCAACGGTGCCGCGCTCAATGAGGGCGATCTGTTCTTCAATGGTATAAGACATAGTTTACAAGATTACTCTTTAAACAAGAATCCGCCGCAGAAGCAGTTTTCTCGAATTTTACATCCTCAAAACGACAAAATCCGACTCCATTGCCGGATTTTGTCGCTGCCCCTCAACATGAACCCGCGCAAGATTACTTGGCGTATTCCACTGCCCGGGTTTCACGGATCACCGTCACCCGAATCTGGCCGGGATAGGTGAGTTCCTTCTCGATCTTCTTGACAATCTCCTTGCTCAACAACACCGACTCGGAATCGGAAACCTCGCTGCTGTTGGCGATGATCCGCACCTCGCGGCCCGCCTGAATGGCATACGATTTTTCAACCCCCTTGAACGAGGTGGCGATCCGCTCCAGATCCTCCAGCCGCTTGACATAGGTTTCAAGCATCTCCTTGCGTGCCCCGGGACGGGCGCCGGAAAGAGCATCCGCCGACTGCACCAGCACGTCAAGGATGCCATCGGGCGGCACATCTTCATGGTGGGCGGCGATGGCATGCACCACATAATCTGGCTCACCGTATTTCTTGGCCAGATCGGCGCCGATTGAGGCATGCGACCCTTCAATCTCATGGTCGACCGCCTTGCCGATGTCATGCAACAAACCAGCGCGTTTAGCCTTCTTGACATCAAGTCCCAACTCCGCGGCCATTATTCCGCACAGGAAAGCGACCTCGAGGGAATGCTGCAAGACATTTTGCCCGTAACTGGTACGATACTTGAGGCGACCGAGCAGATTAATGATCTCGACATGGACACCGTGGGCACCGACATCAAAGGTTGCCTGCTCACCGGCCTCACGCATGGTGACCTCAAGCTCCTTGCCAACCTTTTCTACCACCTCTTCAATCCGGGCAGGATGGATGCGACCGTCGGTGATCAACTGCTCCAGTGACCGTCTGGCCACCTCGCGCCGCACCGGATTAAAACCTGAAAGGATGACAGCCTCGGGGGTATCGTCAATGATGATATCAATGCCGGTGGCGGCCTCAATGGCGCGGATATTCCGACCCTCACGGCCGATAATCCGGCCCTTCATCTCGTCGTTGGGCAAAGCGACCACCGAGACCGTTTTCTCGGCGACATAGTCACCGGCATAGCGGGAGATGGCCAGAGCAAGGATATTCTTGGCTTTTTTATCCGCCTCGAGCTTCATCTCATTCTCGATGCGAACCACCGCCTTGGCCGCCTCCATCCGCGCCTCGCTCTCGATGCTTTCAGACAGTTGCCTGATCGCCTCTTCCCGGGTGATGCCGGAAATCTTTTCAAGCTGAAAACGCTGCTCTTCAATCACCGCGTCGAGATCCTTCTGACGCCCAGCAAGATTCTTTTCCTGAACGGCGAAGGTCTGTTCCTTTTTCAAGAACTCCAATTCGCGCTTGTCGATAAGATCGATCTTGCGCTCCAACTGATCAAGTTTCTGACTCAGCCGCTTTTCCTCTTCATTGACCTCGCTTTTGCGAAGCTTAATCTCTTTTTCCGCCTCCTGCTTCAACTGGTAAATATCATCCTTTACCTGCAGAGTCGCTTCCTTCTTTACGCGCTCGGCCTCAGCCAGGGCATCCTCGATTAACTTGCGCCCCTGCTGCTCGACATTCTTCTGGCCGGCTTCAGACAGCTGCTTACGGATAACAAATCCGACAGCCACGCCAATTGCCAAACCGCCAAGCAAATAAAGAGCTATTGGCATTATTTCATTCACGGAGAGTACCCTCCTGCTGAGATATTTTCGCGTCCGATCCTGCCGCGGCGTTTATAGTGCAACGGCATCCCCCACGGAGCGGTAACAATTTATTGGGCATTAAAACAGATTTACAAACCGTGTTCGCAAAACCTCAAACAAGTGTGCAACCTGCAAAGAGATACTGCAAAGAACAGTTATTACTGTAAAGAACTACTAAATTTGAAATGAGGATATGAGGTGGGGAAGGAAAAGAAAAATGACCATCGAACATACAGACAAGGCGATAACGATCAGGCAGTAATCTTAGCCACAGTTAGCAGCGGTGGTACTGAACGGATTTCCTTGAAATTTTTTGCTCTCCAACAGCATCACTTCTGTTGGAGAGCAAAATCTATTTCGAAGAGTTACCTCCAAAATGAATATACATCGGAAATCGTCTAGGCTTAACCCGTGCTAACAACTTAAGAAAACCAACATTCCCTGGCCCGGATTTGCAAATACATTCTGCCATAAAATCCGGAGCGGCGTTACAGCAAATCGTCCAATATCATTTCATTCCGAAGGCGACTGCACGACGCTGTTCGCGTCTTCACCAATGGCCTCCGCAGAAAAACTTCCTCCAAGCACTCACATCTATATATTATCGCCCGTTCGCGATAAATACCGAACAGGTCGCTCATTTGCAAAACTCCCCCGCCGTGCCGTGTCAGCAGTGACATCGAACCTAACCTTGTTAGGTGGGCGAATCTCATAACCCCTGCAAGGAATTTCGCGAATCCGAATTCTCTTTTCAGGGTCAGCGGAGTCACCCTAGATGCCTATGTTGGCTCGAAACTTACTGCGGATCACCAACAAGGCAGGGGAAGCCGTAACGCCTGTTACTACAGGGTGGAATCTATTTTATGGTCCACCCTGTCAAGCAATTCATCAAGACTCTTCTTGTACGCTTCGAAATCCTTCCTGAGCTTCACATATTTTCCTGCCAAATTGAGGCTGCTCAACACAGCCACCTTATTCGCTGGCAGTACCCCGACGGATGAGCTTTGCTCATATTCCTCGAACTGGGTCTTGACCAAGTCGAGTATCTCCCGAACTTCATCCTCGGGAGCATCGGTATAGAGTGGAAATTCCTGGCCGAATACCTCAAATTTGACCAATCGAGCCACTTCCACATCCTTATGATTAGAGTGTTACCAAAATAAAGTTCCAGTGGCAATACATTTTGGTCAGCGGATAAACGACATCATTGACAACTGCGGGTCATCAAGGGTAGCGCCACCAAATCCACCCCCGGCAACATCCTCTTCCTTGCCGGTCAGTACTTCTTCGGCAACAGTGACTGTCTGAGATTCTTCCCATTCCTCGATCGACGAAAGCAACCCTGAAACCCGCTGATGAATAGCACTTTTCTCTCCCTTGAGGGCGGCTATGGTTTCCTGCAAGCCGTTTATCTCGTTGTTCTTGCTCTCGAGAAGTTGTTCAAGGGCTGTTTTTTCAACGCGAATGGTATTATAGCCTGCCAGCAATCGTTCAACACTGCTTTCAAGTCGCTCCAACCGGTCAATATCTTTCTCGCCTTCCATAAATAATCTCCATAATCCCGCTTGGCATTGTGGCTCTTTCGCTGACTCATGCCGCGGGGTCAAGTTGAAACCATCACAGGCCTGCGGCCCATTATTTATCAGTACAAATGAACGCGATTTTCTCAAAATTCTTCGGAGATACTGCCTGTCTGTCAAGGATCGCACTATACCCAGCGAAAAAAAACAAAGTCAAGGTCTTTGTCGTAAAGCGTAGTACGCTTAATACCGCGACAGACAACCCTTGAGGATATCTTAAATTTCACAACGGACATGATGCGGCGGGATAGCTTCGCCATCGCCAACTACGACCCCCTCAAGGTAGGCAAGCGGACCTACATGCACCTTATCGCCAAGTCGGCAATCCTTTAACACGGCACTGCAACCGATAACACAACCACTGCCGACTACAGATTCCCCGCTCAAATGCACATTGGGATGGATGATGGTGTCACAGCCAATCTGCACCGATTTTTCAACGGCGATGGTGGTCGGATTCAACAAGGTAACCCCATCCGCCATCAATTGCCGGTTGCGTCGTTCCTGCAAGGCAAGATGCGCCTGTGCCAATTCTATCCGTGAATTAACCCCCATTACTTCGACAGGGTCATCACAAACAACTCGGTGCATCGGCTGGCCATGGCTTTTGGCAATGGCGACAATATCGGTGAGATAAACCTCACCCTGCTTGTTGTCGGTGCCTACCTGTTTGAGCGCATCGAGCAAGAAGGCGCCGTCAACACAGTAAATGCCGGCATTGATCTCATTGATCAGGCGAACCGACTCACTTGCATCCTTTTCTTCCACGATCCGAAGGATGTTCCCTGCCGCATCGGTGACGACCCGTCCATAATTGGTAGGATCGTCCAAACGGGTTGTCATTACCGACAAAACCGCCCCTGAATCTCGGTGACCTGTGATAAAAGACTGCAACATCCGTCCGCGAATCAGTGGCGTATCGCCACAAAGGATCAGCACCGTGCCGTCATCCTCACAAATTTCCTTGGCCGCACTGAGTACGGCATGCCCGGTGCCAAGTTGCTCAATCTGCTCGACAACAGTGACGGCGTAACCACCCAATGCTGCCTGAACCATCTCGCGTTGATGTCCGGTAACGACAACAATGCGATGCAGGTCAAGCCCCTGCAACGCATCAAGCACATGATGTATCATGGGCGCAAAAAAGATCTCATGCAAAACCTTGGCTTGCGCTGATTTCATCCGTGTACCTTTCCCTGCGGCGAGAACCACGGCGGTTATCTTAGCTTTATGCATCGCCCCTTACACACCTCCACGTTGAAAAACGACATTGCCAAGCAACAAGCAAAATTTTCCAAGTCAACATACCGTTTTTTTTACAATTAAGCCAGTAATCCGCAGTTTTTACGGCAAACCGACTACGGGCTTACAATAGGCCGTAGTCGGTTTGCCCCAATATGGTGCATTTTGCACCACAAAGGCACGCTCAAATATTCACAATTTTTTCCAATCGTCCGGGTTGCAACAACAGTCCAACTCATGGCATGCCAATTGCTGATTACTTTAAACCATGAACTATCCTATGGAACATAGGATAACCACACAGGGGGGCTTGACGATGAGAAGGCGATTTTCTGCGCAACAACGACTGGCAATCCTCGAAATGCGGCGTGACGGCGCCAAAATCTCCGACCTCTGCCTTCAATATGGGTTCAGCAAACAAACCTATTACCGGTGGAGATCAAGATACGGATGGATGCTTGAACCGTATGCAACGACAGAAAACATTCTTGAGGATGAAAAGCGAAGTCTACAGAAGTTTATCGACATTCAAGGTGTTGACACCAAGGCATTGATGGCAACGTTGCGCTGACCTGTTGCATCCAATCTCATCAGACCTGCACAGAAGATAAACCGACAGACAGAACCGTCAAGAAACCGCGCCCCTGCTAGTCACGGGGCAAAAAAAAACGTCTTCACCCTGGCAAGCCAAGAGGAAGACGTTTGCTATAAAAAAAGGATCCGGCGGCGACCTACTCTCCCACACAGT
>Ga0224510_10002574_pt1 | contig 10770 bp, 9 predicted proteins | sample SF_May12_sed_USG_FD_170161 | JGI IMG/M metagenome (GOLD analysis project Ga0224510, IMG submission 170161) | Sediment microbial communities from San Francisco Bay, California, United States - SF_May12_sed_USGS_4_1 | ecosystem: Environmental > Aquatic > Marine > Sediment | place: USA: California... | reverse complement strand
AAACCTCTCAGTTCGTGCAGCAGGGGAAGCGCTTTTAGATGGTCACCATTGGGAGGTGCTATCGACATGAAATTATCTCCCGATCAAAAGCTTGATATCCGTGAGGTCCTCAAAGACCTTGCCTTGTACCGGCCGAGGCGAAAGGGATGGATTTGGCGTCAGCCAATTACCGATCACCAGGTCGGGCCGTTTATTCTGAAGGATACTTCAAAGAATCTGAAGAACTCGGTTCCGCTCCCGGCGGCTCATGCCTTTGAGAATATGGATCCCCAATGTGCTGTGGTGGTCACGACAGAGATTGCATCAGGGCGTTTCGAAGACGATCTGCGGCGCATGCGAATGGTGGCCTGGCACGGTGCCGATCACATCATGGTGATTCGGACAACGGGACAATCCCATATTGACGGGCTCATCGAGGGCACGCCCGAAGGCGTCGGGGGGATACCGGTTACCCGCAAGCAGATCCGTGCCACGCGCAAAGCGCTGGATGCCATTGAGGAGGAGGTGGGACGACCGATCAATTTCCACTCGTATGTGAGCGGCCGGGCCGGTCCCGAAATGGCCGTCTTATTTGTGGAGGAAGGGGTAAATGGGGCCCATCAGGATCCGCAGTACAACATCCTCTATCGTGATATCAATATGCACCGCTCGTTCGTGGATGCGGCTGAAGCCAAGAGGATCTTGGCGGATGGGGCGATTCTTCAACTGGATGGTGCGCACAATGCCAATGCCACGGCCAAAGAAGCCTGGAAAGTTACGCCTGAACTTTTTGTCCAGCATGCCATCAATAGTGCGTTCTCCCGAGCGGTGGGGATGAAAAAATCTTACATCGCTCTCTCCACCGTTCCACCAACGGCGCCCCCTGCACCCAAGATGCGTTTGGATTTGACCTATGCCGTGGCGCTTCGTGAGATATTTGAAGGGTATACCTTCCGGGCACAGCAAAATACCCGGTACATGGAAACCGACACCATGGAAACGACTGTGACCCATGTGCTGGACACGCTGATCTCCCGGCTCACTCCGACGAACATTCAAAGCACGATCACACCTGACGAGGGACGCAATATTCCCTGGCATTACAATAATGTGGCCGGCGTGAATACGGCACGACAAACGTTCATGGGACTGGATGGGCTGGACGACCTTCTCACGCTGCGTGAAGAGGGGAAGTGGCGGGAGGAGGCACGCAACCTTAAAGAACGCGCGGTCCTCTTTTTGGAAGAAATCCTGAAGGGGGGAGGATATTATGCCGCCGTTGCAGCCGGACAATTCGTCGACTCCGGGTTTTTCCCGGAACGAAAGGGAGATGGCATTGTCCGTCTTCCCGATAAAGGTGATGATGCCGATACCGTCATCCCGCGGGCTTCCGACTACGGAGCTCCTGTGTGCAGTCACTTTGGCGACAATATCTACACCTCCGAGAATGGGAAGGCCTGCGAGGCGTATGGAGGATGTACGCTCTGTGATCCTTCCAAGATCCGATACATCGACGAAATCGATTCCGAAGACAATGTGGAAACACGTTTAAGCAAACCTCTGGCGGACCTGGCGGCGGGAAAACTTAGCCCGGAAGTTGAGAAACATGCCGACGGTGTGGTGTGTGTGACCATTTTTGTGCCGGATAATCCCGAGATAGCTGAAGCAGCGGCCATTGAAATGGCCAAGCACATGGGACTGACTCATCTGGAGGTCATCAGCCGACGGGTCATGCATCCGGCTGAAGGCAGTGTGTTTGAAATCAAAGGCGTGCTTCAGGTGGAAATCAATAAGCATGAGCTGTCGCTGACTGTTCCAGAGCAACCCTTGGCTGATAAAGAGATTGAAGCGTGGGTGCGACCGCGGCGTTTGCACATTGTGGCAGCGACGGTTGGGGAGGATGAGCACTCCGTGGGGCTCCATGAAATTCTTGATATTAAACATGGCGGGATTGAAAAGTATGGATTCTTGTGTCATGACCTGGGAACTTCAGTCACGATTGAGCGGCTTCTTGATGCTGCCATGGAATACCAGGCCTGCGCCATTTTGATCTCCACCATCGTCACGCATGCTCATGTTCATGAACAGCACATGGAGCGTCTCCAGAAGCTGGCTACTCAACGGAGAGTGCGGGATCGCCTGGTGTTACTGGCTGGAGGAACGCAGGTCACTGACGAACTGGCCCGGACATGTGGTATGGATGGCGGGTTCGGGCGAGGGACGACTGGCCGGGACGTGGCGAGTTTCCTCGTGCGCACGCTGCGTCAAAAGGAGGTCAAATAGACACGCCTTGGCCTCTCCCTACCTGACGATCGACCTCAACAAAATCGAACATAATAGCCGGACAATCGTCAGCGTGTGTCAGTCGCACGGAATTAGTGTCACCGGTGTGACTAAGGGCGTCTGTGGTCAACCGGAAGTGGCCAAAGCCATGCTGCGCGGCGGTGTCTCGTCTCTGGCCGACTCCCGTATGGAAAATATCCACCGTCTACAGGCAGCGGGGATTCACACTCGCTACATGCTATTGCGCCTTCCCCCGTTGTCGGAGGTCGAGGAGGTCGTGGGGACGATCGATGTCAGTGTGAACTCGGAGATTGCCGTGGCGGAAGCCTTGTCGCAAGCTGCCTGCCGTCGTGGCATGGTGCATGACGTGATGTTGATGGTTGAGCTGGGTGATTTGCGTGAAGGCATTCCACCGGACCAACTCCTTCCCTTTGTCCGTGCCGCCATGCAGCTTTCCGGTATCCGTATTCAAGGAATTGGAACCAATCTGGCGTGCTTCGGAGGTGTCGTGCCGAGCACTGACAACATGGCGCGACTCGTCGAGCTGGCCACCGCAGTGGAGGAACTTGTCGGGTACCGTCTTGAGTGGATCTCAGGTATGAACTCAAGCGGGCTTGATCTTCTCGTGGCTGGAGAGACTCCGATGCGGATCAACCATGCACGGATAGGGGAGGCCATCCTCTTGGGGCGCGAGACGGTGCATCGCCGGCCATGGCCAGGTACCTTTCAGGATGCCTTTCTTCTGCATGCTGAAATTCTGGAGCTCAAGAAAAAACCCTCATTGCCAGTGGGCACACGAAGCGAGGATGCCTTTGGGGAGTTGCCTGAGTATCAGGATCGTGGGGAAATGATCCGGGCGCTCTTGAATGTAGGACGAGAAGATGTGGTGATCGAAGGGATGACACCCCTTGATTCACAGGTCACAATTGTGGGTGCTTCGAGCGGGTATCTTGTCGTCGATGTGACCCGAACAGACACCGCGTATGGTGTGGGAGATGAGCTGATTTTTTCCCTCAACTATGCCGCTCTCCTTCGGGTTTCAACGTCAGAGTACGTCAAAAAACGACCGTTTCAAGCCGGTGTCCGGTCAAGCGATGCATGACAGACCAATGTCTGAGCAGTCCATTCGTCTGACGAAAGCCTTCGTCAACCTTCATCATCTCACGCACAATATGCGTCTGCTTCAGGAACTCGTCGGGAGCCGTCAATTGTGGCCCTGTATTAAGGCCGATGCGTATGGACACGGGGCGACCATCATTGCCCGCCACCTGACGAGTTTGGGGTACACGACCTTCGGTATTGCTGACTTCGAAGAAGGCATGGCTCTGGTCCAGGAAGGCATTCAGGCTACCTATATTGTGCTTTCGGAACCCCTTCCTGAACATGCCCCGGCGCTTGTCGCCCACAGTTTTGAATCGACCATTTCCACCTTCGACATGGCAGAGGCTCTGGCCCGGGAGGCGGAAAGGGTAGGGAAACGGATCGCCGTGCATGTGAAGGTGGACACAGGAATGGGACGGTTGGGCTTACAGCCGGACTCCGTCCGGAATTTTCTAGAGCACTGCCAGGCATTTCCGGCGCTGCACATCAGGGGCATCATGAGCCATTTTCCGCGTGCCGACGAACGGGATAAGGAGTACTCCTTAGAACAACTAGGCCGTTTCCGCCAGGTTCTGGCAGGAACCCAGGGGTATGGAATCGAGGTTCGGCACATGGCTAACAGCGCGGCGATTTTTGATCTACCTGATTCCTACTTTGATGCCGCACGGCCTGGGATTGCGATCTACGGCCTTCACCCCTCGCGCGAGATTGCCAATTCCCGGGTCAATGAACTGAAACCCGTTCTGGAATGGAAAACCCGCATCGTGTTTCTCAAGGAAGTGCCGGCCGGCATGGGATTAAGTTATGGGCATGCCTACCACACTAAGAGGCAGTCATTGATTGCCACTGTGCCAGTGGGATATGGGGATGGCTTGAGCCGGAATCTTTCCAATCATTGCACGATGTTGGTTCACGGGGTTCGCTGTCGCCAGGTGGGGCGTATCACGATGGATTTGACACTGTTGGACGTGACAGCTCTCCGTGGCAAAGTTCAGCAGGGCGACGAGGTTGTGATCATCGGCCGCCAAGGCGCTGAAGAAGTGACGGCGGATGAGCTGGCCCAGAAGCTGGGGACCATTAATTACGAGATTGTCACCTGTATTTCACACCGTGTTCCGCGTATACCAATCTCGTAAGATAGAGAAATCAGGCCGTGAATAGGTAAATGGGGCCCTAATCCTCATTTCCCCGGCGGGTTTCCATACGATAACCTCGACAATTATAATAAGTGTGTTGGTAAGGGAATCACCCTCATAGGAGATTGAGGCTTTTTCCGTTGATGTGTGAATGATGGCCGGGGGAAAAGGAGAATGCAAGGGAAACACGATGAAAATTGACACCAAAAGAAATCCTTTTACCTCTTCAGGGCTGAGAGAACACAGGTTAATGTCGTGAAGAAACGTATCCTTCTTGTCGATGACCATCAGTTAGCCAGGGGAGCCTTGAAGCTGTTCCTTGAGACGCAGGGCTATTATGTTGAAGAAGCCGAAAATGGGGCAGAAGGATTGGCGGCCATTGAACAAGGCCGCACATTTGATCTCGTGATTTCTGATAATCAAATGCCTGTGATGACCGGAATAGAACTTATTCAACACCTCGCTCAGCGGTCCTATCTTTCTTCCCATCCCCTAATCCTTTACTCCGGGAATCTCACTCCGGAATTAGAACAGCAGGCCCATGATCTGGGCGTGTCTGCGGTTCTCTCGAAACCGTATAATTTCACCGAACTCCTCGCCTTCATCCATCAAGTGTGTGAACCCCCAAATCCTTGATTCTCCTGGATCTTTCACGGAGCACTATCGGGGGATTCTCCACGGTTATGGATGGCCCAGGAGAGAGAAGTTTCCTGTGGTGGGGCTTTCTATGAATTTGTAAAAACTTTGGTTGACAGGAGGGACCGGACAAACTGCTATCCGATCGGAAGGTGGACAAGGTCTTTTTTCTTTGCTTGATCCTTTAGTTTCTAAGGGGTAAGGTGCATCGGCATGAAATTCATGTTGCATCATCTGACTGGAAGTCTAAGGGGTCAAACCCAATATTTTGATGCAGACTCCCTCCGTTTCGGGACTGGAAACGACTGCGATGTGCGATTCGATGCGACAGGGGATCGACAAGTCGCTCTCTCTCATGCCGAGTTGGCTCTTCATGATCATTCTCCCATTCTTCGTGATCTGACCGGACAGCACGCCCTCTTTATCAATAATCGGCAGACTGGGCAGGCGGCCTTGCACGATGCCGATCTGATTCAACTTGGTGATCATGGCCCGCTGTTACGATTCCGGGTGCTCCCTGATCAGTCGGATGGGAGAAAGCCCTGGCGCTATATCGTCGAGGATTCACAGGATATTGTGGTCCGAACTCCGCATCGGGCGTACACCTCACTGTTTTATCTTGGGCGGCACGTGATAAGTGATATTGCCCGGTATGGTTCACCGACGGCAAAAATGGTCGCTCTTCTCTTGGGCTTGTTGCCCATTCTTTTGATTGGAATCTTGAGTGTGAGTGTGTATTACGAGTACCAGGCTGCCGAGGTCGCCAGGCAAAAAGTCGCCGATCTGGTCAGTCAGGTGGAAACGGGGCGACTGAGCCAAGACGAACTTGAATCACGGGTTGCCCTGGAACGTGAAGTGAGGATCAAGCTGCAACAGGAGCAGGAGGAATTGAAGGCCAATTTGAAAGCGGCCTTCGAAAATCGACAGGCCCTACGCCAGTCTCAGGAAGAGCTCCGAGAGATTCAAAAGCAATTGAACGAATTGGAAAGTGAACAGCGGTTTGCGGAAGAAGTGATTCAACGATTTCAGGGTGGGGTCGGATTTTTACAGGGGGGCTATGGGATTGTTGAAAAAGGAACCGGGCGTCCACTTCGCTATCAGGAGTACAGTCAAGAGCGTGGACCTTTACTTGATGAAAACGGAGTGCCGTTGCTGACTCTTGAGGGGAGCACGCCGGTCGTGATTATCTTTTTTTCGGGAACCGGTTTGCTCATTGATCAGAAGGGGACCGTGTTGACCAACCGGCATTTGGTGCGGATGTGGGAAGCCTATGAGCCGGTGAAAGCCATTTTGGAAAAGGGTTTTGAGGCATCCGTGGAATTCCTGCGTATTTTTTTCCCAGGGTCTAAAGAGTTTTATGAATTGAAAGAGGTGTTGATTTCTCAGGACAATGATTTTGCCATTCTCCGGACCACCCGTCCACCGAAAGGACATCCCCCCCTCCCATTGGCTTCAGCCGATCATCCGATTCGCGTTGGAGAACCGGTTATTATCATGAGTTACCCGGGGACTCTTGACAGTATTCTGAGTCGGTTATCGCGAACCGTCGGTGAGCAGATCGTCAGCCAGGTTGGCGGGGATCCGGTGGCCCTTCCTGAAAGACTGGCCACCGAGGGGTTGATCCGGCCGCTCGCCACCCATGGGCATGTGTCGGATGTGTCCAAAGATGTCGTGACCTTCGAGGCGCGGTCTTCCCAAGGCAGCAGTGGAGGGGCGGTCTTAAACCGTGAGGGCCTGGTTATTGCCGTCAACCATTCCGGGCTAAGAGGTATGGGCGGCATCAACCTTGGAGTGCCCATCCATGTAATCAGAGAACAGTTGAAGCGGTTGGGCTTAACGCCATCTGGAAAACTGTAGACTAATTTGAGTCTGAAGTATCCGTAGCCGGTATCGTTCCAGTGCCATGAAAATTCTTCTTGCCGTCGACGCATCTCCACATTCCAAGCATGCCGTGCAGATGGTGAAAAATCTGTCTGCACTCGTGCATCTATCCATTCTCTATGTAGTGGATGTCCCTTCCTTGAAACATGCCTATCTTTCCTCGGAATGTTCAGAAAAAGACTTTGAGGGGTATCGGCAGGAGGTGGCCCGTCTTTCCCAACATATCCTCCATGAAACGCGTGACGAATTGCTCTCTTCCGTGCACGAGATACAATTAATCGCTGATAATGGGGATCCTGCGGAAAGTATTATCCAAACTGCTGAGGAACATGACGTGGGTTTAATTCTGCTCGGGCATCGGGGTATGACGCCGTCCTCCACCTTTCTTCTGGGGGGCGTCTCGCAAAAAGTCGCCACCTATGCGCCATGTTCGGTGTTGATCTGTAAAAAACCGGTGCCCGTTCTTGATCGCATATTGCTGGCAGTGGATGGATCGGATGCTTCAAAACATGCTGCCCAATTTTTAGGAAAATTACCATTTAAAGGACCACTGCATCTGATGATTGAGATGGTGTGGGACCCCCCTCCTTCCAGTCTGTTGGCCTCCGTCGCTCAATCCTCAGTTGTTTCCCCCAAAGCTTCATCGGCCAAAAATAAGGGGGAAACCTTTTTGCGTGAGGTCGCTGAGCCGTTTCAGAAAGGACCCTATGAGGTGGAATTTGAATGGAAATGTGGCGACCCTCCGTTGGCCATCCTCGAATCAGCCAAACAGCATAATGTTCAAATGATTGTGGTGGGGGCTCGCGGATTGAAAGGGATCAAGCGGTTTCTGCTCGGGAGCGTCTCGCAAAAAATTCTCACGCATGCGCCCTGTTCTGTCCTGATTGTTCGCTGAAGATAGAGGAAGGGGGGCTTAGCCGGAATTTGTGGATCTCATTCTTCTGAAAGTAACGATGCACCTGAAATTCAAGCAGCAAAAACTAATCGATATAAACAGAGGGAAAAGCCTTGGTAGAGAAAAAGGAGACAGTCGGAACTGTCTCCTTTTTTCTGACAACTTCAGGTTCGCCGGGTATCTGGTTCAATTCTTACAAAACGCTGCACGTCCTAATGATTTATGAAGAGCTGGTTTTTAAACTGCCTCAAAGGCGTTTAAAAGGTGCTTCCTTGTGTCCGTGGCGGATTCGTGGGACTGGTTGTAGTTCCGCCTCCTCCCTTGCAGCCGCATATCACGGTTTTTTCGGCGCCTCCTTCTTTGCATGCGCAAAACCGCCCCTCCCCCGGTGTTCCACAAGGCTTTTCAATCTCTGAGCAGCTCCGTGTTCCGACCGGCTTTGGTTTTTTCTTGGTTTTGTCCTTTCCCTTTTGCACCGTAGGACCCGAGGTGAAGGTTGGCTCAATACTTGATCCCGCCTTATGGATGGCAGGGCTCATGCTTGAGGGATCAATATTGGCTCCTGCTTGTTCTGCCGCAGAACCCACGCTTGGGACAATAATAAAGCTCGAGAAAGCCAGTGCCAGAAACAGTAGTGTAGTGTTGTAATTATTACGCATAGGCCGTAATTTCCTCCCCCCTGTGAAATACCGTTATTAAAAATAGCCTACCCCTCGGCTAGGGACACTTTGCGTTCTTCAACAAGATTGCCAAAAAATTCATCCATCATCTTTTATGAAGAGAAGGTAATAATCTCAGCTTGGTTGGCTGTTTTTCAATCCCTAAAATTGGGAAGAATCCAAATTTTGACATTCTGAGACTGCGTATCCTTGAGGAAAGAGGATGAAGGGTTCACCAGATGTTCATGCTGTATCTACCTGAGACAGGTGATCGTGCATCTGCTTAGGGTCTGCCGGTGAGGCTGGTAAGAAAGCCTCCACAGCTGAATATTTCGTCCGTAAAGACGGGGGAAGACCACTTCCAACTCAGCCTCGAACTAGTTTAGATTGACACCGATGATCGGGAATAGAAGGAGGAAATGGCCATGCATATGAAGTGGAAAACAGAGGATGGTGGTTGGAGTCCTTATCTCGCTGGATCTTTAGTCGGCCTTCTGGCCATTGCTTCGGTGTATGCGACCACCGAGTGGATGGGGGCAACCAACTACTTGGGCGCGTCGACGACTTTCGTGCGTGCGGCAGGCATGCTTGAACGCACGGTGGTTCCGGAGCATGTCACAGCCAATGAGTACTTTACCAAGGAGAAGGTCCGCGTTGATTGGCAATTCATGTTGGTTCTCGGCATCTTCTTTGGGGCGCTGATCTCCTCAGTGACCGATCGAAGCTTCAAGCTGGAACGTCTTCCACCGGTATGGGAACAGCGCTTTGGTCCCTCTCTCACAAAACGGGCGATGGGAGCCATCCTGGGAGGCATGATTGCCATGATCGGCGTGCGAATGGCAGACGGCTGTCCATCCGGACATGGCCTGAGCGGAATAATGCAGCTCTCGGTCAGCGGATTGAGCGCCATGACCATGTTCTTCGGAGTCGGGGTGTTGGTTGCCGTTCTCGTCTATGGAAGGAGGGCATCATGAGTATCGATCAGGGGCTGGGACTCATGACAGGTATACTGTTTGGATTTCTCTTACAGAAAGGTCGCGTGTTGCGCTTTGAAAGACAAGTGGGCGCCATGCTGCTGAAGGATATGACGATCTTGAAGTTTATGCTGTCTGCGATTCTCGTCGGCATGGTCGGAATAACCCTGCTGACGGATTCCGGGATGGCCGCCCTTCGCCATAAGCCGATGAATCTCGGTGCCGTGGTGCTTGGAGGCGCTTTATTCGGAGCCGGGTGGGCGGTGATGGGGTATTGCCCCGGTACGTCGATCGGTGCGTTGGGCGAAGGGCGATGGCATGCGGTTTTCGCTGTTGTGGGAATGCTGATGGGAGCCGCCCTTTATGCGGAACTCTATCCCTTCTTCCAAACAACGGTTCTGGCGTGGAAAGATTTCGGCAAGATTGGAGTGCCGGAAACCCTGGGGATTTCAGCATGGGTCATCATTCCAATGTTCTGGGTAGGAATAATCCTCCTGTTCCGTTGGTTCGAAAAAAAAGGACTCTGACAGGAATGTTAAAAAAGCCTGTCCTGCGTCTTGCCGAAGGGTCCGCTAGCCGTGTTCCGGCTCTTTGTTGTGCTCACCTAAAGCCTCATACGCTCAACCCACCAAAGCGCCTGCGGCCCTGCTGGACGTGCCTCCTTGAACCTTCTGTCATCTCCCGATGGGAAACCGTGAAAGGTTGTAGCAGGGCCAGCCTGGCGAAAAAAAATGGGGTTTCAACAGCCTTTTAATCTTTTCTTTCAGGCAAGATCGAACAATTGTCTTCATCGGACAACTTAAAGCCGCCGGTGAGCCACATGGTCGGCTCCGTTGATCACAGGAGAGGAAATAGTGAATGACATTACATGAGAATATGGCATAATTAAGGTTTTGGTGAAGGGACATCCAGGACTGAGAGTGAAGATTAAAGCTGTGGTGATGGCGGCAAGAAATAAGATTCGAAGGCCGGTCCAGAGCCAGAAGGTGTGGCTCACCTTTTCCAGCGGGAAGAGAGAGGGGCTCCAACATGGGGGCTGCCCACTCCTCATTGGGAGGGACCATCTCTGGCGAGCATTGAGCTTGACGTAGTATAATTAGAGTTTGGAATTAATCGTCCCATAAAACAAAGGAGGCAGGTAATTGAGAGAAATGAAGGACAAATTTTTCCTATTGGTCACGGTTCTGGCATTTTCTTTTGGTACTTTTCCGGGCTCTTTAGCCAGC
>Ga0224510_10002572_pt1 | contig 10771 bp, 8 predicted proteins | sample SF_May12_sed_USG_FD_170161 | JGI IMG/M metagenome (GOLD analysis project Ga0224510, IMG submission 170161) | Sediment microbial communities from San Francisco Bay, California, United States - SF_May12_sed_USGS_4_1 | ecosystem: Environmental > Aquatic > Marine > Sediment | place: USA: California... | reverse complement strand
AGCGACCCGTTCGGAAAAAATCTCGCCTCGCGCATCGACCCGCCCGGAGCGAAGGGCGGGTCACCCTTGGTACCGATCACACCGGACTCGTCCCACACGAGGGACCAGAAAGCAGCCGGGTCGTCGATCGACCACCGATGGAGCGCGATCGTGTCGGGAATCTCGACCCCGGCCAGCCTCTCGGCGGCGAGACGGAAGTGTTCGATGTTGGAGGCGCCGATTCTGTCGGCACTGGGAGTCCACAGCGGTTCGAGGGCCATGGGAGAAAGGTAATCAGTCCATGCGGGCGCCGCGGCGAGCGATCAAATCCAGTAGCCGTCCATTCGAGCGAGAACCTGCAGCATCGTCTCGTCTGACCCCGCTCCGATCGAAGCCACACGATTGTCTCGAAGGAACCGGGTGGTCCACGTCTCCTCCATGTAGCCGATCCCCCCGTGGAACTGGAGACACCAGTCGGCCACCTCACGCCCGAGCCGGCCGGCTTTGAGCTTGGCGATCGTGGCGAAACGGGTCGGGTCCTCGCCCCGCATGTACGCCTCGGCGGTGGCGTAGTTGTAGTGCTTGAGCATGTCGACCTCTGCGGCGAGCTCGGCGAGCCGGTACTGGATGTACTGGTTCTTCAGGAGCGGTTTGCCGAACGCGACCCGCTCCTTCAAGTAGTCACGGGTGCGACGGAGGGCGAGTTCGAATGCCGAGGCCGAGCTGTACGCAGCCCACATCCGTTCGACCACGAACTGGGCCATCTGCTGTTGGAATCCCATCCCCTCCAGCCCGATCGTGTTTTCGACGCCGACGCGGACGTCGGTGAACGAGAGCAACCCGGTGTCCGAAGCCCGCATGCCGAGCTTGTCCAGCTTGCGCGAGACTTCGAATCCCGCGGAGTCTCCCGGCACGATGATCTGGCTCATCCCGGCGTATCCGGGTTCTTCGGAGGTACGCGCCAGCACACACAGCCAGTCGGCCTGGAGCGAGTTGGTGATGTACATCTTGGACCCGTTGAGCACCCAGTCTTCCCCGTCACGCGTAGCTCTGGTCTTGATGCCGGCGACATCCGATCCGGCATCGGGTTCGGTCACCGCTATTGCACACACCATGTCCCCGGCGATGGCGGGGGCGAGATATCGCTCCTTGAGCTCGTGGCTCCCAAACTTGTGCAGCGATGGAGTCGCCATGTCGGCCTGGACACCCACCGCCATGCCGATGGATCCGTGGTTGGCCCGGCCGAGCTCCTCGGCGAGGATCACGGTGAAGAGGTGGTCGGCGCCCTGACCCCCGTATTCGGGGTCGTACTCGATGCCGAGCAGCCCGAGGTCACCCATCTGCTTGAAGACCTGGTGGAGCGGCATCCACTCTTCGTCCTCCCACGTATCGACGTGAGGGTTGATCTCTTGCTCTACGTACTCGCGGACCATCCGCCGGAAGGCGAGATGTTCGGGGGTGAAGGCGGGCATGCCACTCCTGGGTCGCCTGGGTTCGAGTCTACCGAGCGATCGCTCGGTTCAATCCACGGGGCGCCGAGGCTCTTTATCCCGGCTTGATGTCCGACGTCGCAGCGTATGTCGAAACTCGGTTTCTCAGTGCTGCAAAACCGGTTTTGGAAATCACGAAAGGAACGAGATGCGTCCGGTTCACAAAGGTGTGATGACGTTGATGGCCCTCTGGCTGGGCGTGGCGGCCACGCCCGCATCAGCTCAGGTGGCAGCCGTTCAGATGGAGGTCGCGTACCCGGGAGTGGTTGTCGACTCCGGACAACAGGCATCCTTCGACCTCCGGCTCACCGGTACCCCAGGGGTCGCTTCCGCGCTTCATGTCGAAGGGCTTCCAGCCGAATGGAGCGCGCAGTTCAAGGGGGGCGGCGCCGCCGTGGACGCCGCCATGGTCTCCGGCAACCCAGACGTCCCCACCACCGTGACACTCGACGTCGATGTGCCGGGCGACGCCGAGGAGGGCACCTATGAGTTCACGGCTCTGGCGGGTTCGTTCTCACTGCCTCTGAGCATCACCGTCAAGGCCGGGGTGGCCGGTTCGATCACGCTCACCCCCGACTTCCCGGCGTTGCGTGGGCCGAGCGATGCCGACTTTGCTTTCAACGTGGACGTTGCCAACGAGACCGACTCGACCGTCGAGGTCACCCTTGCCGCGACGGGTCCCGACGGATGGACAGTGACTGCCGAGCCCACCACACAGGCCAAGGCGGCGGTGATCTCGATCGACGCCGGTCAGTCCAGCCGCGTGAGCCTGAAGGCCACCCCATCCGACGGCGCCGAAGCCGGGTCCTACGAGGTGGGCATGGCGGTGACGGGCGAGGGAATCGACGAGTCACTCACGGTCGGCATCGAACTCGTCGGAGAGTTGTCCCTCACCATCACGACACCGGACCAACGCCTGAACGCCGACGTCTCGCTCGGCGGCCCGACAGACGTTCCCGTCGTCGTCGTCAACGACGGGACCGCAGCTCTCTCCAATGTGGTGGTCACGGCGACCCCTCCGACCGACTGGGATGTCACCTTCGCTCCTGAGTCGATCCCGACGCTTGCCCCGGGCGAGTCGGCCACCGTGACCGCGTCTTTGACGCCCTCGGACGGGGCGATTGCGGGCGACTACGACGTCACATTCAGCGCATCCTCGGATTCTGCCTCCGACTCCATGGACATTCGAACCACCGTCACACCATCGGCCGCCGGTGGGCTGGTGGGTGTGGGCTTGATCGCTCTCACACTCGCAGGCCTCTCACTCGTATTTCGCCGATTCGGGAGACGGTGATGGCCGCCTACGCGATCGAAACACGAATGCTCACCAAGAGGTACGGCGACGCGGTCGTAGTGGACCGACTGAATCTGGAGGTCGCGGCCGGTGAGATCTTCGGGCTGTTGGGCCCCAACGGAGCCGGCAAGACAACGACCATCCTGATGCTCCTGGGCCTCGCCGAGCCGACGGGAGGATCAGCGACCGTCCTGGGACGGGAGCCATTCCGCGACCCGCTGGCGGTGAAGCGTCGCGTCGGATACCTGCCGGATGCCGTTGGCTTCTACGACGGCATGAGCGGTCGGCAAAATCTTCGCTTCACGGCCCGCCTCAATCGTTTGCCCACCGACCAGGCCGAGCCGGCGATCGAGCGGGTTCTCGCCGAGGTCGGGCTGACCGACGCTTCGGACCGGCCGGTGGGCGAGTTCTCCCGGGGCATGCGACAGCGTCTCGGTATCGCGGATGCCCTCCTGAAGGACCCGACGGTGCTCATCCTCGACGAACCGACCACGGCCATCGACCCCGAGGGCGTTCAGGAGATCCTCGCCTTGATCCGCACACTGGCAGATCGCGGCGTGGCGGTGCTCCTCTCCAGCCACCTGTTGCACCAGGTACAGACCGTCTGCGACCGGGTGGCGATCTTCGTCCGTGGACGTGTCGCGGCGATGGGTACGCCACAGGCTCTTGCCAACGAAGCGAGCGGGCCTGAGATGGTCGAGATCGGAGTCAGCGGGGACGCCGACCTGGAGACGGTGCTCGCAGGAAGCTCAGACGTGATGAGCGTCACTCCTGGAAAGCACCGCGGAACGTGGCTCGTATCGGTGCCGCCGGGTCGGACTCCCGAACTCGTATCGTCACTCGTGGGTGCCGGCATCGGCTTGACCGGAGTCCGGCGGACCGCCGAGGACCTCGACGACGTCTACCGCCGTTACTTCGATCGAGAGGCATCCCATGACGCCCGAGTCTGACACGACAATCCGAGGTGGCGGCTGGCGGGTCGTCGCCCGCAAAGAACTGGCAGACCACCTCCTGTCCGCACGTTTCGCCGTACTCATCGGCGTGCTGGGTGTGGCCGCAGCCGCCGCTGTATATGCCGCCTCGTCCGGCATCAGAGACGTGGCACCGCAGGCAATTGGCATCCCCGGGTTGTTCTTGAAGCTCTTCACGGTGGCCGCCGACCCGGTGCCGTTTCCGTTCGTCACGTTCGTCGGATTCCTGGCGCCACTCCTCGGCATCATGTTCGGTTTCGACGCGATTTCCGGCGAGCGGTCGCAGGGAACTCTTCCCCGCCTCCTGTCGCATCCGATTCATCGCGACGAGGTCATCCTGGGCAAGTTCGTTGCCGGTCTCGCAGTCATTTCGGTGATGCTGACTGCACTCACGATCTTCGTGTCCGGCATCGGGATCTTCAGGCTGGGAGTCTCACCGACCGCAGCCGAAGTGATCCGGCTGACGTCATGGCTTGTGCTCACGATCGTCTACGTGGGGTTCTGGTTGGCGCTCGCCATGGTGGCGTCCGTCCTCGTTCGGCGGGCGTCCACTTCGGCCCTGTCTCTCGTGAGCGTGTGGCTCGTCCTCACCCTGTTCGGCGGCCTCATCTTCCAAGCCATCGGATCGATCATCGGTGGGAACGATCAGCTGGCTGTGGCACGGGCACAGCTCACGGTGGCACGCCTCTCACCGGTCACGCTCTTTCAGGAGGTGTCTACCGTGCTCCTCGACCCCACACAGCGTGCCGTCGGGCTCATCACGTTCGACCAGGTGGACCGGGCGGTCGTTTCGGCGCTGTCGGTGTCGCAGAGCATGCTGGTCGTGTGGCCACAGGTCGTGGCGATGATCGCCATGACCGGTGTGTTGTTCGCCTGGGCCTTCATCGCCTTCATGCGTCAAGAGGTCCGGGCGTGAGCTCTCGCCTCAGTCGGCGTCGATGACCTCCATGACGGACAGCGCCCTGCGCTCGGAGAACGGCCCGACGTACCGGAACGAGAGCCTGTACAAGATGAGCGAATAGCCGGCGACCCCCAGACCCGCGAGAACCCCCCACACCGGACCCCCGAACCAGACAGCTGCGGCCATCGCCGCCACGGCCGGGGCCGCCAGTGCTCCGGCTCCCACGATTCCCACGAGGGAGGCCACGAACGCCTGACCCGACATCCCCCGATTCCCGAATGGGCTTCCCTCGGGGATCTTCACCGGTCCCATGAGCGACGTGACGTTTCCGATGGCCGCCCAGATCGTCATGACTCCACCGGCGGCGAGCAGACTCGCCGGCAAGTATTTCGGGGTGCCGGAGATGATGGCTCCTGCAACGCCGGCGACCGTTGCGATCGGCACGCCGAAAACCGCCGCCGCCAGGTTCTTGCCTTTGAGAACCTCGGTCATGGACGGCGCCGCCGTGACATAGGTCCAGAACGCCCCACCATCGTGGCCGAACTGGTTGACGAGGATGGCCAGGACCAGGAAGAAGGCCGTCGGGACTGCCAGGAACGCCCCGTAATCGGTCCGGAGCACGCTCAGACCGAGCGTGGTGATGACGACCAAACCCACGAGCGAACCCACGAGTTGGCCCCGCAGACGGTTGTCTCGTTGCAGGTACCGGAGTTCCTTGGCGGCGATCGCCCCCACAGGTCCGGACGGGAGGGGAACCCACTTCGGACGGAACGCTCCTCCATTGCGTACGGTCCTAGTCCTCGTCGGTGCGTCCGGCACCACCTGGAGCCGGTTCAACCCGCGTCCGTAGATCCACAGCATCACGGCCGTGGCAGCGAAACCGTACCCGAGACCTCCGAGTCCGAGTATCCACTCACCATCGGCGAATGCAGAGATCGATCGACCGAGCGCGCCCGGAGGGGTCGCCGCGATCCACTCGAGGGCACGGGCGGGAGAGACGTCCACGCGAATACCGCCGGTGTTGATGAGGGCGGCGACCGTCCCGGGAATGGCGGCAGTGAGCGCCGTGACCACACCCACGATCTCCCGCGTCCGTCGCGAGCGGAGCAGATCCGACAACCAGACCACAACTGCCCGGGCCGTCACCATCACCAGCACGACCTGCGTCACGCTCGAAACCAGGGCGGGAACGAACGAGGCCGCCGTCGTAAAACCCGCCATCGACCCGCCGATGATCCCGATCGAGGTGCCCAAGCCACCCGGGGAGATGAGCCCTGCCGCCGCCAAGCCGACACCGAGCTGCCGCCTGCTCACCGGGAGGGTCTCGAACCGCCGCGGGTCGAGTGAGTCGTCGATGGAGGCGGCGATGATCGGACCGATCACCCACACGATGGCGGTCCCGAGAAAGACGATGGGGAGGATCAACGAACGAGCCTCACCCGAGAGGCGGCCACCCGCGCCGATGAGGACAGCGGCGAGAAGGCCGGCCGAGATCGCTCCCATCCAGACGAGCACGAATCCCAGAAGCGATAGAACGGAGGCGGTCCCCATCCGGTTCTTGAGCGTTCGAAGCTTCAGTCGGATGAAGATCCAAGCCACCGAAGATCCCCTTCGTCGGTCACGTGGGCGCCGACCAGCTCGACGAACACATCCTGAAGCCGCCGCCCGCCGGTGATCTCAGCAGTGTTCCCGGCGGCCCGCACCGTGCCGTGATCGATCAGCATGAGGTTGTCGCACAGGCGCTCCACCACGTCCATGGCGTGGTCGGAGAACACCACGGTTCCTCCCCGTTCGGTGTGGCGCCGGAGGATCTGTTCGAGGACCTGGCGGGCCACGGGATCGACTCCGGCGAAGGGTTCGTCGAGGAACACCACCTTCGGGTCGTGGAGGAGGGCGGCGGCGATGGCGATCTTCTTGGTCATGCCGAGGGAGTAGTCGGCGACGATCGAGTCGGCGGCGTCGTTCAGGTCGAGGAGCCGCAGGAGGGCGCCACCCCGTTCGCGAGTCGTCTCGGGGTCGAGGTTGCGCAGTTCGCCGAGAAAGCTGAGCAACTCCCTTCCGGTGAGCCGGTCGAACAGTCGAGGATCATCGGGTACGACACCAAACCGTCGCTTGGCCTCCACCGGGTCGGACCAGACGTCGATTCCCGCAACCGTCACCGATCCGGTGTCGGGGCGGAGGAGCCCGGTGGTCATCCGGAGCAGGGTCGTCTTGCCGGCGCCGTTGGGACCGACGATCCCAAAAAACGACCCGGCATCGATGTCGAGTGAGACACCATCGACGGCGACGGTTTGTCCGAATCGTTTCCCGATGTTGTCCCAGGAAACTGCGAGCTGACCGATCATCGTGAGGAACCTAGCCCGACCTGAGCGCCGAGTCGCCGACCAGCGGCAAACGTAGTGCTCATCCGGGCACGTGACCGCGCCCGACGGATGGTCGGACGAGCCAGGTTGTGGCCAGGGGCCGATGGCCGCGCCTGCGTGTGCGTCGGGCAGGCAGTAACCGAAGGCCGGGGGCGCGACGGCGGTGGTATTCCGACCCGGGGTTCCGCACGCGAGGCCCGGCGCGAAGTCGCGGCAACAGTGCCGTATTCCTTCGAAACTTCCGACGGCTCGCAGGACCGGCAGTGACGCCACGGTCGAAGCGATCGAAGGCTCGCCAGGACCGAAGCGCGGACCACTATCCTCCCGCCAGTGAGGCACGACGACCGGGTCGGGGAGGCATGCGGGGTCTTCGGGATCTACGCACCCGGATCACAGGTCTCCACGACCATCTATTTCGGCCTGTTCGCCCTCCAGCATCGCGGACAGGAGTCCGCCGGGATCGCCACATCCGACGGTCAGACCGTCACCGTGTTCAAAGAGACCGGGCTGGTCGCCCAGGTGTTCTCGGAGGTCGACCTCGCAAGCCTCGAAGGCCATATCGGGATCGGGCACGTCCGCTATTCGACCACCGGTTCCAACAGCTGGGAGAACTCCCAGCCGGTTCACCACCAGATCGGCAACACCTCGATCGCCCTCGGCCACAACGGCAACCTCACCAACACGAGCCGGTTGGCGACGGGAACCGCCGGCGTCACATCGGACTCGGCGCTCATGCTGGAACTCATCGCCGCCGAGGTCGACGACGCCAGGTCGGACGGGCGGGGGCTCGAACTGGCACTTCACAAGGTCCTGCCCCGATTCGAAGGCGCCTTCTCGCTCGTCGTGATGGATCAGGGCCGTCTGGTGGGAGTGCGCGATCCTCACGGGTTCCGACCGCTGTCGCTGGGGAGGATCGCCGGAGGATGGGTCCTCAGTTCGGAGACGTCCGCCTTCGATCTGGTGGGAGCCACCTTCGTCCGTGACATCGAGCCCGGTGAGATGGTGATCATCGACGCCGGTGGGGTGAGAAGCTTCCACCCGTTTCCGACGGTTGCCTCCAAGTTGTGCGTATTCGAGTTCGTGTACTTCGCACGACCCGACAGCCGGTTGTTCGGGCAGACCGTGTTCTCGGCCCGCCAGGAGATGGGTCGGGCCCTCGCCGGCGAGCACCCGGCGGACGCCGACGTGGTCGTCCCCGTACCGGAGTCCGGTATCCCTGCGGCGCAGGGCTTCAGCGAGCGTTCTCACATCCCGTACGCCGATGGACTGGTGAAGAACCGATACGTCGGTCGTACCTTCATCGAACCGACCCAGATGCTCCGTGACCGGGGAATCCGTTTGAAGCTCAACCCGATCCCGTCGACATTCGAGGGCAATCGGGTGGTGCTCGTGGACGATTCGATCGTCCGGGGATCGACCACACGCCAGCTCGTGCGCATGGTCAGGGATGCCGGAGCCACCGAAGTCCACCTCAGAATCAGCTCGCCCCCATACCGGTGGCCCTGCTTCTACGGCATGGACACCTCCGACCAGACGGCTCTCCTCGCCGCCCGCATGACGGTCGACGAGATCACCGAGTACCTCGAAGTGGATTCGCTTGGTTACCTCTCGTTGCCCAGCCTGGTGGCGGCGACCGGAGTCGAACAGGGTGGTTTCTGCACCGCCTGCCTCAGCGGCGACTACCCCACCGATGTGACCCACGCCGGCGGCAAGTTCGTCCTCGAGCCCACCTGATGGCGGACGGTCCGACGTACGCCGACGCGGGAGTCGACCTCGAAGGCGCCGAGCGTCATGTGGCTTCCATCGCACCCCTGGTGACCGCCACGTGGGGGCCGAATGTGGTGGGTGGTTTCGGCGGGTTCGCCGCCGGTGTGGAGCTCCCGGAGGGCTACCGGCGGCCGATTCTCATGATGTCCACCGACGGGGTCGGCACCAAGCTGGAGCTGGCGAGAGCGACCGGAAGGTGGGAGGGGGTCGGTTACGACCTGGTTGCCATGTGCGTCGACGATCTGGCCGTGGTCGGGGCAAGACCCATCTCCTTCGTCGACTACCTCGCCGTCGGCAAACTCCACCCCGAGCGAGATGCGACGATCGTCGGCTCGATCGCCCGTGCCTGCGCCGATGCCGGTGCGGCGCTCGTTGGTGGCGAGACGGCCGAACACCCGGGTGTGATGGACGTCGACGCCGTCGACCTGGCCGGAGCCGCCGTCGGAGTGTGTGAACGGGGGACCGAGATCACAGGCGACCACATCGAGGCCGGTCACTCGATCGTCGGGATCGCGTCTCCGAATCTGAGGTCGAACGGGTTCTCGCTGGTGCGGAGGGTGTTCGCCGGGGCCGACCTCGAGTCGGACACCTTGGATGGTGTCCCGCTGGCGGAGGTGCTCACCGAACCATCGGTCCTGTACTCGCCCCTCGCCCTCGCAATCGCCGAGGCCGGCCTCGCCTCGGGCATGGCGCACATCACCGGTGGCGGCATCCCGGGCAATCTCGTTCGTCCGCTCCCAATCGGCTGCACGGCGTCGGTGCGGCGGCGAGCCTGGACGTGGCCGCCGATCTTCGAGGAACTGGCACGACGGGGCGGGCTCAGCCGCGAAGCCATGGAGGAGACGTTCAACCTGGGTGTCGGATTCTGCGTGGTGACCCCGGCTCCCACCGATGTCGTCGGGACGGCGGAGACGATGGGTTACCAGGCCTTCGAAATCGGCGAGATCGAGGAGGGTGAGCGGCGCGTCGTCATGCGATGACCTGTGGAACGCGGTCCTGCCCGGCGTTACGCTGTGCCGGGTGACGATTCGGACCCCGCGCATCGCGAGAAGACACCTCTTCGCCGCCCCGTAGACAGCGTCGTTCCGGCCGCGTATCACCACGACCGAAAGGACCTGTTCATGACCGATCTGATCTCCCGGCATTCCGACGTCATCGCCCCCGTGATCGCCTTCGACACGGACCTCGTCATCGAGCGAGCCGAAGGGCTGTGGATCCACGACGCCAACGGCAACAAGTGGGCCGACTTCGCCTGCGGCACCGCCGTCACCAACCTCGGCCACAACCACCCTGCGGTGGTCGCCGCCGCCCACGCCCAACTCGACAGGGTGATGCACTCGGGCTGCATCTTCCGGTATGACACCGTGGTCGAGGCGGCTGAGAGGCTGAAGAAGATCACGCCGCCCACGATCGAGAAGTTCGGCTTTGCCAACTCGGGAGCCGAGGCGGTGGAGGGCGCCATCAAGCTGGCCAAGAAGACCACCGGCCGTCAGGGCGTCGTCGCATTCCGCGGGGCATTCCATGGGCGGACGATGGGTTCGGTCAGCTACACGACCTCCAACGCCAAGTACCGGGACGGGTACCACCCGATCCTGGGCAGCGTATTCATCGCGCCTTTTCCCCATCCCTACCGGTGGGGTGTGAGCGAGGCCGAAGCGGTTGATCGGTCGCTGTCGGAGCTGCGCCTCATGCTGAAGCACGAGGTCGCGCCGCCCAACATCGCCGCGTTCCTGGTGGAACCGGTCCAGGGTGAAGGCGGCTATTACCCGGCTCCGGCTCCGTTCCTCGAGGCGCTCCGCCAGATCGCCGACGAGCACGGCATCATGCTGGTCTTCGACGAGGTCCAGACAGGGTTCGGGCGCACCGCCGAGTGGTTCGGCTCCGACCACTACTCCGTCGACCCCGACATCATCGCCATCGGCAAAGGCATTGCCAACGGGCTCCCCCTGTCGGCTTGGGGATCCTCGGCAGAGCGGATCGATTCGTTCCCGATCGGTTCCCACGGC
>Ga0224510_10002568_pt1 | contig 10790 bp, 9 predicted proteins | sample SF_May12_sed_USG_FD_170161 | JGI IMG/M metagenome (GOLD analysis project Ga0224510, IMG submission 170161) | Sediment microbial communities from San Francisco Bay, California, United States - SF_May12_sed_USGS_4_1 | ecosystem: Environmental > Aquatic > Marine > Sediment | place: USA: California... | reverse complement strand
GAGGATGCAGAACGCGTCGGAGCCCAGACCGTTGCTGCAGGGCTCGACGATGGTCATGCATGCCGCGGCGGCAATCGCTGCATCCACCGCGTTGCCACCGACGGCAAGCATGCGCAAGCCGGCCTGCGCCGCAAGCGGGTGCGACGTGGAGACGATATTGCGAGCAAATACCGGCAGCCGCGTGCTGGCATAGCCCGGCGTGAAGTCGAATCGATGGTTCACCACCCTGCTCCTTTGGCTTTCGTGATCCTGCATGGCGCACCCTCCCCTTTCGCGCCGGACGCGTGCCAAGACGGAACGTGGCATCGGTAGATCATCGGGGCGCGATTTCCGTGTCGTCGAGCGACTGGGCAATGTAGCGCCTCGCCCGCGGCGGACCGTCGCCGAGGTGAAAACCAAGGCGCTCTACGCGCAGTTCGGCATCGAAGGCCGAAAAGCGCTCGAGGCGGCGCTGATGCTCGATCCAGTTCTCGTCGACGAAGTACTCGATGTAGCGGCCGGGCTGCGCCGCGTCGCGGAACAAGCCCCACGACAGCGCCCCCTGGCGCAGACGGGCGCGCCGCGTGCGCTGCATCACGTCGACGAACTCGCGGGCACGCGCGGGATCGATCACGTACTCGACAGTCACCATCACCGGGCCGTCGTCGGCGTCGACATCCACCGGCGGGTCAGGCAAATTGGCCAACACCTGTGGCGTGTAGTCTGGGTCGGCACTCGTGCCCAGTGTCAGCTTGCGCAAAACCAGGAGCATCAGCACGCCCATGCCCGCCGCGGCGGCCACCGCCGTGGGCACACTCGTCCAGGTCGCCACCTGTCCCCACAACAACGAGCCCGCCGCTGCACCGCCCATCAGCGCCGTCTGGTAAATCGCCATGCCGCGAGCGCGCACCCAGTCGGGAAGCACCACCTGGGCCGAGATGGTGAGCGAGTTGGCCACCGAAATCCAGGCCACGCCAACCAGGGCCATGGCGGGCAGCGCGACCCACAGCTCGTGCACGTAGACGATCAGCAGCGAGAGCACCGCATGGACCATCGTGCCCACCCGCACGAACTGGTCGCGCGTGTAGCGCGCGCGCCAGCGCGGAAAGTAGAACGCCGCGACCACCGCGCCGCCACCGAGGCAGGCCAGCATCACGGTGAAGGTGGCGGGGCCGCCGCCATGCATGTCGCGCGCCACCAGCGGCAGCAGCGCAATCAGCGCGGTCGATTGCAGGAAGAACAGGAACACCCGCAGCAGCACCACCTTCAGGCGTGGTGACTGGCGCGCGAAGTTGACCCCGACGCGCATCGCGCCGACGAAGCGCTCGCCCGGCAGCGTGCTGGTACGTGGCTGCGACCGCCACGTCAGGATCAGCGCGAACGCGATCCCGGCCAGGCCGGCATTCAGCACGAAGACGAACGCTTCGTTGACGGCCGCGAGCAGCGCTCCTGCGAGCACAGGGCCGATCACGCGCGACAGGTTCATCGCGATGCCGTTCAGTGCAATCGCGGGCGACAGTTGTGCACGCGGGACGACCTCCGGCACGATGGCGGCGAACACCGGCCAGCGCATCGCCAGGCCCACGCCGTTCACGAACGTCAACGCGAGCAGCAGCGGCGCCGTCAGGGCATCGGCCAGCGAGAGCCCCGCCAGCACCAGCGCGGTAACGCTCACCCACAGCTGGGTCGCGGCGAAATAGCGTCGCCGGTCAAGGATGTCGGCCAGCGCCCCGCTGGGCACGCCGAGCAGGAACACCGGCAACGTCGACGCGGTCTGCACCAGCGCCACCATGACCGGGCTCGTCGTCAACTGCGTCATCAGCCATGCCGCCGCGACGTCGTTCATCCACATCGTGAGGTTGGCGGCCAGCCAGGCCAGCCACAGCATGCGGAAGGTGCGGCCATGCAGCGGCGACAGGGCCGGTGCGGCGGCAAGTGTGGCCATCAGTGCACGCATGGGAGGAACGGGGCGGCGAAGCGGCAGCGAATGTAGCGCGCCGCGGAGTGTCACCACTGCGCCGCCATGGACGCCTTGTGTGGGAGCGGCGTGAGCGACGCGGCGCCGGCGCGGATCGCCGCGCGGCGCGCCTCAGTCCTCTTCCTTGAACGCCTCTTCGCGCTTCCTCTGGATCGACGGCAGCATCACGATGACGATCATCGCGAGCGCGGCCAGCAACAAGCCGGCCGAGAGTGGCCGCGTCGCGAAGGTCGCCCAATCTCCGCGCGACAGCAACAGTGCGCGGCGTAGGTTCTCCTCCATCATCGGACCGAGGATGAACCCTAGCAGCAACGGCGCCGGCTCGCACCCGAGCTTGTAGAACAGGTAGCCGACGAGCGCGAACAGGGCGCCCATGTACACGTCGAACGGGTTGTTGTTCAGCGTGTACAGGCCGATGCAGCAAAACGCCATGATCGCCGGGAACAGGAAGCGGTACGGCACCGTCAGCAGCTTGATCCAGATCCCGATCAGCGGCAGGTTCAGGAAGATCAGCATCAGGTTGCCGATCCACATGCTCGCGATCAGGCCCCAGAACAATTCCGGGTTGCTGGTCATCACCTGCGGGCCGGGCTGGATCCCCTTGATCGTCATCGCACCGACCATCAGCGCCATCACCGCGTTCGGCGGAATGCCCAGCGTGAGCATCGGGATGAAACTGGTCTGCGCCCCGGCGTTGTTCGCCGATTCAGGCCCGGCGACGCCGCGGATGTTGCCCTGGCCGAAGGGCACTTCGCCGGGCTTCATCTTCATCTTCTTCTCGACCGTGTAGGCCGCGAACGACGACAACAGCGCCCCACCACCCGGCAGCACACCCAGTATCGAGCCCAGCGCGGTGCCGCGCAGGATGGCCGGGAAGGCGTTCTTCATGTCCTCCTTGGTCGGCATCAGGCCCTTAACGTCCTTGGTGAAGACTTCGCGATGCTCTGCCGGCATCCCGAGATTGGCGACGATCTCGCCGAAGCCGAAGATGCCCATCGCGATCACGACGAAGCCGATTCCGTCGGTGAGTTCCGGGATGTCGAAGCTGTAGCGTGGCACGCCCGAGATCACGTCGGTATTGATCTGGCCGAGCAACAGGCCGAGCAGGATCATCGCGATGGCCTTGATGAGCGAGCCCGACGCCAGCACCACCGCACCGATCAGGCCCAGCACCATCAGCGAGAAGTACTCCGCGGGTCCGAACTTGAACGCGAGCTCGGTCAGCGGCGGCGCGAACGCCGCGATGATTACTGTACCCACGCAGCCCGCGAAGAACGAGCCGACGCCAGCCGCGGCCAGCGCCGGTCCGGCCCGGCCCTGCCGCGCCATCTTGTAGCCATCGATCGCGGTCACGACCGAGCTCGATTCGCCGGGTACGTTGATGAGGATTGCGGTCGTCGAGCCGCCGTACTGCGCACCGTAGTAGATGCCGGCCAGCATGATGAGCGCCGGCGTCGCATCGAGCGCATAGATCGACGGCAGCAGCATCGCGATCGTCGCGACCGGCCCGAGGCCAGGCAGCACGCCGATCAACGTGCCCAGCACGGCGCCGCCGAACGCGTAGAGCAGATTCGTCAGCGAGAAGGCGACGCCGAAACCCAGTGCCAGGTTGTTCAGAAGGTCCATGCGCTTGCCTCAGGCGGCCAGGAAGGCCGGCCACAACGGGATCACGAGCTTGAGCCCGACGATGAAGATGAGCCAGCTGCCCAGCGTGAGAACTGCGGCATTGATCAACGCGTCGCGCCAATGGAACTCGTCGCCCGCCATGGCCGCGACGACCACCAGGATCGGAAGCCCGGCCACCATGCCCAGGTGCGGCAGGGCCCAGCCGAAGACCGCCACGGACCCGCTGATCCACAGCAGCGGCTTCCAGGCCCAGGGGCCGATCTTGTCGCCCCCTTCGGTCTCGATCGTCAGCGCCTTGAAAAGCACCAGCCCCCCCAGGATGGCGAGCAGGACGCCCAGGCCGAACGGAAAGTAGCCGGGGCCTGGCCGCGCCGAGCTGCCGAAGTTGTAGTACGTGGCGCCCCAGGCAAAACCGATTCCCACGACCACGAACATCAGGCCCGACCAGAAGTCGCGCTCGCTCTTGATTTTCATCGACCAGCTCTCCTCCGGCGCGGCGACCGGCTGCGGGCATTCTAGGCAGCGACCCTCTTCACACGGCTGTGGTTTCCACGCATGAAAACGCTGCGCCACGTCACGCCAGCGCAGCACGCGGGCCTTCCCAGGCCGGTGTGGTCCGCAGCACCTCCTCGAGCGTCGTGACCCCTTCGGCCACCTTCATCACGCCCGAGGCACGCAGCGGATGCATGCCATCAGCCAGCGCCTGGCGTCGAAGTGCGTCGGCATCGAGCGTCGGGTGGATGTGCAGCCGGGCCTCTTCGGACAGCTGCATGAGCTCGTACAAGCCCACGCGGCCGCGGTAACCCGTCATGCGGCACTCGAGGCAGCCCACCGGCTTGTAGACACTCGCCCGACCCTTGAGCTTCCACGGCGCGATCGCGGCATCGAGCGCCTCGGTCGACGCCTTGTCGTCAGGCTGCTTGCAGCTCGGACACAGCGTGCGCGCCAGGCGCTGCGCCAGCACGCCGATCACCGTGGCAGAGATCAGGTAGGGCGGCACACCGAGGTCGACCAGGCGCGTGATCGCACTTGCGGAATCGTTCGTGTGCAACGTCGAGAAGACCAGGTGACCGGTCAGCGCCGCCTGGATCGCCATCTCTGCGGTCTCCAGATCGCGGATCTCGCCCACCATGATGATGTCCGGGTCCTGCCGCATCAGCGCGCGCAGCCCTTCTGCGAAACCCAGATCGAGCGCGGGTTGCACCTGCGTCTGGTTCAGCGCAGGCTCGATCATCTCGATCGGATCCTCCACGGTGCAGACGTTCACCTCGTCGGTGGCCAGCCGCTTGAGCGTGGCGTACAGCGTCGTCGTCTTGCCACTGCCGGTCGGGCCGGTGACCAGAACGATCCCATGCGGTCGCGTGATCAATTCGTTCCAGCGTTCCGCGTCGCGCGCGCCGAAACCCAGGGCCTCGACGCCCTTGACGACGGTGTCGGGGTCGAAGATGCGCATCACCATCTTCTCGCCGAACGCGGTGGGCAGCGTCGCCAGACGCATCTCGACCTCGCCGCCGGGCTGTCCGTCCGATTCGGGCCGCACGGTCTTGATACGCCCATCGAGTGGTCGGCGCTTCTCCACCACGTCCATGCGTCCCAGCAGCTTGATGCGCGCCGTCATCGCGTTCATCACCGTGATCGGCGCCTGGTACACCGTGTGCAGGACACCATCGATGCGGAAACGGATCGTGCCCATCTCGCGCCGTGGTTCGAGGTGGATATCGCTCGCGCGCTGGTCGAAGGCGTACTGCCACAGCCAATCGACCACCTGCACGACGCCGGCGTCGTTGGCGTCGAGCTGCTTGTTGGTCTTGCCCAGTTCCACGAGCTGCTCGAAGCTCGCCAGCGCATTGGCCTCGCCGCGCTTGGCCGCTGCCTTGACTGAGCTGGCCAGGGTGAAGAATTCGGTCGTGTACTTCTGAATGTCCAGCGGATTGGCCAGCACGAGCTTCAGGCGGCGCCGTGTATGGGCCTCGATCTCGCGCACCCAGGCGTTGTCCAGCGGCTCGCTGGTGGCCACCGTCACCTCGGTCAGGCCCACCAGCACCGGCAGGGCGCGGTGCTTTTCCGCATACGCGATCGACATCACGTCGGCGACACGCGCCACGTCGACCTTGAGCGGATCGATGCGCAGGTAGCCCAGTCCCAGGTGCTGTGCCAGCCACTCGGTGAGCGCATCGATGTCGAGCGCGCGGCCATTGCGCTCGTCGACGAGGCCGGCCGCCCCCAGGCGCACCAGCGGGTGCTGGCTCGAGTCGCCGGCGCCGAAGCGGGTGCGCACGCGCTGCGCCTCGGCGGTCGAGATGGCCCCGTCCTGCTGCATCCACAGCACGAGCTGGCGCCAGTCCAGGCGGGCGGTGGGTACTTCGGTCAGACGTGCGGGAGGCGTCGCGGTCATGCGGGCTCAACTATAGGGCCGAGGCACCCCCGTAGGGTCGCACCATGCGCAGCCATTTGCGCGCCGGAAGGCCGTGGCGTTGTTCGATCACGGTTGCGCGGGCAATCAACTCCTCTCGCGAGGGCACGCGCACGCCACGTGCCGCCACGACCACGGTGTTGCCTTCTCGCGTGGGTTGCAGGCTCCAAACCTGATCGTCACCGAATGAAGCGGCGATTCGCGCCACGCTGCGCTCGAAGCTCGACGCGCGACCGAACAGATTGACCGACATCAGACCACCGGCGGCGAGCACGTCGCGGCACTGGCCATAGAACGCCGCACTGTCGAGCACGGGGGCCGCGGCCTCGTCGTCGTACAGGTCGACGCACAGCACCTGGCCACAGCCGCGGTTTGCCGCATCGGCGACCCACGCCGCGGCGTCCGCCTCGACCACCGTCAGCCGTGCGTCATCGGGCGGCAGCTTGAAGCCGTGGCGACACGCTGCAATCACCGCCGGGTTGAACTCGACCGCGGTCACGCGGTCCATCTGCAGCTCTCGGTGGCAAAACCGGGTGATCGAGCCGGCGCCCAGTCCGAGCTGTACCGCGTGGCCGTGCGGCAAGTCCGCGGTGGGACGCCACAACATCCAGGCCATCATGCGCTGCACGTACTCCAGCACGATCACCCCGGGCGCACGAACGAACATCGCGCCCTGCACCCAGGGCGTGTCGAGGTGGAGGTAGCGCACCCCGTCCTGCTCGGAGATCGTCGCCGACGGCAGTGGCCGACTCACAGCAGCCCTGCCGCTTCGAACACGGCGCGCCACGCCTTGCACTTTTGCTCGAACGACCAACTGGCATTGGCCGGGCTGGTCGATGGCAGGCGGTGCACCGGCAAGCCGAGCATGCGCGTGACGCGCATGGCACGTGCCGACTCGCCACCGTTGTGCGCGATCGCCACCAGGGCCGGCAGGCGCGACGCGAGCCCCGCGAGGTCGTTGGGATGCGCGTCCTCGATCGCGCGGTCCAGGCTGCCTTCGCGTCGGCAGGCGCCGTAGACGTCCCAGATTGCGAGACCGCGGCGCTTCGCCTCGGCCACGCGCAGGGCATAGGGCATGGCAGGGAGCTCGACACCCCACAGTGCGCCGAGGATCGGCCAGAACTGATTGCGCGGATGCGCGTAGTACTGCCGTGCCGCGAGCGACGCCGCACTGGGAAAGCTGCCGAGCACGAGCAGGCGCGCGCGACGAGGCGCGATCGGCGCCAGGCCTTCCAATCGCTGTGAGGCCATCAAGCCATCACCGCGCGCAGGCGCGGCAGCGCGGCCGCCACGTTCGCGCACGTGCGTTCGGCTGCGTGCCCGAGCGTCCAACCACGAAGGCGCGCCAGCACCTCGCCAATGCGCGGCAGCTCGGCCGGCTCGTTGCGCGCAGGCGGCTGCCGGTCACGTTCGCCGGCCTTGACATACAACCACTGCGGTGGGATGTCGGGTGCGTCGGTCTCGAGCACCGGCACGTCGTCGGCCAGACTGGTCGCCAAGTGGCGGATGCGCAGCGCGCGCTCGAAGGTCAGCGCGCCGCCGAAACCGAGCTTGAATCCGCGCTCGGCAAACTGCCTTGCCTGCGAGTCGCTGCCATTGAACGCGTGGGCAATGCCGCCTGGCACCTCGATGCGGCGCAGCTGCTTGAGCAGGCCATCGGCCGAGCGCCGCACGTGCAGGATCACCGGCAGCTCGAAGTGGCGCGCCAGCTTCAGCTGCTCGGCATAGAAGTGCGCCTGGCGGACGCGGTCCAGGCCGGGCACAAAGTGATCGAGCCCGATTTCTCCCACGGCCACCAGGCGGGGATCCTCCCGGTGCATGCGCAAGGCGCCGGCCAGCCGCTCGAGATCGCCGTCGTCGGCTCGATCGACGTACAGGGGATGAATGCCCAACGCGTAAGCGAGTCCCGCCTCGTGGGCGAGCCTGCGCACGACGTCGAAGTTCGCCACCGCCACTGCCGGAAGCACCTGCATCGATACGCCCGCCGACCGCGCCCTGGCCAGCACCGCGTCGCGATCCGTGTCGAATTCCGCCGCGTCGAGGTGGCAGTGGCTGTCGATCCATTGCATCGGGGTGATTGTCATGCACGGCTTTTGCCTGCGTGCTACTGTGGCGGCTACGCGGCAGGAGTCCAGCCATGAAGCGAACCCCGCTCTACAGCGCACCTCGGCGGCCGGCGGCTGCGCCGGTGCCTGCGCCTGCGGTCGAAGCGGCGCGTGCGCCTGTGGTCGCGGTGCGCGCAGGACGCCATCACAGGCGCCGCCGATGGATCGCGCTGGGCGCACTGGCGCTGCTGATCGGCGCGCTCGCACTCTGGCGCGCCGGACCCAGCCTGGTACCGCGTGCACTGACGCAAAAGGACATCGACCGCGCGGTGCTGCACACGCTGTCCAAGACCAATCTGCCTGCACCCGCGGCCAAGGCCTATGCCGCGGTGGCCGGCTCCGTGGTCAAGGTCATCGGGTACTCCGATCCGACGCGAGCCCGGCTGCCCGAGCGCGGCCAGCGCTTGGAACGCCGTGCAGACGACAAGGATGGTGACCGCGACGAGCGTGGGTTGGGCACCGGCGTGGTGATCGTCGACAACGGCACGATCCTGACCAACCTGCATGTGGTGCACGGCGCCAAGCGGATCAAGGTCGTGTTTGCCGACGGTCTCGAGTCCGAAGCCGACGTCGTCGGCCTGCAGCCGCAGAACGACCTCGCAGTGCTTCGGGCGCGGCGCATTCCCGACGACCTGAAGGCTGCCACGATGCGCAGCACCGCCGACCTCGCGCCGGGCGACCGCGTCACCGCGGTGGGCTTCCCCTTCGGCATCGGGCCATCGGTCAGCCACGGCGTGGTCTCGGGGCTCAAGCGCGAGTTCCGCTCCCCGGAGGGCCAGCGGATCCTCACCAACCTGATCCAGTTCGACGCCGCGGCCAACCCCGGCAACTCAGGCGGACCGCTGGTCACCGACGACGGCGAGGTCGTGGGCGTCGTGACCGCGATCTACAACCCCACCGAGGAGCGGTTCTTCGTCGGCATCGGTTTTGCCGTGCCGATCGAGAATGCGGCGCAGGCGGCGGGCATGCCCCCCTTCTAGGAGACATAGGTGACCCAGCACATCGGAGCGAACCAGAGCGGCACCTTGATGGAGCAGTTGCTGTACGAGGTCAAGCGCGTTGTCGTCGGGCAGGACCGCTTTCTCGAACGCGTCCTGATCGCGATGCTCGCGCAGGGCCACCTGCTGGTCGAGGGCGTGCCGGGCTTGGCCAAGACGCTGACGGTCAAGACGCTCGCGCGTTCGTTCTCCGGCCAGTTCAAGCGCATCCAGTTCACGCCCGACCTGGTGCCCGCCGATCTGGTGGGCACGCGCATCTACAACCAGAAGAGCGGCGAGTTCAGCACCAACCTGGGACCGGTGTTCACCAACCTGCTGCTCGCCGACGAGATCAACCGCGCGCCCGCCAAGGTGCAGAGCGCACTGCTCGAGGTGATGCAGGAGCGCCAGGTCACGATCGCTGGAGAGACGCACTTTGTGCCCGAGCCCTTCCTCGTGATGGCCACGCAGAACCCGATCGAGACCGAAGGCACCTATCCGTTGCCCGAGGCCCAGGTCGACCGATTCATGATGAAGGTGCTGGTGGGCTACCCGAGCGAGGACGAGGAATTCGTGATCGTCGAGCGCGTGATCGGCCCGTCGATCGACATCGCCTCGGTGGTCACGACCGAACAGCTCGCACAACTGCAGCGGGAGTGCCGCGCCGCCTACGTCGATCCCTCGCTAATCAGCTACGCGGTCAGGCTGGTGGCTGCCACCCGCGAGCCCGCCAAGGTGGGCCTGACCGACCTGGCCAAGTATGTCGCGTTCGGTGCCAGCCCTCGCGCCACCATCTGGCTGATCGAGGGCGCTCGGGCGCTTGCCTTCCTGCGCGGGCGCGCCTATGCCCTGCCACAGGACGTGCTCGACATCGTCGCCGACGTGCTGCGACATCGCATCACGCTGACGTACGAAGCGCTGGCCGACGGCGTGACACCGGACAGCTTCATCGAGCGCGTGCTGCGCGCCCTGCCCGCGCCGGCGCAGCCGCTGGCCCACGAATCGCAGCGTGCGGCCAATGCCTGAGCCCGCAATCTCGCCCCACGCCCTGCTCCAGAAGCTGGAGTGGACCGTGCTGCGACGCCTCGACGGCGCGTTGCAGGGCGACTACCGCACGCTGTTTCGCGGCCATGGCGTGGATCTGGCCGACCTGCGCGAGTACCAGTCGCACGACGACGTCCGGCACATCGACTGGAACGTGACCGCGCGCCTGACCATTCCGCACGTGCGGCAGTTCACCGAGGAGCGCGACCTCACGGGCTGGTTCCTGCTTGACCTGTCGCCATCGATCGATTTCGGATCGCAGCGGCGCAAGCGCGAGGTCTCCGAGGCCTTCGTCGCCGTGATGGCCAGTCTCGTCCTGCGCCGCGGCAATCGCGCCGGCGCGGTGCTCTACGGCAACCAGATCGACACCGTGCTGCCGGCCAAGAGCGGGCGCAACCAGGTGCTCCACATCATGCAGCGCATGCGCGCGAGGCCGACGGCACCCGCGGCGGGCGCCACGCGGCTGGCGGACCTGATCGAGCGCGCGCGGCCGTCGATCAAGCGACGTTCGGCTGTGTTTGTGGTGTCGGACTTCATCAGCGAGTCGGGCTGGGAAGGGTCGCTCGCGCGGCTGGCGCAGCGCCACGACGTGGTGGCCGTGCGACTGTACGACCCGTTCGAGATGACGCTGCCCGAGCTCGGGCTGGTGCTGATGCAGGACGCCGAGA